>Ga0210059_1002962_pt1 | contig 26922 bp, 17 predicted proteins | sample Ectturendosymbi2_FD_188042 | JGI IMG/M metagenome (GOLD analysis project Ga0210059, IMG submission 188042) | Ecteinascidia turbinata endosymbiont from Florida, USA - Sample 2 (SPAdes) (version 2) | ecosystem: Host-associated > Tunicates > Ascidians > Unclassified | place: Key West, Florida... | reverse complement strand
AATGAGCAAGTCTGATATAAAAATTTGTTTCAAAAAGGTTGCGCAGATATGCTGCTCTGTTATATTTATGGTGAATTCATCTGATACTCCCATAATCACCTATGCTAAGCATAGTTCAAACAAAAAGCAATGGTTGTCAAAAACTTGGATACTTTGGAAATGTGCCAGTTTAAGGCCTGGTCCTGCATTGAGTCGACCTGCCGCTGGAGGTGGAGGTTGACTACCCCTAAACGAAACCTCAAGCCTCTCTCCGTTGTATTCGACCACATTCAAGGTTAAGAACAGAACAAGTGTTACGACATTTAAATTTTGATTAGCTTTAATCCGTTTTTTCAAGGCCCCACCCACCCAGCTGGAAATTCCCGTGAGATTGGGGTTGTCGACTGGTCTGAGTGAAAGGTTACCGAACTACATTTGAGCGACGTATCAGTGGACAGTAGTCAAACGTTTGGCTGATTGCTTTATTCTTGTGTCGCCTTCTCCAAATTTTACGAAGCGTTGATACGCTCAGTGGCTATAAAGTGGTAATAAATGGCTTCATTTGCAGTCGTTTGTGGTTTATGTTTTATGTATGTGTCGTGTTACCACTTGTGTAGAGGATTAACCTTTTGCGAGAAGATCCGTTTCAACTGACATCTCCGCATCGGTAATTTCATCATCAATTCTCACTGTAGCAACTCGCTTATGACCAAACTGCATTTGCCGGTCCGGTCTGTGCTTTGAACGATCTGGTACAGGGCAATTTTACAATTTCACAAGCGGAACATAGACCTGTGAATAAATTCAATCTACTGTTTTTCTTTCTTTTTTCCCTGCTCAAAGACTGCAAAGTGTGCCATCTTGTAAACTTTTGCCTCATACCGTAAGCAAGCGACTCGGCTCGTAAGAGAAGTTACGTGACGCCACAGCTGGCTCGCGAACAAAGCACGACGCCATTTTGAACGGCGACCACGACTCGACGACCTGCGGCAGCGCGCAGACTACCTCCGCTGCCCGCAGCGTACACAGCGCAGGCTTTGTTTTGCTCAGGGGAACGTTTGCGTGACGGACGACGGGCATCCGTTGCCGTAAAAAGTTGGATGTTAACTACGAGCTGGTTAAACCGAAGGGCGTGAATGTACTGAGGCAGATGTTTAGTTGTTAAAACAAAGAAATAGCAAGTGCTCCTCGTAGATTGTCAGTTGCATTTTTTTCTGCAACATGAGCATCGCTTTATATTGCTTATAGTTTATCAAGCGAATTGCTTCGAAGCCATAACTGCGCACAAATATCGACGAAACTGTCATCGACAGAAGGATTACACACAGATTTCTGAAACGCAACCATTTCACCAAACACTGCTGCTTGTGCTAAGGGTAGTACTTAAGGATTTCACCTTCACATACTTTTTCATACCTCTTTGATAAAAGCCACTTTGATGTTTGACCAATCTGTTTTCACCATTCAAAAAAAGATTGTTGTAAAACAGAAAGCCGTCTGCAGCGTATCGCAACAGCGCTCTGGTTGCTTCAGTTTTCTTTCGCGGTTTTCAAATTTTTCGGCAGTTTCTCAACGTTATGGTTGCATCTGCTCAAATGATTTGCAATCTATTTGCAAGCCACGACCTGGATCAAATATAGGTGTAGTTTGAGTTCTGCCGTTGCAAATGATGCTCGCGTCGGTCACTTGCAAAAAAAGGGTTGCTTGTATTCTCTCTTTAACTGTTTCAGGTTGGAGCATTAGTTTTGTTAGTACTGCTTTTGCTGTTTAGAATCGAAGGTTAAGCTTCGGTTTGGTGCAGAGATGCAAAACCAAGGATCGTCGATGGTGAACAGAGGATCCAGCAATGCTTTTGCGAAAGCTGATTTCGAATTTCAGTACGGCCAGCAGCACTTCTACATCTCAAGTGCGCCTTCGTGGATCGCAGCAGGGCGCAATAAAGGATCGGAACTGCAGCGGGGTTATGTGAAGATTGAGGAAAAATCAGTACCTGAAACTAGAGTTGGGTCTGAACACCCCACGCACAAGGACAGTTTAGGCAGTGAAAACAGTGCAAGAGATCACAGCAAGTTGGAAATTCTGGGCGACTCAGATCGTGACGACGACGATGACGATGACGACGACTTCAGCGTGCTGGACGTGGATGACAACGACGATAGGATGGTGCTTGACGATTATGATGACGCGGAGTCCGTTGTGGAACTTGATTTTCCTTCGGTTCTATGTCAAGACAAAAGCCTGAAAGGCTTGGAACGTAAAACGTCAAGGAATGATTCTCTCTCGTCCAGTGACTTCATGAACGAGAAGGAATCCAAACGAGACTTGGAAGTGCTAAACGCCGCAGACAACAATAGCAAACCGTCCAATCACTCCGGAATCGGGCGAAAAACGACTTTGCTTGATGAATCAGTTTCTGACAACTTGCCATCACGAAACTCATTCGCGCACAGTGAGTTACCACAAAAAGACATGCTGATTTCCCTGCTTTCTCAAGATCAACAGCTCAAAGGTAAGATTAAATACTGCGGTCGAAACCTTTAGTCTCGTCGTAATTAACTGCCACTGCAGATAAACAAAAAAAACAGTTCAATACATTTTCTGCAAGAGCTGTTGCTGTACAAAGTCAGCCTTCAGCATACACCACGGCATTGATACCTTGTCTATTCTGAAGTCCCTACAGCCTGCAAATGCATGTAAACTGAATGTCAGGTTGGACAGCGGTTCGTTTGTGTACCAAGCCACGTTACAGGTGCTACTGGCGCACAAGCCCGCATACGCCGAAACTAATCACGCCTCCTTTCTTTTCGTCCCGCGTGGTAAAATAAGATAATCGAGTTTTACTGCTCTAATTCGACAGTAAGTCAGGTTTTTATTCACGTTGCCTCGTTTGGTGGGGAAGAAATTGTCGGCAAATTAGGTTTGTGTTGACGTTGTAGCGGATGGATCCGAGCGGCGTTTCGATTTTTCCAAATCTATCGCGACTGGTTTTGCATGATCTAATCATGCGTCGCCGGCACTTCTCTTTTCGGTGCTCGCTTGTAGCAAGCGGCAATGCAAAAAATGCCAGCACATAAAACTAGAGGTTTTATAATAGTTTATGCCGAACACCCAGAGGCCTAAAAAAAATTTTTTTCGAAGTCGTCAAGCAATGGCTGGCAAATCACCGTTTGCTGAAAAATATGTTCCATGCAATGCCGATTGTCATGATTGTCTCATGCCCATCCTCATGTATGCTTGAAAGACGAGTTGAAAGAACCACTCAGGCGAAACGCAGCTTCATGGGCACACCTCAACAGCAAAATAATTGAAAAGCAGTGCAGATAACAATTGCGTTCGCGTCATTTGCAAGTGAGGGTGGTTGGGCAGTATCGATGCAATCCGCTAAGAAGAGGAATTTGGAAACGAGAATGAAGATCTTTACCTTTACTCAAAGGTTCCACTTAGCATTCAATGCGTTTAGTTTTAAGCTAATTTTAATAAACCTGATTTAAGAGTCCGTAGATCTTGTTTCATGTTTGAAAAGCAGTCAGTTCTGTCGATTTTTGTGTTTCCTTATAATTTGCTGTTCTTCCCACTTTTTTTGCCATGCTCTAATGACTTAAGTCAGTGCGGTCCAACTACAGGTCCGCGGACCACATGTGGCCCGCGGACCGAAATTTTGAGACCCGCGAGCTTTTCAGTATTGATTTAATGTTGTGTGTATGTTGCAGTAGGTAATTTTAACTATAACAAGCATAGCTTCTTTTAATACAAATGTACAATATTAACGGTGTTACGCCACCCTAGACTGTAGAGAGCTTCTGGAAACAAGTAAGCAAAGATAAGTTTCCCGAACTGAAAGACTTAGCACTAAAAATGCACTCGATGTTTGGAAACACATGCGTGGAAGATGGTCTATGACGTGCTGCCACTAACACTGGTATTAACAAAAAAAGATAGTGTGAAAGAAGTCTCGACCACAAGCATCTCACTAATAGAGATTTGCAATAAATTGCTATTTGTTGTGTAATAGTTTCAATGGCGCTCTCACTTATCTTCCCTTTTTTAGTTTTAAATCTGGTGAATCTGTTGCTTCATACAACAGACGTGGTTTTGTTGGACGTGGCCCGCAAGCTGTCACGTTTTTGAAAAATGCCCCCAGGTCAAAGGCAGTTGGACCTTTTATAGTAAACACTGGTTGGACCACACTGACTTAAGTGAATGATTGTAGACAGCACGCACGCATAAATCTAGAACATACCAACGAAATGCGCAATATAGGTACCGGTAAAGTAAGATTATCATGAGTTACCTCAAGAACAAAACGTCAACAACAAAAATATGCTATGCACATGGGGCGGGTCGTGCAAGCACAATGAAACCAACAGGTCAGAACTATCTTGTAGAGTCCAACTATTGACCACGAAAAACTTTATTGTTAATTCTGTTTCCGTGCACTGACAACGTTGTTGATGTCACGCAAACCATTGCGTGAAAATGTTGATGGCACGAAAACCATTGCATGCCACCAACATTTTGATTTGCGTATAATATGGACAGCAGAAAGATGTATGTTACAAAGCAACCAGCCCCAAGGTTTGAAATTAGACGGTTTTCCGTATCTAAACGTAAAACTATCTATCGAAAGGAATCCTTTCGCAGCCAAGAATCAGACAATATGATCACATCAGAGTATGTATATTTCGCCTCATGAGTAGGCACCACCAGCTGTTATTCAAACAGAACTATGAACGTAAAATTGTGTTTTTTGCTGTCAAGCTCTTGCACGCTTGGCTGCAAAAAACTTGTTATCTTTAGGGATGACTACTGTTAGAACGTGCTAAGCATTTATGACTCTTATGTTCCATACTTTCCCGCCTAAGCTGGATCTGACAGTACATCGGGTTATGGACACTTTAGATGGAGTTTAAAGCAAGAACATAAAATGCGTAGCTCATAGCTCGGTTCGCTTTTGACAAGGTTGCTGAAGCTGACTGTGGAAAAACAAATGCACGTTTTTTTCGCATTAGTGGCTTACACCTTTGGTCAATTTAAGCTGCTGGTCAGAGATTTGAGAGCTGTTGCCTTTTCTCTTTAATGATAAAACAGTGCTTTCTCTTGGTTCTTTCCTAGCTCCATACAACGTTTAAGAGCGATGGTTATTCCTGGCACTTTTCAACGAAAAGGTTGGTCAGAAATTTTAAACAATGGCCTACAAAGATTTTAGCGAAGAGCAAATTTTAACTTTTGCGTTTGTAATGGTAACACTTGCATCTACCCTTTGTTTGTGAACTCTATGCTGAAAGGAAGTTCGTGTAGTTTGCTGCATAAGCACACTTTGACCATTTTTGCCACTGTCTTAATAAGCAGTTTAGAGTACTTATTCTTAAATCTGAGATTGGTGCCTTCGTAGGGCACTCTTGAGTTGCTTTAAACCGCTTTTCAATTTCCTTTCTACGAAATGTCTTTACTGTCGCAAACCCGCAAGACCTACGACGTACTTCGCCCCTAGGTTAATTCTGCGAGTTGAACTCTAAAGTTTCTCAATAAAATTGAAACACAAAGTTTAATCTTTGCGCCAAAAGTCTGGAAAATTGCATTTGAACTCAAAAACTGAGATCTTCCCACCAAGAACGCTCACCAGCTATCAAAACGCTAGTAACTTTTACTCTAAATTGCGTTAGCACTGACAGCACAGTTAATCCTACAATTGAAGTAAACCTTTGACATCATGAAGATCAACTTCAACATTAATGGTTTTTCATCAACAAATTATTATTTGGCCTCATATGTCAAAGAAGATATTGTTTATAAGTGCCAAGTTCAACGTTTCATACACTATCACCGGTCTTAACTTAGCTGCTAACCAACGATCTTTAAAGATAAACAGTGAATAATTTTTAACGCTCAAAAATCCAGCAAAAGTCACTTGCTGACTACATTCGAATTTGTTTTCTCTATTGAACATGTATCCTAAGCCTGGGCTGCATCAAGCTACAGAAATGATTTTGATAAATCCGATAAATTAAGAATTAATATCATTCCAATACGTATGGCTGATAAATAGCTTTCAGACCACAAGTAAAAGTTTTTTTGTTTTTTTTTTTGTGAATCTTCTGGTATGACCCGCTGGCTTATCCGCTAAAAGAAATGCCGAAATCGGCAAAATTTTATTGAAACCAGGATTAGCACCACAAAATATTAGCACTGCAATGGTGCTAGTGCAGAAAACAGTTTTGTTGCATTATACTGTCACTGTGCATATATTGCAGACAACGATCAGGTTTAATTAGTTAAAACTTACAAGAGTATTACTTGGAGTCTTTAATGCCTTGCCAGACTGCGTGATTGACCTTTTGTTTTTTGATCAAAATATTTATCAACCAAGGGCTGTGTTAGACTTTAATTAAAAATTTTTCTAGAGGTTCATTGCTTGACTTATGAGTAGTTCTGTTCGTAGCCTAAAGTATAAGTACAAGGCCAATTTACTAACCTCACAGGTTAGCTATTGACTTTACAAAAAACAGTAGAAACACACATGATGCTACAAACATCGAAAGTTAGTTTAAACAAGGTTCGATTGCAATGACTGCAGTACATTAACATATGGTCCGGCGTACTTGTCATTTGCGCAAAGAAACGGACAAACGGCCAGTTTGAAATACTCCCTGAGTGGGTGAACTTGTTTTCTGAGCGGTGTATAGACTTCCTATATACTGCAGTCGTAAATTCATTTCGAGTTAAAATCCTGCTGCAGCAACTAATCATGAAAGCGTGTTTTTGCTCCGGTATGTCCAGACGACTTGACAAGGGGAGCCTTAGAAATGAATTGCTTTATAGAAAGAAACCAATCTTTTACAAGTGCCCAACAAAGTGGGGAGACGATTTAAAGCAAAACAAATTTCTGGGGTCATTTTTGCCCCTTTTCTCCCTTTGATGCGCATTGTCCACATTTCTACAAATATAGAAAAGTTAACTAGACAGGACTAAACGCATTTGTTTCAAGCTTCAACTGCAAAAGGCTACCCTTTATTTTATGTATGTCCTACAGACTGAAGATGGATTTTGCGAATATAGGCTGAAAGGGAAAGTTGCTGCCAAAATGGTTTATTCTACAAAAAGAAACAGGAGAATGCGTCTTTTCCACTCTCTATCAAGGGTTTTGAATTTTGTCGAAAATATACTCAAAATATGAACTGCTTGAGAAGGCAACGTAAACCAAAGAGGCGATTTTTGAATCTTGAACGGAAATTAGCAAAATTTCGAGCCTATCTGCAACACTTCCACCACCACAAACCTGCACGGGTCAGGGTCTGCACAATGTGGATTTTCAGCATGCCGATTGCTTTTCCAGACCAGATTAGAATTTCGGCAATTGTGTTGCGTTTTCGCTGTAATTGCATTTGTTTCTGACAGTGTGTAATCACTCCACACAGGCATCCACATTTTTGGAAAAAGTGAAAGCGAACATCACTTACACCAAGGTTTAGCTGAACGATAGGCTATCGCTCTATTTTGACTGAGCACACACCGTCCTAACAAGACGTAAAAGCCGCGATGGGATCGCGGGGCAAACTATTCCACCCAAGCCTCTATCATTAGGAAAGAAAACGTCATTCAAAATTCATGGCTTGGCCGCTGCCGGTGACTTTATCTCGTAGTTTGCTTTGGCGTGCGAATTGCAGTTGGCAGGGTGGCGGCATACTCCACACTGACCAGTGGTTTCATGAAGAAAAAGGGAAAAGTGGTGGAGGTCGGTGCCCTTGTCAATTTTTAATCATTTTCTATGGAAGCTTTTAACCGTGCGTTCCTCTCTCGTCTTGCCAAGCAAGCAACTCTAATTATTGCTATTTCTGTCCTTTGCAACAAAGTGCTGCATTAGTTTTATTAAACAGTATGTAGTATTGCTCATATGTTACACACTGTGTATAGAATAACTCATTTAGCAAAAGACTCCTTCGTTTTTTCTAAAAAATTGATGGAGTGGCAAAGCCTATAATAGACTGTGAAAAAACGTTTTATGCAACAGCAGTTTCTGCGCAGGTATCATTTGCAACTGCGTTCTTTACTCGCCGAGAAGCAGGTTGCGTTTTAATTTGTTTCACGGTTAGGCAAACTGATGTTTCATTACAATAACCGGCGTAAAACGCTCGGCTTTCATCGTGTTTGGCATTTTGTATCATGCAAACATTTTCTCACACAGAAAAGGAAACAGTTCCGTTACTCGCATTTATGTTGTACAATGTCCGTTCCATTTTCTACTACTTATATAAGCACTATCTTGAAAATAGTCACGAAGATTTTTCCGGTGTTGTCACACTGTGGACAACACAGTGACTGAAAGGACAAACGCAAGTGATGTGGATTCTGCTGGTGGACACCCATTCATGAAAATAAACACAACAGCCCGACGTAGACTGATTGAAATCGGTAAAATTTTGAGAAATTATGTTTTTTTCCCGAAAATTTTGTTAACTCTCTGCTCAACGTATAGCGCGTTGGAAAGCGTCGGATCACTTGGAGGCTCCATATATCGTCATTCCCGCCAGCAACACACCAGCAACACGCCACAGCGCCGACTTTAGACCCTCTCCTGCGTGATGTTTGCTTAGAAGCATGGGTCGAATCGAATCGGATATTTGCATTCGGCGGTGGTTTTTGCCGACGCATTGAAATCGCGTGGCGGCGAACGCGCAACAGTCCAGCTGCGAAAGTCGCCGCTCTTAAACAACCGCCGTCCGTCCACAAAACGCGACTTTCGCACCTCTGCTACTGTGGCTGGTTATTGTCGACAATCTGTCCAGCAAGGAGCCGGGCACATGCTATGCCAGACAGACATCCGGTCAGAAAACACACAACATTTTGTTCACTCTCACTAAAACCTTTCAACTGCGCTAATTTGTTTCCGTTGATCAAAGAACGCGTCAGCTGTCAGATCTAAAGCGCGGCAGGACAAGTGCAAAACTTTGCTGAAAAGAAAGGTACGCGCGGTCTATAACCAGTCACTCCAGAAAGAGACTTGATTCATTCTGTCGTTGCTGTTGTTCGTTCAACGGTGGGTTGAGGAAAAGCTGATGGACTCTTCGACGAGCTGCAGTTGCACCGCTCATTCGCAGCCGCTTCAAATGCCCCGGCATGTGCTTAAGGTCATGGACGAAAACACGAAAGGACCTGCTGGCGAACTGCTTTCTCATTCGCCAAAGGCCGTCACTCGCACAGAAAACGTGTACGCAGTGTCAGCGATTCTGCAACGAAAAGCTGAAGGCTTGAGTTGCAATCGCCAACAGTTACCTGAGGCAATTCTAGCTCCAGAGCTTAGTGAGTTGGACCGATTGATGGTTTGTAAGTAAAATCTGTGGAATTATAAGACCCCTTTTACGTGGAAAATGCATTGTCTAGGTTGTCTTTTAACCATCTCCGCATAGCTGTAAGGATATTGACTTGAAAGATAGTGATAGAAAGATATTGATGCTGCACAGACCTATTGAAGCTTTCATCGAACACATAAGTGGTTTGAGGTCATATCCTCACCATCACAGAAGTATGTTTGAAAGCTTGAAAAGTTATACCGTTGCCAAAAAAAGAGTGTTTCTAGAGTAGTGAAAAAGATGAAAATTTCTATTCAGTTTACAACAACACTTTGCAACTCCCGCAGTGATTAACTGTGTACTTACATCGCAAAATGTTCGCTTTCATTTAAGCGCCATACTCTGAGCGAAAGTTACCCGATAACGAGTTGAGACGTCATAAATCATGAATTTATGTAACCAGCATAAACTGGTAGTTGGTGTTCTCGTTTCTTACAGCTCAGTTACCGCATTGTACCGGATGCAATCTTCATATCTTCGATCGCTTCATAATGAAAGTTTTGGAGAAGCCTTGGCATGCTGACTGCCTCAAGTGCGCCGATTGCGGATGTCAGCTCAGCGAGAAGTGTTTCTCAAGAGGAAAATTCGTGTACTGCAGAGAAGACTTCTTCAAGTTAGTTTCTGCATGCTTTCTGGCTTAAGCGTTTGACTTTTCGCTTTTTCGTTAACTTTTTCTGAAGCCTTTCACAATCAACAGGATGCATGTTAAAAAGTTTGAGCTCATCCTTTTTATAAATCCACTTTATTTGTTGACCGGATGATAGTATTGCAGAATTTTCTTGAAAGTATTCTTGAAATTAGGATAATGTCTTTTTGGCATTTTTGTAGCAAGTACAGTATATTTACAAAACTTCCATGTGTGAATTTGTAAATGCGTTTGGCGATATCAAAACTGTTAGGCTTGTTTGGAAATAAAACGTTTATGAAACTGAACATAACGAAATACTTTATAAGGACCCAGCCGTTGGCAGGATTGTTCTATTTAGAAAAATACACTGGACCCAAAGGGAACCAGGCAATAGCATTCAGTCAATTAGTTGATAAATTAGCGAAACAGCAGTTTTACCTAATTTTCTCAGAAGGGGCCTGCTGTTGAACTGTCAATGGTTGTTAATTTGCGTAATTCAAACATGTTAGAACGCCTTTTAATTCAAACGCGGTTATGCGTTGAGCCTATCTTTGAAGTGGATCTGACTATGGAACAATGCGCAACTGTAGTCCAGCGAGTTGGATGTTTGAGAATAGTTTTGATTTTAAGCTTATTACAAGTACACACAACATAAAATCTTTCGTTTTTAACTCTTTGGACAATACAAAATCATTTTAGAGGTAAAAAGAAAATGTTCACAAGTTTTGATTCTGAAATCAACCTGAAAAGGACTTTGAATCATCACTTAGCGTAACAGTCTCATGCACATGTTGCCAACTTTTTGAAGCTGGCATCCTGTTCACAAAAACAAAATGGCATTCGCACCCCCTCGTTTAAAAAACGGTAGAAATCACGAAAAGGTCCAATTTTGTAGTATCTTCATTGTTTTAATTACTACTGGTAACCAGACCCGTAACCATGGGGGCGCAACCTGGAAATTTCTCCCCCAAAGTTTTCAAAATTATGTTTAGATATTAGGTACAAAAACAACTTACAATCATTTTACCCCCCGAAGGCCTACTGACAACAACAGAAAATACTCAGTCGTATTGTTTAACGTTCATATCTTACTGCCCATTAGAAGCAAGCTTAATGATTTTTTGTGGCTGCCTCTCTAGAATTATCCATTCACACCTTGGTACACAATTACTTAGAGCCGCGCGCAAATTCGAGGGATTCAAACAGTTCCAAAACTTTTTTTAATTAAAATCCAGATTCCAACAAACGTGTTGTTGCAAAGACCACTTGACTAGACAAGGCTTTTGTACTCAATTTCTGGTAACTTTGCATAGTTGAACGCCAGAAATGTTCGAGTTCTGTAGCATCAAACAACAATCTCGCCACAATTGTGCCATAAACATTTAAACGTCACAATCGCATCACCGGCCATCCTCAGCGTGGCAACCGCAGCGTGAGACAGAAATAGCAGTGCATGCATTTACCAGTCTAATTTGTTAAATTAGTAACGTTACCTGGAATATTTAGGCTGAATGATGTTCTTTTGAGTAATAGCACTTGCAAGCTTTTACAAATTTGGTTATTTTGAAAAAAGTACATTCAACAAGAACATACAAACTGTCACCCTCGAAAATCGCGTTTCGGACCCCTGCAAATCTTGTTTCAGACCCCCAGGACTCCTGGAACACCCGGTTCGGAAAGGCTGGCCTAATGTGGTGTTCAAAACCAATGAAAAGGATGTAGAGATCATTATAGGAATTCGCTTTACCTCAAAAACTCTTTGCTGTAAAGGTTTCTATGGTTGCTCCAACCAGTTGCGCTGATGTACCTGCGCCGAATGAAGTTTATTTTTTACCAAAAGTTTCATTTTCTTTAAACAATCGTGTCTCTCTCTTCCTTTACCGACACGGTAAAATCGGTTGGCATTCTTTCCTATATTTTTTTGAAGCCACGTTACCCATCCAGCATATACGCAGGTACTCATTACTTTTCAATCTTGTTTACCTTGGCCTGCCAGCTCAGTTACCTTCTGAAACAACCGCAACCACCTCCGTGGATCACCAGCATAAATCGTTGCAAATACTACTGTACAATTCCACCGACGTTGCCGCAATTCATTAAATAAACCGATGAAAACCGTGGGTGATTTCGTTTTTTCAGGCGTCACGGCACAAAATGTGCAGCTTGCAAAGGAGCGGTCCCGCCAACCGAAGTTGTACGACAGGCTCAAGACAGTGTGTATCACATGAAGTGTTTCCGATGTTTCATGTGCAACAACCAGTTGAATACAGGAGATCAGTTCTATTTGCTCAACGACCGCCGCCTGGTGTGCAAGAAAGACTACGAGCAACAACAAGCCAAGAACAGAGGTCTGATGTTTTTTGTGCTTTCTCATGCGTGAAGGAATTTGCTGACGTTATCGTTTTGTGGCCTGACGTCGTTCAGTTATTATTTAGAGGTGTCTAGATATGGCTGGCACAAACGCATGGAGCGCAAAGTGAAACCAGCAGCTTATGGCAGGAGCGACGCTTTATTTTAGCATGAATATTTATGACAAGGGACGCCTCGGGTTTTTCCCCCTGGCGTGCGCACTCGCCTGGCTATTGGCAGCACGCGGCGTCCGGAGGGTTTCGACCATAATCGTCCAAATCTCAACGACGCGTTTTCGCCGCGGCAGGGCGAGTTGCGCTCTGCTTTCCCGAAGGAGCACTTGGCCCGTGCGCCGGGATCGATGCGCGAGACGATTTATCGGATTAAGCGGCTCGCTGGGTTCATGGAAAACAATATAAGGCTGAAAGTGCGTTGCGGCTGGCGGACTCTGATCGACGCAAACCGATAATAATCGATATCGGTGGCCCTCGCAAAAAGAAAAATGTGTCAAAGAGGAAGTGGCCGGCAAATTTCGCATGTTGCAGGTCGATTGCAGAGGATTTATAGAACTTTACCTTCTGTTTGACCGTTTGAAACAACCTTTAGACAAATTCATCACTTTAATTGCTAAAGACCACTGTCAGAGTACCGAAGTTTTTGAATGAGTAGTTTTGATGTATACTTTTAAACGTTCTAGAAAACATGGTATAATATTTTAGGTTTACTTTCAAAACCAGGTTGAAAGTTTGCCAACTACGCTGGGTAGAAAAATGTTTTTTCCAAAAATGGTTTTCCGCTGGATAGAAAAAAGTTTTTCTTTTCTCCAGTCAAGAAAAGCTTGTAAACGCAGGAAAACATTTCAGATCAATAAAATAATGTGTGTATGTATAATCGATTTTTTGTTTTTCTTGTAACTTTCTTAGTCAACACGGCATCAAACTTTTCAAAACAGCAGAGTGAAACGCCTTTATTTGGATACTTTAAGATTTTTGGAAATTACGAAAATTAGCAAGCATGATGAAATTTCCTCATTTCTAAATATTTCTTGCAAACCCACCGACAAGCGTATATTGTTGTTATCGCTGAAGGAGGTTGTAACGCGGCATGCTCTACAGCAATCTGATAAAAGTCACGTTTGATTAGATTCCTCGACATCTGCTGTTCGTGGCGATAGCACATCTTGGCTCTAACGTCTGTAGCCTGCAAGAACCTGACGCGCAAACCAAACAAAATGTACAGTTGCGAAGCTCAGAAAATGCATTTTTGAATTTCCTCGAGCCCAACAATGAAAGCGCTACTTTTTGCTGGCAACAGCACCGCGGCTCGACAAAGAAAAGTTAAACAATTCTGGCACTTTTGTGAACAGATATGGAAGGTGAGAACGCTTTGAAAAGGCCGCGAACCACCATCTCGTCGGAGCAGCTTGAAACACTTAAAATGGCTTACAATCAAAGTCCGAAACCTCCTCGGGGGGTAAGGGAGAAACTGAGCCATGACACGGGCCTGGATATGAGAGTGGTCCAGGTAAGCTTTGACGCATGTTGGCGTCTTTTTGAAGATCTGCCAACGAATAACGACCGATGCTAATTTTCACGTCTATTTTTCGATAATCTAATATTTTATGCATTTTGACATTGAATCTGTGTAGACCAATAGCTTCAAGCAAGCCATGTCAAAAATTGTGTGGCTTGGGCTTTTGTTTTCGTTTGCGGCAATATGCACGGGATAGAATTAGAAATTGAAAATCATTTAATATGTGCTGATAATGCAATCATGAAATAATACGTGGAAGGTGTTCACTAAAGTCCTGTGCATGTCTTGCCGTGGGAGTGGTTTGGTCAGGAATTGACGCATACGTGACGTTGAGAGAAGCGTAAAGTAATTTCCTTTCAAACAAGGTTGGAAACTTTTAATCCGCATGCACAAACTTTTAATCCGCATGCACAAAGCAAGTCCAAGCTAAGCGCCCGTTTCTGATCTTTGCCCTATCTCGTGGGCAAACCAGTAACCCAAGTGCGAATTAAGTGCATCCAGGTATCTAAAGTTGTCAGTTTTATCGCCGCAACTAACATCAAGCTGTATGCTTTTTCTGCTGTATGTGTATTTGACACATACAAAAAAACGAATTGAATTTCGTGAAATCAGTAATGCATGGCTTCAATATCGGCTTCAATAGATTTATTCACATCACATTTTCTTTTTTATGAATTTGTAGTAACATTGTGTTATCCAATTTGATTGTACTAATTTATCTCTTTGTTGCAAGCTTAGATTAAAACGCTTGGCCAGCAGTCAAATACTCAAATATTCAAATGTTGAGAATCAAATTCTAAAAATCTGCTGAAGATCTATTTCCAAAACGAAAAGCTGTTCAAATATTTTGATTTCAGATTCTTTCGGGAGTCTTAATGTGCCAGACGCAGTTATCTGCCTGCTGAGAAAATAAAAAAGATTATTTGAAACAGAAAAATGTTGTAATAGAACATTTTTGTTGTAGTGCGGTGTGCACGTGTGGTGCCCACGGTAGTTTTTAGTAGAGATTGTGGACGTGCACTCCTTGCCTGTTTCTTTCGCGTCAAAGCATAGGCTTGCCTTCTTCACAGCCGGGACCGGATTTCTAGCGCTGCCGCCCATAGGATATAGAAATTTTGCCGCCTCTTTCACCTCGCAGGGAAATTTGTCCGTGCCGTGTGAGCGCCGAAGGCACGATTATTCAATTTTTGAAATATTGCGCTTGATATATCAATTTTTGAAAAGTAACACTTACATATAGAGTGAGTGCTGCAAAATGCCTAAGCAGAGCAACTCAAAAATCTTTCGAAAAAAATTTTGTCGCCATGGAAATTCTGTTGCCCTAGTAGGCTATAGCCTCGAAAGCCTATATGGGAAACCCAGGCCTGTTCACAGCACAACTACAGCTGTTAAATTTTTCATTTGCCAAAGCTGTTTAGAGTTGTCAGGTCTTTTGAGCTGTCTGGAACTTGGAGTTAAAGAGTTTGTTATTGTAGCTGGGATAGGTCTATATATTTTAAAAGACAGCTCAGTTAGGCAAACCGATTACCTCATGCAGATTGGTGTTGTATTTCGTTGGAAACCATGACTCAGTTATGATTTACAGCAACCCTTGTTTTATTCGCTTTTAGCACATTGCACTGTGTTTTCACATTTTTGTTTTTTATTCGTTGCAATCTTTCCAGGCCTGTTTTCAAATGTTGTAAACACACAAAACTAAATAATTTGAACAAAAGTACGAAAGTTCCATATCAAGCGCAGTTTTCTGGGAGCCAGGCTCGCAGGAAGTAGAAGAAAAATTTTGCTCGAAGAAACTTTTTTCGAGTATGCCAAAGTGTCCTACTATTACTGTTCTCAGGCGATATTGTCAACTTTACTTTGAACTATGCTTGCATATCCGAAACATAGCAGGGAAAATAATTATCTCTCTTATGAGCCCACTGCACTGGCTATATATCAAAGTGCAATATGCCTGCGCCACAACAAGGTTGGGCGAACAGCAACTGAACGATATGCTGAAATGTCTTTCATAGGTTTGGTTCCAGAACCGAAGAGCAAAAGAAAAACGCATGAACAAAGAAACGAGCAGACAACCACCATGGAGTAATTATTTTTCAAATCAGCCCTGCTCAAAAACTCCCATCTCCCAAGCAGCGCCCTCGCCAGGAGCGAAACGAGCTGCCAGCCGTTCGAATTCACACATTGCACACAAAAAGCGTTCGTCTCGCAGTTCTCCGGGCGTATTAGCGCTTCCTCACAACATTCCTTTGCAGAGCTGTAGAGAGGAAGGAAGTTTTGCCTTTTCTGGACATTCAAGTGAGTTAAATGAAATTTTAAAGATTTGCTGTAGACCATATTCAGTTTTGCTAACATTTTTAGAGCTGTGGTCAGCAGTGAATTGTGGGACTGGACTGATTCCGGGCCGAAAGGGAAATACTAAACAGCATGTGGCAAATTCATCAAACTGGCTGCTTGTCGACTTTTATGATATATTTCGGGGATCAGAAGAGATACACTTTAGCGGAGCAGTCTTTCATTAAAGTTCTTGGTCGATTGTCATTGCCCAAACTAAAACTATAAAACTTTGGCCTTTTTCCGTACCTATGTAAATTATCCGCACTTTCCTGTGTTGATACCTGTGCTAGTTTCATTTACTGTAAAGCATTGATGACCAACATAAAAAAAATTCATGAAAGATTTGTGGAGGTGTCAATGTCGGGCAACAACTTTTGACTTCCCGTCAACGGAAAGATTTTTCAGAACGCTTTTTGTCAATTAAAAAAAAAAATATTATGCATCACTTGTTACACATGTAACACAGTGTTTCAAGTAATACGTAATAAACATGTTCACGTGAAGTTCAAATGAAGTTTTACACAAAGTATGAGAAACGCTCTTTTCGTGTTTGATATTTACAAATGGCCAATATGCAATCCAACCAAGAAATCTGGTCGCCGATTTTCTTTTTTACGAAACCAGTCGGTTGTACAAAATCGTACCGAATTCCTGCTTAAAAGGTAATTAAAAATCACCTTGAAGGCCACAACCGACTCAGTTGCACCACGCCTAGGTGCGGTTTGCAACGTGTTGAACAAGCCGCTGAAATCTCCATGAAAAGTAGCGCCTACATATTCGAAGCTTTTCTTAACCTGATAGAAAGCGCTTAACCACATTCGCTTTAGCTTAAGTTTTAAGAAACTGTAGCGTAATTTCATTCTATTTCCTTGTTTAGTCATTTATTGAAGAAGAAGTGTGTACCAGGTTTTTTTTAAGGAAAATGTTAGGCACCCATTATGCACCTGTAGGGACCCGATTTCTCTGATTTTAGGGACCCGATTTTCTCTGATTCTAGGGACCCGATTTTCAATTCTAGGGACCCGAATCGGGTCCCTAAAACACCTTAAAAAACCTGGTGTAGCCCAGTCATGAAATAAAAAAGATCAGCTCTATGAAAAGCAACAAAAACCTTGTGGTTTAGAGTGAACCGAAATAAAGGTGCTTTTCTAAAAAACAAGGCGCTTATGGAAACGCTGGCTGAAATATGTACTATCAGTAGTCGGAGATTCCATTCATTTCATTTTCAAAGCATTAAAGTGGACTTTCAAAAAACTTTTTGTTAAACACTCAAAAACCGATATCCGCCTTCATAAAAAAGCGGATTATAGTTTGAGTCCGTATATATTCCAGAAACGTCTCCCGTGGAGCCAAACTTTGCAAGTTCCTCTTTTCTGCCCGCAAGTGTAAGCGACCGAACAGTGGTGAACGGACCAGGAAATCATCTTGCTGCTTTCCAGTGCACAACGAGTGGCATGAGCCTACCCACTGTGGACTGTCATTCAGACTTGGTACCACGTCTGCCGGTTAACTTCCCAGCTGAACATCAAAGTTTTCAGACAGCGCCACAGCCACTGTTGCAGAACAATTTGAGCTGCAGTTGGAGAGGAGTGAGTTTTCCGAACGGATTCGACGAACGGGCTTTTTCTATGCAACCAAACAACTCTCTTGCCCCACCTGGCGTAGGTTTTTCACCCACCGATGCAGGGGTCTCATCCGTTGCCGACCACAGCCGTGGCTGCATGGAAATGCACCAGATATCCGAACAATTACCTCACCTTGCTCAAGGAACCGTCAATACCGGTTATGTTGCGACTGGTGACGTTTTCGTGCCTGAAGGAACGCCGGCAGCGATGAACATCCACCCAATACGACACGAGGCGGATTGCATATCGACTGGCAGCGGACCCTCCAGCTTAGGCGACATGTCACCGAGTCCCAACACCTGGTTCCGAAATTTTGATCAAGTACCTCAATTTTGAACGCTCCGAAAAGATGGTTTAATACAGTTTTCAGCATCGCGTAAGTTCATCGACGGGGAAGGAACACAGTCCGAAAAACATCAAACGCGTGAAAACAAAAGCAACATTGCAGAAATTGCTCAACAAGGAGAATGACAGTTTAAATAAGGAAAGACTTAAATTTGAATCTTGTTAATGGTTCGAAAAAAATCTCAATTTATGTTCGAAAAACCTATCGACAGACCTCGTTTTTGCTATATCAAACGAAATTACCATCTGTCGCAATGTTTAAACGCAATTGTTAGGCGCAGCTGACTCATAATGAATTTTACATTTAGCCAGGCTTGCCATATATAGTTTTTCTGACTGAGCCATATTTGCTAATTTTTTCTGTCGGGGGGTTTGGTAGCTATCAAAAATAAATCCAAAAGCTACACTTACGTTGTTATCACAAATCGCCGCAAAATTTTTAAAATACTGGCGAACTTGTGTTAGAACGTTACGCTCCTTTCGATGTTGATCGTAAAATATTTATTCGAGCTAATGAATACTTTTCGCCAACAATGCTAGGCCTTCAGCAACCCTGCCATATATCACTGCCTTGTATGCGTGACGTCATGTCACGTGAGAGGAATCAACGCAAGCGACATGAATCGCTTTCGAGAATACGCCGTGAAAATCGTCGAAGCGGAACTTTTAAAATTAGACAGTAATAACCCATTGAAAACGAAAATATGCAAAACCAGCAGAGGTCTCGAACACTTTGAAAAGAGCCTCGAAGTTAAATATTCTATTTTCACGTTTCAGCCAAATATGCTCGAACCCTTTTCGCGTTGTAGAAACTAGAATGGGTGAACTTCGCTTATGAACAAAAGGAAGGTCACTGACGGGCTAGCAAATCAGAAGTAATAGCATAAAGTTTTTCTGTGTGTTTCGCATGTCTTTTCGGTACTTGAAGAGTTGTGCGCTTATGGATTTACTTGGCGGTTAAGCTGGTTTGTACATGCTTGATGCAAAGAGAACATATTTTAGTGATCAAACCGAGCTTGTTTTGTGCGCATGAGTGCTTCAATCCGCCCCATATCATTCCAAGCTTTCGTCTTTCTCTCGCCGCGCGCCGTTTCTCGTCAACACTGTTGCTTCTCGTCATCTCGCGTGCAACAAGATCAAGTTCGCAAACTGGCAGAGTGGTTGGTTACTTGGTATGGACACCTCAAAAAAGTTGAATTCAGCGACGGAACTTAACCTATATCTGCTCCATTAGTGATGTCCCTTTCTCAGCAACATACTTGCTGCTTTGTTGTTGCCATCCGCTTGAATACCAACCACCTTCAAAGTTTTTGCGTGCCATTTAAAACAGTCTGTTGCAGTCACACTGCGTTACCACGCGGTTGACAACCACCAGCAAGCGCGTTTAACCCACTCATCAGGCTTGCAAATAGTAATCACGGGCGTTGGAAGGATTTTTCCAAGGGGGGCCAACAGTAGATTTTCCAGGGGTGAAAAAAACTATTTTCCCCGGGGGAGACAAAACTGGTCAAATTTCATTTTACCAACTCCGAAACTAAGAAAAATATTTTTCTACTAAAACGTTAATAGCAAAATATCAAACTTCAAAGTCCAGGGGGTTCCTGGCCCATCTGCCCCTTTCGACACCCAAGGCAGAGATCATACCGAGATCACTCTATGCCACATAGTCATCCTGCGGTTATGCAGTTGGAGGTCATGTCGAACTTGGTTTTGCAGAGGCCGCCTGATATTGCATACAGTATTTTTAAGGTGTTTTGAGAAACCGGAACGGTCTCTCAGATTTTCCAACGTTCTTTCAAAATATACTAGAAACTCGCTTTGATAACACCATCAAAGTACACTAAACCTTGCTTTACGACCATCTCGGTATTCGGATAAAATAGTTGCAGTCTCTCAAAATATATTTGCGATCAGCAAGGTCAAACCTTGAAAAAACCTGATCGCATGTGCGGTCATCCATGATCCCCACAGTTTTAACGTGAAACAAAATGCAATCTTATCATAAAAAAATTAAAAACCAAGACCAAACAAATTTTTCACTCTTGCCAAAGATTAAAAGATCGTGCAGATTTATAACCTTATTTTTTAACTTTAAGCCGACAATGACTTTGGCTCAAGCATACCAGCAATATTGCTGATGTAATGGTCCCGGTGCTCTTACATTGCTTTTACATTGCAACAAATTTTGAACCTTTCACATTAATCATGCCATGTACAATTGATTTTTAAGCAAATTAAGTTTGCTAGGAAGATGCTCAGAAATTTTTACTTTCTATATCACTGCGTCAGTTACATGGGAATGGACTTAGTCGTAGATATATTTTTCACCATAAAATTGATTAAAGGCGCTATTTTTGCTTCACCTTCATGTGAACACTTACCCTATATCTCATTTCAGTTTACATACGATTTTTATCCCAGCAAACAGATTCTCAACCTGGGTGGGCAGGCCCTAGCCCAGGTTCTGGTTGAAAAGGATTCAACAAAATATGGGAGGGGTTCATCAGTGAACTGTGAACAACTTGAAAGGCCAGTTCTAGCAGGTAGGCACCAATTCCACATAGAGGCGGTACCACTGGCGATCCTACAGGTGACGACCTTCTAGACCAGTGGTTCTTAACCTTTCTACCCACTCGTACCCCCGTGAGCTTTCGTTAAATTTTCTCGTACCCCTAGTCTGAAATCAAATAGTAGTTGATACTAACACAATTTCGTTGCAACGATATAACAATAAAATGAATTTACAGTAAAGCACACCAACAATCAAACATGGCTCTTTTGTTGTTTTTACAATGATCATGCTGCAGTGAGGCTCTTTGTTTGAGGTCGCCACTCGCATGTCTTCATCGCGCTCTGAAAGATTCCTGGCCTTACTTTTGAGGTGTAAGAGTGTTGAGAAACTGCTTTAACATAAGTTATTTGTTGCAAATGGCACAAGCACTTTCAAAACTGCCTTTGCTAACTGCGGGGAAGTGTTGAGTTGCATGCACCAGAAAGTATCTAACTGCATTAAATGGAAATTAATTTTAATTTTTCTACCAGCTTTCATTTCAACTGGGTCTTCCATCATTCCACCACTGTCATTCGTAGATTTTAGGTTAAAAATTAATGGGTCATGCATCCAATCGTGTGAAACAGAAATCCTGGCTGAAAGTATCTGTGAAAGGACTGCCGTATAACACCTGCAAATGCTTTTATATTTTAATGACAATGGGTTAGGATATTTTTTCGTTGAAAACTACATCAAGTTGTAGAAAATTAGCATAGTTGCCTGATCAAATGAGACAAATACAGCTTGAAAGTTTATTAGTGAAGGCAGTGATCTTTTCCCTAGCTTTGATCATGTTCATTGCCGTTCCCTGGATGGAAGTGCTAAGTTGTTGAGGTGGCTGAATATATCTGAAAGGTAGCCTATGCGAGAGACATAATGAACTCATTTTCAAGGTGCTATGCCACTACCTCCTTGTCTCAGAAACTGCTCGATTTCTTTGCGCAGCTCACGAACACGAATAAGCACTCGAACACAGGATAGCAACGGCACTTTTGTGCAGTAAAGAAGAACATTGTGTTGAGCTTAAACTTCGTTACAAAAAACTCTGAACAGACCGTGATTCATGGTTTGGCCTCTGAGAAAGTTTACTGCACCCACAACAATCGACAACACATGTTTAAAATTTTAAGGGCATGCATGCCTAAAAATGTTGGTGCTTCGTACCCCCTGTTTCGGTGTTTGGTACCCCCAAGGGGTACATGTACCCCCGGTTAAGAACCACTGACCTAAAGGCATGTGCGAAGAATTGCTTGATGGCTGCCTTATTTCACTGATGAAAACTGATTATCACATGTTCTAACACAATAATTACGTTATAGCAAATGCTATACTACGAAAAATTCGTTTCGTTTATTGAAAACAACTTTCCGTTAAGTCGTCAGGATGCATCTGACGCTTATAAAAGTTTATCAAAAACTGTCGTTGATGACATGCATCTTGCAAAAAAACGACGATTTTGCCGAAAAAAGGTCTGGTTAAGGTTAATCGTACTTGACCACCCTTGGAGAACAAATCTTAGCGAACAAAATATTTTGTTTTTCGTGGACTATTCACTACGTCGTACGCCCGAACCCGACCTCAGTCTGTTTGAGAGCTATAGCGGCGGATGTGAAGGGCTCTTACAATTTCACTTTCATGGGCGTAACGTACAGTATTTGCAAAACAGGTGCAAATACTCACTAAGTTTCACCAAAAGTGCATGTTCTCCCTCCTCTCAAGAAAAAGCAGGAGACATAGAAACGCTGGTTGCATGATCCGTTTTCTTCTTTGCCTCTTATGCTTGCGTCTCGCTTTGCAGAACCCTGCTCAGTTTCTGCGACTCGAGCAACATGAGCAAAGCGACCACTCCTCCTCCTGCCCTGCTCCTCCTCCTTTCGAGACTCTGCAGAGATTTCGAGCAGTCGACTGTCGCTTATATTCTCACCCTCACTGACGAGCAGTTCATGATCTCGAACAAGCAGAAAAACACGCAAGTACGTCATTGCTTTAATGCAGTGGTTCCTGTTCAGTGAATAAAAAGACGTCTGTTCGCACAAAAGTTTGCATGTCCATGAAACTGGGCATGCTATGAGGACATGTGAAATGCAAACATCTTTAATACAGTTGTAATCTGCTTTGCTACTAGTTCAGATCTGATATTTACTTGAGTTCGATACCAATATATAAAAGCCTTTGAAATTTCTGATTGATATACTGTAAATAGGTGAAGCTTAACTTTCGATAGCTACTTATTGTATGTCTTTTGGTGTCACCGTGCAATACGCATTTGATTGGTGGAGCTTGCCCTGCGAAATAAATTCATCATTATTAGTTGATTGCGTTTAACTCGCTCTGGGAGACGCATGAAAACGGTTCTGTTTTGCTTTGTGCAGGTATCTGACCTCACCAGCGTTATGGGCGTAACAGCTCAGAAGCTTCTAGAAGGTTTCGTACAGTATAGTGGCCTTTCCCTGTCCCGGATGATCCGAACTAGCATCGAAGCTCGTGATTGGCTGAAGTGCGTCGAACCACGTCAAGTGAGGGCGGTCATGCGTAGAGTCGTTGAAGAAGTCACCCAAACAGATCAGCAGGTATTTCGTTTTTTGTTTATGATTTAAATGCTCTTTTTCAACTATGATACACGACCCGCAGGTTGAATTCATTCAGAACAATAATAGAAAAATGATTAACTTGTGCAGCAGTTTCGCTGTCGCCGGATTTGCTTCTTTCTGGCTAAGTCTATAACTTTTCGCTCAATAGCTTCGTTTCGCTGAGCAGATGTAGATATATGTTGCTTCAGTCGAGGAAAACCCTGTTTCCAGAGGTACAGGTTTTAATGAGATACTCGGAGGGTCATTTCAATATATAGATTAGTCGTTGACCGTCCGAATGTGGGGAAGTGGGAATTGCTCAAATTGTATTTAGGACTGTAAAGTCGCTGTCTATGTCGGTTGGATTAAGCTGTTGCTGCCCGTCAGTAAAGGACGAGGTGTTCGTGAAAATGTTGAAGTCGGTCTGGACCCGAAGGTGCTTCAACGAGATGTACATAGCTATTATTTGTCTTGGTGTGTATTATCACATGGTAGCCTGCATTTGAAAATACTGTAGATTTTATCATTACCGACTTACGTCTCGAAGAATATCAATACGGCTTCACGAGTTTGGGACCAATGGCAAGCTCGTTGTCCTGTGACAGGGTCGTAATGACGGGGTGGCAAGGGGGGCACAATTCCCCGGGCGCCGAATCACTGCGTGGGGCGCTGAAAAGTCCCAACAATGTCGTAAGTACTTTCTTCATTACAGTACATATGCTGCCAAGACCTTAGGTTCGCAGAGGGGAGTGCTAAACTTGTTTCTAACCTCGTTACGCCCCTGCCCTGTGATGCGTTTAGTTTTCTTGTCGGATGTTTTTTGAATAATGCAAGCCTCTCATCTCGGCCTGTGGGCGCCCATGCTGAATATGCTGTTGCAACCTCTCTGTTGGCGTTGCGTTGAATGTGTGATTCACCACGAACGGGATGTGCGCGAAGAACAACACCCATATATATGTGGCGCGAACAAGCAATAATATGGTGATCTCGTCGGGTGATCTCTATTGCTTGCTGCCACAGTGTGAAGCTTTGCGCACTTGCGTTCCAGTCAAAACGATCCTTCAAAAACAGTCTCCGTCCGGAAAGTCGTGTCCTGTTCTTTGCGTATTTTTCATCTGTTATGTCCTTAGGTTGCTTTCCTGTACGAGGAGGGTGTGCGCAAAGCTCGAAGCAGCGACAGCAGTAAGAGAACTCACCCAACCTCCCTGTCCAGACCACGTGATAGAGGGCACTGGGGGGCATACGCGCCAAGGTAAGGGTGACAGTCAAAACGCTGTTTTTGGATTTAACTGTGATCTCGGTTGTCACGTGTTGTCAAGCAACAGGTGTCTTGGCCTGCTGTTAGTTGAATACGACGTGCGTTTTTACGTTTGACTGACAGCTCAACGATGGACAACAGTTTGATGAGCAACATTCAGAAGCTTTTCTCGGAACGGGTCGATGTGTTTGGACCCGTCGAGTTTTCCAAGACTTCCATTCTTACGGGGATCGTGAAAATCACGTTGAAGACATTACTGGAATGCGTGCGGATGAAAACGTTTGGAAAATACGGCCTACAGCAATTGCAGGTTTGGTATTTAATTTCTCTTTTGTGATTGAATACACGTCGTATACGCAGAAATTTCTACGTCGTTTTAGCCGAAAATTTTACACAAACGTGTTGGGCTCGCAGCCGAAACTTGCCCTTCCAAACTTCGTTGTTGTTGTTAACATTAAAAGTTCAAACATAACGGTATTACTTTTCGTTGAGAGTTTTCAAATCAACAAATGTGCTTCTTCAGGCCATTCCTATACACAGTAACTTTAGTTTCTGTCGATGCATCGTTCATGAAGGCCTCTACGAAGAATGCGAGAACCTTGCCATTTTTTTCTGATGTAAACATTTTTAAAAAGCTTATCATACAGTCTTTAAAAAAGTTGGCAGCGCAGTCCTTGTCTTCTTGAAGAAAAAGCGATCGTATGCCACGAATTTATACCGTGGCACATTCTTTTGTCTCGTGAGTCGCTTGCAAATTCTATCAACTGAGCGAAGATCAATGCCCTTATCAGCTTCAGGCTTCAGTTAAAACCTTAGTTCTTTTCACTTTTCAGGCCATTCAAAATCGAATGGATTTTTGGCCAGAAGTAACTTTCGTCAGATAATTTCCCCTTCAATTACTTTCTTAATCGAGAAGTTACAAGAGCCTGTGTTGGGTTCTCCCTCAACTGTATCTGCCAGTGGCTCGCCTTGTGACCCTACGTGACCTCCAGTCTCAATAGGTCATGTAATACACCGGACAGCACAACGTAATACCACGACCAGTGATATCACAGCTAATATAGGGTCGGTGGTCAAAGGATTTAGCGTGAAAAGTTTGTGCAGCGAAAAAGAGAACGGTTTCAAGTGTCTTCCGCCAGACAGTTCCCCATCTCTGCTGCTACGATTCACACCGCTCAGTGCGGTGCGATTTCGAACCGACCAGTTTCCCACTTGCAGTGCTGCAGCATATCTTAACCACTGCACGGTTTCTTCCAGGTTGATTGCCATTTCCTGCAGCTCTACCTCTGGCGCTTCGTGTCTGACGAACGGATCGTGCACGGGTTGGTCGATGAGGTCATAGCGAGCTGTGTGCACCGATGCGTGGAACCCACCGCTATGGAGCCAAGTGTCATTGATGTGATTTGTGAACGTGGATGACGAGCCGCAACCTGCGCTTATTTGACGCTTCCAACTCCTTCCAATGGCGTCTCGTGGTCATTGAAACCTGTTGCACTTGAGATCAAAAGCTTTTAGCATCGTTGCCGATCCGTCACGCGGCGAGTGGCGTGCGAATTATTCGGTGCAATAAATAGTAGCGCTTTTGTTGCTTAACTAAACATCTGGCGCCGCTTGATGAAGTTCATTTACAATAGTTGTTCATTGATCTTCGCTCTCAAAACTCACGCAAGTGGAAGGGCTGAGGTGAGTGACACGCAGCACTCACCACGGTCCAGTAAATCTTCAACCTTTTTCATGAACCATCTTGAAAACCGGGGCGTTGAAGCGGAAAGGCAGGAAACACGTGAAAAAATGAGGTCGCTGATTGTACTGAACAAAATGGTTGTGTGGTCATTTTTTTTTCTGATAGCAAGACTGTTGACCCTTATGACGCATTCATGGCAAAAATACCCAACACATTGGGAAAAACGATCGGTTTTACGTCTTCCGCAGAAGTTTCAACCGGAAAATATTTTACGTTGCAAAACTGTTCGAGACGTTACAGTGAATAGGTTTGGACTTGATATTGATAGAGCATGGAACCAATTTTAATATCAAAAAGTACTGTTCACCTTCTGCGAAAGGTCAGGGAGAACTGTGCCCTTGTAACCGATATTCCATCAGGTAGCTGTCTATGGAGTTGCCAGCTGTGGCGTAACTGACGGGGGTAAGGGTGCAACCCCCTGGCAAGCCAAATGTAAAAACTGGGCCCCCACTTGACTTATATAGTGTTCAGTATTTTGGCTTTCAGTAGGTGGTGTTTTTTGCGAGTGTTTTCCGGTGATTTCAGGTATTAGTTTAGAACACGTCGGGATACACTTTCATTTTCAGACTTTAGCTTCCGAGTTTTGGCGTGCGGACCCCCTTAGCTAAATTTGCCCCGGGGCTGAAACATCGAGTTACGCCAGTGGTTTCTGTCTGTCG
>Ga0210059_1002961_pt1 | contig 26932 bp, 15 predicted proteins | sample Ectturendosymbi2_FD_188042 | JGI IMG/M metagenome (GOLD analysis project Ga0210059, IMG submission 188042) | Ecteinascidia turbinata endosymbiont from Florida, USA - Sample 2 (SPAdes) (version 2) | ecosystem: Host-associated > Tunicates > Ascidians > Unclassified | place: Key West, Florida... | reverse complement strand
TTAGTTTGATATGTTACAAAAACTTTATTACCTGCGAAAAGGAGATTAATTGTTTCCGCATACTTTTTGCTTGTTAATTTGTCAACTCAATGCAAAAATTGTAGTTGTAAATGCTCTGACATAGTGAGGAGTGTGTTTTGCTCTCCTGTTTGAACGCTCATCCTGATATTTTTGCAGTTATGAACTGCTGTGTCGTAGCGTTGAGTGTGTTTTCCTCCTATATTCTAACTTGGAGCGCTGATGTTTTTGTTTATATACAGTGCCAAGGACGTACGCAAGTGGGGTATTGGATTAAAAAAAAACCCTTGAGCTTGATTTTTTACAAAAACTTTATTACCTGCACAAAGGAGATTAATTGTTTTCGCATATATTTTGCCTGTTAATTTGTCGACTTAATGCAAATGCCACGGAATAAATTTGCATACAATTTTCAAGGAACATTGTAAATGAGCCAAAAGTAATAATTAGGTTTCAGTAGGAATCTGGATTATCGTCTGGGTACAAAAACCATCTCACCACTTTTTGCAGACCTTTCGTCCACTAGGCTATGCATGTTTAAGATTGTGTTTGGCGATAGTTCACTTTATCCGAAAAATCGCATTTATTTTGTCTGCTAAGGTTGACCAGCGCAAGCGCTGACAGCATTGGCTGCATTAGGCCTACCAATTTCTGTAGCACAAAACTGTTTCACGAGCTCAAAAACAGCAGTTGTTAACAAAGAAGCATCCATTTATTGTGTCTCAGCAGGAAAAAAGGAAAACTAAAAGTGTGCTGGACTTCTAAAAATAACAACAAAATCGAAAGTTTTCTTGCGTAGCCTACTTTATGCGCATTCTCAATTCTTGTGTAGTTTAGCAAGATTCGATTTTTCAAACCGGGGTGTGCGCCAGCCAGTCCACCCGCATTTACTCTATGCTCGACTGCTCATATTCGACAAGACATTAGCGCAGCCTCATTTTTCCGCTGTAAATTGCTCTGACGAGTTGATGAGTGTGTTGTACCCCTTGTTTTAACGCACCGCCTGATATTTTTGCAGTTACGAACTGTGTATCGTAGCGTTGGCTGTATTTTCCTCCGATAGCCTAACTTGGAGCGCTAATAGGTTATATTCAGTGCAATGACACATAAAATAAGAAGAGTGGATATATATCAAAACGTGCATAGTATGTCAATGAACTTCGCTAAAACGTTGGTTTGGAAACAGGACTATGACGTCATATTGTGACGTCACAAACAGCGCACAACAAATAAAAATGACTACCCTATGTCACTGAATGAAACCCCCCCATGAAAATTTTCTGCGTACGCCACTGTACGTTTTATGTAGTGCAATCTACAAAATACTTACAACTTGGTATTAGACCTACCGGTGTAGCTTCATTTTCGTTCAAGTTGTTCAAAATCATTAGTAGCAATTTCAAACACGCAAAAGCTTCGTCTTATAAAAACACTTGCTTGACCTAGCGTTTCTAAATCACAACTTGTACTACCAGTTAATTATATAACGCAACGACTATCCCAAGTTCAGTTTACTTCAGTCTGTTTTCAAAACTCTTTCCAGTTTTTTTCTAATAGCAAAGGGTTTCGTGGGCCAAATCAGTGTTAGTGGAATTTGACGCGCGTTACCTAGCTATTGGATATACGGAGATCACAACCGCTTTTTTCCGAACCAACGAAGTTTATTTTCATGCTTGCCACAATTTAAGCATGAGTTCCAGGCGCGTAGTGAAACTGGTTCGTCGATCAGACCCATCTGCCTTTCTAACTGCTTGGTGTTGAGCGGCTCTGCAGCGCTTCCAGTGGTTCTCTATCCTTAGCATGAAACAATCGCTGCAAAACACAGTGCGTCTGCTCAGCGCCTGCTCTGTAAGCAAGGAAGTCGTAACTTAAAAATACAGCAACGTTACTTTACCAGTGCGTCGCTAAGGCACCGCGCAATCAAACTGTCTGTTGTAACATTGAGCAAGGAAATTGACCCGGATAAGTTAGCGTCCTTGCTTTTAAACCTCCAGCACTTTTGCTGGAGTTATTGTTCAACACTTGTAGTCAAACAGAAAAAATCTGAGTAGGTAGGTGGAAACGCACTAAAGGCAAAGATGTACCATAGTTTCTGTCTTCATCCATATATGGGCAAACATTTCCTTCTGTTCACTCATTGTCGTACACCTACGTGCATGTGCGTCAGCCTCCGTGAAATTTTACATTTTCTGATTACATTTTTAGCAAGAAGGTTGTTTTCTTTGTTTTGAGTGTGTGAAAAAATTCACCACATTGGGCCATCACCCCCTGGAATTTTTTTTGGCTACCCCTGGAAAAATCCACTGTTGCACCCCCGGGTAAAATCTTTCCGACGTCCATGCGTAAATGGCTATTGAGCAGTGGCATAAAGCAATTGGGGAAAAACAAGCAGTCTACATTTAGTGTCTGCGTGAACTTGAGGGAACTGGTGTCGGTTGGGGCCAGGGGCGGATCCAGAGGGCCGATCGACCCCCCTGAAACCAACGAGAGTTACTTTATTTACTATGATTTTGTACAATTCGGTAAACAGTATTCGCGATATAATTCGGAAAACAGTATCCGTAATAAGACTTGACTACCAAGTATTACTGAATTCACCCCTTCTAAGCTTACGGCCTGGATCCGCTCCTGGTTGGGGCAGGAGCGGATCCACAGGGGGTGATTGGGGCGATCGCCCACCCAAAAACCTGCGAAAGTAACTTTATTCACCATAATTTTGTGCAATCCGGAAAACATTTGCGATATAAGCCGATTTTGTCGTCTACGAATGTTAAAGTTGTTTCCAAGCAAATGTCTTGATTTCACCTTCACTTTCGGGTGCTCTGGTTAACGCCACTTCTTTAACGTTGCTGCTTGAACGTTTTGCTAGAAAAAGGGATTCAGTCGCGGCGTTTTAGCTAACACTGCCAGAACTTTGCCCTTTTTCTTAGAAGCTTTGCGCTTTTCATAGGTCCTGATGGCATTATAGGTTTCGGCATGGCGCTAGCTAAACACTGCAATCTCGTTTTCTGTTCTCTCGTTCTGCGAATGGACTGATTAAAAACCTTTTCTGACAGACCACGCAATTACATGTGATGTAAATGGCATGAATAGCTTCATATGTTTATGATGTACTGTAACTGTAACACAAGGATAGTAACCATCGGAAGAAAAGTGCGTTTCCAGCATACGTTGCCCCATTATGACGAAACAAAGGTTCAGTTCGTCTGCGGCTACCTCGGAACTACACCAGAAGTTCAGGATTATTGATATCAGTGTTGCCACTTCTGATATTTTAACATGACATCAGCTGTGAAGTTCTCAGATAAATTTCTATTCTGATGTCTGATGTTTTGGCGACAAATCTGAGGTTGATTGGGTTGTTGTTTTTTTCCACATTTCCTCTCATTTTAGGAGGGAAATAAGTTAGATTCACGATTTTTAAGTTCCTTTCATCATTTTCTCACCCTAATGTGTGTTTGGTTATCGTTTCCAACAAAAAAAGCTCTCTTCGCTGCGTTGAGAATAACATTTTACGTAAATTATAAACGACTTCTCCATTTAATGGCGATATTTCACCCAGTTTCGAATTCAACGAGGGACTCGCGCTTTGTTAGATTTGTTAATAGAAGCATTTTGCGTGAAACTGTGCGTAAAAATTTGATGATATCTGATGTTGAAGAAGCCAACATTTTTCAAAAATCTGATGTTAACGAGACTGACTCCAGTGGCAGTATTGATTGATACTAAAAAGCAGACAGCAACCAGTAGCTTTATTAGCACGCAGATAGTAACGTTTTCGTGACATTTGTGGAATAGGCGTGGTGCACGAGCAGACAGTCATACCCATGCCAAAAGAACGATTATTAAGAAAATAGTTACCTGCGAAATCAAAAAAATTTACATTGAACAAAACCGAAAATACTTATAGGCTATTCAGTAGCGATTACTGAAAGTGGCAGACAGTCGAACTTGTAGAGAAATCAGTTGCTGTTGGGTGGGGGCCCTTGACACTTAACGCGATATAGGAATATAATATAGAGTTGTATTCTTGTATCGCTTCTGAATCACAAAAATTTTTCAAACGAGTATTTTATTTGAAACAAATAAATTTCATCACAGGGGGCCCCTTTCAGCGGGGGCCGGGGCAATTGCTCCCTTTGCCCCCCTTAATCCAGCCCTGAAATAACCCCATGGTTTTAGGTCAACGATTAACGAATTTTTAATTTTGGGCGCAATTCCTTTGTTTCTCCGCTGCTCAAGTAATGCAGGGTTATTCGCCCGTTCCCAGGGTTGTTTTTTACACTGAGTAAATGTGGCTGCAGGAAAGTAAATGTGGCTGCATGAAAGTAGAAATCAGTTTCACCTGATATTACAGAACCAACATGTCCCAGAAAAACGTAATCTTATTTAGGGTTCCATCAAACCCTTGTTGCATGTTGTTTTCGTGAAAAACAGTGACCTTAGCAGGGTTGGCGATATATCAGTGATCATGGGCGTCGGAAGGATTTTCTCCAGGGGAGGGCCAATAGTGGATTTTTGCAGAAGTAGCCAAAAATATTTTTCCAAGGGGAGGGCCAAAAGTGGTGAAATTTCATTTTACCTACTCAAAACTAAGAAAACAACCTTTTTTGCTAAAAATTTCACAGGAAAATGGTAAATTTCAAAATCTAGGTCAAGGCCCGTTGGAGGAAAGACCCCCCTTGCAACCTTCTTCCGACGCCCATGCCAGCGATGTGATAGCGCAAGAATCTTTATTTGGAAAAGCAAGCAGCCGATTTCAGGAATTTTGACCAATTGTTTGGAACGGCACATCGCTACAGTACTTACTGACAAGTCGCTCTACGAGCAGGGCAACAAGCGTCACAAATCCAAGGAAGATCATCACAAGAGCAACCCAATACGCTGAAAAAGAAAAAGAAAAAGTCATCTGCATTGCACCAACCAATTTCAGCTACTTACTAGGGCTCTTAATGTATATTAATGATTTTTTCGCAAGTGCGGCAAATAGAAACGACGTCGATCTGTACATTGTATGTAGTACAGTAGCTACGTTATTTCGTTTTATTTAACAACACGAAATATCGCGAAAGCTGTTTGTAATACATATTTAAAATTTCAGAGCAGTGGCTCATAAGCTTTCTTCACCTTGATCTACCTTCCTATAAGTAAACTCCTTGCATTCACTCAATAGAAAGCTTCAAGTACACTGTCTCTTGACTACAGTGCTTTCACAGGTGATTGCTTTCGTTGTACCAGGCTCTTGTCTAAAACCAAACGTGACATATTTGTGCCACTGGGGTTCACGTTTTTTGGTTTCCCACCCATTTCAAAACGTTAGTCTAGAGGCGCACAATGTGTAGCCTATAATCTTATGGTTGTATTCCAGCTTCTCCTGTTGCGAAAAGGAACGGTAGCCCTATGGCCAGTGCCGGATTAACAATAGTAGCAAATGTAGCAATTGCTACGGGCCCCGCGCTTTTGGGGGTCCCGCAGTCTTCTGTAAAAAGTCTTATTTATTTTTTTTCAAATTTTTTTCAGTCTAAGAAGATTGCGGTTAGCAGTGTTGCCATTTTCGCTGATTTGCTGCTAAATCTAGCAGGATTTCCTCACTGTTAGCTGAAAATTTTTCAATCTAGCAGTTAGCTATTTTCTACAGGATTTTACCAACCGTTTGGTACTTTTAGCAGGTAACAAATTCCTGACCAAAAACCTGTTCCAACGGTTTTTCAAGATGAAAATTTCACAACTTCTTCATCAAAAAATATACTTATTTCTTCATGACGTTTCGATTGGGTAACACCAGGACAAAGCACAACAAGCTGCCTGCAATTATTTTGAATTTTTATCATGATGCAAAGAAGCTGCTTCAAGATATAATTGTATCATAATAACAAGTAATTAGATGGCTTGGTGAAGCGTAAATGATTTGCTTGTGTGCCTAGTGAGCGCGTTAGGTTAAAAGACAACATTGGTAGAATATGTTTTTTTCCTACGGCACGATATTTCCAAGTGGTTCAGTTGCGCTAGTAAGTAGTAATGCCTGGTAAAAAAAACTTCCTGGTAAACCGAAGCTACCAAAAGTTTCGACATATGTGGTTGCAAGATTCAGAACTTAAAAGTTGGCTCAATGCCTACTGCCTATTCTGCTGATTCAAGAAAAACCTTTTGCGAAGTTTGCAATAATGCAATCATAGCAAAATATTGTGAGCTTAAAAGGCACAACTGATAGCAAAAGCACTCAAATAAGACTAAAGAACTTTTTCCATGCTCCCTAATGTAACACAAAGTTTTGAGTTACAAAGACCAGACTTAGAAAGTTGTAGGGCTGAAGCTATGCTCAGATTGTTTAAAGCCGAGCGTTGTTTTTATACAGTAGATCGTCATGAATTGTTCTACTGTATGAAAACATGCAACCATTTGAAAAAGATCGTCTTGAACTGTGTGTCATACAAAAAAAACGAGATAAGCTGCAGTTACGTTGCTCAAAAAGTCAAAATGTTGACTGGTGATAGATAGAAAATTGTGGGCCGAAAATGCCCGCCAAGACCGGCATTTTTAGCCCATGCTTATTGAGAGCGAGTGCAAGACGAAAAAATAGTATATTGTATAACTTTATAGGTTTCTCTTAATCATGTTAAAAATGACAGATTTTTTAATAGAATTTCACTGCTTTTAGCTGAAAATTTGTGACAAGACCTTTAGTAGAATCTAGCAGTTTTTGCGACACCATTTAGCAGATTTAGGTTACAACCATCTGGCAACACTGGCGGTCAGCACGCTACACTCAGACTGTCACGTCACGATGCGAACTGGTTAGAGCATGCAGAGAGTAAAGCTAGAAACACGGATGCCTTGCCCACACACCTTGTGATTAAGCAGGTGCTGAGATGTTTTTTTTAAACTTGGGGCCCCGCGCTACCTTAGTCCGGAACTGCCTATGGCCAAGGTCCATAGAAAACATAAGAGATGGTATGTATTTATCAATGTATGACCATTGACCAATAAACTTTATGGATTTCTCTTCTGGCTGAACTCCATGGTTGCAAATTTTAACCTGCTAATGGCTTACCTGTAGGAAACATGGCAAAAACGCTTTTTCCCCTCTGACCTCCTCCTTCGACATCGTTAGCGCCTGACCTGCTGTAGAAGTAATTTACACACATGAGAAGAGCTTGGCCTACATGTGAAACCACAATTTGTTTGTCATGATGGGAAGCACTGATGCATCAAGTGCATTGGCATGATGAAATTTCTTCAAACTTTCACATATACGCTTGAGAAGCAATCTAAAACGATTTCGTGAAAACCCACATTTTCTGCTTATCTCGCCTATTTTACTTTGTAAAAAAGCTTGAAAGTATTCGCTAATGCTTATCATCCAATCTTTTTTCTGCTGTGACTTCACCTCACTCTGTACAACACCCTTAACAATAACTGCGCATTACAAGCGACCACAAGTACGATTTCAATCATAGCCCCTCTGCCATGGCAGCGGTGTTACGACAGTGCCTTCAATGGTCGGTAAATACAATCGGGTAAATTCGTGAGAAATTCACTGCCTATTAAAAGGATTCCTTTCCCGGAGAAGGATCAGATACTAAGATCTCTATGAGAAATTACTTTGAATGCGGTTACCCTCAAAAACTTTATCAATCTTATCTTTTTCGTGTAAAACCAGGCCCGTAACCAGGGGGGGCGAAGTTCCCCCTAGAAAAATTTTCGCCCCCCTGGAAAAATGTGGAGGACGTAGTTTAAAACTATTGGACATAGTTCAAAAAATTTGGGCACCTCTCAGAAAACTCTTCGCCCCCCTGGTGTCTCAAGGTGGTTATGGGCCTGTGTAAGACTTTGATTATTGTTATTATTCAAGCCAACCCTTTAAGGACCGCAAAGCCACTATAGTGGCAGAAAAAAAAAAATTTTTTTTCGATCTCAAGTTGAAGACTTGTTGAATCGGGAGAGGGTTTGATCAACTCTCTAGCTCTGTTGGTCGGCAAGTTATGACCGGCCAAAGTTGCTGCCACTATAGTAGCTTTGCGGTCCTTGAAGGGTGAAGGGGGTTTTTGACGTTTTTATAAAACATCCCAAAAATGAGGTAAAGCAACCTGTACCTTTCAAAATGTTTTTCTCGTCTAATATGCTTTTTCCCAGTAAAATTACAAAACAAGAGCGATAATAAATGTTCTAAACACTTTTGTTATGAGTATGAGTTAGAATTGTATTATGTTATGCTTTATTCTAGATTCGAGTTGCTTCAACTTTGAACTTACTCTTCTTCTCGAGCCTGTTGGTCCAGTTATTGTACACTTGATTTAAAAATAAGCAGATTTTTCTACTGGTTTGTTGTTGTTTAGTTCAAATTTGAAACATCTCACTGAAATTTCCTTGTGAGTTTTTAGTGATCTGTTTTTCAATAATCGTAATTCTAATCCTTTAGAGTTAGACAATGCTGACATTCGGTTTGTTTGAGATGATTTATCTTTGAAGAGAAACGGCTTCTTTAGTCCACGTAGATAGCAACAGTTGGAGCAGAAGAATAAAAGAAATTACCCGGCTCCTGTAAAACAACAGGCCGACGTTGAAAACTTCGCGACGTATTTTAAAAAACGGCTGAAGCAACTTACAGCATATCATAAAAATATCGCAATCTTTTTTGCATTTCGTAATAAACTTTTGTGACATTTTGCGTACTAATTACTGGCTGTGAGTTGCTTCAGCCGTTTTTTAAGTTTGGCACAATTCAATAAAAACAAACCTACTGCAAATCGAACCTTTTCTGAGTTTGGCACAATTCAATAAAAACAAACCTACTGCAAATCGAACCTTGCGGACCCTCGAGTATGTCGACATTCCGTGGTAGAAACCCACGTTTTTCAACTGGGCAAGGCAGCTACGCTGCACTTATTCACATTGCTTTCATTTCTCGCTCACTTTCCGTATGAAAATCACACGAAACTTTTCAGACGCGCGAAAGAGCCGCCACAGGTTAAAGGTCAAGAACTCTTATCGAGCTTCACCTTTTGATATTTCGGGAATAGCGTCAAAGCTTCGCGTGACAGTTGTCCGTCTGGCAAAGCTTCTGGATTTGTCGAGGGGTACTGTCGGTGCGCTTGAGGTTTCTGCAACAGACGTGCAGGATGTGATGGAGCAATGGTTGCCCTTTGCCAAGAGTGCGGATCTGCTTTGAAACTTCAGCACCAATAAACGTTTTTACTTTAGCTTCAAGTTTTCAAAACTTCGAAAATTTATTGGTAAACCACGAGACTCATCAACACAAATTTCACATACGGTTGAAGAGTGTAATGTATGTTTGTCTGCAAGTTTGAGGCTATTCATGGAGGAGTTTTTGCGTCATTGATGTAAAGCATCTTTTTGTCAGCCTAATCTAAGTTACAACAGTTCTCAAAGAAGGCCTAAGCTGTGCAATATAAACGGTGTCAAAGCTGGAAAGGTTATTTATTCGAGAATCGGTTGCTGGTGAATGCTCTCCTATCGTAACCTACACGCCCGGTATGCGAAAAAGGCCACTGGATGTTTCAAGACATCACGTCTTTTATCTTTTATCCGCCCCATGACCCTACCCATCAATTTTTGAGAAATAGTAACAACTTTTCATGAAGCACAAGCATCAGATGTTGACAAGTTTTAGATAAATTTTTCTTTTATGTAGCATCAATAGATAATTTTTCTTACCCTATGTATGCAACTTTCATGCAGGTTATTGCACGAAAGATTAATCACTCCCATGTTATTGAAGAGTACAGCGTAGACTGATAGCCGCTAATCTACGAGGAACGCCTGGTTTGTAACTGGAGGATACAATTTTATTTTCTCGGTCAAAATATCAATGGTGCGCAACAACCAGAGCAGCTTACGTCAGATAGTATTGATTTACGTTCATAAAAATTGGTTAGTTTTGAAATTTGTGTCCACTGTGACTAGCATCGATATTGACTGATGAATGACATCCGCATAAATTGATTCGATATTGTGAAAGCGGTTTTTTGAAAGAAACTGCTTTTCAAGAAGAGAACTATCAGGAGCACTTTTGTGATTTAAATGTGCTTAGGGAAATATATACACAGAAATTTAAAGCTTCTAGCATATTTCTAGCATCATAATGCGGAATTCAATTGTCCAAAATGAAATCTTACTTCTTGCTCCTGGCAGGTTCATGACTAGTTGTCCTGCGGATTCAGGTTCTCTTACTTTAACATCTCACTCAATTCGGGCAGATGACTTTTGCATTCCCGTCTTTCTTTTCCGTTTAGTTTTCGGCGCCAAAACCCTTTCCTTGCATGGCTGATTCGTTGCATTGCAGCCTCAAGAACAAGCATTACTTATTTATTGTGACGTCACAGGCTTGTGCAGAAGGATAAGCCATAACCGGCTCACAGGGTTGCCAGATTGGCTTTTTTGACGCCAAATTTGGTAAATTTGGCTTTTTTCAGAGGCAGTTGGCGTCAAAAAAAACTGTTTGGCTTTTTCTTTTCAACATTTGGCTTTTTTGGAGGCAGTTGGCACGTACTATCAGACTCGTGTTTTGGCTTTTTAAATGTCTTGCTGAAAATTGTTATTGGGGCTTTTTTAAACAGTGCTTGGTGTATTTTCTTAAAAGTTATCTGGAAACCCATAAAAAAATAAAGTTGTAGTATTTTTCCATTCAGGATGTTTGAGCAACTTGCGCTTTCCCTGGAAAACAGAATGGGCCCTGATTTCACTGTATTGAATAAAAATTTTTTTTCATTCAGGATTGTGAGTAACTTGAGCTTGACCTGGAAAACATAGTTGCCTTGAAATTTTTCACTGAAGTAAAGTATTTTTATCATTCAAGATTTTTGAGCGATTTTCCACTTGCCCTTAAAATTTTTTCACTGTATTGAAATATTTTTTATCATTCAGGATTTTTGAGCAACTTGTGCTTGTCCTGAAACAGAGTTTGCCTTGGAAATTTTTCAAGTCGGGGCGCGGCAGCTCCCCCGACCCTCGCCTTGTACGCCTATGCCGACTAGATCCATACACGTTTTACTACGGCTTTTATAATCCTCTATTCTACGCCCAAATCCTTGAAGGAAATTTACATAAATTCTTCAACACATGAAACGTTGAAGTATTTCAGTTTAAAACCGATTACACAACAATTCATTACCCTGCGATTGTAAAGGTTTTGCTTTAAGGTAGCTTTAGAAAATCATTTGATGCAATTACGTTATCTTCAAAACTATTTTTTCCTACTGATAAATAGCCTTTGTCAGCTTTTAATATCTGATGTAAGTTGTTTCGAGTGTCGTGAGTTTATCAAAATGATATGATAGATGACATAACGATCAACTTAAATAATAGTTCACTAATGAATCTCGAAAATATTTTTCAGATCGTGAAGGTGTTAGCAATGGTAATCATTTTCAAACAAATAAACACTGGAAAATGCCCTTTCGAACAGTCAGCTTCCCGATCTTGCAAGTATCGAAATATATCTGCGTTGATTGTAAGGAATCCATACATTTCCGGTTTGTTGTATGCAAAATTGTCATATCTTGATACGAGTTCGGAACGAACTACCTACCCATTGATTTAAGACCGTGAAAGCCACTATAGCCTTGCCCTAGTGGTTTAGAACAGGGTCTCCAAAATCTGTTTTCGGAGAGGCACATAAGCTATTACACAACAGTTCGAGGGCCGGACATCTTACGTGATGTGATTGTTTCAGGATATGTCACATTTTACCGAATCAACAAAGTTTTCGAAAATATATTTTTTCATCGACAAAATTCGCGGGCCGGATAAAACGGACTGCGGACCACATTTGGCCCACGGGCCATAGTTTGGACACCCCTGGTTTAGAACTAAATTACTAACCGCATGAGGGGGTAACCAGATTGGACGCTGGTGCGAAAGGCGGGACTGCTCCTCTCGATTTCTGGATGATAATTATTATCAAACTTTTGAGAAAAAACAGTCAGGAATGCTTAAAAGCAATCATTTGCTGGAATGTAATTATCGCGCCAGAAAACTTTTATCAGACTACACGCTAACCAAGAGCTACACTTAAATTGTAGACGTTGCCAGAAAGGGAACTGCAGAGAACAACTTGAGATATGATTTTTAGGCATGTGTTACGTCGCTGTGACGTGCAACAGAAAATCCAATCTTGTCCTGAAGTGGCTACAGCGACTTTATGCAAAGTTCTCTGCATCCAAAACTATTGTATTCTGAATAAAGAAAAAAATGGCGCACAAAACTATAGAAGTTTATTGCGGTACCAACTCGCTAGGGCTTAACTTATGTGCGAGTATGTTGCTAGCTTTGTCTTCGCAACTTTCAGTGCTTTTGAATCATCAATACCCTTTTGCATTTTTTGCTATGTCGAAGTCATGCCGTAGTCTCAGAAACGTATTCCTGGGCGGTCCGCGTATCCCTTTCCCAGGCTTGATCAAAAGGTCGCATCACGGTTGGCTGCGCATGATGAAGAGTCATCAGAGGTCTCCCTTTTCAGACTTGCCTTGGCCCCTCACCCCAAGTTCACTACTACTTACAAACGATAAGGTATGACGTTCATACGTTGGAGACTCTGTTGATTTTGGAGCGCAAAGGTAAACAGAAGCAGAAACACGAAAGTAAGATAAAGACACTTTACAGCAAAAGCATATGTTTTATAGTGCGACTATGTCAATGCTTAGGTCTCACTGCCTCACTTGACATTCCCTGAGCAGAATAATGCATTCGTCACAAACCAATGAAAATGTGCGATAGAACTTACAATACGGCTGTTGTAGCCATCATCCTCATACAAGCAAGGGTAGAAAACACTGTCAAACGAAGCAACACGAACGTAGAGCATTCGGTCATGCACGCGCTGGCATTTAACTCCATACAGGTAACAAAAGTAACCCAAACACGAATATGGAATTTGTGTTCTTCCACTGTATAACGCAGAATAAAAGTACGTTCTTGGTGTTGACTGTGCGTGTTTACATCTAAAACGAAACACTGCATCTTTTCAAAACACGTGTGAGGCTATGATTGGCTGAAAAGGAACGGCAGAAAACCGCACGAAATATGCGTCGGTGCAAAGAGTTTGGAAACGAATATTTCACAGTTTGAAAAATTTCAAAGCAGTAAATCACAAGGAGATAAAAATACCTTGCTTCAAATACTAACGTAGCCTACTCCACAACACCTGGAGAAATTATCTTTTGATTTCACTTTGATCAAAGTTACCGGCACGTTGCTAATCAGAGTGGCTGGAAATACCTTGCTTCAAATTCTCGTCTACTGCTCAGAACGTGGAGAAATTACCTTCAACGTTTGATTTCGCTATGATCAAAGTAATGCCACGTTGCTAAGCGACAAACCGTGGTATTCAACTGCGGATCCTGCATCACTGCTAGGAAACTATAATAATATTTTTTGGTGGAGGGTGTTTGCAAAAAATGTTTCATATTTTACAGAAAATATCTTACATGGTTTATACACGTAAGTGTAACATGAAAAAGTAGTTTTTTTCAGTGGAAAAAAGTAAACAAGTCATTTGTTCAAAAACTTCGGTGGAAAACTAACGATGATCAGCGGAAGTCAACGTCAATTTATTATTAAATACGTTCGGACAATAAACAATGTCAGGTTTTCTGTTCCTTGCAGACAATCAAAGCGACGGCAAAAAACTTGAAAAGAACAAACATAAATAAGACAAGTGATTGTTTATGTTTCAGCGCGTTTGAAACATACACAATCGCACGTTGATCAACCTAGAACCGAGCATCCGGTTCACGTTTTCGATTTCCACAGATATTTGCTCAGCTGTGCCGGAGATCTCGGGCGTGAAGTGTGTACGATAGAGCTTCGGCGTGATGTGACGTCGTCAGATGGAGCGCGAAGCACAAGAATGTTCAGGTCCAGCGGATCTGCTATCTACAAGAGTCAGAGAAAAGCGAATTATTACCGCTGCTTTGAAACTCCTGAGGACTGAGTTTGTAATAACTAATAAATTAAAATTTCGAAGAAGTTCACATCATTCACGGAAATCGAAACAATGCATAGATGGCGCCAGCGAGAAGAGAAAAAGTCAATCACTAATTTGCAGACTTTAAATAAGTCAACTGTTCATATCTAGCGTTGATGGAAGCATTTCCTGGAAGGATGCGCTTGACTTAATTCGAAGAAAGAGTTGTGTTCGGGGTAACTGAGACTTTGATTGTACACTGGCCAAGAAATCGCGTGAGTGATTGATCTCTTTGAGGCAAAGCCATCGTGTGCTAATTTCTTCACCGCTGTCGTCTTCTCAAAAAGAGTGTGAGACTAATCCGAGCAGAGAAGAAAAGAACGCAGCTGCGTTTGCACTCAGAATTAGCTGAAAAAAATCACAATTACTTCACTCACAGAAGTTACCGCGGTGAGCACAAGAAATCTACGTCACGAAAGATAAACATCCTTACTCCAAATGCTATAAAAAAGTTTTGTATGCAGGCCCGAAATCAGCACGAAATATTTTGACAAACACAAGCTCAAGCCCGGCCCGAAAAGTCCGCCCTGAATTACAACTCTGCACCATGTCAAAAGTTTCATTCTAAGAGTTCTACTGTACTTGCATCACGACAGGAAAATATATTTGAGATTTAATCAAAATGCACAACGGTGAATTGGCAAAAAAGTACCAAGTTTCACCTTTAACACGAAAAGAATGTCCAACAAAACTTGGTGTGATGTACTTGTAAAGCAAATGTTTCCCACTTGGATGAAAACGTTGCTGCATTGTAGGTTTGGTTAAACTCAAGTAAACCAGGTGACTTACGAACCTATGCATTCAGCAGTCAGCACAAGCAAAAAGTAGTCGCGGAAAAATATCTTTTTTATTTGTTGGTCACCATTGTCGCGACATTACAAGAAGTGAGGATAAATACGTTTTGTGCAATAGGTCAATATACAGCCAGGTAAATGCTGTAGGCAACTTCTCCAACGTTTCGATTGAAATCCTGTTCACTAATAGTTGAAGCCACTCTTTTGCAAAACTGCCCATCCCAAAACTAAGTCTCCACAATAGTGCTGCATTTTTGTCTTCCGCAAAAGCTTCGCAAAGATTTGCCTGAAAATCTGACTCTCTGATATACACTAGCATCATTGAATGATACGCTGTCTGTTTCTGGATATGTGACAACCAACGTAAAGCACAGCCCGTAAAATTTCTGCACGAAACAAATCGTGGCTGTACTGTGGTCTCTCACACGTGCAGCTGTAATACTCTCACTGTTACAAGAAAACAACCTTTCTAACAGCATACCACACATGGCAAAATGTCGGAAAAAAGCAGTTAACCATCTTTCACAGTCACTAGAAATTTAAAAAATGCTAAAAATTCTTTCATCGAAGCTAAAATTTATGAACTAACGAATCAGTGATACCACTCCAAACTCTGTTTCAACATGAACTTGGCTATGTGTAACCTACCATCTACCATGAAAAGCTCTTCACACAAAACGTGACAAACATCACTTTAATTTTTGAAACCTCTCCAAATACAAAACCTAAAGAGAAAAAGTTGGGGGACACGGCATATTATAGCCCGTCCACCTGAAAAAGTTGGGGGGACACGTCCCCCGTGTCCCCCACAGAATTGCGCCCATGTTTGTCAAGTACACTGTTTCTGAAATATATGAGCCTTAGTAGGCACATTTATAGCGCGTTTGATTCGGATCTACGTTTGGTTGTTTCCTGCTGGATTGCCACTACACAGAGCTAGCTTGTTGAAGCTCTAGATGTGAGTTAAATCAGCTAGAACAGTTTCTCGTGAATTTTACTTGTAAAATCGTGTCTGCATAGGGTATTACGAAAATACTTTGTTGTGCAAGAAACTTGTCTTCATGCTGTTCACCATCATCCTGCATCATATAGCAGAGGTGGGGAACCTGCGGTCCGCGGGCCAAATGCGGCCCACATCAGAATATTCATTACCTAAGAGTACAACATCGCGTGAAAACGAAAATCTATTATAAGCAAGTAGGCTACTTAGTAAGCCAAGAGATGTCACTGTTCCTCATATTTATATAGTGGTGGAATTTTAGGATGAAATTACTTGATTTTTGCTGCTCACCAGTGGTAATGCACAATTCATGCGGCCCATGGCAGTAAATAGGTTCCCCAACCCTGGCATAGAGGAAAACACTATATTTTGTATTACTTGGAAAATAGCAACTTGAAAACGTTATAGATAAACCCTGTGCCAACTGAATGGATTGTCCTTGTTTGGTCCACAAAATATGTTGTTACTATAACAAAGGAGTTCACGTACAGCTAATCAGATCTACAACTTGACGATTTTCGAGAGCAGCAACACGGTTTCGTATGAAAATGTATATAGGCTACCCGAAAAATAAACCTACCAAAAATGCTAGAAATCACGGAAATTTAACGAAGAGTACTTCTGGACTACACGAAAGCAGAGCCGTATCAGCCGCACTCCATACGCCCCAATTGGGGGCCCACGCTGTCACAGGGACCCAAAATTCAGCCCCGTCACCACTTAGACCTCCAAAGAAAGCTTCGAATCCCTAGATTGAAATATGAAGCACTATAAATCAGTGAAGTTGGGGAGCCCTTTGAAAGAAAAGTGCTAATACATTACAGTTACTTTGGGCCCCTTTAAAAGCAAGGTAGCCTACTTATACATTACAGTTGCTGTTGGGCCCCTTTGAAAGCAAGGTACTTTAAACAGTACAATTGCTATTGGGGGTCCATTTGAAAGCGTAGTGAGCTTATAAAGTAATCTAATGGTACCAGGAGTTACCGAAACTTCTACAAAAAGGTCGTCTACACTAGCTTAGGCGTGCATCTATTGCTTTGGCCGTTAATTTCACCACAAGTAACCTGAAATTATAAACTTTAAGATTGTTCGTAACTGCCTGGATATGGCGGTTACTAATCTGATGTACCATTGTAAACTCATCAATAAAATCGTTTTATTTTTACGAAAATCTGCTATTGGGCCACAAAATTTGTTCAATTTAAGCGATGTTCACCGATATCACAGTACTTCGATGACGCCAGGCTAAAACCACATCTTCGGTTAATCCGGATCTGCGCCTAAACCGGATAAAATCGTCGGTCAAATCGAATCCGGATTAAGCGAGGTTTACTGTGGATCAGTGGCTCTTTACCTTTTTTCTACAACGCCTCCTCTAAGTAATTGTCCTTTATTACAAGCCCCCCTTACTATAAGTCAGCTGTAAAAACAAATATATTTTTTGGTAAACTTAATGACTAAACTTCCCACGTTTTAGAGCACGTAAGGGCTCGCACCCCCCCTGGAAGCTTGCTAACGTCCCTCTGGTAGGGGCGCGCCTCGGTAAAAAAACACTGCAGATGGACTTGTTGGCCAGCATCAATCTCAACCAGTACACGGGAACTTGACGGAATGTACTTAGGAGGGTTCTCATGCAATAAAAAAAATCAATTTCCATCTACACTGAAAAAGTCGAATACCATTAGTTCTCTACATTTTTTGAAATTCTTAATAATGATACTTACTCATTTAGGGTTGCCAGATGGCCGGTATTTCACTGCACAATTAGCAGAGTCCGGTAAGAAGCCGGTATTTTGAAAATGAATTTGCAACTTTGAAAAGGAACAAACGCAGAATTTCTCAAATTTTGATGAATCTACTAATGAATCTGGTCAGGACATTCACTTCAGGGAAGCATAGTTGCTACTGTTGACGCAATCCTTGGTGCGATTGTCACGTCACACACACACACCGAAATGTAATGAGCCAGCCAAAATATGGGCAAATCATTGTGGCTTAACAATGCTAGTTGTCTTTTTCCCCGTGACGCTTACGACACAGATTACTGTAGATGCGACACTGTTGACAAAATGGCCGGTATTTTCACAAAACGCATCTGGCAATCATGTGCACATTGCATAAATAATAAAGTGCTTTGCCGCCAGCACAATTCTGCTCCGATATTTCAGAATTCTTTTCCATTATACTTTTTCAATGCTGTACTGAATGCATGTTTTGGCCAATTTCAATACCGCGTGGCAACCCTGACTTACGTAGATCTACAACAGGCGTCTGTATGACATCACAAGTGAAGGAAGGTGCTGCATGGAAAGTGCCCGGCCAGCTCGCGCACGCCTTCGGTGTAATGGTGGCAGACCTGCGGGGCAGAAAACTCCAACAATAACTTACAGATGATTCTTGTTCCTAGGCGCGATCAAAGCTTTGATTGTCGGATAGCGCACTAAGAGCAGGTCGGGGGGAAAGGATAACGTAACTAGCGCGCAAGAATATAATTTAGCACAGCATTGCTAGCTAAGTGAAGTGTTTCTCATGGTCGGGCATCTCACCAAGACCGGTAGCGTGGGTTCGATTCTCGGTCGGGGCACAAGTGCCTTCCTAAAAATGCATTTTCCGCCCAAACCTTGAAACCTGGCTACAGGCCTGCACGTGAATACTCTTTGGGCTTACATCAAGGATATCGTGCTTAAGCAACGTTATCACTCAAAGGCCGTATTATTTCTCTCGTGTGTATCACTTATGTTTAAGCAAAGTCGCGACCACTGTCCTTAGCATTGTTCACAACCGTCAGCCAAGCACAAGATTTATCTTCCAGTATCGATTGCAGTTTATTTATTACACGGCGTAGCATCCCAGTGCTTGAATCTCCTTGTCGATGTCCGCGATCTTGTCAGCGACGTTGGCGATCGCCTTTTTCCGCAATTTCTGTAATGTACACGCAGATGACCGGTAAATACGTTGCTAAGTGAGGGCATCGGAATTTTTGCAAGGGGGGGGCAGGTCCGTAGCCACGGGGGAGCGTTTCCCCCTAACTTTTTTGTAAACATACAGCAAGAACAAACCTCGCCCCTTTAAAATATACCCCCCCAAACCTTGAAACCTGGTTACAGGTCCTGGGGGTGAAAAATTAATTTTCCAGGGACAGTGGTAAAATGGTAACACCGGAATTAAAAGATGTAAAACATCAAATTTTAAAACCCAGGGGGACCAAGACGCCCCCTTCCGCCACCCTTTTGTGCTCAAGAGAGAACACGCGATCAGGACGATAGATAGCTGCTGCTGCGTCAACACTTCTACCAATAAGAACTTTTCATCGCTCAACAAAAACCTCCTTGACAAACGAAAATATTTGCTTTTTTTGAATCACTGGTTGCCATGACCCGTGGTGCCACGCCTGGTGTTTTTTTCATTTTATTTAGTGTTTTTATGGCTATCTAGTGTTTCTTTATGAATGTGCTGAATGTACAACTGTAATTGAGACCTTTTGATTTAGTGCAATTGTAATTTGCTAAAAACTCTACCTAATCAAATCTTAACTTACACAAGACAATATGTTTTGCGTTAAACCGCTGATAAGTAACTTGGCGATCTGTGAAAAGTTTCAGTGGCCTGTACAAACACACACACACAAACGTTACTGATATCTCCCGTTTTCTTTTTCTCATTGGAAAATGGTTTCCAATGAGTCGCACAATGTCTATTGTTGGCATAGCAACGCATTTTCTGGGCATTTTCACTGCGTGTAAGTTTACTTCTGTGAACAAGTGTTTTTATCGTGAAAGCTAGTACTTTTCTGTAACAGCAGAGTGGCGACAGTGGTTGCCACCGCAGTAGTTCTTGCGCAACTCACCAGCTGCTCCTGTTTCTTCTCCCAATAGATCTTGGCGCGCGCGGTCCTCTTCGCTTCCAGAGCGTCGATCACCCCCTTGTACTTCCACCCCACTTCGTGCGAGAGGCGGGACAACTCGGCGAACTTTCGCTTCGGTTTCAGTCGCACCACTTTCAAGCAGGATGGGACAACGAAGCGCTTTTTCTAAATGAACACGAAAACGGTGACGAAAAACAAACCGGGAGGTGGGGGGGGGGCATTGCCAGTGTTGTGCGCAAACGATCGGGACTGGCCACTTTGGGACCCTGTTGGCCAAAGCGACTGAAAACGCCCAGCTTCCTGCCTTTGAGACCTTACGAGTCTCGCAATGGCCGGAATGAATTGAGGAAATGGGTGATCACTACGGCCATCTTCTTATGGACATAAAAAAATTTACTGAAAAAAATGACTTAATATGATCAAACAAAAGTGACTGAGCTAGAACATACAACTACTGTGCAACGAAGCATTCCAACGAAAATGAGCAAAAGAAATAGTAGCCCCATTAAAATAAATGGCTCAAAACATGAGCAAAACATATAGTTTGGTTTGAAGCAAATTGAAAACATGCATGGAAATTGGTTTTAATCTTTGGGGCAGCAAGAACATGAATTTTTCAGAAGTGGATTACATTTCATCCAAATAACTTCGTTCACCAACGTTTTTGTCAAGATTCGCAAGGTGTCTAAGTGGATTGAATTTGCAGAATGCAGCTTAGACCTATAGTGATATTGTAGTTTCACCCAATATTTTGAGATTGTTTTAATGGTTTCCTTATTGCATTAGGTTGAAAATATACACAATATGACTTTATGACCTAACATGGAAAATATGACTTTTAGTCTTTATATGTTTTGTTACAGACTTAGTCAGGGTACGATTTTTGTTTTAAAATTCGTTTCATAGCTTCCTGAAGAACTGGAAAAAATTAGACTTTTATGACTTTGAATGGCCCTAGTCATCACAACCTTCGAGGATCTATTTGCAAAGAAATGCCTGCTTATGGAGCATTTCTTAGCTTTACTGTGCTTAAAGCTTACAACAAACATGCTGCTAAAAACAGTATTAACATAAGTGTGGCACGTGCTTCAAAAAAACCCCTGGTCTTGACAAATTTTTGTGAAAAACTATGGTTCTAAAATCGTAACGTAACTGCTCTCTGCTGAACAAGCTTCAAAAACACGTGGTAGGAAAGCTATTACGGGTTTTTACGAGGGCTGGCTTTAGATGAAGCTTGGTATATATAACTGGCAATGAATACACGTGCAGAAGAACTGTCAACAACCAAATGTGAAGAACTTACTTTGTCATAGGGTGGGGGAATACCCTCAAATACCTTCAAACGGTCCAAGGCCTGTGCGCCTCTGTAAAGCTTGTGGGGGAGCATCCCCCTGATCGTGCGCCATAGTATCTTTGACGGGGCCCTGCACAGGTCAAGATATGTTTGGTGATAAATTCGTTATGGACGTAGGCGCAAACAATAGAGAAAAAAGAATAGAAGTTTAAATGAATCAGTGCAGGATAGACTTCACATAGGTTGCAAACTGGCTTACTGATGAGAATATTCCGATCAAAAGAACAAGCAATTATACTAGCTAGGCTGTTTGCCTGAACCAGTTATACATAACGCTGATCACTGCATTTGTATCAGCACTGCAACCAAGCGCTGGTGTTGCTGGATATGCGAGCTCGTGAAAGAGGAACTTTTGATGCAGGTTCAGCACGAAGCACATTCATGACTTATAAAAATCTTCAGGCTATATATATGATGTCAATCTCTTTCATTCCTACGATAACTATTTAACGATTAAAGAACAGTGCAATGTTAAATACAACTGCTCAAGAATATGACATGGTCCACCATCACGTATTTTCTTCAGTGGATCTACACCTTTCAAAGTGTCTATTCTTGGGTTGCGTTAGCAGTGGAATAGTCGATGTGCAAAATATGATTGTTATTTTGTTTTGATCTTCTCTCCTGTTTCATTTGGCACCACTTCTACCATGATTTTGAAAGTACAGTTCATTTCATTTGCCTCAGATGGTAGTGCATGTTAGTAACATACTCCACAAGGATTCAAACAAGTGTTCTGTGGTTACAACATCATCATCATAGGCAATGAACATGAGATACAGCACATGCTTTAAGTTATACCACAAAGCATAATACAAAGCAATGCATCCTTCACTAAGATAATTCAGAATTAACTACCTTTTACAGGAATAGGGCTACTTCAGCCTTTTAACATTTCAACTACTAGGGCTACTTTAGCCTTTTTTTAACATTACACTATACTTGCATATTTTAGGATTGAGGTTGGGCAGCCTTAAAAATTTTGCTGATAGGTTCTTTGCTTCCCCCCATTGTGCAGAGTACGTACTTGAATTTATACATCCACTAAGCACTATATACCAACTTTAGTAATTTATGGAATGGCTAGAAACCATTTTTCTTTAAATTTAATCGACCCAGACTGGCGTTTTAACCACACAAGTGCTTAATCAATTTTTTTGCATAAAGGCAATAATTATTATCATCACTTTGTTCAACTTTTGCTTCACCATGATAATGCAAAATTGAAATGAAGGTAATAAATAGCCCTATTTCCCACAAAACATAGATCCAAGCTCTTAGAAATGTGTGGGACAGAGAAAGAAACCAGATACATCTTGAACACTGCAGCAGCAAATCACTGAACATCACAAGTGAGAACACTACACTTCTACAAAACATTTAGTCAACAAATCATAATGAAGGCACAAAAGATGATAGTGTTCATTACAACTTACCGAAAATGGAAAGGGCCTCTTTTTGGGTTGGTTCGAATCCTCTTTCGAAGGAAATCAAGGTATTTTAGTTTGTTTCTGTAGAAGTTTCCAGAGATGACAATACCCTCACATCTCACCACCACAACACGCTGGCCTGAAAAGTTCAATGCAGTGATGTACACACAGGCAAGCAATTCAAATTGTTTAATAACCATTCACAGAGCCTCAGATGGTAGTGCATGTTAGTTTCACAATTTCGCTGGAAATTCAAAGAAAAGTCTGTGGGTGCAAATATCATCATAGGCTAATACAGTTCCACATATTAAACCTGCTAATCAACTAGTCTCCTCACCATTAAGAAGCAATTTGGCAACAACTGCAGCCAAGCGACCAAGAAGATGGTTCTTGGCATCAATGATGCGCACCTGCAAAATTAAATGACAAGTATCACAATGAAAGTAGATTCCCAGTAATCAAAACTACAACCAACATCAGAGGGTTCCCACACATTTTCAAATAACATTCTCCATACTTTTCAGTACTAAACTAAAATACTTAATACCATCATTTAGCTTCATTTTTCAAAAATTTTTATTCATGGAACTCAATGCAAAAAAGCATCTGCAGAACTGTCATCAGCAGTAAAGAACTAAATTTGGATAAACAAATCGTTGAATTTGGAATTTTCATACTTTTTCAATAATTCACATATGTACAGTTTGGTGAAATTCTACAGTTATTCAAGGTCTTGAAAACCAATTTCACAATTCATTACTTTTTTAGTACTTTCAGTACCACGTTGGAACCCTGAAGACAGTTCAGGGATGAGCAACAGTTTCTGGTTTTACTACTTCTTTGCAACTAGCCTCAGTCATAAATAGAAATCACTGGCAAAATTGCTCAGACAATGTAGGAAAAACATCATTGGCTAGATACAAGTGAAGCAGACAGGGGCAAAAATCTTAAGAAATACCATGTGAATATTCATCATAGAACGTTTTTATAGACACCATTATTCTTGAACCACAGTATATGTGGTACTGTTCATTGCTTCATGCAATAGAGTTTGAGCACAATTTAATAAGATCAGTAGAACACATTTTATTTCACTGCTCAGTATACAATTGATGACATACTAGAAAGTATACACCTGCGCACGAATTGCATCATCATGTACTAAGTTTTTAACCATATATGGTCTCCGGAAATCCAAAAATGCAACACAAAACATACAAACAGGATCAAAACACACATTTATGAATATTTGTTGAAAATAACATTCCGGTAAGAGACTTCTGCTGATTGTAGATTAATATCACCAAACAATCAGAATTGATGTGCAATTAAACTTTTCGCTTAACTAGAGCTTCTACTCCATGTATTCCTTTATAATACGTTTAAAATTCAGGAAAAGGATTAGCTTTGTAATAAGTTTAGAATTCAGAAAAAAGAAGGATATTAGGAGGGTTTCAGATAAAACCAAGTATTTACATTTTAACTTAGGGAACAGTTGACCTGAACTTGAAAACTAAGTTGGAGCACAATCAACATTACACAACAGCCAATGTAAATAAATACATCAGATACATACTTCTTCTCAAAATAAGTAATTTGAAACAGATTAGGTTAACTTTGGCAATAGGCTTTCATCAATACTTTGATCAACGTAAAATTTTGATACACTGAATGCTTTTGCCAATGTTACTTATTGCTATGAAACCATGTGGCTGTGTGTGGCTTCCAATGAAAACAAAAACGTTTGCTTTGGCACTTATACAACCACTGTACCAAAAGGAATTTTTGTCAATAAGTTATTATGCATGTGTTAATTCTTGACAGAACAAATGGCAGTTCGACTGACATGTCAGTCATGCTTAATTTACAGCACATAGCCATTTATTTCTGATTGTCATAAATATGGGGCATTCGGATATTTGCAAGGCAGTATCATGTCTCAAGGATTGTATCCGGTTTTCCCTTTGAAAACACTAAAATAACATATTCAAGCAAACTGCTTACTTCTCCAAAATAACTGACCAATTCTTACATGTCTGTTACCTAATAGAGTGAAGGATTAAATCGGTGATTATTACTTTTAGCCTTCACCCCTAAACCCTAAACAAAGACCCAAAACCCTTACCTCAAATCCCAACCCTATGCTCTACTTATAAATAGTAACATTAAATCATAACCATAATAAAAAACGTTAAGTTTTTATAAATGTAGGCCTACATCAAAAGTGATCCTAAAAAGATTGTGAAAATATAGAATCTTATGACAGAACATTTAGAAGTGTCTTCTGTATTATTAAAGCCAATACAATTAAAGTGAGATACGAACTGACAACTGCTCACCCAATGGAAATAACGCTTCCTACTTGACCATGTTTACTGTGGTGGAATGAACTCAATCTTACATGGCACAAAACTAGATTTGGTTTTTAAAGCTGGATATTGTTTTTAAGTCCTTTAAAAACAAAAAGCAGATACGGTCGCTTAGACACTACCCCTTTATAAATATCCTACTTAACCGGGTTCATTGTATCAACTGCTAGTGCCACAAACTCAGTGCTATAAGTGGATAAAGCCAGATACACTACAGTTCAAATGGAAAAATAACCACAGCAGAGCTATACCTCTGGCAGTGAAATATACACTAATTTTTTATTTTTACTATTTAAAAGTGCACAATATGTGATGTTATTTTTTGGCGGTGGCTATAGATACACTTGTGGATCTTGAAATATGAAAACTTATTCATATGCCACCTGTGACAAAACAGTAACACACGACGAGAGTACAGTAGGCTTGGTACAAATGAACTAAATGTAGAAGACAAACCCTAAACCTAACCTTAACCCTAACCTAACCGTAATTTAACAGTAACCTCTAAAGGTAACACGTAAAGAAAAAAAAACAAAAGTTGGCAAGGTGAGAGTCAAACCGAAAACCATTGCCATAGTAGCCATAACGCATAACCCCTAGGCAACAAGATCCATGCAATTTGAATAACAAACTGACCCTTTTATTTGAATTGTGTCAGGCCAGGCGTATGCATAGTCACTTCTATTTATGAAAATGGAATATGTCAGAGTGGTTTAAAAGTGTGACTAAGTTTTAGTCACTTCTTGTTGGTGGTATTTCAATTTTATTGCAACACACTTGCAAGAAAATAAATCTTAAACGTGCACAACGGTAATATTTAGTGTACGTACATGAATTTCCATGTAAATGAATTTCCATGATCAATTAACCTTTGCTTTGCATATATGGCCTGATCAACCACTAAATATACAATTAGCTGAGTAACCATTTTTAGATTAATTAGAAACAGTCCTCGCGCGCGTTTGGCGCTACAAAGTGGATGAAAGTTTGGTGCTTGTGTGACGTCATATAGATCTATGTGAACGGTGTACCGTATTTAGTACGTAATAAGCCAACATGCTGTCTATTTTAATGAATTAGATCAGTGATTATCATAATTTTTACTCAAAAAAAGCTGGCAACAAAAAATTTTGCCATTTCAGTCCTGTTATCAACAAAAATCATTAGTTTTTTAATGCTTTAGGTCATTTGCCCCATCCGCATATTGAGCTGAAACATGTGTGATTAAGGCCGTGTAACTAGGGTTATGTCAAATGAAATCAGAGAGTGAATGATTCGTATGACAGAGGATGGTTTTTGTGAAGTGTTGCTAGAATTGGAAAATGTTACTTAACATATTTATTGAGAAATAGGTAATTCAGTGAAATTTGTATTTACATCCGCATACTAGTGTAATGACCCTACAGCTTGTCTATAAAGGATTTGCATCCTATATTGGTAGGTAACCGGGTATCTGCCCTATAATTATCAAATGTTATAAGCCAAAAGTGTGAACAATTTTCTTATTCCGAAACAAAAATATGATGGACACATGAAATATTTGTGCAGAGTCAGACATGATGTAGCAAAAGTCTTATACATTGTAAACAAGCTTTCAACAAGTCAGCTTGGAAACTGTGGCAGTTGGAAAAAGAGATATGATACATAGATATAATATGTGGACATTTATTATAAAAGAAATGGCATGCTACATTAACTGTATGGTGTGGTTATCAAATATCACAATTCAATTCCTGGTAAATTACAATAAACAAGGCAAGTAAAGACAAAGCAATGTTGTTTAAAATATTTTTTAGTTAGTGCAAGCGTAATAAACGTTTTTTTCAGTGTTTTTTTAGTGAAAGTGAAAAAACACTACATGGAAAAAATTATCTGGAGCACCTTGACTGTCACATCATTTTTTGTACAAATTCTACAAACGGTGCCCTGCGAAAGGCGGAGCTTTGTAAACAGCGGAGGTTTGGTGACGTAACCGGAGTCGCTAAAACCGATATTCTGCGTTGAACAATGAGAAATAAACGATTGTGAAAATAAATTTACTGCAAAAGATATTACACTACAGTAAAAGGTGTCTATTCTGAAGTTTGATAATTTTCAGTTATGAGTTTCAATACAGTT
>Ga0210059_1002960_pt1 | contig 26934 bp, 15 predicted proteins | sample Ectturendosymbi2_FD_188042 | JGI IMG/M metagenome (GOLD analysis project Ga0210059, IMG submission 188042) | Ecteinascidia turbinata endosymbiont from Florida, USA - Sample 2 (SPAdes) (version 2) | ecosystem: Host-associated > Tunicates > Ascidians > Unclassified | place: Key West, Florida... | reverse complement strand
AACTGCTGTGTCGTAGCGTTGAGTTTATTTTCCTCCGATATTCTAACTTGGAGCGCTGATAGTTTATATTCAGTGCAATGACACATAAAATAAGGAGAGTGCGTGTAGAAGAATGTGCATATTATGTCAACAAACTCCGCCAAAATGTTGGTTTGGTAACATGAATATGACGTCAAATTGTGACGTCACAAACAGTGCACACCAAATACAAATGACCTCTACATGCTACTGAATGAAACCCCCCCATGAAAATTTTCTGCGTACGCCACTGCCCCGGCATCCGTCCTCGCTCGCCCACAGCTGTTGCCCTTTGAATATCAAAACGCGCCGATGTCGCGAGTGCACCATACTTTCATTGATTAAGACCAAGCAGTTGGTTCTGTTTCTCGCTTCATATCAAATTACTACGGGTTCATTGTACGAATGTGGAGCTATACGGTTACACGTATGTCGTACCAAGTTATTCAACATGCTTGCCGGGAGGTACTTGCGTTTTCAGTCCCTTTGCAAAGTTTCGTGTCAACTGTCAACAGTGTTGCTTATTGCGGTGCTTTTGTTTGCTCGTCGTTAATCAGGTTGCATCGCTCATGTGTTCCTTGATCCAGTGCCAGGGGTTAAGTGGGTCAGGGACCCGGCGTCGGTTCGACCCATGCTTCATTTTGTGCGTTAATACCCAGTAGAATTGGCCTCATTCGTCACCTCACGGTGATTAGAAAAAAGTGACGAATTAGGCGAAGTGACGAATTATGCAAACAGGTGAAAACTCTATCATAGAAGCTCGTATACCTTATCATAGTAACTCGTAAACACAGTGGTCTTATTTGCAGTAAAATACAACTTTATGACGTTATGGTTGTTTACAACAATTAATTCCTCTGCTCTATCTGGACTCCTCCATTTAATCAAGCACCTTTCAAATCTTTAATAAACTTTTCTCAATGGGGAGTCGGGTCGCGCTTCGCACCTCGTGTATAAATTCGATAAACAAATTGCGAGTTGGAACAATTCTCAGATAAAGATCCTTAATTTGTTTGAATTCCCACACGCACTAGCTGCGTAAACATCCAAAGAGAAACTGCAAATGACGAATTAGACGAACAAAACGCTTCTCGGGGATAAAAAGGTGACGAATTAGACGAACAGAAATGTACACGAAAGATAGGAATTCTGCTGGGACCGACGAAAAAGTGACGAATTAGACCAGTTCTACTGTAATACTGTATATAAACCGAAACCATATTTCATATTTTCCCAGTTACGAAGTGTTCGATGAATGTTCCAAGGCAACTTGCAGTGTTCAATATATTTTGCTTTCAAACATTTCCTAAACAACAGAAAAGACCCACTCTTACTTCTCTCATTTTGTGCGTTAATAAGTACATCTTTAAGTTGCGAAGAATTTACAATATTTTCCGAATTACGAAGGGTTCGTTTAATGCACGGAGTAGTCTGGTGCCTCGATTAAGAACTGCTGTTCTAGGTGATGGCATGGGCGTCGGAAGGATTTTTTCCAGGGGGGGGGACAGTAGGGGATTTTCCCAAAATTTTTCCAGGGGGAGCCAAAACAATGGGGAATTTGTTTTTTACTCCTCGAAATTGAAAAAACAACCTTTTTTTGCTAAACATTTCAAAATCCAGGAGGGGACCTTGGCACCCCCTGCCCCCCTTCCGACGCCCATGGGTGTTGTTTGTTTCAACATGCGTGGCCGTGACGCACCGTGTTTCATTCAAACGATGCACATCTTATTTTTGTTTATCTTTCTTGCCAATCCGCTCCAACTCTGTGTCGTGTATGCTTCGTGTACTGAACGCATCAAACGCGGGTTGTTCGTTTGTAGCAAAGAGTATATATTCATATTTATGAGTGAAGGTGAATATATTTATATGCAGCAATGCATGAGTGCGTGTGAATATATTTACATGCAGCAATGCATGACGGCGTGTGAATATATTTATATGCAGCAATGCATGAGTGCGTGTGAATTAATGCTCGACTGCTGCGACGTAACTTCAGTCATGTGCAACTGGTGGCTGTGTGCGAACATGTTCTTTTGACGTTAATACGCAAATCCAATAAATTTTTTACGTAATTTCAACAATTTTTTGGTTTGGTGGAGGCGTTCATTTGCTTTATTCTGGGCTAGCTTTACAAGGTTGAACTCGCTTGCATCAAAGTACAAGCTGTGCCTGAGGTGTTGGCAGGTTGGATGTTCATTGTTCGAACCCAGGGAAACATCTGTGAAAAAATGAATGTGAAGGGTGTCAATCAAAATGTGGCGTCTCGACATGCAATCCCTGAAATTCACCTCTGCCTGTCACTATGTAGCCTACGACATAGGCGTAGCCAGGCGGGGGCCATGGACCTCCAAATTTTTTAGAAAATATAGTCATTTTTTGCTTTAAGAGACGTTTTTTCTAAACAAAATAGCGTCGTTTGCCTAACATCAAACGTTTTGTCCCTCCCAAAATTTTTCGGCTGGCCTACGAAGCGAAAAAGTGCTGCGTGTTTTCTTATACTTGCCAAATCGAGAAAAAAGATGCAATTATTCATTGTTTTTTCATTCTCAGAAAACATGTGGCGGTGCACCAGTCCAGAAGTTTGTTAAAAATTATGGAACAGGATCGGAGTCTGAAAATGTCATGCTCCGGCCATCTCTTGTCTGTAATTTTAAAGAAAATCGTTCTGGCTCGTAGTGTAAGATTACATCAATTTGAGGTGAAGATAGGTTAGTTTAGGGTCATGTCGGTGATAAGTGAAGCAATGGTAAAGTTGGGATGGAAATGTTAAGCTAGCAGATATGTCGACTTTCAGTAACATTGTGCGTTGATGCAATCGAGAAAATTGCGTTGATAATTTACGTTCTGGCGTTGTGAGATTTGCGTTTATGCAATTTTGCTTCAAATCGATTTCATCCGGTGATAGCGTGACTCGAGTCACAATCAATGACTCATTTCAGACTCATTTTGACAAAATCTTTGAGCCTCTGGTGGACGAACCCAATTTGTTGCACATTAAGAAATGAGATTTTTTTGCTTCAGTAATGATGAAGATTGGCGCAAATTTTCTGTTTTGATTTGTCTAGCGCTTTAACTACCGCTTGCGTCACTTTTTTTGTAAAGCTTTGCACCACCATACCTCGCCAACCGATTGATTGAGCAAGAGAGCAGAGCGCTGCTCATACCCTCTACGGATTCAGCAAGTCTTGTAGTTCAGATTAAAAAAAAAAACGTTTTTCGTTTTGGGTTTGGGGTTTTCTGGGGTAAAGTCATATTGGGGGGATATTTTCGCCTTTTTGGCTAAGTTCACCTGACCCTGGGTGCCAACCCAATAAGCTAGTTTTTGGCTCAAGCTTTTTTTGGAAACTAGGCTATCATCCGAGTCATTGGAGTCCTTGATTGACTTTCTAGAATATCTGGGGCCAAAATTAAGGCTCAAAAAAACAGTTCTTGACAAAAATCAAAGTTTCATAAAGGTAGCCTATACTTTGCCCTCGTTTGGATTCTAGGCAGTAATATGAGTCTTTTGAGTCCGTGATAGACTTTCTAGCATTTCAAAAAGTAGGCTATGCCAAAAGAATTCCGAATATTTCAGGAATTCCGTAGGAGATTAGTGGGGATTTTCCGGAAGTTGGGCCATTATTTTGGAACCAGAAACGCTAGAAAATCAATCAAACCGTCTAAAGACTCACATGATAGCCTATAATAAAAAAACGAGTCAGAAAAATGACTCATGGCCTTGGTTTCCAGGGCCTGATGGCGTCATCCGAATGTAAACAAATATGCATGTAACCAGAAGAACGGGATGCGTCATTGACGCACTTTTCAAATATACGAATGACTAACTTTGAAGTGGTAAACAGTGCAGCAATGAAACTTTATGACTTTTTCTATTTTACTGTTGTATTGGTATCCTGTGAATTGCAACTTTTTTTATTTTATTTGGAAAAATTAAACTTTGTCCTACACAGAAAGACAGCATACGTCAACGCAGACGCGGAAATGTAAGTAAATGTTGTGGTATGGCGATGCCGAAGCTAAAGTCATAGCCTCCGAATCAACACCGATTCAGCGTCCACACCTCTGTGCTTTTGTAACTTTTATCGTCAGTATCGTTTCTATGACTTCAAAGCTTACCCTTCTTTACATCAGAGGTGACCATGGATCCGGAGTCGACTCCGATAGGATTCAGCGTTTTTCTTTCGAACCAGGACCCGAAGTAAAAAATCTGCTAAAAACCGGACCTGGATTCCCAAGTAGGCCAGTTAGTTATACAGGAAGTTGAGTGCAGATAACGGAACAAGAAAAATTGAGAGTTGATACATCACTTGTTCATCGCATGTGTTGCGGCCAGTGGCCCAACTATATGGACAAGTACGTACGGACTGGAACCAGTGCTTTGTAATAGACCGCTCATTGAGCCATCCGGCTGGGCACAAACCGTTCACATGTTCGCACAGCGTTTTACGTAACACGTGACTCAATATTCACGCCGTTCGTTGAATGCATTTTTCTGCTCGCCTTTCTGTGCATGTATTTACGATCTCGCGGAACCTTACTGGATCTCTTTTCGTCAGTAGTACCGTGAGCGAATTGTCGTCTGCCTGATCCATTAACTGTTTTCTGCGATACGTTTGCTGCTGTATAGTCGTAAAAGACAAGTCGCTGTTTGTGTTAATGGTCGATAGATGTTGCCGTTTTGCGTCATTAAAACCAGTGCAGAACTTGAGGCAATAAAGTGTACAGTGTCACCTCTCAACTCCCCTGCCTGTTTCGTGTCTCTAACAGCCGCGAGCCTGAGTAACGCCTTCATCATCGCATAGGACAGCGTGAATCAGATTCACAGCTCGTGCTTGTGTGTTTCAGAGAGAGAGACACGTCAACACGTGCAGTTAAGAACTCTGTTGTTGCATCACAGTTATACGATGTTGCCGATCAGTGGCGTACGCAGAAAATTTCCGAAGGGGGGGCAAGTTTCGTCACAAATCAACTTTAGGAGACCATTGTAGGGAGTCCGAGGGCACGCTCCAGGGAAAATTTTGCAAAATTCCACCTAAAAATCTGCAAATTACACCTAAAAATACGCATACTGTTTATACATTTTTTATTTTTAGGGTCTGAGGGGGGGCCATGGCACAGTCGCCTCCCCTCCGTACGCTAGTGTTGCCGATTTACGTTCACAGTAGACTGAGTAGATATTAGACTCAGCCTGAGCCAAATAGAGAGTAGGCTGAGTAACACACTAGAGTTGCTGTTCAACCTTCGTGGGAATAAAGCAAAAACAGTGTGAAACCCAACTTTTCACTATTTAGTCCATCCAGATGAAGCAAAATAACATAGTTTCTGATGTAAAGCGAAATAATAACAGCGAGGGTGTGGACGGTAATGAGCAATGTAGCTCAAATGCAAAAGAGGCACAGGCACTTCATCCGAAGCGGACCAAATGCAATTTAATTGCCAAAATTAAAAAATGGGACGACACATATTTGAGATACGGTTTCTTTTTGCTAGATGACCAAATTCTGAATGTGCAAGAACAACCGAGTCATTAAATTTCTTGCTTTTTAACTTCTGTGGCCTAATAGCTGTTTATTTGTTGAAGTGTCAAGTAAGGAAAGTTTTGTTTTTCTAAGTAATTCATGTTTCTTGAATTTTTGTCAAAACTTGTATACTTTGTTAAAGTTCCATGACAAACGCAAAAGTACATCAGGTTCCATGATTACAAAAATGTTGAAGAACACTGATTTACACAGAACTGTTACTGCAAAAGCAATCGTGCACCAAATATTTTTATTTTTTATAGTAGACAACATATATTACTTTACGATCAAACGTTTTTTAGCATGGGTTATGTGTAGCAGTCACGCTAGCGCAACCACTACATGTGAGCAAAGTCGGCCAAAGCAAGAAGGGAAAGACCAAGCAAGCAACACTTATAAGTGACTTCCATGCACATGGAAGTAAGAGCTCTCTTTGGCCGATTCGTCTGGCGCGGAGTTAACATCGATGACGTCACAATCCATCCTTCCCGAGTTTCGAGGATCAATCCCACACTGAAGGTGTGCGAACACAACCGGGTTGCACACGCTTCAATGGCTCCCGATAAGGGACACCTCCTCGAGGAGCTGGGTTGGATAACGTGCGTCGCATGGAAAAAGCAACAAAAAGAAGAGAAGAGATGAAGAGATAAAGAAGACAAAGGCTCAACATACTGAAACCCAATCAAGCATGACACACACGTCATCGGACCTGGCTGGACTCATGATATGAATTGGCAATATAGTTCAAAGAGAAGAGAGTGGGCAATCCAAAGACTTCGAGGAAGGAAGTGATGTAGCAGTCACGCTAGCGCGACCGCTACATGTGAGCAAAGTCGGCCAAAGCAAGAAGGGAAAGACCAAGCAAGCGACACTTATAAGTGACTTCTATGCACATGGAAGTAAAAGCTCTCTTTGGCCGATTCGTCTGGCGTGGAGTTAACATCGATGATGTCGCAATCCATCCTTCCTGAGGTTCGAGGATCAATCCCACACTGAAGCAGGACTTAACAACCGGGAAGTTCCGCTTCATATGTTAAGGTCTACTTTTTTGTAGCCTACGAGTAAAGTCAGTCTTGCTCACGGAAAAAGTAACCGAATGATTCCTCAAGTCGTCCACATCAGATGATGCAAATAATCGTGAACTTTGCATTTGACTCTTTAAACTACCCAAAAAGGCAGATCAATGACATGTTATATGTCATTGGGCAGATCTGTACATCTACCACACACGCTTTTGCCGACTTTTTTGCACTTCAGGCAAGCGTAAGATCTGATGCGACAGACTACATAGTGATAAGCCCCGCCCATCGATCAGCAATTCAGCGCCGCTTTCCAGCCGTTTTGAAGCGCAACGGGCTAGCCATTTCTAATCAATTGTTATATGTCATTGTACTGATGTAGCGAGTGAGGATAATGAGGTCCACGATATTACTGTGGAACGATCCACTCTTTTTGACCTGATGGTGTATTCCTATCATATGTTGAGCTAATGTACGTATTTTATAATTGACCATATCTCATTAAACTGTTTTTACACACTTGTGTCACTTTTAAATATTGTTTAGGTGTGCGAAAAGCATTTCAGAAAAACTGAATTTCGCTGGGAAGCTTCCGCATTTCATGAAAAAACTGGACGGCATCTGTCATATTGTTTGAAGGTACAAAGACTACTGCCAGGAGTTGTCCCTTCACAAATGTCAAACTGCCCAGATCATTTATCAGGATCAGTTTTAAAGCCGAACGAAGGGTTGAAATGCAAAAAATCCCTACCAACAGGCAGCCATTGATCAAACTCGATACGGAACCGTCACGTTCTTAAAATTTTTTATTAAATGACTGTTGGCATGGGAATAAATTCCTGATGATTGTGAGAAATTAAGCAAAGAAACTCACTGCATCGTGGAGTACTTGCTACGGGCCCCTTTCATCAGCCGATTATTGTTTGTCAGAGCTTAAGTTAAATTACGTGCTTGTGGTGTATTTGCCGTGTAATGATCGCGGTGACAGGTAATTATTGGTCGTCGCATTTTTGCGTGGCTTGCTGGAATGCAGCTGAGTGCAACCGTGCGTTTTCTCCTCGTGTTCACCGCAGAACGTGTTTGTTAGTCTGGTGTGCGCTGTTAGTTCAATCTACAGTACTAAGTCGAGTAGTTAGTGTAAATTGTTGTTTTCTTTTCTTTCAGCATACTGCGTTACTAAGCTTGCTTAAAGTTATAGTAAATTAAAGCGTGAGTTTTAAAACGAAAATCTGTGGGTGCTACAGGCCAGAGCAATTTAATTTACTATAACTGTGTATCATTTTCTAAAGCCGAAAGACCTAGAAACGTCGCTGGAGGACCCAGAGGCTGCTACAGCGTTCAAGTACTGGCTCGCCACTTTCGAAACATTCTTGCAAGCCGTAGAGGCAGGCCAAGCTGCGATAAATCCTGATGTTGAGGTGAACAAGAAAGGACTGCTTGTTAACTTATTTTCTCCTGTGGTTTATTCCTACGTTGAGGACTGCGAGACGTACGAGGAGGCCTTAGTTATACTAAAGTGTGTGTACGTAAAAAGAAAAAGCGACGTTTTTGCAAGACATCTTCTTGCGACTGGGAAACAACGAACTGCAGAAAGCCTTCAACAATTCCTTCAAGCTTTAAAATTACTTTCCAAAGATTGTACTTTCCAAGCGGTGAGTGCTGAACAGTACCGCGAAGAAATCATCAGGGACACATTTATTAATGGTCAAAACTTCCAGGGCATCCGCCAGAGACTTTTAGAAAAAGACGACCTCTCACTCGAGGCAACGTATAAACAGGCTTATTCTCTCGAACGTGCGCAGCAACAATCCTCCATTTATTCGCAGCCAATAACTGCATCTGCTGCTAAACCTCCGCAAGACAGAGATGCATTTGAACAACATACTGCTGTACCTACGTCTGAAGACGCATTGACCAAAGATGAGTCTGCTGTTGCTGCCGTTCAGAAAACGAAATGCTTTTTCTGTGGAGGCCCTTATCACCTCCGACGCCGTTGTCCTACTCGGAATGCTGAGTGTAATGAATGCGGAAAAACTGGACACTTCGCTGAGGTTTGTCACTCGAAGAGCCCGAATATCTCGGCTGCACTTCTGCCTGAGCACTACATCGCTTCCGTGGTCGTAGCCCTGGCTTGCTTACAATCTGCTGTTGTTGACATTGAAATCCAGGGAGTTCCAGTCCGTGCTTTGCTGGACACTGGGGCATCGGACAGTTACGTTGACTCTGAAGTTGCAAAAAGACTTGGTTCAGAATGCAAAGGCCAAAGCTCAAGCATCGCCTTGGCGTCAACAGGTTCTTCTGCAAAGGTACGTAGAGTTGTAAACTGTAATATTTCTGCCTTTAAAGGACCGTACAGCCTTGAATTAGGCGTGGTGGACAACCTTTGCGCTGATGTGATTTTAGGTCTAGACTTCTTAAAGATGCATCGCTCCACTACTTTTGTTACCAGAGGTCCTCGTAAGCCGATCCGAATTGGCGACCAAAAGGTGTGCAGCATAGCCGCTGCAAATGTTAAACCACCGCGTATCTTTCAATTCTTGAATCCGAAAGTTCGACCAATTTCCATTCCCTCCAGGCGATTCAATGCTGAAGACTCCAGATTCATGACAGAAGAAATAAACAAATTGCTTGATCAGGGGATTATAGAACATTCTGAAAGCCCATAGCGTGCTCATGTGCTGGTAACAAAGGATGAAAGGCATAAATGCAGAGTGGCAATCGATTATTCTCAAACAATAAATCGTTTCACTGAGATGGATGCGTATCCTCTTCCTAAAATCGATCACCAAGTGCACGAACTGGCTAAATGTAAATTGTTCAGCACGCTCGATCTGAAATCTGCCTATTATCAAATACCTCTAGATCCAAAAGACCGCGTGTACACTGCGTTTGAGGCTAATGGGAAACTTTACCAATATCGACGTCTTCCGTTTGGTGTTACCAACGGCGTATCCGCTTTCCAGAGAATAATCGATGGCATCATTTCTCAAAGTAGCCTACAGTGGACTTATGCTTACCTCCATAATATAACCGTCGGTGGAACCAGTAAAGCTGACCACGACCAAAATCTGAAAAGATTTCTAGACACCACGTCGCAGTTAAACTTGACTTTTAATGAAGCAAAATCTGTCGTGGCAGTGCCACAAATCGATATTCTTGGGTACCGGGTGTCACAGGGCTTGGTCAAGCCTGACCTGGAGCGGTTACGTCCCTTGATGGAACTTCCTGTGCCGCAAAACCATCGAGAGCTAAAACGATGCTTAGGTATGTTTGCTTATTATGCTCAATGGATCAAAAACTATTCTGGTAAAGTGAAGCCTCTCACTATTAAAAGCGTTGCCTTTCCTTTATCGCATGATGCCTTGGCTGCATTCGAACGACTGCGGTCAGAACTGCTCAACACTTGTCTGGGCTGTATAGATGAGCGGGAACCTTTCACTGTTGAATGCGATGCATCTGATTTTGCCATAGCTGCCACCCTCAATCAGAACGGCAAGCCAGTTGCATTTATGTCTCGGACCTTGTCTAAAACTGAATGCAATTATCCGACTGTAAAAAAAGAAACCACTTCTATTATTGAAGCTGTTAGGAAGTGGGACCATTTTCTGTATGGTAAACCATTCACACTTATAACAGATCAACGGTCATTAGCATTCACGTTTGGTAGTAGCTGTCGAGGAAAAATCAAGAATGCTAAAATTCAAGCATGGCGAGCCAAACTTGGCATGTATACATACCATGTGCAACATAGCCCAGGAAGCGAAAACGCAGCTGCAGATGCATTGTCTCGAGTATGTGGTGCCATTGGTCGCCCTGCTGATCTATCTGGGCTACATGAATCTTTGGGGCATCCCGGTATTACTCGATTTTTGCACTTCATTTGCAGTAAAAACTTAACTTTTTCAATAGAAGAGGTTCGACAGACATGTGCACAGTGTACCACGTGCTCCGCTTCAAAACCGCGATTTTATCAACCGCCACAAAATAAGTTGATTAGAGCCACTTAAGCGTGGGAACGCATCACCATTGACTTCAAAGGACTCTTACAACTTCCCACAGAGGGATCAACTATCTTTTGATGGTTGTTGACGAGTACAGCCGTTTCACTTTTGCATTTGCTTGTAAAGATACCTCAATTTTATCCGTGACTAACTGCCTTGCTTTACTGTTCAGTCTTGTAGGCTTTCCTTCTTATGTTCACAGTGATCTTGCAACGGCTTTTATGAGCAAAGAACTGAAAGATTATCTGCACAGTCGTGGCATAGCTACTAGTCATTTTACGACGTACCATCCCACTGGCAACTCCCAGTGTGAGTGGTGCAACCAAACTGTTTGGAAAACCGTGCCACTAATACTGAAGGGTCGAAATTTAGGCCCTCATCTATGGGAACTTATTCTGCCCAACGCTCTCCACGCCGTACGGACCTTGCTATGTACAGCAACCAATGCTTTTCCCCATGAGAGGTTCTTCTCATTTTCTCGTCAGTCGATGTTAGGCCGTTCCCTCCCCAGCTGGATGATCACTCCTGGAACTGTCCTGCTGAAGACGTTTGTCCGAAACAAGAGCGACCCCTTAAGTGAACAAGTCGACCTGTCAGACACTAATTCCAAGTCGGCGTTAATTCGATTCTAGGATGGGTGAGAAACAACGGTCTCCACATCAGATCTAGCCCCCGCTAGTAGATGTGTCGACAGTCCTTATTCCTATGAGAGTATTGACGATACAACTGCTGATGTTTGAACCGCCCGTAGCATCATTGTCTGAATCATCCCAAAACTCTGAGGAGATTGATGTGCCGCTTGATTCCGTTGGTGACAGCCCTCCTGCTTTTAGAAGGTCCAGCAGAAAGCGTCGACCGCCAGATCGTTATGGGAATCCGGTCACTTATGGATAATACAGTAACGGATAAATAATGAGCCGCCACAGGACTCGCTATGTAGTTGCAAGTTACTGTGACCTATTTGTTGCGTATGTGATTGTCTGATATCATAAAGTGATTCCCATTGTTGTAACCTGTGCGATAATTCCCATTCTTGTAACCTGTGCGTTAAAACGTGCTGCAAAATTTTTTTTAGAAGGAAGGATTGTGGTGTATTTGCCGTGTAATGATCGCGGTGACGGGTAATTATTGGTCGTCGCATTTTTGCGTGGCTTGCTGGAATGCAGCTGAGTGCAACCGTACGTTTTCTCATCGTGTTCACCGCAGAACGTGTTTGTCAGTCTGGTGTGCACTGTTAGTTCAATCTACAGTACTAAGTCGAGTGGTTAGTGTAAATCGTTGTTTTCTTTTCTTTCAGCATGCTGCGTCACTAAGCTTGCTTAAAGTTATAGTAAATTAAAGCCTGAGTTTTAAAACGAAAAACTGTGGGTGCTACAGGCCAAAGCAGTGCTTTTGGGAAAGTTTCAGGCAGATTGCCTCGAGGCACGTTTTGGTCAATACCGTCAACTTTCTGGTGAAAAGTAGGCCCAATAATATTTCCTTACGACAAGTTTTTGAAAGCGTTAAAAACTTCACTTAGTTTCTACTTTGAAGCTGAAGCTGAAAGAAAAGGACATAAGTTTGACAAATTTTGATTTTGACTGGACTGAGTTAGTACCAAACATTCAACTGAGCAGCAAGTTGTGATGATTAAATACTGCCTCTAACGGTCAAACTACTGTTCGGTTGATTAACTAACATGTGCTCTCTCTTTTCTTGTGTGTGTTTGTACGGCTAAGAGGTCAAGGCATGATCTGTGTGATTCTGCGACAATGAGGCTCCAGATTTCAGAAGACTAAAGACGGATTCACGGACAGAAGACTGTTACAGCTAGTGTTGCTATGCGATGACGATTTTTTTAAAGCTAAAGAGTTGAGTTGAGTAGATTTTATTTGGCGATAATTAATATTCAGCTAGAAAAAACACAAATTAGTGCAAGGACGCCAGGTCATTGAAGGAACCGGAAGGTTGTCGAGTCGATGCCCCTCAGCAGTTAAATTAGCTTTGTTACTTTCCAGTTTCAACTCGTGGTGCTGAATATATGTGGGAAGGAGCTGCTAGATGATCATCACAGTTGCGCAGGGGGTGCTGGGTCGCAACCGGTCCCTCTCGGTGGATGGGTTGCTCAAATCCGCAAGGACCTGGACGTGGCAGAGAAAGTATAAACCCAGCTACAATGAAACTCTGCCCGGGTTGTCATAACCCTTTCGCATCTAGCAAGCTCTACAAATTGTTTGCAGTGTTTTTTGCATTTGGATGATGGTTGATTTGGTACTCTTGGGATCCAATCTGTAGAGGTGTTGCCTTCGAATTTCTTTGTTCGCCAGAAGTGATATGTGGGAATACTGGGAAAGACGTGCTGTTCCTGCAAAACAAAAGAAAACCAGCAGCAACGGGAAAACCAAAACACAAAAATACACAAACAACAAAACAAGAAAACCAAATCATAAATACACAAACAAAACAATCAAAACCTAGGTAAGCAGACACAACCTAATTGTGTCAATAATGGGAGTATGTACAATAGGGTTAAAAGTATGGAATAAAGATGGCTATGGGAAGAGGGAATATGTTCAAAGGGCAATGTACAATTTGAAATTGAAGTGGGCTATAGGTAAGATGAAATGGTATACAGTAGACATAAAAGTAAAGAGTACTGTGTTTACCCATAGTAACTATTTCCATCACCAGAAATGGTTCGCATTGCATTGATAAGCTACTTGGTTATTATTAACTTCTGTGAAAGTGACGAGTTTCAGAAGTGTTCTTCCCAGCGTGGTTTTGCTGAATCGGTCTTGATAGCCGAACATTTTCCTTTTTTTTCGTTTGGCATATGTAAAGGCAAACATGATCCGCACACTGTAGCAAAGATGGCTTGTTGGATTTGTTAAATGTGCTGAACAATTTGTTGTAACATTTGCACACAGCACGCCTATTTGCTTAGGCTTTATTTTGCTATAACTGAACTTAGTCCTTAAAAAACATACAAAGTTACTTAAGTTCAAACAAACAAGCAACAACATTCGCATGTGGAAGCCAGAACAGAATGCGCAACAACTACACAAGAAACGGTACGAACAAAATGCGCTGATCAAACAATCACCCTTGAGCAAACACGTGTGCATCCAATAATTGCACCACACAATTATTGTTTTAAAAGAAATGTGCAATTTAGCTGTGATAAATTATTATCAAAAAGGAGAAAACTGCTGACTTTATCTTGATTTGACAAGTGTTAGCACTCACATGCTACAGTCGTTTCAGGCTGAATGTTGTGATTACATGGGTGACGATTTGTGTAACTGTAGTAATGTGTCATTGATGTCAAGGAATTTGTGCAAAGTTTTGCTGAGCCGGTGTACACAGTATTTAAAAAAAAATATTGCAAAAATTAATTCCGCAGCTCGACTGAATGTATCGCACACCCGATACAGAGCAAGCGGAGCAACAGAGAGAAAGGCCTCGCCGCTGTGCCGTAGGCATGTCTTTAACGCATGCTGAACGGCATAGTTCTCCCTAAAAGGCCTTGCTTGAAGCCGATCTATGTTGATGGCTCGTGTGCTTAACTTGCGCCACTTCCATATATGGAAGCGTGGCTCAAAACGCGTACATGGAAACGCAGTAGTAGTAGACACTAACCACTCAACTACGTTCACCTCAGTGATGGGATTCGACCTGTTCGCACAGGTATGCAAGAACCTCTTCTTGGAGTTTCTTTAACCCCGAGAACCGTTTGTTAGCATAGTTTCAGTTTGCCTCTGGAGACTGTGATAACAGGCCCATAACCAGCTTGGGACACGGGGAAGGCGAAGAATTTTTTGAGAGGGAAATGTGCCCAATAGTTTTAAACCATGTCCAACACATTTTTGCAGGCGGGGCGACAAATTGCCCCTCCCCAAGTTACGGACCTGTAGTTAGTGACTACTGGAGTGAGAGAACCTGTTCTTAAAAATTTGAATCCCACCATTGGTTCACCTTGCTGCTAATAATATGAACTCAATGTTAGGGGCGTATACTCCGGGTCTGCTAGGTGTGCAACGCACACCCTGTGAAACTGAACGTGACGTGACATTTTCCAGATCGTGCGATCAAGGCAGAATCACAAAAAGCTATGAAGATAATTATGTACTTTCCAGCCAGAATGTGTGCGCCATACAGTATATAAGCTATGTTCTTGACTGCTCTCGTATTCAAATGGACATTTGCGCAATCTGCTTTTGCAGTTGAGTTGCGCTGTTCCAGTGCTGAGTTAATTTTACTCCCCTGTTGTTTCTATCTGGCAAAACAGGGTGTGCAACATTCCAGGCGCACACCTGCAGGGCTCGAAAACTCGTAATCGACAAGGCATTCATGTAGAGCCGCAGCTTATTGGTGCAGTTTTGACCTGCGATGTTCCAGCGTTGAGTGAATTTTGCTCCCCTGTTTCTTTCTATCTGACAAACCAGGGTGTGCGACATTCCAGGCACACACCTGCAGTGCTCGAAAACTTGTAATAGAAAAGACATTCGTGCAGAGCAGCAGCCTGTTTCTGCAGTTGTGAGCTGCACTGTTCCAAGGCTGAATTTATTTTACTCCTGTTAAGTTCGCGTTGCATCCTCAACATGAAACGTCTTGTGACTCCGAAATACAAACAAAGAAATGCTTCAAAAGCAAGTTCAGAAAACGACCTAGAAGTCTGTCCATGATTTCATTAAATAGCAGCGATTGGGAAGAATACTGGAATACAAACATCATGACAGAAAACGGACTGAAGACCAAAAGGATAAAGCTAGAACGGAGTGATAACTAAAAATTTCCTGTTTGTTAAGACACTATAATTTATACTCATTAATTGTGTGTTTGTACTCTGTATGTATTAGCACGTTAATACTAGGAGGAGAGAAAACCTGAATATTATCACCATTAATTATTAAAAGAATTTAGATAATTATACTACCGATGCAAACGGATAGAAACCAAAACGGAAAATATTTCGGATCACTGCACACACAAGCAGCGACTCCGGAATGACCGTCTTGAATGGAAGACGAGAGTGACGAGAAGGACAACCAACGAAAATCCGACAGCGAGATCGACGTCATGCGACGTGCGTGCTAACCAACGAGATGCGTGATTTCCGAGCATCGCGACTTGTGACGCCGTGGCACGTGACAAACTAGCCAATGAAAATACACGAGAAAATTGGCATATACACGTGTCTTTGCCAGGATCAGTCAGTTGAGCAGTGGGCATATCCCAAGCTTAACACCTAAACCAGTAGTGGGCATATCCCAAACTGGCTTAGGCAGAACATCCAGCAGTGGGCATACCAAGCTGGTTTAGTCCGAGTGGGCATACCAATGGACTACCTTATACAAAACAGATTTTCGGTTTAGTGGCTATGATGTCGCTGACAATTTGGGCTTCTCTCTCCTCCATGAAAGAATAAAACTTGCGCTAACCCCTGTTACTTGCAATAAATCTCTATGTGTATATCAATACACCATGTTATAGTAAACTCTTGTTGGTATAAAAAGATAAATGTCGCAGTGCTTAACGTTGGATTAATAAAACCATGAGTGAATACACTTTCGTCTGATAACAAAACTGAGCATGAAGTCGAACGAAAACGGGCGGGTCTAAGTTTCTTAATTGTTAACTTGGGCGTGCCTTGGGCACTCCGACCAAATTCACCAGTGCTCTCGCAGAGGTGTCCTAAACGTGTGCTGTTCTTCTTCTTTAGAAGGGAACTGCCACACTCCCCTTGTTGTTTCGATCTGGCAATGCTGGGTGTGCGCTATTCCAGGCGCACACTCCTCTGCTTGACTGCTGGTATTCAAGACGACATTCGTTGAGACTGTTTTTGCAGTTGCAAACTGCGCTGTTGTAGGGCTGAGTGTGTTTGATTCCAGATTTTTATGCGTGGTCTGATATTTTTACAGTTATGATTGTTTGGTCGTATAGACAATTGTATTTTGCACCTGCATTTTAGGTTGGAGCGCTGATAGTTTAAAGTCAATACAATCATATATTAAGTTAAACAACAATAAATAGAGTGCATTTATAATGATATGCATTGTGCCAAAAAACTTCGCCAAAACGTTGGATCTGAAACGTGAAATTGACATCACAGTGTGACGTCACAAGCAGCACACACTCATAAACAATGACAACCATACGCCACTGCTCAATGTTATATGTGGACTAAGGTAGATGCAGTTCGAATGGAAAAATAGTTCCAGCAGAGCTTTAGCCGTTGATGGTAAAATATATTCTACCATTTAACAAAGCTGATTACAACTAAAATTTTCCATATGGTAAGAAAAATCACATTAAAACAACAAAATTTTTTTAGTCCGATCCAGTCCTGATCCGCCATTTTTATCAAACCTGCAATCCGATCCACTCCTGATCCGGCCAAATTTGACTTCAGTCCTGGTCCAGTCCGACCCAGTCTTGATCCGTGCTCATCTCTGGATACTATGTATACTAGTGTTGCAGTTGACTGCATCGCCTTGAACTACTGAGGCAAGCACAAGCGCAAGATGGCAATTCGGGGCATCTAACAGGAAAGGAACCAGCAGCAATAGAGCTCCCTCGATGAGTTCACTCTATGCTTTCACTGGTCACCACATTCAACTATCAATCGCAACCATAGTATCAGTAGATCACCCATCGAGTTCACTCTACTACTACTTGGTTGCACTATCATTCCTAGAGATAAGTGAATTGCGATAATTCGCTTGTGGTGACTATCACAGTGACATGTAACTTATGGGCACCATATAGCGGTGACCATTTATGTACATGTGGCGCCACCTACCTGCCGCCACACTAGACAGTGCTCAAAATACAATCACGATGTACAATTGCGACAGATGTGAGAAACTCCACTCAAGCAAAGTTACAGAATAAATGCATTATTCTGCAGTTTCGAAGCAGAACCGACAAATTCATCTCTGTCGGCTAGAGACTGAATATTGCAGAGTTATGGCTTCGTAAAATTTGTGTATTCATCACCTTTTTCTTCGTTGTATTTGCAGCTTAGAAGCAAACAAAACAGGTCGGAGTACGCCAAAAATTTCAAAAAAGTCCAACTTAGAAGTGGTGATGACATATCTTTGAAAAATTTTGGTCAAATCCACAGAGTTTGAATTTCGAGTCTCAGTCCCGAAGTTCAAGTATCGGGTCTCGGTCTGGGAATTTTTATTAGTCTCCATCACGCATCTCAAAGTTTACGATCTCGACAACATCACTGTCTAGGAGACACAGTCTAAACAGAAAACTTTCACAAATGTTATTCATGCGTTACTGAAGCAGAAAAGCTTGCTTCTTTGTGTCACTTGCTTTGTCGGTTTTCTCGGTTTTTATCAGTTTTCCCCGGTTTCTAGTGGTTTCCACCTGCTTTGTCGGTTTTCCACGGTTTTCCCCGTTTATATCAGTTTTTTTCGGTTTCCGCCTACTTTGAGAATTTCCTCAGTGCTGTTGCGATCGGAAATCCCGAGCAGCAAGTGCGCAAAGCTCCACACTGTGGCAGCAAGCAACAATAGAGATCACCCGACGAGATCACTCTATTGTTGCTTGTTCGCACCACATACATATGGCTGTTATTCTTCACGTACATCCCGTTTGTGTTGCACCGCACATTCAACACAACGTCAACGGAGAGGTTACAGCAGTGCTTTGTCCTTTTCCGGCGCATGTGTTTTGTCAGTCCGTTTGTTCTTTTGAGACAGTATTGTGCAAACAGTTCTGCTGTGTAGTGTTTACTTCTGATTAAAGAGGTTTTGACCTCATGGCGTGCGGGCAGCTCAGAGTTAATAAGTCAGGCATGTGAAGCATGTGCGACCCAGTTGTGTTTGCACACCTTCAGAGTGGGATTGATCCTCGAACGTCGGGAAGGATGGATTGTGACGTCATCGATGTTAACTCCGCGCCAGACGAATCGGCCAAAGAGAGCTCTTACTTCCATGTCCATGGAAGTCACTTATAAGTGTTGCTTGCTTGGTCTTTCCCTTCTCCTTGCTTTGGTCGACTTTGCTCACATGTAGCGGTCGCGCTAGCGTGACTGCTACACATGTCTGTTTGTTGCACTGTTTTCTCCAGATAGTTACAAGACTGCAGATTACCAGGGGTGCGTTCGCGGTGTGAAGCCAAACCTTCGCAAACCCCTACCCTCAAGTGAAGGTCTTTAGCACAGTAGGTTTTTCCTACATTTATTAGCAGTTTTTTTCCTACATTGAGACCGAGACTTTGTCATAAAGCCGAGACCAAGACCTGTCTCAAATTTCGAGACAAGATGGAGACCGAGACTTCGTCATAAAAACCGAGACTGAGACCGAGACCTGGAAGTTCGAGCCCGAGACTCGAGACCTCACATTTCTCTGATGGTAATTAAACCTACTGTAACTCCTCGAATAATGCTGCAACAAAATATCTGGCACATTGCCAAATATCAAGATAATAAAAATCATCCGAAATTTGTACAAACGGCCAAATACTGCAAACGTTCATTTTCACTTTCCTCTTAGGAATTTACAACCTCACACCTGTGGCCTTATTTACAAATTCCATGAAGAAATGCATGGACATTGAAAATGTTGGCAGCATTTAGAGGGTCTACGCATTTTTCACTCGAAAATTGTCGGTGAACCAATTGAATATTCTAGGTGTTTGCCATTGCCATGCTTCAATAAATTTGTTTTGACTCAGAAAAATTATAATTGTTTTGTTCGTTATAAAACAATACCAACCCTTCTGTATAGGAGGACAGGAGGTGATGCCCTGATGAAGGTCCCATGTTCTGGTCTCCTACCTAGTATTGAAGTAGGCCTATGTTATTTGAGAAAGTGGAGAAGAGGCGAATCATTACTTTTCATTTTAAAACAAGCAGAGTCGATGTAGGCGAGTGTATACAGCCCCAGCAGCACTGGCCAAAACAGCACAGTAAAGTGGTAACTCCACAGGAAAGGTTGCTTTCCATCATTTAATTTTTTGCCTAGGTGTTTCATCGTTTATATAATTTTCCAATGAAGTAACAAACTTTTAAAGTTTTTTGCTATTTACCACTTACCTGTTTCTCTACATTCTTTTTATTTTAACACTGGGCATCTGCACTGACACTCGAATTTCTTCGCCACATATTTCGTGTATTTTGGCTAACAAAGCTTTGCCTTTTTCTAACGTTACCTACATCTTTCCTAATTACTTTTCTCCTCACACGACAAGTAGGCCTACTTGATTAATAAGTCTCCAAAGATTTAGAATTAAGAGGTGATAAATTTAGAGATTTAAAAAAACGAAAGAACTACTTTGCATTTCAAAAAGCAAAATTGTAACTAATTTTTCATCCATCCAAACTTGCTCACTCTGTCCAACACAAGTTTTAAAAATGTTGCTCGTGATTCTGCTGTTGACGCAAAGAAAAAATATTTAGGCCTATTAGAGTAGCAGACTTTCTTGGCACAAATTATGTTTCCACTTTGAACCAGCAAGGCAAAAAATATCCCACCACATGCTCTACTGCAGTGACATAGCGATGTTAATGTTGCGCGGGGCAGACCATACAAATGCTTCCTCTTTCCACTCCTCACATTTGCTTACAACAATATAAAATGAGAGAAAATCATGTAACATGCTTATTGTACCAATAAGGAATAATAAAGCATCTTGAACATCACAATCAAATGCTCACAAACTGAAAGAGGTCTTGTTTTTAATTCTCAATTATGGATCTTGCTTTCTCTGCTTGTTAGCCACCCTTCTCGTCATTACTTTTCCTATTTTTTCTGCCTTCTTTTCGTATGCATGTATGTATGGCTAAATAAATAGCATATAGCTGGCACATGCTAGGCTGTGGTTCACAGGGAAAGTTTTATTTTTTGTCATTACTTGTGAATCAGTTGGCACCGTGGATTCGATGTGTTTTCCATGGCAACAACAACAAAGTGCACAGGGCTAATGAAGCCCTGAAGCAACTTGGGTTTCCTTTTGGTCTTATTAGAGCAAGGTGCCCGTAGTTTGTCAACTTTTTTACAACTGCTGCAGGTCTTTTGAAGGTAACCATTGCCTTCGTATTGAAGATTTTTTCTTTCTCTGATGAAAAGAGAGTATTGGATGTTTTCGACAGCCACTGTTGGGATGCAGCATGCTGCAGCAGAATGAGCGAAGTTCGAGATTACCGGTGTAGTTGATCAGCAATGAAATGGTGCAGCGCCTTCCTTGCTCTATGTACAATTTCTAGATTTGCTATTTTCTACTGTCAAGTTTTTATATTTTCAAGTTTTTCATAATTTCCATAAGTTTACGTTAAACTGATATTCACAGCTGTTCCAAATTTCCGTTTTTGATGAAACACTTAGAGTTTTAGCAACACCGCATGTCGGTTAGAAAACGGAGAAAGGCCGGAAAGCCTATAGCAGTACGTCAAAGTAACTGATCAGCCATGACGCATTATTTGCTCTCTGTATAAAACTCTTATGAGCAAAACTTTTCCTCAAGAGAGTTCCGAGGCATTTTTGAACTTAAAAAGGTCTGCATTATGCAGAACAAAAAAAACTTCACCAGCGCGTTTTAACAGAGTGCTTTGAAAAGCACTTCCAAAAAAAGACATGGTTTTATTTGGCTTCTCAAAAAAGAAACTTTCTGGCACTTTCCCACCTCCTTTGAATAAGCCTATGGGTTTCATAACAAAACTCTTGGAAAAATAGTTCAAAGATAGTCCTTAGTAAAGTACTCCCAACCTCTCGTTCCAGAGATTACGCATTGCGGTTTCATTGGTGCATGCACATTTTTTATTGAATTCAGTATAAATTTTAAAAGGGGGTAGAGGGCAAATTGTTTTCTCCAACTCTCAGACAACATAACATCAAAGAAGGCTTAGCCACTGACCTCTTTGAACGGCTAAATTTTGAAGAATCATTTTTAAAACCGTTTTTTAAGCAGTTTCTTCTTGCGAAACTTCATGAAACTAACCTATACAAAGTCTCGAGACGAAGAGCTCGAGACCGAGACCGAAATCCTTCGAAACCGAGACCGAGACGAGACCTGAGACCTTCGAGACCGAGACCAAGTCTCGAGACTCCATCACTGGTAATTGTCGTTCCGGAATTTCCTCCCTATTACAACGAAACCTCTACATCGAAATGAAATACACTTTCGTGGCCCACGGCAAATTTATGTTGATAGTTTGGCCCTTCGAGTTTTCTGAGTTGTGCAGGCCTGCTCTATAGTGTCAACTGTTATGATGTTGAGAACCAATGGTAGAACATAGGTTAACTTGATTTACTTTTCAAACTATTTACTTATTTGTCTTTGAATTGGATTACATAAGAATTTTGCAGTCACAATTATGTGTCGGCTTGAGCCAACTAAAGAGAGAATCGCTCGGACGACCATCGGCATAACAGCAATAGAGATTCCACATTCAACTAGGTCCACTCTTCAGCAGGCTAGATGCTGCCAATTTTATATGTGGCATAATCACCTTGCCACATTCCTTTCCATTTCATAAGCTGAAGGCGGCGACCTTCAACAGTGGATTGCAACCATTGACACGTTGGGGCCAATTTTTGCAGCCATAATGCTGCGTCGCCCTGAGACAATCAAAGAAAAGGTCGAACCGACGATCCTGAGCATAATATCAATTCAGATTACCCATCCGACTAGATTAATTCTTCTGCTGCCTCTACGAATTCAACGTTATATGTGGCGTACTCACGTCTTCGCATGGGTTTAGGCTAATAGCAGCAACAGAAATTTGGATTTAAACAATATTTGGTTTATGTATTTGCATTTTACTTTGCAATAGCGTTTAGTTATTGGATTTGATTTGAATTTAAAATATTTAAATCACTTTACTGCTATCTGAAAAAGACCCAAAGCAACAGCATGAGGCTGACTCATCATGATCATGGTATGCAAATAATACATTAAACCAGGGCTGTGGACCGGAGCCGGAGCCTGGAGCCGGTCATTTCTGGTGCATCCGGAGACGGAGCTGGTGGTTAATTTAGCAGCTCCGGCTCCGGAGCCCTTTCTGAGATGCATCATCCAACACTATTTGTTAAGCGTGCTGAAAAACAAGGCTCTCTGAACTGGCTCACGCCTTACAGCTCCTTACTATCGTCAGTTATGAATTATGACTAAACAATAGCGCTGAGTGATGGATACAACTGGCTAGTCGACACGCTTGCCCGCATGCCGATCGCACTTGGAAATTGCACCGAAGTTGTTTGCACAGGTCAGTAGTAGCTGACTAGCTGTTGGTCTAAAATAGCCACAATTAAAGTCATTGCCAAACACCAATTATTACAATAATTGGTTAAAACAGATCCCCTGTGTAGCAGTCACGCTAGCGCGACCGCTACATGTGAGCACAGACGGCCAAAGCAAGGAGAAGGGAAAGACCAAGCAAGCGACACTTATAAGTGACTTCCATGCACATGGTCGATTCGTCTGTCGCGGAATTAACATCTATGGCGTCACAATCCATCCTTCCCAAGGTTTGAGGATCAATCCCACACTGAAGGTGTGCGAACACAACCGGGCCGCACACGCTTCAATGGCGCCCGATAAGGGACGCCTCCTTGACGAGCTGGGATGGATAACGTGCGTCGCATGGAAAAAGCAACAAGAAGAAAAGAGATGAAGAGGTAAAGAGATACAGAAGACAAAGGCTCAATGTACCGAAGCGCAATCAAGCATGACACGCACGTCATCGGACCTGGCTGGACTCTTGATATGAATTGGCAATATAGTTCAAAGAGAGTGGGCAATCCAAAGACTTCGAGGAAGGAAAGTGATGCAGCAGTCACGCTAGCGCGACCGCTACATGTGAGCAAAGACGGCCAAAGCAAGGAGAAGGGAAAGACCAAGCAAGCGACACTTATAAGTGACTTCCATGGACATGGAAGCAAGAGCTATCTTTGGCCTATTCGTCTGGCGAGGAATTATAATATATGACGTCACAATCCATCCTTCCCGAGGTTCGAGGATCAATCCCAAACTGAAGGTGTGCGAACACAACTGGGCTGCACATGCTTCACCTGTGAGTTTTGTAACCGATATTATTGATATCAGTGTATGTCCAGGATTTTTGAATAAACACGAAAAATGCAAATCTGCATTCTCCCGGTCTGCAGTCTCCAAACATCAGCTACGCGACACTGTCGCAAAACGTACTAAGCATTCATGATGATACCGTCCCAAATGGATTTTCAAAGTTTTCAAGTGAAGTTATTTGAATATTCTGTAACCACCGTAACAAAAAGCTCAAGCATTTGAGCCTTCCAACCAATTCCAAACTTAACTCTTCTGTTGTTTCCCGCTGTTACGTCAAGCAATTACGAGTCTATTCCAACTGTTTTCGTCACGCGAACTTTGTATTCCCTAATTTCCGCCGCGCTGCTATTGTGTAGAGCAGTGTAGTCAAACTACTTTTGACCTACAGGCCATTTTACAAAAACGTGACAACTCGCGGGCCACTTTTCAGAAAATGGTGTATAAAAACAGATTGACAGGATAGAAAAAGGAAAATAGGTGAATGAAGTCAGTGTGTCATTAAAATTATTACACAATAGCAATAAAAATTTATTGCAAATCAATCCAATGCCTGTGGTTGAGGCTTCTCTGACACTGTCATTCCTATATTAAATACCAATATGTTAGTGGTAGGAAGCAGAGATGAGCAATGGGCTGGACTTGGATTGGACTGGATCCGGACTATAGCAAATTTTGTTGCATTTGGATTGGACCAGGACTGTAAATCTCTTCAAAATTTAGGAACCGGACCGGATTTGGACTGAATTAATGGAAAAGAAATGCAGCATTTTTTTGTGAAAAGAGTGCATTTTTCAAATTGTTTGGACTTCATTTGGACTTGGACTTTACATTAAAAAAAATTTTTGGACTGTGTTTGTACATGGACGGAGTTTTAAAAAATCAGGACTGGATCTGGATCATAACATTTGACAGTCCGCTCATCTCTGGCAAGAGATGAGCACGGATCAGGACTGGATCTGACTGGATCAGAACTGAAGCCAATTTTGGCCGGATCAGGACTGGATCGGACTCCAATTTTTTTGAAAATTCGCGAATCAGGACTGGATCGTACTGAGAAAATTTTTGTTGTTTCGATGTGATTGTTCTGAACATATCAAAATGTTAGTTGCGAACCGATTTTACAGATTTGCTAAATCACGACAGTGTAGGACATATTTTTCCATCAATGGCAAAAGGTCTGCTGAGACTATTTCGCAATTCGAACTGTATCCACCATTGCCAACATATAACGTTGAATTCGGGTAGCAACGTGAACATAGTTAGGTAAGTGTCTATGCCTGCTGTGTGAGTGTTCGCTGATTCTCTCACAATTTCCTTTGGCTTAACTTGTAGAGATCACGCCTTTGATGAGAATGCTTTTATGTAGGCTACTTTTTCAATATGTTTAAGGTTTAGTTTAGGGCAGTGATTTTCAAGCTGTGGTCATTTTCATTTTTTCCAGAGGTTGCGAGAAGCTTCTGATAAACATATTCATAATTACTTTCAGATTTTATATTTCGTATATGGCATCAGTTTAATCGTAGCCAAAATAATAGGATTACCTGGCAGTAGCACAGACAACCCTTTAAGTCCCGCGCGGATCGTTTTTTTGTAGAGCTTTGCAATCCTATATATAACTCGCCAGGCAATTGAGCTAGAGAACTGTTCAAACCCTTTACACATTCAGCAAGTCTTGCAGTCAAAATCGAAAAAAATTTTTTTCGTTTTGGGTGTGAGCGTTTCTGGGGGGAACGTCACAAGTAGGGGTGTTTTTGCGTTATTTTGGCCAACTTTGCCTGGCCCTGGGCGCCGTCCCAATGGGCCATTTGTTGGACTCAAAGTTTTGTTGAAAACTAGGTCAAAATCTGCGTCTATAGAGCCCTTGACTGACTTCCTAGCATATCGGGAGCGAAAATTATGGCTCATAAACCAATAATTGACCAAAATCTTGCTCCCTCAAAAGCCACTCTGGGGGGCATTTCGCCCCAGGCAATAACTCGCCGTCAGATTGAGCTAGACAGCTGTTCAAACCCTCTAAAGACTCGTGAAAGTATGTAGTTTGCAATAAAGAAAAACGTTTCAGCTTAGGATGTCTGTTTTTTTTAATGCTTATATAATGATAGGATGTTTATGTTATTTTTTGCTGACGTTAGCATTTTTGCCCGACCTCCCTTTAAGACCCGCAGGTGCCATTTAAATGACATAAATATTTTTTTGGTTTAGCTGTTTTTTGGTTACATTTTCGGACTTTGAAGGGTCCGAATGGGTTTTTAGCATTCCTGGTTCCAAGATCAGGGCCAAAAAAACTTAAAATTAATTTGGGAAATCCCCCAAAAGTATTGAGAAAAGCCCCTTGCCAATTAGCTGTTTTTTGGCCTAACTTTTGAACCAGAAACGCTAGAAACTCAATCAAGGGCTCTAAAAACGCGTATTCTGGCCTAGAATCCAAAAATACTGCGAGCCAAAATATTGGCGTGTGGGATCGGATGATGACGTCATATAATTAATCAAAAAACATGCCCCTGTCATGATTCCATTGGCCCAAAACCCCCAACCAAATTTAAAAAAAAAAATTTTTATTCTAAACTACACGACGACACTAGTCATTACAGGGTTTGAACAGCTCTCTAGCTCAATCTGCTGCTGAGTTATGGCTGGCCAAAGTTTGCCCTGAAAGGGCAAATTTTGCCTTTTCTGAAAAGTTTTGAATTAGGCCAAAAACTGGGTTTTTGACCCAAACCTAATCCATAAACGTAAATCCTAAAGGTGAACCTTGAACCGAAACTTAAACATACACCCTAAACGTAAACCCTAAACTTTTTGAAATAGTACATTAAAAGCACTCCTATCAAAGGTGTAACCTTTACAAGATAAGACAAAAGGAATGGTGAGAGCAGAACGAACGAACAATCGCACAACAGCCATACACACTAACCACTCAACTGTGTTGACGTTGCTACTAGAACTCAACGTCATATCTGAACGAAGATGTATGCAGTTCGAATTGGAAAATAGTCCAAGCAGAGTTTTTGCAGTTGATGGCAAAATATACACTACCATTTAGCAAACCTGTGAAATCGGATCACAACTAAAATTTTTAATTTTATTTCATTTAATTTATTTGTTTTTAGCAGACACGAAGTCCATAGTATGAACACACACACTCTGCAGAACGCAGGTTGGTAAAAGCAGACAATACAGAACGTAGTACAAGGCATTGAAGCCGGCGAAATCACAGGACACTTTTTGCAACTGCATTGAAGACAAAACCATAGGGTTCAGAGATGATCGGATAGTGGATTTTTACTATCCGATCCTATCCTGTTTTTGAAAAATGATATCCGTATCCGATCCGAATCCTGTTTTGATTAAAATCAT
>Ga0210059_1002959_pt1 | contig 26935 bp, 15 predicted proteins | sample Ectturendosymbi2_FD_188042 | JGI IMG/M metagenome (GOLD analysis project Ga0210059, IMG submission 188042) | Ecteinascidia turbinata endosymbiont from Florida, USA - Sample 2 (SPAdes) (version 2) | ecosystem: Host-associated > Tunicates > Ascidians > Unclassified | place: Key West, Florida... | reverse complement strand
TGATGCTTTTTACAAATCTTCATTTTTCCTCAATTATTCAACACTCCTGTATGGAGAACAAATGCAGTAGTTGTCCGTGAATTGTTTCGGAGTTTGCGTCTCACCAGTATTGCTTTTGTGTAGTAAAATATGTGGACACTGTGTACACACCAAGCATAAAAAAGTAAGAAGTGCTGGGATGGCCTTGCTAATCTCAAGGCCGGACAGGTACTAACACCGGTTGTGTAATGCCCTACTCTATGGTTATCCAATTTATTTGCCTTTGTGAATGACGATACAGCTGTGGAGAGAATAAACTGCTTTGCTCCTCCCAGTGTTGGTCATGTGCTAACACCATTTCTGTAATGTGCGCTGATGTACAGCTAAACAGTTTTGTGCCCCTGTGTCAGTGATATGGACCATGAGTCCGCAATAAAATATCATTATTATATTATTATTACTGCGCATTTCCCAGTAATATTCCATTCGTGATTCAACGCGATGTACGTGTGTGCGACCAGTCCGACCGTTGACACGATAGCCTGCAAACCTACATAGCCCCAGTTGGTTGCTGTTTCCTGTGGCGCATTCGAACGCCCAACGCTTTTGTTCGTCGTCATTCTAATTCTGATTCTACATCGAACTGTTACGTTACGTGTTTCTGACTTCACGCTCAAGTGATTGGAGTTTTTTGTTGTATATCTGAATATAATCGAAAGAAGCTGTTAACCTAGAGTGCCACTGGAGATTCATTAGCGGACAAAGTAGTGAGAGCCTTTTAATTTGCCTTGCTTTGGCTTGGCAACTTCAAGACGTCAGGTTGCTTAGTTGGGAGACCGACCTGTGCTCCTGCAACAACTAAGTTGACCCCTCAACTAGTAGGGACCTCTACAGTAACTTACAACCCCAGACCCCACAGGGTTAAAAGAGAGAAAAATAATGTAGGTCTAACGCAAAGTTCAATCTTTTTTAGTGGTTATAGTTATTCTTGCACTGTAATATGGTGTGGGTATCTAACATCTAACCAAAACATTTTAATTTACACAACGCACATCAAAAAAGTAATCGCCAAACTTTATTCCTTTGTTCTAGGAAGAAAAATACCTGACAAACAATAATAAGTCAGAAAATTCGCAAAGGTCAAAAATTTCACTTGACGCCGGCGAGGGCGTTAGTTAAAATACGTTTTTCAGGCTTTTCATCTCTACCCCTGAACCTCGCATCCACTGAAAAAGTGCGGCTGGAAAAATCGTTCTCACTCAGTATCCTTCTGTATTTTGTTCCCATTTAGGTGATTTGTTGGGAAATCTAACAAGTTTTTTTTTCGCTGTTAGCTGTAATATTTTCAATCTAGCAGTTAAGTTAGCTGTTTTTCTAGCAATAACAGAATTCAAAAAACGCTTGGCAGGTTTAGCAGATAAATTCCTGAGCAAAAACAAAAGATGTTTCCACAGTTTTTCGAGATGAAAACCAAACTTTTACACCTTCTCAAAAATGCTTTATCTTCTTTATTACCTTCAAATTGGGCAACATCAGGACGAGGCACAACCACCTGCTTTCAATCATTTGGAATTTTTCATATGACGCAACGAAGCTGCTTCAAGCAAATAATTTTTTTTCCTCATCATAGGCCATGCGATTGAAAAGATATTTAACCAATGCACAAGGTAACACTGCACAACTGAGGGAACAATGAATCTGACAGAAAGAACGAGGATTTGGAAGGCAATAGGTACACATTGATACAGGGGCAAGTAGTAGGAGTGATGGTGGTCAGTACGTTAAAAAAGCAGCTAGAAAAAGAACAGGTAAAATCAGATCAAACTTGCACACAGGCCAATATGCTGGCAGCATTTCGATTTCCCCTGGCTACAGCCAGGGACAGACGCTGGTGGAGCCACTGGTGCTCCCTGTGGTCTCCAGACACATCAAAGAGTTTCTTCGAAAGACAAGCAGATAATTGTCACATTGTCTGTGTCAAAAACACAAGTAACTAGATGGCTTGATCTGTCCTGATGAAGATTATAAATGATTCGCTTCTGTTATTAAGATATAGAATGCATTTAGGTTGAAAGACTACATTCCAAAGAATGAATGTTGTAGAGCTGAAGCTATGCTCAGTCTATTTATCGCTGAGCATTGTTTTACTGTACTACAAACACATGCGACCGTTTGAAATATGTCATAATGAGATTGTTAAGAACTGTGTGTCATACTGAAAAGAAGTAAGCTGCTTTTATGTTGCTCAAAATGTTGATGAAAAGCTGCACTTATGTTGCTGAAAATGTTGATAAAAAAATTGTGGGCCAAAAAGCGTAGTGGCCAAGACCATCATTTCCGCTCTTGTCTAGTGATAGTGAAGGTGCAAGACAAAAAATTGATATGTAACTTTATAAGTTGACTTTAATCACCTCACAAATCGCAGATATTTAGCAGAATTTCACTAATTTTATAAGATTTTAGCTGAATACTTGTAAAAAAATTATTAGCAGAATCTAACAGTTTTTTTGTGACACCATTTGATGTAGCAGTTTTGTGTGAAAACCATCTGCCAACAATCCATTGGGTTCACTTTACACCTAATTCTGAAAATAGTTGCAACTAATTTTGAAAATAGTTTTGAGTTAGCCCAATCGTTTTTCGTGGAGGCACTGCGAGTACACTAGTATTTTTATGTGAATTTGATGTTGTGAGGAGGCAAATTGTTTATTAAATTTGGTTTTGTCAAGCAATGAGTTCATGTCTGTTTATTGCCTGTTGTTAACTTAGTGTTTAGCTTTTTCTAGCAATTTTGTTGGTTGTTTTTGGCTTTTTTTTACTGAAGGTTTAGCGTTTTTTGGAAAAAAATGCCATTAACTCCAAACTCCACCCAAAAACGCCATAAAACATTCAGCCATAAACTCCATCCTCAAACGATCATTGACCCGTATTAGTCTCCCCTCTGTTCTTCAGCTCGTTGGCCTGACGAGAGATAGAAGAAGGCCCGATGGTTAGACCCTGAACCCCTGGTACAGAGGCAGGAGCCTTGTATGGGACGCGACAGTTGTGGACACCTTTGCAGAAAGTCACTACATAGTCAGTGCCGCTATACCAGGCAGTGTAGCAACTGATGCTGAGACTGACAAATGCCGGGAATACAATGACCTTCTTGACAAGTATTACTTTCAACCAGTTGCTATCGAAACCACTGGTGTGTATGGCAAGTCTACTGCCCCCTTCTTGAGCTGTCTTGCAAAGAAACTCGTTGACATTTCGGGCGATCCCAAGGAGCAACAGTGGCTCTACCAGCGCCTGTCTCTGGCCGTGGTCAGAGGGAACACCGCCAGCATATTGGCCTGTGTGCAAGTTTGATCTGATTTTAGCCAACCTCAGTGCATTAACCCGTGTTCTTGCCCATCACTTGCCTCTCTTCAATGAATAGCTATCGCCTTCTGAATGTCTGTTTTCTGTGAGCTTTATTATCTTCAGTATGTTTTTTATGCTTTCTGTAAAGCCTCTGCAGTATTGTTTTGCTCACCTTTTTAGCCATCCTGACTAACCTCATTTTGTTTATTTTTCATGTACCCAACACCATTATGTTACTGTTTACTGTTAAACCTTTTTGTAATCTGTCTTTACCTCTGCTTGTTCAACCCCATTTGGGGGTGCTATGTGCCTGGTGGAACACACACACCATGATGGTACTCCATCATGGTCTGTATAATTTTACTGTGTTTTACATTTTGCATTGTGGAAAACAAAATTGACTGAGTTTTTTTGAAAAATAAATCTGGCAATTCTGCTCTGATATGTTTGTGTGTATATTACACCTGTGTTTTGTTTTCATGTGTTTTTTCAGAATTTTTTTCTAGATGTTACTCGAAGATAATATATATCTGATCTGATACAGTATTTTTTATATTATTATAAGTGCTGAAACAATTTCGGTGTTAATGAAAAGAGATATTCAAACCATATTCTGATAATGGTAAGAGGTTTTGTTTCTTCTTTGCAGTAGTATTTGTGATTTGGCACAAAATCTGAAATGAAATTGAAAACTTAAGATCATTGATTATTCTGTTCAGTATTATAGTATTCTAATAGATAGAGTGTTATATTCTGACTCCCAGTTATGCTGCTGCTTCTTTGTTCATGATTTAAATTGAAAAAATAAAACTGTGAGACAAGAGGACACTTTTGGATTTAATGATAATTTAAAAAATAAAATGTACGTTTCATAATACTTGTTTTTTGTGTGAAATGTGGCTTGTAGACAGCAATCTCTGTGTTTCCTGTTTCATAGGCCACTTGTCTACTTCTAAAGTAGATCATGCACCTGTGTTTAGACCAGGGCTGTGGAGGTGGAACCAAAATTCCAGGCTCCGGCTGTAGCTCCACTATCTCAAAGTTTTTGGCTTTGCCTCTGGCTCCAACCATCCAAAGTTGCTTGGGCTCCGGTTCCACAGCCCTGGTTGAGGCAGCAAGATTGCACCTGAGGTTTTTATTTGCTCCTATTTGGTAATACCAAACATACACAAGGCTAAAGGAATAAAATCCTTTCTAAAAAGTTAGGAATGTCTTAAGTATTCATAGTGCCCCAAAACTATTTATTAAAAGTTTGTACCTTGTCTATGAAAATGAATCCTTTCATAGGGCTAAAATCGACATAAATCAGATACTACTTTAGTAAAAGATGTATGCTAAAGAAGACACAGTTCTAAAATATGTTCTGCATGCCCAATGGTTGACAGAGCAATAATAGCTTCGTCTATTGTGAAATGTCCTGAGTTGAATGGAAATTCCACCTTTAGTACTAAGCATATTATCAGTATTGAAAATGGCTATTTTTCAAAAGTTTTTTTTATGAGTCTATCTCCATAAAAGACAGGTTTAGAGTAGACAACTAGTACTAAATTCAGTACTTTAATGGATGTTCACTCTATGCTGGTTGCAGTTAGTTGTTCATCTGGTTATGTATGACGATCTGTTTTGCTTTCAATGCCATGTCTTTTTCCAATCTTGGTTATATGTTGCTGCACAATCACACTGTTTTCTGGTTGTGCTGTGGTGAAATTTTCTGATTGCATCGTTTATAAAAATGTTAGAAATTTGTTACTAGTGATGATGTTTTTCTATGAAAAAGTTTGTTAGCTGGTGACTATCAATAAAATTTGCTTCCATTGTCAACACTTTTGCAGCCAGGTTAATTCAAGTGGTTCGCACAAAAACAGCTGGATCGCATATGGCTTTTCACAAGAATTTCTCCAGTCCGATAAGCGCTACAGACCTGGTAAAAGGCGCAAAAGACGTGGCAAGTCTGTAGTTTGCACTCGAAAAAAATTTTTTTGGTTGGGGGGTGAGGATTTTTTGTGAGTAACATCATAAGTGGAGGGCTTTTAAGCCACCTTGGCCCACTTCACCTGGCCCTGGGCCCAAATTGTCAGATGGTAGTATTTTGCTGAAGGGTAATTTTTTATAAGACAACAAATGGTGTGTAATGCCACGTCTCAGATTTTGCTTGTTTCTACATATGTGAAAGGAAATTTAATTCTGAGCTCAACAAAAAAAATTTAGCAAAATCGGACATATATTATGAGAGATATAATCATTTGAAAATCAAGCGTTTTACGGTGTCACACGTGAGCAATTTTGTTGTTTTTTGCTTTTTCTTTGTTTCTATTGATAAGAAAGAGGTGAAAATTGGTATTCCACCATTTTTGGGGTGAAGGAATTCAAAAATGCAACTTTCAAAATGGTAAAAACTAAACAAATAGGTTTAAATATGATTTAAAAAGATTTTAGATCACTGACCACTTGGTGATGCCCCATGAATGCTGATGAGTAAAATCAAAAATTTTTTTTGAAAAAATGATCTACATGGATGCTTCAATTCAGTAAATATAAAGAAAACTAGAGGCCCCAGCTAGATAAAGGCCGCTCTTAGCCTCTAAAATATTACTTGCATATTTTTCAATTGTATTTTGACATTACTGTACAAGAAACAGACTTTTCAGGATAAAGAAACTGCCAAAATACAGTTTTTCTTGCTTGAAACAACATTAAATTTAGTTTAAAGAAAACATATAGGCTATGCAATATGCACATATATATTTTTCTTGCTGAAACGGGCTCTGATTTGAAACACAGAATTTGCCAGCAACTAAATTATTTGGTTATCTTTGCTCCTTAAACAATCATGTCTGGTAGTCTGGAAAAGAAATGGCTAGTGGCCAGTATGCCAGGTGACAGGCAATGGTTAAACTCTGAAATCAGGAATAAATGAATGTAAAAGCTTCCTTTCTTAGATATGTACTAAAAATTGTTTCAATTTTGTGCAGGCCCTCATATCAATCTCTAATTCGTAATTGTCAACATAAATCAACAAGCATATTATGTAATGTAGAAAGGGGTAACTGTTGCATCACATTGCACGTTTGTGGTACTGTATGACATAACAAATTTTTGTCATGTATATTAAATTTTTGGCAATTCAAAAGTGTATTACATCACAACTAAAGTTAAGCATTCAAAATCAGTTCAGTAGAGGTCAGGCAGTTGTTAGGTTTGTGAAATCCAAGTAACTGATTTATTGTTGTTCCATTTGTCTTAATAAGTTAGATACCAATAATCTAAACCTAAGGCAGATACTGGTATCACAAATATGTATACTTTCACAGGGTTTGTCTTTACAGAGAAGTAATTGATATTATTTGTTGAAATGTTAAGAACAAGTGAGAAATGCTATTTCGGAAAGCTACGAAAAGAAGGCTGCAATGACCTTGAACAGAAGGATATTAATGAAAAAGAGATTTAAGGTTGTGAAAGAGCTGTCCAAAAATGATCATGAATTGCTATGGTGGAGATCAAGGCTGGAAAAAGCTGATGATGCTGCGATTTGTTTGCACCTGGAATTTGATTGTTGAAAAATTTTTCAATGATAAATGTCATGAAATGCTGCAACATCTTTCAGGTTCATGAATGTGGAGCATCATCCAAACCGATTTTACAGAGTAGGCGCATAATTGGGCTGGAAATGACAAAAAAAAACTCAGAGAGTGCGGGTTTGAAGACATTATTCCTGGTCAAAAAGCTTTGCAGTCGCTGTTTCACCAAAGCAGGAAAAGTTGGATTTAAAGAATGCAGTACTTCTGAAGATAGTGAGTCAAGTGCGTCTCCAGTAACAAAGGACCTCCAAAGTGCAATTCTTATCACTGAAAAAGAAGCATCCACAGCCAACCTGGATAAGCAGCTTTGCACTGCTAAACGAGTCCCCACTAGCACCATTGCACAGCATACCCAAGCACCAAAAATCAAAGTGTTTGAACAAAAAATGGAAGAAGAAAAAGAAAATTAACACCTCAATTTGGAGCAGCTTCTAGTTTGGATGAAAATGAATTTGATATGTCAAAGAAGCATGTTGTTCTTGAATTAAAGAAAGAAGTTGATAAACTACAAAATGATAGCACAGATTTGCATTGTATTATATCGAAATTAAAAGTTAAATTTCTGAGCACACTCAATTTTTCTGAGAAGTTGCAAAGTTTAACCCTTGTCCCTCAATCATGGTCTTTGGATGATGCTCCATGTTCATGAACCTGAAAGATATTACAGCATTTCGTGAAATTTATCACTGAAACATTTTTCAACAATCGAGTTCCATGGTGCAAACAAATCACAGCATCATCAGCATTTTCCAACCCTGATCTCCACCATAGCAATTCTTGATCATTTTCAGACAACTCTTTCACAAGCTTCATCTCTTTTTCATTGATATCCTTCTGTTCAAGGTCATTGCAGCCTTCTTTTCGTAGCTTTACAAAATAACATTTCTCATTCGTTCTTATACATACTTGTGATACAGTACCAGTATCTGCCTTAGGTTTAGATTATTGGTATCTAACATATTAAGACAAATGGAACAACAATCAATCAGTTGCTTGGATTTCACAAAACTAACAACTTCCTGACCTCTACTGAACTAATTTTGGGTGCTTAACTTTAGTTGTGATATAATACACTTTTGAATTGCCAAAAATTTAATATACATGATGAGTAATTGTTATGTCATACAGTACCACAAACAAATATTGTGCAATGTGATGTAACAGTTACCCCTTTCTACATTACATAATATGCTTGTTGATTTATGTTGACAATTAAAAATTGGATATTGATATAGGGGCCTGTAACAAATCGAAACAATTTTCAGTACATATCTAGAAAAGGAAGTTTTTACATTCGTTTATTCCTGATTTCAGAGTTTAACCATTGCCTGTCACCTGGCATACTGGCCACTAGCCACTTCTTTTTCAGACTACCAGACATGATTGTTTAACTCTTTGGCGTCCGGCTGCTTTCGGGGATTTTTGGAAAAAAATGCCTAAACGCACGTGGCTTTGCGTGGGAATATCTCCGCTCCTGTTCGGGTTACGGACCTGGTCGAAGCATCAAAGACGTGGCAAGTCTTCTAGTCTGCATTCGAAAAATAATTTTTTGCTTGGGTGATGCGTTTTTTTGTGAGTGACGTCATAACTGGACGACTTTTAGGCCACCTTGGCCCACTTTGCCTGGCCCTGGGCGCCAACCGTAAGGTGGTAGTATTTCGCTGAAGTTTTTACTGGAAACTAGGCTACAATCCAAGTCTTTTGATACTTTGGATGACCTGCTGGGGTTTCGGGTTCAAAAATTATGATGTAAGTTAGTAAATATATTTGACTCATTAGCTAATTAATTAATTAAATAATTTGTTTATTTTAGATCATAACGTTTGAACCAGAAACGCTAGAAAGTCAATCAAAGGCTCAAAAGACTCGGACTCGAACCTAGTTTCCAATGAAAACTTCAGCAAAACACTTTGGCCTAGCGGTTGGGCCCTAGGCCTGGCAACATGAGCCAAAATGACCCCAAAACTACTTCACTTATGACGTCAGTCACAAAAAATCTGCAACCCCCAACCAAAAATTTTTTCGAGTATAATCTACTAGACTGGCCGATCCGTTTGAGCCATTGAACAGCTCTCTAGCACAATCGGCGGAGGAGCTATTGCGTTGGTAAAGCAACCGAAAACTGCTGTTTTTTAGGCCGAAGTTGAAGTACGAATATATCGTACGCCGGCTCTAAAAGTGTTAAGGAGCAAAGATAACCAAATAATTCAGTTGCTGGTAAATTCTGTGTTAGATTAGAGCTCGTTTCAGCAAGAAAAATATATGTGTGTATACTGTATAGCCTATATGCTTTCTTTGAACCAAATTTAATGTTGTTTCAAGCAAGAAGAACTGTATTTTGGCAGTTTCTTTATCCTGACAAGTCTGTTTCTTGTACAGTAATGTCAAAATACAATTGGAAAATATGCAAGCAATATTTTAGAGGCTAAGACCAACTTTAAATATTTAAAGGCTAAGAGCTTATTTTAGAGGCTTTTATCTTGCTGGGGCCTAATTTTCTTTATATTTACTGAATTGAAGCATCCATGTAGATCATTTTGTCAAAAAAATTTTTTGATTTTACTCATCAGCATTCATGGGGCATCACCAAGTGGTCAGTGACCTAAAATTTTTTAAATCATATTTAAACCTATTTGTTTAGTTTTTACCATTTTGAAAGTTGCATTTTTGAATTCCTTCACCCCAAAAATGGTGGAATACCAATTTTCACCTCTTTCCTATCAATAGAAACAAAGAAAAAGCAAAAAACAACAAAATCGCTCATAGGTGACACTGTAAAACGCTTGATTTCCAAATGATCATATCTCTTATGATGTACGTCCGATTTTGAGAATTTGTTTTTGTTGAGCTCAGAATTAAATTTCCTTTCACATTTGTAGAAACAAGCAAAATCTGAGATGTGGCATTTCAAAACCTTTTGAAAATTTGTTGTCTTATAAAAAAATTGCCCTGAAGTTTTTATTGGAAACTAGGCTATAATCCGACTCTTCTGATACTTTGGATGACCTGCTGGGGTTTCGGGTTCAAAAGTTATGATCTAAAGAAGGGGTGGGGAACCTATTTACTATCACAGGCCACATAAATGGTGCATTATCGCTGGCAGGCCTCGAAATCAATTAATTTTATACTAAAATTCTACCATTATCAAACCATGAGGAAGAGTGACTTCTTTTGACTTACCATCTTAGTACCTGCTTATCATGGAATTTTGTTTTGACATGATGTTGTGCTCTAACTTCGGTAACAGAAATTCTGGTGCAGGCCACATCAAATGTTCGCACAGGCCGAAGGTTCCCACCCATGATCTAAAGTAATAAAAATATTTGACTGATTTGTTAATTAGATAATTATTTAATTTGTGCATTTTAGATCATAACTTTTGAACCAGAAACTCTAGAAAGTTGATTAAAGGCTTAAAAGACTCGCACTCGAGCCTAGTTTCCAATGAAAACTTCAGCGAAATACGTTGGCCTAGCGGTTGGGCCCTAGGCCATGTAACATGAGGCAAAATGGCCCGAAAACTACTTCACTTATGATGTCACTCACAAAAAATCTGCAACCCCAACCAAAAAATTTTTTTCGAGTGCCGACTGGAAGGCTGGCCGAGTCGTTTGAAGGTTTGAACAGCTCTCTTTTGCAATTGGCAGAGGAGCTATGGCGTTGGTAAGGCAACTGACAACTGCTGGTTTTAGGCCGATTTCAAAGTACGAATATATTGTACCCCAGCTCTCAAAGTTTTAAGCATGTTTGCCAAACATGTTTATAGCTCTGAAAAAGTTATGCTTGACTTCAGCTTGAAGTTTTACTGAAAGGTTTCAAGCCTTGCAAATCTAATCATCTTAAGGCAGTGATTGCAAGTTCATGCACATAATTGTCATGCTTATTTTAAAAAACAGTTAAAAGTTATGCTAATTCACTTTTTAAAACCCAAAATGTTATCAAGTGTGTCCTGAAGTTTTATTGACGTGTTGTTTCATTAAACATGTGCAGCCAAAGGAAGCAAAGCAAAGGATCAGAAAAGTGATACACCCAAACAGCCGTACAGCAAAACAAATGGGGCGAGCAAATCACCGCAGTCAGACCAAGGTGGACAAAATGAATGACAAAGCATTGAAGTTAAATAAAATTGCTACAAAACTTCAATGGTTTCAAAACAACTTGGACCAAAGCGTGGATTGCTACAGCCAACAAGCTCTGACAGTTCTAGTTGAAAGGTAATAATATGTTTGATAGATTATTTGTTGGATATACATGCTAAGAGACAGTTCAGATTTTGGTGAATTGTGCTTTGTGCACATGTAACGCTTTATGTTTTGAAATGCAATACTTTTAAAGTGAGTACCCTTGAAAACAAAATGTGTTACCACAGTGCGATACAAATCAATTTTTATGGTTATAATTCGCAAACTCTTTGTGGTAGACAGACAACCACACATTTTTGCGTGGGGATTTTGATGTACTGTATTTTCTGTAAAAAATACAAACACCTTTACATTTAAAATTTTTGAGAAAAATTAGCTTTTTTGTGTTCTTCTTTGTGAATTTTATCTAGAAGGTTGTAGAAAATTACCCCTAATTTTTAAATATTTGATTCCCTTGACTCAAAAAAGCCATGAAGCCAAAATGTTTTTTGTTAAGATTATAGTATTAGTGATATTTTTTTAGGGAATCAACTTTTCCAATATGCATGCAATTAGCTGCAAATCCCTTTGGAAAAAGTCACTATGTACATTTATTGCAAGGATAAAAAATCGAATTTTCCCCTGTAGTACATCACAGTGACATCATACATGCAAAAAAATTTCATCATGAGATGTGTTGTTGGTACCTTTTCCAAAAATGTCTAAGCTGTTAATGTAGCTGCTCCAGTTTGTGAACTATGACTAGGGCAACCAAAAGTCAATAAAGTCATTTATATACATATATTTTTTAAGAATTCACAATACATTGCAGTTTTCTTGTCACGTTCAGTTTGACTTCATGTTGCAAATTAATTAGTTTTCCTCGTTTCTTTTCTTAACTGTATGCTGCTTATCATGTATTACTTTATTAACATATTTTGTCTTACTGAATCAGAAAAGATCAGTTGGACAATATATTGCAGTGCGTCTGAAGGAAGCCTCAAATTGCAATGTTGCACCATTCTTCATTTTTCCTAAGTACGCTGTTTGGCAATAGTTTTGAAAGCAGTGTGACCAGGAACAAAACTGCAAGATTTTCTGACTAGTATTCTTCGTGTGTCACACAGCAATCATTTTCCAACTGCTATTTCTCTGTGTTTTTGCCAAGACAGGCAAAAAATTTGTAGCAGGAATGGTTTTTGCACATTTAGCTTACATAGTAATTATTTTTGCGATTGTTGAAAACTTTTTAGTCCAGAAAATCTTTGGACCGATTTGCTGCCATAGGCTTAGCCAGGGGGGAGCCAAAGGGGCCATGCCCCCCAAAAATTTTTAGAAAATATGGTCATTTTGTGCCTTGAGAGGTGTTTTTCCAAACAAAATAGTGTTATTCACCGAAAATCAAGCATTTTGTCCCCCCCAAAAATTTTGGGCTGGCTGCGTCACTGTTTGCTGCATAAGTTTGAGTCCAGGAGTGTCGTTGAAATTTTTCGAGTTAAGAATATACATGCATCAAATTTATCTAAACTGAGAGTGCGAGAAGCAGAGATTGGAAACAGGGTTGCGGAGTCGGAGGTAAAATATCCGTCTTTTCCGAATTTTCTGACTCCCGACTCGGGCTTTCCGAAATTTCCTACTCCCGACTCCGACCTTTCCAAAACACGGACAAAAAATCCGACTCCGACTCCCAGTGTTGTCAGGAATTCGACTCCTTACGACTCCGACTACGCAACCCTGATTGGAAAGTCACTTAGAGCTCATAAATATTAAATTTTTTCTGCTTCTATCAGGGTTGCGGAGTCGGAGATAAAATGTCCGAATCCAACTCCAACCTTTCGAAAATTTCCGACTCCTTAACATAACGTGAATGAAGTTTGGCTATCAACAATTTGTAGCAACAAGCAATCACTAGAAATCGTGGTGCACAGCAAAAATTAACTGTTTCAATAAAGTTTGAAAACAAATTGTATCATTTCAACAAGAATCCTAACTTAGAAGTGTGATGCAAAAAAATATTCAAATGGAGTTTCGGAGTCGGACAAAAAATCCGACACCGACTCCTAGTGTTCTTAGGAATTCGACTCCAACCCAAAAACTCCGACTCCGCAACCCTGCTTTTGTTTATGGTTTGTCACAATGCAAGTGGCTTGTTTGCATTTTTGTACCTATGCCTTCCACATCAACAAACCACATGCTTTTCATGCATTCGTAAGCGGTAACTACTGTACCTTATGTAGGTCTTCATGCAAACTGTTATCGTCTGTTGATCACAGAAGCTTGGTGCTTCATCCATCTTCCGCATACTTTTCTATCAAACGCGGTGCTCTTTTAAAGTTTCTCAACGTTGCAGACGTTTCAGTCTCGAAATGCTCAAATGTACGATTAAAATATGATCGCATGAGGCCCAAGCAGGAGCAACTCTGTGTTTTGGTCGGTTTTGCAGGTATCTATCAAGGTTTGATGAGGAAATGGAGCAGATAAAGATTATTCGAAGCATAGGTCGTCGTGACAACAACCAGCACGCGGGACGAGAACACGCGATTAAGTTTGCACAGGACCATGAGGCGGTGCTCTACAACAGCACGGGATTAGATATACCCAATCTTCTGAGCGTGAAGGCCTTAAAGTGAGAGCTTTTTTTGATTAGCTGGTTGTTTTTCTGCGAGTCGTTGCTTAGAGTTAACGTCACGGGTTGTTTTTTTTTATCTGTTTGTTTGTTTTTATTCAATTGACTTTGCGTACTGCAGTACGACGGCAATGAGTTCATTTTTGCAATCTTCTAGTGCAAAGTAGTAGAAATGCTGTGTTCCTTTGAAGTTGTGATATTTTCTATCAAGTAACCCCGACAAGGTTCCCCAGGTCGTTTTTCGCAAAATGCGTGGTTTGCATTTGTCGACTTAATTTTTTGAAAAAAATGTGGATTTATTTATTTGTCTGGTTAAGACCACTGACCTCACTTGAAATTCTTGAATAAAAACAAAGGCTACGCTCGAAATCAGCGAATATTACATACATTACTATCTGGCAATGCTGAATGAGAAGTAATGCAGCCAATCTGCATTTCACCGGACGTACTTATTGAAAAAAATGTTCCACTGAGATCGAAGCTGAGTTTGATCGGGTGCACTCACGGAAAAAAGGTAGAGAAAGAAAATAGGGCGTTGAACTGCAGTGTCACTTTTGAGAGTCTGGTCAAACACCACGACGTGGGTAATTTGTTGACGAAATGGATTTGAATTTGTTTTGCTTCAAAAAAAAAAAGTTTACTTGTATTCAAAATCTTTTCCCATTTTGATTTCTCTTTGAAACCTTTCGTACAAATACTCTGCTATTTGACCACCTTGAAGTCAAGGGCCTAGTGCTGCATGCAGCATGCCATCGTGACTACCCAAGCGAAATAATATTGCTTAAGACCGTCTTCTGCTTTTTGCCCGAGTCCCCAACTCACGGAATCAGCGACAAAAACTGTTTCATGATTCGATCTGTTATTGTATTTCGTTCTAGCTAGTCGATGCTGATGAGCGTTTGGTCTGTGCTGCTTTGATGACGAATCAAACGTGTGCCAATTTACAGCAAAACGTAGTTCTGGCTGTTGTTTTGCTCGCAGGGAATTCAAAGCTTGGGACGGAGACCTGAAGGCGCTGCCACGAGTTCCCATGATTAAGTTCAGAAAGCCAAAGCCGACGTCGTAACCATGACAACGTTTTGGCAGGATGCAGTGCTGCTCTGAAGCAAGATTGCCACACAGCGGATGCGTAGCATGCTTTGGTCGAGGTCCAGACGAGACGGTTTTGTACCTTGAAGGCTGCAGCAGACCAATCAGCTGTGGCGACACTTGTGGTGTGTGGGGGAATTGCTGTAACACCTGAGAAGAAGGAACTTGGCAAAACAGTTTTATGGCATTTGTTGGAAACAGTTCTGTACAGCTTTAATTGGTTTTGCATTAAACCCCATTAAACTTGTCTTTTTCGAACAGCAGGCGTGTGATTGACTGATTGAGGTGCGAGGAAAACCGCAGCGTGTTATGTGCTTGTGGAGGCCAAGCAAACATAGTGCTTACGCAGTTCTTTTACGCTAGCGTGCAAAAGACTAAAAGCACCAGTAATGCCGGTACATGTTAAGAGTTTGAGAGAGAAGTACACGGTCAGTTCTGTTGTTCTTTGTTGCATTTTGGCTGTTCACAATCTACACCAGTGTTTGCCGACCTCTTTTGCCTATGCCCCAGCGTATCACCTCAAATCCTGATTGTCCCATGTAGTTTCATATAAATCTTAATGTTTTGAAAAGTGAAATCCGTTTCAGCTGATTAACTTGAAACGCCAGAATCTTGGTTCAAACAAGCTTTGGATTGGCCTCGATGGCCCCCTTAAAAATCAAATTGTCCTCTGTTAGTTTTACGCCCTATAGTGGGAACCACTGGTCTACGCCTTAACATTTGTCAATATGTCTCTATGACGCGGACCTTCGCTTTAGGGACATTAATGAAAGCTTCAACCTTTTCTGACTGAATGGGGATGTCTGATTAGAGCTAGAACATTTTTTTGCAACCAGGACCTAAAAAAACATTGCTATGCTTGGATTGGGTAAGATCTTGTAGTTGTGCTTGGGCGGCATGACCGATTTCGGAAATGCCCTGAAAATCACACAAACGGCAGGAAAGCTGCGTTTCTCAAAATACGCAGTTGTTGCTGCAACCTTCACTTACCAACATTTTTGTTAGCGTTCCACAAAACTTTTGAATCAAAGCAGCTAATGTTGCGTCGTGTGCGCTTCCATGACTGGACAATCAAAAATCAGTGCGGTAGAATAGATCACAATTTGTTGCAGGCGTAAATAAGCCCTCCACTTTAGATTACGTTGTACTTTTGTTCGGATAAGCCAGGGGTTCCCAACTTGGGGTACATGTACCCCCAGGGTACATATGCCTATCCGAAGGGGTACATGTAAGGTTAGCAATAGAAGATGGAAATATATTTACATATTGTTTATTTCCAAATATTTAAATATATTTACATATTGTTTATTTCCAAAAATTTATATAAATGATTTTGTCATAAGAACCTTTAGAGGTACTTGTTCATCTGTCGAAATTCTGAAGGGGTACATGCTCATCTGTCGGAATGCTGAAGGGGTACATGGTAAGGGAAAGGTTGGGAACTCCTGGTATAAGCGGATGCACAGATGCAATTCGAACGGCTGTTTTCAAGCTCAATGCTATCGATTTTTTAATACAGTATTTTCGTCTCATTGGCGTGGAGGTAAGATACTCCTTGAATGCTGTTTGTTTTCGGTCACAGACCGAAACGTTGAAATGCCCGGAAAAAATTGTCATTTCGGTCAAAATGTTTGAAAATATAGGTTACAAACTCTTTTGTGGCGAGTTTTAATACAACTGAGATAAATGACCGAAATGTTTCAGTGACCAGAATGTCTCGGCTAAAAATGACCGAAATGTTTCAGCAAAAAAAACAGCTTTTATGATAGTATTCTACCCCCACAAAACGAATAATGCACATTGTCTCGAATAGAGGTAAATCCATGAGCCGATACCGATTTTTTTAGTTTGCATTGCCGACACCAACGTTACAGTTAAAAAAGCCAATAAAATGCATAATTGAACCTCGCAACTGAAGACATACACGGAAATCTATGCTTTTTTCCAAAATAATGATTCAATAACCAAAACTTAACAAGCGTCAGTTACATTTCAGGAAGCAAAGCTTTTGAAATGAAACTTTTTGGCCACAATAAACAAGTCCACTGTTGTTGAAAACTTGTTCACTGGATAGTGGGTGCCAGGACCGTTGCCACGGGTAGTCTTTCGGAGGCAGTTCCCACATTTGTTGTGCATCCCCAAATTTTGTTGTTCCCAGAAAAATAGCAACATTCACTCTCAAAACATCCGTAAATCGATTCACGTCAATTGGTGATAAATTAAATCAACTTAGCTGCTGAAAACAGCGACACATATGAGGCTATGAGTCGAGTGTGCCTCTGCGTGAGGCTTCACTATGTTGCGTCCACGACTTCCAACACATAGAAGGCATGTGGACTCAGAAGCAGCAAATCTTTGTAAGAGTGCATAAAAGGAGTGCTAGGGTCGGGATGGTTTTAATTGAGAAGGTTCTAAATCTGCGCAGTGCGATCAGCCTAGTAACCTAATATTTCTCGCTAAGGAAATCGGAAAAATTCACAGAAACAAAACATACGAAAGGCAAACCGATAAGCACCAATGCTTTATTAGATGTGTAAGTGGTTTTATTCTTTCAGAGTCATATTCTAGAACACCGATTTTACGACAAATTTTTGTTTAAACTGATATTATTTTAAGATTTACGCTTCGTGTTATCTGCGTCCCGGAACATGTCGCACTTCGAGCGAAGCGACCTTCGCAGCAGCCCGAGCATCTGTGATTGCTCTTCGTGAGATTGGCCGCTGCTGATTTCATAAAACTGTGGCCACATGCGATTTAGGACTTCATGAACCGGATGCGACATTTGAGTTTTCCAAATCAAGGAAAAGGTGGTGTTCCGTATTTACGATTCTGCACACGCTCGATTATGAACCAAACTGCTTACGACAAAGACTTGAACAAATCGCAATTTAACGAAAGCGTGACGATATAGCGAAGGAAAATAATTTTGTTTTCGATTTTTCCGCGGTTTTAAAATGAACCGACAGTAAGTGAAGCCCTTGTTGGGTAATGGTTGCTGTGTCCGTTTGCATCATTTTCAGCATAACAGTGTAGCTTTCAGTGCGCATTAGCTTGCATAGATATCGAAAAATCGCTGATAATCACTATTGCTTGCATTACGATTGAGGAAAACACCGTTTGAAACATGACTCAGCATTGCAATGAATTGCACGGGACAACAACTGCGCTATGTTTGATTTAAAGACGCTTCCCTTCCAAGAAACTTGGCTGGTTCCAACATAAAAATTCAATTTTCTTTCTTGTTAGTGCTAGGAAATCTGGTCGTGATTGGTGCGAACCCGTAGAAAGTTCTGTGTCGTTTGTGCTGAATCGATTTTCTGTAGTTCAGGTCCGTGCCGTGGAACCAGTCCAGCAGTCCGTTCGTACCGAAGCACTCGGTGAATCTGAGCAGGCATGTTGTTGAACCAAATAATGACAAGCCCGGCAAATTTTGTCAGTGAAAACTGGGGGCATCTGTGCAGTGGCAACCTACGCTGAAAGGGCGAGTGCAAGGTCGGTTTGACAAAAAAGAACAATAAAAATAACTGCTGCCTTCATGCATTACGAAGCGCGAAACATTTTTGCCGGCAAGATCGCTTTCCAGCCAGGGTTCCGGAGTCGTAAGGAGTCGGAGGTTTTTGGGTGGAGTCGGATTCCTAACAATACTCGGTGTCGGATTTTTTCTCCGACTCCGGATGTCCAATTGGATTATTTTTTACATCACACTCCTAAGGTGGAAATTTCTGTTGAAATGGTACAATTTCTTTCGAAACTTTTGTTGAAACAGATTTCTTGCTGTGCACCACGATTTCCATTGATTTTAACAGCCAAATTTCATCTCCGTTTTGTTCAGGAGTCGGATATTTTACCTCCGACTCCGCAACCCTGTTTCCAGCGACAACAGTGTCAAGTCGCCCCAATCTAGCATGAACCCTGTTTAACAAAAAATAAACTACTTACGAAAATATTTCAAGATTGAGCTTGTACTCGAACTTGTAGCTGGCATAGCAAAGGTTTTGCGATCTGATGTTTCACAGATGAGGGTCCTGTTTTACTAAATGCCTGTTACTCTCAGTCACTCTACTCATCGCACATCTGTCCAACGAAACAGCATTCTTAGTAAAGTCTTTTGCTCGTTTGTCAAAATTAGGCTCTGCGTGATTTCAAATTCATCAGACCGATAAAGGACCCGTGATTAGCAGTAAGTACATACACGTTTTCAAAAAGGATCAATATTTAAAAACAGAAAGAAGCGTTTAGTAACGAAAATAAAAATACGACATCAGCGACTTTTAACTTACTTCAGGTGATGGTAGTCATGGAACTGCGGCGACGACAAGAATGGAAGATGGTAGTTGCAATGATGAAGACATGTCTCAATCTGAGCAATCGCCAACCATAACCACGTCACGCTTAAATGAGCACCAACCAAAATCGGTCCAGCGAACAGAGGCAAGAAGTTAGATATCTGAAAGACCACCGAGAAAAGATGAGCGTATTTATTCAGTGAAATTTTGCTCAATTCTTCATGGTTGATCAACAGGCCGAAAAACAGAATGCGCTTAAGAGCTCAATGGAAACAAGTTGTTTCAATTTTGCTGTTGGAGAAAGTGAAGTTACGTGTTATGAGTGAAGTTGCGGGTAGCAGATCTTGCATCTTCAATGCAAACAAAAACCGATTACCTCGTATGTTTATTGTGTTGTATGAACAAACAACTGCTCTCAATCTTGTGAAAGGATCGTTTTTTCCAGATCTATCAAAAGTGCGCAATCGAAAACAAGTTTAAATGCATTTGATTTAAAAAAAACTTTTGCGGCATCGCGTTAAGGTTTCATATGTAACAAAATAATAACAAACAAATTATAAAAAATATTTTATTTGAAGTTAAATTCCAAGTACTGCTTTTACTAACCACCATTACACTTAAAGAAATGTCAGAAAAAAGCAGAAGTATTACGAAAGGGTTTCAACTCTTTTTGTTAAAGTAGAGCAACAGCCGGCAGAGGACTTGGTGTTGCAGTCAAATGTTATGCACATAAAGTCAATTGTTTACTGCAAGAATGTCCTTTATTTGTTTTTGTCCCAATAACGGGCCTCAGTTCGTTTTTTTTACCAAAATGCTATTAATTTATTAGAAGAAAAACAAATACTTCCATTAGATCGATCTCCTTACCCTCGAATAACTTTGCTGTCACTGCCTACATAATACACTTACAAGATGCTCGAGAGGATGGGCGTAGGAGGCAGCGATGCTGATTGGAGCGATCCACTCGTGATGTTTCTTGTGAATGTGCTTGTACAATGGCGGTGTGTGCAGCAATCTGAAAAAACACGGTCTGGGTAAACTAAAGAGGAGTCATTTCTTGCCATAATGCAGTTGAAAACTTGGATTATTCTTCCCAACCAAAAGTTCTGTTTTGACAAGAACTGACTTGTTCCTGTCTGTGAACGCTGAAAGCACTTGAACTTCTTGAATTTCGCGGTCTACCTGTGCGAGTAGTAGAAGATGAACTCGTCGACAATCATGAAAACAAGAAAGTGCGCTATAGCTTTCCACACAGGTGGTAGAGGGTTTGAGCAAGACATGCCTGATGCTTTCATGATCGGGTAGATCAAGAAGACTAGAGCGCACGACATGAGCTCGTTGGTGAAAGCGACTCTGGCACAATGGATGAATCGATGCGACTCTACCTGGAAAAACGATTGCAAACGTTCAAAACCCTTCGAAATCAAATGTCTTTGACAGAACAGCTGAACTATGTAATACAACAATAAGAAGCATTGGATGGGAACATTCAGTAGAAAAACGTTAAGAAGTGAACTTGTTAAACCTTATATGTTCAGCAAAAATTAAAGGATTGTGCTCAGGCAATTTTCATTTTGGAAATTAGCTGCAACGATTTGTAGAACGTAGAAGATCACAATGCATTTCTATCAATTTTTCAAATACATGCAAGGGAAGGACACAATAAACTCTCTACAGTGGAAAAAGAGGAGAGCCTAAATGCTGCAACTTGAAAAATATCATTTTTAGACCCAAATTTGCGTTTATCCATGCTTAATCGCAACGTACAAGGCATACCGCCCATGCGCTTGCTTACCGGTGAGTTCTTGTCCTTCTGAATTTTGTACCTGTGAAGAAATTTTGGTTTTCCAGTAAAATCCAGAAACATGAAAAGCACGTTGACAGCGCAAAAGGAAAGAAAAAGGACCACTGAAGAGCCTGAAAACAAAAGATGTGGATTTATCATTTTTGTAATAAAGTCTCAGCCTTTTTGACATGCGCCGCCGTAAAGGTTCCATCTTGACACTGTACCCTAACATTAACACTAACTATTCGCATTTTCAATGATTTTTTTCTGCGGTGTCGAGTTCAAGGTAAGCGTAGCTTCACACCGCACACAAACAGCAATAGACTTGGTTGTCTTCGCAACGCTTGGGTGAAAAGTGCGAGCGTATAGTGCGGCAAACGTTTTGCTGCCGGTTGTATGCGAAACCGACTGTACTTTATACAGAACTAGTCAAGGCCTATATATAAAAAAGGGAAAAGTTTTTCCGAAGGAAGCAGCCACTGATGATTTATTGATCGCTATGGCTAAAAAGTTGTTTAAAATTTTTGCTGAACAAAGTCGATTTTGAACATAGAATTTTTGTTGGTGTAGCCGTAATATTATAGAAGCAAATTGTCTCGCGCGGGTCGCGAATGGTCAGCGTAGGGGGGAAATATTTTTGTTTTTATTATATGTTTAAAACACGTTTTTCAGACACAACAAAATTTACGGTAGCACAAAAAATTTGGGGGCACTGCCATCGAATGCGTCCCGTGACTACGGGCCTGAGCTGCGCTCTGATCTTTGCAAACATGCCAACATTGTTTTGGGGATACTTTTCCTTGAACATAATAAATATCACGGCCAAAGCAAACGATACAACTGACATCTTGCAAACGTTTCGATACTTATCGAAACGTTTGCAAGATGTCAGTTGTATCGTTTGCTTTGGCCGTGATATTTATTATAAGGCTATTCAGCACTTCCGTTTTTCGTGTACCAAAGTTGATTGGTTTTCCTTGAACGTTGTATAGTGCAACTGCACATTCAGCCTGTAGTGCAATTCAAAGTGCTGTAAAGCAGTTAGGAATTAGAAGTGTAGCAGCAAAGGTGACAAAAATCGTACACAGTAGTTTCAGCAAAAGCAATAAATAATGTTTCAAAACAAGCTAATGCATCGCGGATCAAAGTGTATGACCATTTCTGAAATTAAGCTTCGTTACTGTTTACAAAAACAACGTGCTGTATATTTCCAAAATTCACTGCGGTGTGAATGTTTTATCCGGTTGTAAAAATCGATGCCCGATCCGCCGTGTCGCATGTTGTGCGTTCGTCATAAACATGAGTCATGCACTTCAACCAAATGTATTCAGACTTTACGCCAGGTGTGCGAGTTTACCCGTGTTCTGATTACATTGAGAAGAAGGGTGCTTGGGATGGTTTAAAAAAGTCGAGGCAACAATAGGATTTTTGGAGGATATCAGAAGTAAAATCACATGAACTCACTGCCATCAACCAAGGCAGTCAGTAAAATCAGAAGAGCCACAATAAAGGACGATGCACAGAATGGAGGTTGTAAGTACGTAATGGCAATACTGACAGCAAAAGCGATAGGTATAGTGTACAAACGCTAACAAAATGACTGCCCTAGTTCTGTCATTCGATACAAAGTTCCTAAGAAGTAACACATTTCACAACACAGGCGGTCTCAAGTGCAAGATATGATGGAGAAATGAGATATCCGCTCATATATTTTAACCACATGCCGGACGAGATGACGAGGAGGCAGGAAAAGTATTACTTGGCAAAACGAAGTTTGATGTGTTCTATTTTGTCTGACCCACATTTCCCCCAAAACGTAAAAAAAACACTCCACTGTGGTTTTGTACGTTGAGATTCATAGGGTGTCGGAAAGGACGGTGAAGGTTACACCAAGCAAATTATAATGGTTTAAGCGGCAGCGGACGGCTAAACCAGTCCCGTCGTCACGGGGGGCTGTGGTGGGCTTAGCCCCCTAAACAAAGCTCCAAACCCCCCTAAAAGGAAATATGAAACACTATAAATCAGTGGAATTTTTGTCAAATTTGAATGTCAAGCCCCCTGCACAAATGTAAAGCCCCCTATTGACGACTTTCTGGCGACGGTTCTGGGCTAAACCATATCTCATCAACAATAATATGCAGTGATGTAGCCGAGAACGTACCTCCGAGACCAAGACTTTACCTAAAAAGCCGAGGGAGAGGGTGCTCATTCTAAGCCGCGTTTCGTGACCTGAAAATTTCTCAGTTTCGCCAAATTTTATTTTGAATTTGTTGAAAACGTGGTCACCAACACTTCAGAACAGTATTTTTGTCGCATTTTTCCCAACGTTGTTTTTTCCTTTCCAGACAATATGACGCACAGTGAACAGGTTGAATTACGGAAGCTTTAGGCTTGCCACACTATTTTGTATGGACGGAGCATTCAAAGTCTCGATAGAATACCAACAGCTTTCGAGGAGACGATACCTTTGAAACCAAGACCAAGACGTGCAAAATGAATAAATGGCGAAACCTGCAACAGGCCACAGATGACAAGAAGGGGTGATAAAACGTGGTTACGGAGAAAGCCAAGGTCAAAGTTATCTCGGCTGTTACCGACGGACTGTATGCAATAATTGAACAACCTAAACTGGTGCATGTGATGCAAGCCACTTAAGCAAAGTTTACTAATTGACAAAACACGTCAGAGTCCACATTTAAAGAAAAAAGCCTGTTTCCCGAATTCTGTGTATTCTCCAATGTCCAGGACGTACCCTTACACCAACATTCAAAGTCTGACAGAAAGATAAAACAGTGGCAAAACGGATAGAAAAAGTAATATTTCGTGCTACTCATCACTACTACCAAAAACACAACTTTCTCACCCACAGTAAACACAACTTTTTCGTTGTTGCTGAACCAATCCAATACAAAGTCCCACTGTTCTTCCACTGCGCTGTGAAAACTTGCCAAGTAATCCATTCAGTTTGTTTGTTTTCAAAAACCTCAATGCATTTTAGTTGTAACTACTACCTGCAATCAATCAACTGTATTTTTACGTATTTCATGTTTCAAAGAAAATATGCGAGGATTGGTGAAATGGCCACGAGGTGAACAAGTCAGCCAAATCTTTGAAAGAACAACAAAGAACATGATTAGCGCAAAGAAGGAGAGAAAAGAAAACTGAAAAACACAAGAACTACAACAAACAATGCTACACAATAACCAGCAAGCATCGAAATAATTACAGCAAGCAGTGGCGCATAATGGTCAGGTAGAGTCGCACTAGCCATGGTAAGAAAAGGCAACTGTCTGGTAGCAACAACAGAACGGGGCGCATGTATAACAAGGAGCAATGACAATTATATTTGAAAGAGCTGCTGCTTGTATAAATTTCATAAAACTACGTCATGGTCTATGTGATACGTTTTTCGACATTGCATCCCACAGCTTAGAGCAGGGGTTCCCAACCTTACTCCGACCATGTACCATTTCAGCATTTCGACAGATGAGCATGTACACCTATAATTATATATATATTTAACAATAAGCATACAGTACAATGGTTTTTGCAAATAATATTCACTGATATATGTATAAATATTTGGAATTAAATAATATATAAATATACTTTTTCCTTCATTGCTAACCTTAAATGTATCCATTCAGATAGGCAAATGTACCCCTAGGTATACATGTACCCCAGTTTGGGGAACCCCTCGCTTAGCGCCTCTGTCAACAGAATGACGCTGTTGTTTTACGGTTTGAATAAAGGAAGGATTAATATCTTTTTATCAAGTTATCGTGTACAAAAATTGTGACAGATTGATGCTTATGCATGTTTTTCTGTAATTTCGTTTCGTAGCATCTGATTGCATATCTTACAACACATCTATTTTGCAAGTGCGTAGTTACAGATGCTTTTTATCTCATGAATATTAAGTAGTAGAAAAATGAATATCCTTAGTGGGTAGCCTATTTGTTCGTTGATGTGAATTTTACATACATTGCGTCTGGCTCGGTTACTTAATGCAAAGCACGAGCATTTTCAGCTTTAAGCATTTGAAACATGCAGTCGCAGCGATGCAAATTCAAGAGTACCAGCGCAACAAATTTGTTTCATCAAAAAGTCTCGAATCCTCATGATGTGAGCGTTGACTAAATAAATGTAAATAACTGAATAGGTTCTTTCAAACAATGCCAAAGCCATCGAAGCTGAAAACTATGCCAACAAACCGCCGTTTTCATAAACCTATTTGGCTATTTGTGACTGTGCTGTAGTCTGCAGGTACAGGCTGTGCTATTGTCTGCGGGTTAAACTCCGAAACAAGCAAAACATCACAAAAAGTATTCAAAATGCTATCTTATCCAAGCGCTACAATCAAATGTTTTCATTTCAGTAGCCAGTTCAACACTGGCAGCAGTCACGAAATCATCAGATGGAAGTGTACGTTTGTTGCAGATTTGCAAAAAAAACGACGCAAAATCAATATAGCTTATTTCAAGGGATGGGCTGTTGTGAGGAAAGATTGAGCCACAGTTTGCAGGAATGTTAAAAATAAACAAAGCTTGCGCAGAGCGCGTTCATTTTCACACAATAGTAAGATCAGCAGAGCATAAACTGAGCTTCAGCTTTATCATAGCCTACTCGCTTTTGTTTCTCCCTTTGGAGTGTCACGAGTGGTGTCCGGCTCTTATCTCCGCTTGCTTGCTCCAGGAGCCATGCGGCCACTTTGGCTGGGAGTCACACTGCTACTTTCGTAGTGAATGTCGCATTGGTGGCAATAAGGCAGTTCCAGGCGTGAACGTTGTCCTTGCACCCACCCACTAGCGCCTGAGAGGTTACAAGTCACGTTTTTTTATGTCTTTGGTATGACCCGATCGGGAATCGAACCCAGCCTGCCAGCTTTACTGGCGAGTGCTTAATACCACTTGGTCAGTAAAAAACAAACTCACTGATGGAAAATACTGCATTTTGTGCTCTTATTAATTGCAACTGCATTTTTATCAACTGACAAATTAAGCAAACAAATCTTATTGCTCAGTTCTCCACATACAATCCACAGACAAATATATCCAGTTATTCTCAAGTCCGCAAGATCAAAGAATCCCGGTGTCCCGTGCAAAAACAAATCATGCTAAAAGTTAATTTTCTTTCGAACTCAAGCTCGGAAACCTCTCCGTGATTGGTTCGAGTCCGTAGTAAGTCATGTGGCGTTTGCTTTGGATGGACTTCTTGTAGTTTTGGTCTGTACCGTGAAACCAATCCAGCAGCCCGCTTGTACCAAAGCACTCCGTGAATCTTGGCAGCAAAAAAGCATGAGAAAAATTCAGGCAACTTGCAAATGGAAATTTTTGTTACAGGTCATTAACAAAAGTTATCGCCATGATCCACTTGATGCCATGCGTGGTACTTCGTGCTTTTGCTGAAATGTTCGTGTTTTCTTAAAAGAGACATTTTCAACGGTTTTTAATAATGAAAACGTTAACATTGATCCAAGGGCGTACGCAAGGGGTTTTATTTGGGGATAACGCCCTCCTTTAAGCTTGATATTTTACGAAAAGTTCATCACCTGCGCAAAGGAGATTAACTGTTTTCGCATACTTTTTGCTTGTTAATTTGTCGACTTAATACAAATACCATGGAATAAATTTGCATGCAAATTTCAAGGAACATTGTAAATGGGCCAAAAAGTAATAAATAAGTTTTGGTGGGAATTCGGGCTATCGTCTGCGTCAAAAAAACATCTCACCACTTTTTGCCAACCCTCCATCGCATGTTTAAGACTGTGTTCCGCGATAGTTCACTTTATCCGAAACAATTGTCTTTATTTTGTCTGCTAAAGCTGATCAGCGCAAGCGCTGACCGCATTGGCTACATTAGCAATTTCTGTAGCATGATAGAACTGTTGCACGAGCTCAAAAACAGCTTTTTTTAACATAGAAGCATTTAGGAATTTGATAATGTCTCAGCAGGGAAAAAGGAAAACTAAAAGTTTGCTGGACTTCTACACATAATCAAAAATTGAAAGTTTTCTTGCGTACTTCATGCGCATTCTCCATTCTTGTGTAGTTTTGCAAGATTCGATCTTGCAAACCGGGGTGTGCGCCAGCCGGTCCAGCCACACACTTTCTATGCTCCACTAC
>Ga0210059_1002958_pt1 | contig 26937 bp, 16 predicted proteins | sample Ectturendosymbi2_FD_188042 | JGI IMG/M metagenome (GOLD analysis project Ga0210059, IMG submission 188042) | Ecteinascidia turbinata endosymbiont from Florida, USA - Sample 2 (SPAdes) (version 2) | ecosystem: Host-associated > Tunicates > Ascidians > Unclassified | place: Key West, Florida... | reverse complement strand
TTTTTCAAATTTCAATACTAGTATCAAAATGGATACAAAAATCCACTCAGGGATTTTTTTTAACTTAAAAAAAAAACTTGGTCGTTAGAGGGTTAACACATTTAAAAGTCACGCGGCGCGACTGGTACGCGGCAAAATTTTCCAAAAACGCACCGCACAGAACGCGGTCGCGGTGCGGTTGACATCTCTAGTCTAGATTGCCAAGCAAGCTTGGTTGAAACAGTGAAAAAATAATAATGCGTACGTGGGCGTCAGCAGGCTGGACAGACTGCGCGCATGCTAACACCATGGAAAATCAAGCGTTACCTAATCAGGCCCGTAACCAGGAGGGGTGAAGGGGGGCGAAGCCCCTCCTAGAAATTTTTAGACCCCCTGCAAAAGTTTGTTGGACATAGTTTGGAAGTATGGGACATAGTTTAACAAATTTGGGTCACTCTCAGGAAACTCTTCGCTCCCCCCTGGTGTCCCAAGCTGGTTACGGGCCTGGTCCTAATTAGATAGTCTAAACCAGCGGTACACAACCTTTTTTACCAATGCCCCAATTAATCACCTCTAAAATCCTGATTGCCTTGTGTGGTTATATATGAACTTTATGATTTGAAGAGTGAACTCATTTTCAGCTAAAATAGACACTACTTTGGTTTAAACAAGCTTTGGACCCAGACTTCGTCGGTCGGCCTCAATGCAGCCTTAAAAATCAAATACCCTCACTGTGGGGAGTACGCCCCACGTTGGAACCACTGGTCTCGCTAGACCAAGGGTGGGGAAAGTGCAGCCTTTTCTAGGAGTTTGTGCGGCCTTCTAACCGTTTGCTCGCTTACAAATATATTTGTTTTGGTTGGTAGTTTTTAACCATCTTTTGTAACAATGAATATTAGGGTCTATGTGGAATCAACCGCCGCAGCGAAAGAGGTATAACCAGGAGGCTACGCCACTGAGTGACTTTCGCTTTCGCTAAAGTTTATCAGTTTGCCCTGTTTTGGTGGAAAAATCTTACTTGCATCCATGTATTCAAATTGTCTGTTTGCAATGACATTAACATACTAATGCACGCTAATGTTCCTCTTGCTGACTTTCAGTATAATGTCGGAATATGTTTTCCGAACTATACTTTTGAGACTTGTTTGGCAAGATAATGCAAAAAATGTGGACCCGAATTTTTTATTTCTGTTCTTCGCGTGTTGACTAGTAACGTAGCAAGAGCACGGATTTGAGATTCTCAACGATACTGTCCTCCACGTGACTGGGAACTCTTCAGCGAGCCAAAAAACGCTGACCTCACCAAGCTTCCCACTCCTGAACGTTCGCCAAGGGCCATGGGCGCCGCCGATGCTTGGGGGCAGGGACGCACATAAAAGATAGAGATAAATCGTTACAACGAACAAAATTGTAGTTATAAATGCGCACTTTTTCGCAACTGCGCATTGCTACGCTACTACCTCGTGTAGTTTTTTCATTCAAAACTGTTTGACTATTTAAGTTGAAAAACTCAATGCACAAGTGCATGCATGATCAGGAAGGTCGCTATTAAGTGTTCCGTCACCATTTTGAGATAAAAAATAAGATCCAACAATTCCCACTTTTTAGATTTTTTAAACGTTGCGATACGATTTGAAATCGGAATCGATCAAGTAAGAAAGTATCTTTGAAACTGTTTGTATAAAAAGACACCTGTGTCCCTTTCCCTTCAAAACGCATACATTTCAATGCTTTTCTCGCGCGCCGGCCTCCTGCACTTTTGGTGTGTTACACCGTGATGAGTGTGTTGCTGATTGCTCAAGGCTGTAGAAAACTTTGGCAGCTGCTTTGCGGAGACATCCCATGGAACGCAGGTCTGTTAGCAATCCGGATATGCGTAACAACGTTCTTTTCGCAATAGTTAGGGACAGAGGGATGAATGTCATAGTTGGGAGGGTCGGGGTGCGATCTAAGCGCGCTACCAGTAGTATGGTAAACGTAGATTCACTATGTGACGTCATCGGTAACGGTAATCATTAAGCGGAATGCCCTTTTACACATTTTTTAAAACCACGTTTTCGACACATTTCGTAAGAATTTGTATGCTTGAACTGTGGGCGACAAAATCGTGTGCCACTAATATGCATTTGGAAGCAATCATGTCGCCACGGAGGTGGGTAGCGTTTGTGGGCTTAGCCCCACCCCAAACAAAGCTTGAACTGTGGGCGGCAAAGTCGTGTGCCAGTAATATGTATTTGGAAGCCGTCATGTTGCCACGGGGAGTGGGTGGCGTTTGTGGGTTTGGCCCCATCCCAAACAAAGATTCAATCCCCCAAATTGAAAAATAAAACGCCAGAAATCAGTGGAGTTTTTACCACTACATGTTCTGTTCTGTTATTTATGAACAGAGCAGTACTTGCCGCTGTTACCTAGGTCCTAGAATACTATCGCCTGATCATTTTGATATGTTTGTGAGGTAATAAACGTATTTAAAGTTTGAACGCAAAGCGTCAGGATTCATTACTTGGAGTGTTGAATGTGTAGTTAGCCCATGTACCTAGCTGTAGATTATACGTCTAGAAGTCTGACTTCTTCTTGATCAACGCGTTTTGTGAAAAAATGTATTGTGGCTAGCCCAGATAATCTTCTCGTATTTTGTACCGTATAGAAGCAACTTAAGATACCTTTAGTGCTTATGACCAAAGTTACACAATTGTTCAGCCTGCTGTTCAGACAGAAAAGCGTTAATGTGGTTGGAAGAGTTTATTTAGCAATCACTGCCAAGCTTGCCCCCACAGCGTAGTGCCGCTAGTGGATTACAGATGTTAACCATGATGCGTCCACGTAGGCTTTGGTGAGTGGCGTAACTAAAGGTTTGATCCAGGGGGGAAAACTTAGCTAAAGGGGGCCCGTTAGCCAACGCCCAACACTCAGAAAAAAGTTGAGAAGTGATAGTGAATCCCGATGTGGATGTTTATACTAAAACCCGAAATCACCGAAAAACGTTCCGAAGAATGCAAAAAAAACAACCACCTACTGAAAACCGAAAGAATACTGAATACCGAAATATAAGCTAAGTGGAGGCCCGGTTTTTACATTTAGCTTGTCAAGGGGGCGGGGCGGTTCGCATTCCTGTTCCCCGTTAGTTACGCCACTGGCCTTGGTACATACTTGTTAACTTTTATAGACTATCTGAGATACAGAATGGTATTTATCTAAACATGTGCCACACACCGGAGATTAATAAGTCTAGACACCAAAACGGTTTATGCATGCATATTTCGGCCAGTAAAAAGCCCGGTGCGCATGTTTTTTAAGCAAAATCCGCATAAGTTCATTGCGAAGTTTATCAATTTGCACTAATGAAAGAACACGTTCATCACGGTGCATTGCTTTGACCGGCCTCAGATTTGTCCCTTCAGTAACAGTGTTTTCATAAGTAAATGATAGGCTTGATTCTGGCTTATTTCAGATTTTGTTAACATTTGCATTTCATTACGACTAGGTACGGGTAGGTTAGGCCGTCCAGGCATTGTACAAGTCCTTTTGCAATGCTAGAAATTTAATAAAATGTAACACAAAAATACAATAATATAATGCTTGGTATCCTTTTGTAGAAATTTTGCATTTAAGGTATAATAATAAATTTTACAACTTTACATATATGTAATATTATGTAATATGTCACCTTCTTTAGTAGAAAACTATTTTGTGAAATGAGTGCTGTTATATATAGAAAGTCTTGCCAAGCTATCAACACCTTGCTCAAGAAATTTTCATTCAGTATTTTGTTCGACTATTCTTCAAAGAGGTGTGTGGCGGAAAGGGACCAAATTGTCCGTCCTGACCACTTAAGAAAAGTGATAGCGCAATACATAGTCTCGCCTTTTCAGGTTTAGTGATTGCCACATAACTGCGCCTGCAGTGGACTCAATGCCTCTCCTACACAAATGTTCCCACAGCAAGGCCAGTGGCGTAGCTTACGGAGGGACAGGGATTGAGTCGCCCACGCTGGGAAGCTAAATGTAAAGATCTGGCCCCCTTTAGCTTACATTTTGATGTTTAGTATTCTCGTGGTTTTCAGTAGGTTGTTGTTTTTTTGGGGGGGTGTTTCGGGTATTTTAGCTATTATTGACATCCACGATATCCGGATTCACTGTCATTTCTTAACGTTTTCTGGGTGTTGCTAGCCCCCTGCGGTGGCCAGTGAGCCCCCTTCAGCTAAGTTTCCCCCCTGGCTCAAACGTCAAGTTATGCCACTGAGCAAGGTCTTCATGTTGTACCCACTGATATCGCAAAAGTTGATGCGTAATTGGCGCGACCGGTTCCCCCAACGGTATAATTTGGGCAGCGGCTACCATCACATGCACAAAAGTGATCAAAACCGTCGGGCATCTGTCATCGCGCGCGCCCACAAGGACCGCGCTTGGGATTTAGGCAGAAGGGCCAGTTTGAAAAATTCGCGAGAGTCTCCACCATACGCTATCCACAAGTGGAGGCCCCACGTTGCTCCCACGCGTCTGGGGAGGTGAATGGAGACAGCGCAAAGTCCTTCTACCCTAGGAGACTTGAAAGCCACGCGCAAACGGCAATCTCGCTATAAGCTACTAATTGGAAACTGGAACATCTTGTCACTCAGGGGAAGGAAGACTAACTGGTCGAGGAAGCCAAACGATATTCCCTGGATGTTGTGGCATCTCTTCGATAAAACGTCGTGGTTATAACACTGTTGATCTGGACGATGGGTGGAAACTCTTCTACACCGGCGTTGAACCAGCACAGTTTGCCCAAGCTGGGGTGGGTATACTGGTAAGCCTCAGCTGGCGAGCTATGTTGATGAATGGATCCCACTAGGACAGGGGTCGGCAACCTTTTTTCAGAAAAGAGCCGCCATTCTGCAACATCTTCCAGCAGATATGACCGGTGAGGAGCCACAAAATGTTGATGTTGTTTTATTTTTCATGCGACCTCATACGGGCATAGACTAAAGTGCAATCAACTTATATCTGGTAATAATCACATGCAAATTTAAATTCCGAGTTTTTTCCAACCCAGAGAGAGCCACTTTAGAGGAGCTAAAGAGCCGCAGGTTGCCGACCACTGTAATAGGAGCAAGGTTGTACATGTTGAGGTTAAAGTTGGTGGGCCACTCCCTGTGTTTGATGCAGGTGCACGGCCCAAACTCAAGTGCACTGTTCCCGTAATTCGTGGAAAAACTAGCTACGCCCTGTGAAGGATAAAAATAACGAATTCACGATACTTTCGGGAGACTTCAATGCACACGTTGAGAACGATCCCAACGATCCCAGTTATTCCTAAACAGAGATATGCACAAGTACACCTGTGACTGACCAAATTTTAATTTCTGGATCCAATTCAGGCTAGCCTACTGGAGTACTTCGGGTCTTAAACCAAACAACTTTTAGCCAATGTTTCTTGGAGAGTTTGTATTTTTTAATTCTGGAATGGGGTATCTAGCGCAAATTAGACCAAAATTTCAAAAATAATCAAAAAAGGCCAAACAAAGTATATGCTACCAAAACACCTGAGAAAATGGCCAAAGCTTTGCAATTTGGCCGAAAGAAGGCCATTTTCCCACCTTGGTTCAGATACTTGTTATTCAAATGAAGTAGAGAGGAAAATCCAGATTCGCACAGGTTGCAAAGGGCACTAGAATAGGCAAGGCTTTGTACTCAATTTCTGGCAACTTTGCATGGTTGATCACCAGAAACTTTCGAGTTCGAGTTCTGTAGCGACAAACAATCTAGCCATACCTGCGCCATAAAGATTTAAACGCCACAGTTTACAATCACCTCCCAGGCCATCTTCAGCATGAGAACTGTAGCATGAAGCAGAAATAGCATTGCACACATTTAGCAATGTAAATTGTTACATTAATAACGTTACCTGGAAAAACTGGGCTGAATAATGTTTTTTGAGCAATAGCACTAGCAAGCTTTCATAAGAATCATGTTCTTTTGAAAAAAAACTTCATCTAAGAACATACAAATGCTCACCCTCGCAAATCGCATTTCGGGCACCCGAAGATCTTGTTTCGGACCCCCAGGGGTCCGGGAAACCCCGGTTGGGAACCACTTCCCTAGGGAATTAATTGCAGTACATAATTTGCTATTTTTATGCCATAATTTTTTAACCACAAACACTAGAAAGCCAATTATAAGGTCTTTAAGGACTCGGATTATCGCCTAGTTTTATTACAAACTTGAGTCAAAAAATTGGCTCTTTGTTTTGGGCCCAGGGCCCCGGTAACCTGGGCTAAAATGGCCTTTATCAACGTTTTTTCGATTATGAGAAATTAGATTTGGTCACTTCTTAGCGTGAGCAATGTGTACAGTAGCTACGGTGTGCAGTGCATGGAATCGCCACAGAGCACAAATCTAACGTTTAACTCCAAACATTCGTGTTTTTAGCGCAAAAATCACTTTTTACAAATAGTTAATGAACAAAAGGTTATTTATTTCAAAGCGACATCATAGACTGTATTGTATAACGTCTTCACTCCCACACGCAACGCAGTAGACTTAAAGCATGCACGGCAGTAACAAGGGACACACAAATACGGTACATAAAAGAACACGAAGATAGATTGGTGGCGTTAGTAAAATAGCATACGTTTGATGGCGCTAGCACAATTACTTTGTTGAAACACAAGTACGGCATGCGGTACTGGTAAAGCGCACACGCATGAATGACGCCATCACGGTTGTTATAATATAGCGCTGCGATGACTTCCAAGTAGAGCGATTTATAAAATGCATGGGGGATTGGGAGGCTGCTAAAGACCAGGGGTCATTTAGGCTGCAGATCTTCCCTAGGGCGAAGCTACTTATAGTGTAAATGGAACAGTTTTAAAGCAGTAAGTAAAAGTATGTTGCTCTGAGCAGAGGCGCAACCACGAAGGGGCATTTGTCTCCCCCGAAAATTTCAAAACATTGTATAGCAATTTTCACATTTGCAGAAACCTTCAAAGAATAAAGATGTAATTTTATATTCTAATCATCTTCAAAATGTTTTTGTCCTGCTGGTTAATTATCTCCTTACAAGATATGTCTTGAGTCAGGCCATCTAATGGAAAATTTAGTAAATGATTGGTATTTTGCCATAAATATGCTGGAATTGTGAAAAATTGGGAGATAGTTTAAAATGTTGGTATTTCTAAGAAATTTATTATCCTTTTGTCCGTGTACCTCTTTTTTTCTGAGAAAGGCTTTCATGAATCTTCATAACATTAGGGTACTGTTGAAAAAGCAAGGAATCAATCACAAATTTTTAATAGGAAATTGATTTCACGTAACACTACGCATCATCAGTCCTTTCATCTTATCCAAATGGAATCAATTGAATACAGATATGTGCAAGTTAGAATAATCGCAGAAAGATGAAAGTAGAACCCAGTCGGCTGATACCACTAAAGCAGTGCTCTTCAACCTGGGGTCGCGATCGCGTGGGAGCCGTTTGCCCTTTTTCCAGGGGTCGCGAGAGCTTCTGATAAAAATATTCATAATTAGTTCTAGATTTTCTATTTCGTATATGGAACCACTTTTTGTCGCAGCGAAAATAAGAGGATCGACCGGCAAAAATGAAAGCCTGCTTTTACATTCAAAATTGCTTGAAGTGTGGTTATGAGCAGGGATGTAGTGCTTACATAAAAGGTGTGGCAACGCACCCAAAAAACTAGCCATTTCAAAACAGCTCCCCACTCATTTCAATGCAAAACATGAAAAAGGTGTGGGAACGTTGCTCCCACGCGTTCTCGCCCCATTACACCCCTTGTTATGACCAACACAGTACTGTTGCCTTTGGTAACGCACGAATAACTTTGTGACGTAAGAATGTGCTATGTTTGTAAATTAGATACATGAATGTGGTGGCTTACTTGGGAGTTATTCTAGTTTTCATTCAGATAGTTGTGCTGTGGAGCGATTTGCATACGGCACGGGTCACTCTCATTGATGATGCCATGTGCATGGGCGCAATTTGGTGGGGGTCACGGGGGACGTGTGTCCCCCCACTTTTTCAGCCGGGGAGGACATAATATGCCATGTTCCCTCACCTTTTTCTCTTAGGGTTTGTAGTTGGAGAGTTTTCAAAACCAAATATGACGTTTGTTACGTTTTGTGTGAAAAGTTTTTCATGTTAGATGTTACACATAGCAATGTTGATGCTGAAACACAGTTTGGTGTGGTATCACTGATTCTGGTATTTTTTATAAATTTTTACTTCAAAAATGATTTTTAGCATTCTGCAAGTTTCCAGAGACCGCAAAAGATTGTTAACTGTCTCTCTCCGACATTTATCCAGTGTAGTTTACTGAAGAAAGGTCACTGTCTTGAAACAGTAAAGCTTAACGGCTGCACACGTGAGAGACCACAGTACAGCCGTGATTTGTTTCGTGCAAAAACGTTGGCTAACTGACTTTACTGTAACGTTATTTGTCACGTATTCAGAAACAGACAGCGTAAAATTCAAAGATGCAAGTATACAACGTTAGAAAGTTGCCTTTTCAGGCAAACCGGAATTTTTTCCGAAGACAAACAGCAGCACTATTGCGGAGACATAGTTTAGGGTGGTAGTTTTGCAAGACTGTCTTCAACCATTACTAAACAGGATTTCCATCAAAAGTTAAGAGAAATATTGACCTGGCTATATATTGTCCTATAGCTCAAAACTTAATGACTTGACTAGGAATTAAAGATAGCTTATACATTTAGCCTTATTTCTTGTATGCAATGATAAGGGTCACCAGCAAATTCAAAAGATATTTACACCCACAATGCAGCAATGTTTTCATCCAAGTGCGAAACATTTGCTTTACAGGTAGCCTACGCATGGGTGGCGGAACTATTTTCAAAGTTGTGGAGCACAAGTGCACGTCAAAAAAACTAGAAATTTTTTCTGATTTGAATTGGCAACTGTGACATCACAGGCACTGAAATTTGATGTCATTAACTTTTGTCAGCATGTCCAAGCAAGTTTATTCAAAATTTGATAAGCCCTCAACGACCCCTATCGACACAACACCCTATCTATCACACACTACACTGACTTGAGCACATAAATCTGTAACAGTGGACCCAATCCAAATTGTGTTACTTAAACTTATTCAGGCAAAGTTCGATATTTAAAAGTGGGAGGGCCGCGCCCTCCTTGAAAAAAAGTGGGGGAGCCTAAATCCATGTTCCGCCACCTATGAGCCTACATAAAACCTAGTTTTGCTGGACATTCTTTTCGTGTCATTTCAGGTGGAAGGTGGTACTATTTGCCAATTCGCCGCTGTTCATTTTGATTTCACTTTAATCTCAAATACATTTTCGTGTTGTTATGCAAGTATGACTCTAGAATAAAACTTTTGACATTAATTTCGCCTATTACAATTTGATGTTAAACCTAAAAAATTGGATTGTGAAAAGACTGAGCTGAGTGGTATAACTGACAGAAGTCACAAGGCAACAGTCACCAGCAGACCCGTAACCAGCTTGTCACACCAAGAGGGGCGAATAATTTTCTGAGGGAGGCACAAATTTTACATCGAACGCATGTACGAGAAAATGGTTATGCATACCATATGTCCAAGACATTTTTTCAGGGGAGGAAAACGTTTCTCCAGGGGGGCAAAGCCCTCCCCTTAGTTACGGGCCTGGTCACCAGATTATTAGGTATGCAGACATCACATTGTAGGCTAGATTGGTATATGGGTATGTGTTCACAAAGACTGTTCGTTTTTTTGGATATCTTGAAATCTTCTCTAGTTGGCTTGGATAATTCTGCTTGGGAGTTTGATTGATGTTTGAAAAGGCTATTAGACAACCTATGTTTGGACAATCGAAAGGGTACCCAACAACATGCAGGAGCTGACAACGGGAGATTGAAAGGACAGATACTCCACCAATCAGCAGTAAAAATATATTGTAAATCATTTTTTGACGTAGCCTACGTTAATTTTGGCCAAACACTTTTTGCTACTGTAAGAGGTTATCAACAGATATTTGGCTAGGGGTGGGGCTGCATGCACGATGCCCAGTAGCTAAAAATCTGTAGCATTTTTAAAGAGCAGAAATGTGCAAGAAAAATATTTAGTTACCATACCTTGCAATCACTAGCGTACGGAGGAGGGGGGAACTGTGCTACGGCCCCCAATCAGACCCTAAAAAATGTATAAACAGTATTCGGCAGTGGCGTAACTGAGGTGGGGCAAGGGCCTCAATTTAAAATAAACTGACTTTGTTTTCTGGCCACTGATATACACACTACGCAAATTTTTATGACTACTGTACGTTTCCTCTGCTTGATTTTCATTTTACGATTTCATTCTTTCACTGACAAAATTTCTTCACACGTGGCTGTTAAGTAACTTAACACAAGTCACAATGAACACCAGAAAAAAGCTTCAGCTGGCGTGAGATTTGAGCCCACAAACTTCAATAAGCGTCTTCGATAAGCGATACATGTCTAAAACTTACAACATCCAAGCACGCATATAGGTTTATTTCATGAGGCACAGACAACAAAAGTTCAGTTTTCTGCCTCACCGGCTAATAAGTCTCGTAAAAGCATTACACTGAGACTTGCTTCCAGAATGCACAAAATTGCGTATTTTTAGGTGTAATTTAGCAAAAGTTTCCCGAGGGTATGCCCCGGGCCAAGCTTCCCCTAAAGTTGATTTACGTCACACGATTGTGACGAAACTTTGCCCCCTTCGGAAATTTTCTGCATACGCCACTGCTTGCAATATATATATATATCGTACCTTGCAATTTATCGTCTTTTTGACGTTAAGCAACTTATACAAGACATCAAGTCGCACTGTAACCAATACTTCTTATAAAATGAATGAAAATCGATGTGTTCTACTTAGAGTGATATGCACGTGCGACCAATGCGATTCACCGTTTTGTGCACTCCAACTGACAGCTCTGATAAAACCCAGTTGATGTGTTCTACTATATTGCTATGCTTCTTTGTGTCATAGTCTGATAGTTGTGCAACCAAGCTGAACTGCAGTACCATGTCCAACAACATAATAACATAATTAGGTTTATTAATTACTAAACCATTTGTAGGGATAAAGCAAAGCGTGATTGGTGTTGCTTTGAAAACACCTCTAAAAACAATATTGGGAATTTTTTTGTATTTACAAAATTTCACTTCCGCATCGACCCGATGACTATATTGGTTTTACATCAAGCTGTGTCCCCCACATTTTACAACAAAATTGCGCCCATGGCCATGTGTATGAATTTAAGGAATGAGTCTTTTTTCAACATGCTGTTGTGATATCGTACGTTATTTTTTAGTCATTGTGATTTTATTTCTATTGTGCAAATAAAACTGCATTTCATAAGCCTGACATTTTCGGAAGGGGGTCATTAGGTTAAATTGTGTTGCAAAATGGCTCGCTGCATGAAAAAAGTTGAAAACCACTGCTCTAAAGCCTATAGAATATCTGAAGCTTTTAATTCTAGGTACTGTTGAACCGTGCAAACTGCTGAAACTTTCAAAGTGATAAGAGACATCTTGACATGTTGGTTGTTATTAAAAATGTGTGTGGCCACGTCAAACCACTTGTTCTTCTACAACCTTTTGATTATTTTTATTAGGGGCAAAACGGATCACCATTATTAACGTAGTACATTTCTTAAAACAACGTTGTTTCGCTGCATTTTCGGTTATAAGCCTGATAGTTTTTGACTAGATTTAGCGTGAAGACTGTTTCACATTTTAGTGTCTTCCTGGGTTGGTACCAGTACCACGCCTTGGGAAAAAGGGTTTCGTAAAGTGCCATATGAGTGCTAGTCAGTTGTTGAACGCACCTATTTACTACACCACTTTGGCTCCAAATGACGTTTTACCGGACCCTAACTTTTACAACCAGTGCAAGCCCTGAAAGCTCACAGCCCTAACCTTGCTTCTAAAAACTTTCACACAATTCGTGGATGCCAGAAAAAGCCGTTTTACCCCAAACATACCTGCCACTGGATTTTTAAAAATCGAAGCTGGTAGACTTTCTGCTTCGTCAGTGGATTTGAATTGAATCAAATTTACGATAAAGAATTTATAGCAACTTTGGTTTAAACAGCTCTCTAGCTCTAGCGGGTGGCAAGTTGTTATTGGACAAAGTCCGAGTCTGAGTCACTATAATTCTCTTTGCGGTCCGTAAGAGGTAAACCACTGACAGAAAAATAAGCCCTCTATCAGTTCTCAATGTTCAAATAGCACGTATTACTGCAGCAAACAAATACACTACTACAATGTACAGCACACTTGCAAATAAATGCTAAACAGACTTATGTCGCTCTGCAATAACCAAGAGCGTGTATACGCAGTGAAGTATAGCCTACTCATTCTGCATGCTTTTATAATAATGATTTTTATTGCAGACTCGTGGTCCATATCACAGACGCAACCAAACAACACAAGAGCACAAACGTCAGACAATAACGTTTCTAGCAGCCAATCTTCTTCCATTGGTTGATTGCTGATAGTCATAAGATCGAGTTCACCGTCATTGTCTGATTCTTCGGGTGTTTCAGAACATGCTTGTCAGCAACGAAATCGAAGCTGTCACGTTTTACACTCACGTGAGGTGCAAAAGGATTCTGCAATCACGCTTATGGCGACGTCATCGTTCTGAGCATTGCTGATTGGATTACACGAGGGCGTGTGCAGCTGGCTCGAAATAAAGCTTGAGCAGGAATCAGATGGGTGAACATTGCCAATACCACGAGTGTGGGGATGGTTTGAGGTACTGGAAAACGAAACTGGAGAATTTAGATTAGGAATGCATTGGCCTTTTGAGATAAGTGTTTTGCTGGATTGCAAAATGCTGTAACGGTTAAATTTCATGTACCATCTGCCTTGACATTCGAAGTACTAGTGTAGAATTTGTGATCAAACTAATCCTTATCCTTTCCTTTGTTTGAAGATATTTGCTGTAAGTTCAGGAATGTTGCATTGTAGGCTGAAAAGTAATAACCCAAGCCATCATTATTGATTAAATGCACAGTAACCTGAGCTAGTTAGCCTGTATTCGGGGTTATTAGCACCAAACTACATGTTAAAGTTCTGAAATTTGTGTTGGCCCACAAGTTGCCAGTAGGCCCTAGTAATCTTTTGAAACTAAAGTATATCTCGTTAACCAACTGTGTTTTTTCCTTTGGAGAGGTGTGAGCCTAGATGTTTAAATAAAAACATACTATTATCTTCAGAATCTCATTGTCTTTCGTACGAATTGATGTTATTGCAATAAACTGTTTCATTAATTGTACCAATTGCTTATCTGTGGGTAAAAACAGCATCTTTAGATGAAATTTCCTTGTTTTTAAAGTAGCTTAACCACTTAAGGTGCATTCTTTTGGATAAGTCCTGTAGGGTATTAATTAGCAAAATGTTCAAATTCACTTAATCTTATGCATCAAATTTTTTTGCTTTTCCTACTTCAGTTGAACAAGAAGAAAAGGTGCACATGGTCTTCTAGTGCAGGGGTCCGCAAATACTGGGTCGTGACGCAAATTTGGGTCGCGAGACCTTCCACTCTGGGTTGCAAAATAATTTAAATTTGTGTTTGATATTTGCCATTCTGATTAGACAGAATCATTTACTGTTTTGTGTGCTAAGTTTCATACAGTTTTGTGCAAGAAAATTACTATTGTCAATAGTAGTCTTAAAATTGATATCTCATTATAAAGTATTTTTCACAAAATGAAATGTTCGTAAAATGTTTGTGTCTCAAGAATTTAGAACTAAGTATTTTTTAGGGTCATGCCAAAGAGTGTTTGCGGAACCCTGTTCTAGTGAATTAACTTGTTAAGCCATTTAGGGATATCAAGCATACAGCCTACAGGCTGGATAGACTAGCTGCAGGGTTTTCTGCAGCCCTTGAGATGACTCTGTAAAGAAAAATTACAAACAAATTTTAAAGACATTAATAATTCTCTCCAAATAGAATTATATGTCCCTTGGTTATTCTCTTCTATGCATGCTTTTTCCTTGTCTGGAAAATGTTCTCACTTGTTTTCCCAAGTTCTTATAGTGATTTGCTTTACCAATCTCTGCTATTATGATGTTAGAATGCATATGCAACAACCAAAATTTATCAGACTTGTCACTGTAAGCGTGGAAAAGATTTCAGTTGTATTTTTTTGTCATTGTTTTTATCAGTCACGCCTCATCCAAATTATCTATGTCAAAAAAAGGAAAGTAGATACAGAGGGTGAAATTTTTCAAGAACAATGGTCTGCTTCCTATTTATTCAGTTTTCTTTATAATGAACATTAATAATCAAGCTTTTTCCCTTCCCTAAGAAACTTTTTTCTATCCCATCCCATGGAATTCTCAAAGCTAATAGCACATGTTAGACTACAACATGTGCACATGCAATTTGTAGCCTCTATAGAGCTGTGGCTAAAATACCCTAAAACTTCCATTTTAAGGGGGCAGTAAAAACTGAGTAGCCCTTTTTGAGTTGTTACCTCACAAGGGCTTGAAGAACATTTTTTCCAAGGCCTCACATCACTACACCATGGTATGGGTCTCTACATGTAATACTTCTGTGCTGTGAGCATATAATAATGGCATTCAACATTAGAAAATTCTTGCCATATGACTTAAAATTATTAGCAATGGGGTATAGGAGAAAATTCAAGCCCATTTTCCCATCCCATGGGACAAATCCCACAGTAAACCTATTGAGACCTATGTATAAACTGCAAACATTTATAAGACCATGTAATGACTCAACCTTGAAGTTCCCAGTTTACTTTGTCAGTCGTTTGTTAGACTTTTCCTTAAAGGTGAAAGTTTTCAGAATGCACTTTTTTGCAGTAAACCAAAAATAAAATTGTTTTTTTTATAGTTTCTTTCCCCAAGATTTCACTGGTTCTGCCTGCTAGGTATTAGACAGGTTCTAATCTGGTCAGTGTCACAAAAGTTCAGCCAAATGCTTAATCTTATGTGAATATCCTTAAACAGTGGGAATAGATGAAATACTTTATGTACCTTTAAAGCAAAAAGTTTCCAGGTTTGTACTTAAAAAATAGGTTGGTGTGAAGAGCTTGTATGACAAATGGGCTTAAAACATTTAAATGGTAGTATTAGATATGGTGTAACCACAATATACGTTGTAATACTGATGATGTGGAGAGCTTGTATGACAAATGGGTTAAAACATTTAAATGGTAGTATTAGATACGATGTAACCTAGAGGTGTCGTGCTAAAAAAAGAGGTGTGGGAACAGCATTCCGAAATAAAAAGAAAGACTGCACCAAATAGTTTGAATAAAGTGAACATTTGCCAACAAGCATTTCCACACTGGATCTTACTGTTTCACTGTTTCACTTTTGACTAGCAGTGCGAATCTGCGTGTTGCTAGAACATCTGAGATCACAGCCATGTTTTAATGTAACCTAAACCTTCAAGCAACATTACCAGTGCAAAAAGGTGTAGGAACACTGCTCCCACACGTTCCCACCCCACTACACCCCTGGTGTAACCACAACATATGTTGCAATACCGATAATGCTTCAAAACTACCACATATCATAACCCTGTTATGCATTGCACTTTGTGTTAAACTAATCAAATTGCACAATCATCAAACTTTAGACTTTTCTTAAAGATGCCAAATTTAGCATGAAAAATTTAACTTGTGAACCTACAAGAAATGATAGTTAGTGTAGTTCTGCCTCTACATCAGTGTTTCCGAAACTTTTTTGTTCCATCGCTCTCTTTTCACTCTCAACATATCATTGTCGCCCCAAGCCTGATAAAGCAAACATGAGGTGGTATTTCAAAGAATTTTATTTAAAGAAATCGATACATATCATGGTTCCCAGTTCAGTGTGATGGATGTGCTTGGCGACCTTCATAAAACTATGAACTACTGGGAGACATTTTAGTAAGGTACAGTTGTAGATCACATCGCTTCTGAATCAACAAGCGGTTTCTTTGCTTTGAGAGCATTAAGGTCATAACCAAAGTTAACTCAATGATCGTTAACTGAAGTAAGTCAATGATTGATTAGTGGTTGAGCATTTTTGCCCCCTATCATCCTTTTCATTTTTTTCACCCCCTTGCCCTTTAAAATCACCCCTAAGTGGTGACTCTGCCTACTTTGAGAACCACTGCTCTACATTTTGCATAGTTGTAAATTTAATTTGCTTGCTTAATGGGACATTCCATTTATAATCATCAGAATTTTTCAAATTTGTACCACTAGTAATAGATTTAATTAGTTTTTATACATGTGACTTAGACTGAAATTATGGAGCAAAAGAGTTTTTGATAGAACATTTTGAATTTTTGACCACTGGTAGTGTTTTGGGGACAAGCGCAATCATTTTTCATTTTACACCTTAATTTCTTGCCAGTTAGTCTTTACCCTGAAAGAATTTTACAATGAAAACATGTATTTTGCTATTTTTGCACCCAAGCAATTCATTTCTGAAGTTAAATGTTGATAAGGTAAAGATTTAGATGAGCAATGTTTCCTTCATTTTTATATCCCCACTTTAGGAGAATCTTTTTGGGCATTGGCAAAAAAGTTGTATTATAATTTCACCAAGTTGTAAGTTTTGTCTAAAACAAGATATGCAACTTAGAAAATCAAAGCTTTTTATATCGAATGATGTCCAAAATAACTGAATTTCAATAATATTGTTTGGTAGTTCTGCATTTTGTTGTAATATTTCTTACCTTATTAAAGCAAATGAGTTGCCATGGCATCAACCACTTCTTAATGCAGTCCTCTAACTTCACTTATCAACTTATTTAATTGTAACATTATATTTAGATCATTGTTGGCAAAATTTGAAACATCCTTTGTAAACTGTCTTATCCTTTCAAGATGAGGAATGGATGTGCTGAAACTCAAAATGTAAGTTGCTTAGTATAAGCATGCATGTTTGAAATTGCTGATAACTTTGTGAGGAGTTTAGAGAATTGGTTTGCTGCTAATCACTAGCCAGATTAATTTTGAAACTGTCCATATTATGCAGTGAAATTTTTAATGCTCTGTTTTGGCTGTATAATTTTGAAAATAATTGGTGTTCAAGGAATGTGCTTTACGAGTGTTGTTATTTTGTGTGGGTTAGCCAATTTTTAGTGCTTAGCTTAAATATTGTAATTTAGTTGTTGCAAAGTGTTTAGCAGACAGAGTATATTGTTAACGGCAAGTTTATTCTTCCACTTGGTAGCATAGATTGATGTGGTAATTTGAGCAGCGTGTTGTCTGTTTCAGCATGAATTGTAGTGATTACTGCGCAAAGTCGTAATCGCCTTGAGGGCAGGGGCGTAACGAAGGGGGGCAAGGGAGGCGCAATTCCCTGGGCGCCGAGTCACTATGGGGGCGCCGAAAAGTCCCAACAATATATCACAAGTACTTTCTTCAATACGGTACATTTGCTTCCGAAAGATCTCAGTTCCAAACAAGGGGGCGCCAAACTTACTTCTTGCTCCGGGCGCCATCTAACCTCGTTACGCCCCCGCCTTAGGGTAACCCTAGATTACGTTCTTGGTGAGGTTGACTCAGAGTGATAGTTGCCAGGAGTCTTCATTACAGAAATAAAATATTTTTAACCGTTCCCTTGCTGAAACGCTGGCACTTTTGCTATGGCGACTTTGTTGCAGTGTTCATGTGTCGTCTTGTGTTAACATTTGATTCTGTAGAGCACAGTTGAGTGCTGAACCAGTTGTGCGCTTATGTGCTATAACAGGCGTCTCAACTTTTTTGCCAGAGGGCCACTTAAAGCTATTAACAGTTCGAGGGCCGGACATCTTACGCAATGTGATTGTTTCTGGATATGTTACATTCTACTAAATCAACAAATGTTTCGTAAATATATTATTTTTCATTATTGACAAAATCTCCTTGCGCCCAGATGAAATGGCTTCGCGGGCCGCGCGCCGTAGTTTGGAGACCCTGTGATATAATACCACGACGGTTTTACTCGTATTAACGCGCTGAATCGCGATGTAATCATTAAAGTTGTTGTTAAAGTGCTGAGAATAGAGATTAGCGAGTTTGTTAAGTTGTTGATTCGTGTTCATTTCTCCTGTTTGGCATTGACTTCAACGCTGCCTGGGTTAGTTTTACTTGTTTCCTTCATTTATTAAAAACAGTACGCTAAGCGAATCGGCTGATGGTTTCCAATATTACTTGCCGTAACAATATATAAACACATTAATACTAGTGCCATGGCGAGTTAATGCAAGGTCCACTTCCAAAGTTGTTGGTTAGGGCCCCATTGATGACTTCACTCTAGTACTTTGTATGTCTGTAGGTTGTGTTGTGGTGCATGTTGTCGATTGCAGTAATATTCATCTACATTCTACAGTCTTGGAAATGCAGCTGCTTTTGCTAATCAAGAGCCTTCGCTTTCACCAAAGCTAACACCATATACATGTTTAACGCAGCGTCGCCATTTCTTTGTTGAAAAGTAAATTGAAATACTTGCTCCACGTGCGACAGCGCAAGAATCCTTTCACCACTGAAACCTGAAGCTAAATGCAGAACAATTACAAATTAGCAATAGCCGTTTCGGATGAACAAGCCCATTTGGTTTAAACAAAACATTGAATCGGAAAATCTTGCTTGTTAACTAACACACGAACATTAACAATTGACGTATGTTTGAAATTTGTGGAAGAATGTTGCCTCCAATCTAACTTGCAAACATTGAGGTAAAACTTCAACAGTTCAATGCTGTGGATTTCATAAAGGTAACTTACAGGCTGTCCGTTTCAATAACTTGAGATTGCACATACAATGTATTTATATAAGGTTATATATCATCGAATGTTGTTGCTTGCAAACGTTTCAGTACTGCTGATGGTGGTTGCATTGCCATCAGATGATGCAGAGTATTTTTCGCCTTACTGGGATTTGAACCAAATTTTCTGTAGCAAGCCTGCGCAGCTGAAATTCAGCAAACCAATGTAATCCTGTCTCTGCAAACATGCCAGCAAACGTTTTTTCCTTGTCTAATATTTCTTTGAAACCATCATGTAACGAAGACAAAGTTTGGGTCGCAGCTTTCTCGTCTTGTCCCTAACAGGCGCGATAGCATAAACCTGTAAATTAGGCTACTTCACTGCCGTGCTACTGTGACGACGGTCGCATTGTCTTGGCGTCAGCGGGAGAACGCACAGAAAGTGAGCTATTAATAGGAAAACAGCAGCATAACGGTTAGAGCGAACCTGATCGAGCGAGGGATCTCCACTGCTACGAGGGCTGAGGAGCCGTAACTCAAATTTCAGGCTCCAGGTATGTAAATTTTATCTGGCTCCTTTACCTGCTCCAACATCTAGACGTTTTTGGCTCCGTCTCCAGAATAATGAGTTGGTCCTTTGAAAACTGAAAACCATAGTATTTTATTTGCACAACTCGCTTGCCCCACAAATAAGGACTGTGGACCGGAACCCAAATTTCAGGCAGCTTTTGGCTCCGGCCCCAGCTCCAGCCATCCAAAATTGCTTGGGCTCCGAGCTCCGGCACCGCAGCCTTGGCTGCTACGCCCATATCTACTAATATGGTCTTAGCGGGTTCGCGCCTTCCGTGAAAGGGCCGCAACCGTACCAACATCTTAAAACCGACGCATGTTTTCTTAGTTAATTTAATTCTTTCGACTTGGCATTACAATATAGACTTTAATGATTGAAGCAACCAATACTGAATTAGCTAAAATCACTGCGTCACGCAATCTCGAAGTTACAGCAGAATAGTTTGCCTAACTTTTGTAACACACTGCCGCAAAGGCGGCTAAAGAAAAAACAATTGGTATGGCCTCTTATTGTACCTAAAGCAGTCCCTTACAAAATCGTATATATTTAAGCTACCAATGGTCTACTTCTTGAACTGATAACCACAGGGTTTAACAATTTTGCATCCACAGACTGGTGAAAAAATGAAAAGCGTTACGAGAAGTCAAAAACCGCGGAGCCTCGCTCTGAACGAAGAACCACGTTGACTTCGCACAGTTTCAGTAATTTGACCAAACCATTCCAACATTTTCATTAGCCTTGCAACGTTTGTTAAAAATACTCTTACACACTGGTGAACGAAATTGTAGTGAAATGTAACATCAACATGATGTACAGTTTATGCCGCAAACCACAGGATGATCCCAACAAGGAGCAGAATGGCATGTTACCAAGTTAAATACGCAGTATCCTTAAAACCATGTTTGCGGAAATTTATAACTCAAACATTTAAACGCAATCGTTGAGGTCACATAAATAAAGAACCTGCTGATGAACGCTGCTAGTGCTATTTACTGCCTAATACAATAAATCAGAAAAGAATTTGATTTCAAACCACGGACCACAACAACTTTTCTTCCGAATGTTTAGCAATGAAGTCTTCTGAAACGTTGCCATCTTCTTAAGAATTGACGTTACTTCGTACTCACTGTGATCTCGTGCTTTCTACAGGCCTGTTATGAAAATGTTCAGTAGCTTTGCTGATTGGCAACGGAAGGTTTTCCTCTTTTACTCTGGCAATCTTACACTCATTTTTGTCAAAGTCCCACTCATCTACCTCCACACGTTTCATTCTGGCATTCGAACTGGGCTGTCTCGCATTCTTTCAGTGACAGGGCTACTTCGCTATGCGATTTCTGCTGAACTGAATTTACGTAAAGTGCATGCAAAAGGACGTTGAAGTAAAGGCCCTGAGCAACCGACATTATGACTAACTAAACAATATCATTATTATGCCATATGTATAAACTGGCGAGCGGTGACAAGCTTCATAGCGCTAAGTGTAACCAGTATGCGAAATTGTGCAGCACGTCGCTTGAATGCCGAGTTGCGTCACTCAGTCACAATATTTTTTTAATTTGTTTTAAATGCACGTTTAGTTTGCGCGACACAGTACTGCACGCGAAATCTGACATCGGTGGGACTCCCGAACGCGCAAGGCCCGCCCAGCTGGGCGTTTTGGGGTCTCTAGCTCCGGCTCTGTATATATGTTTAATACACGACTGGTAAGGAAAAAATTGTTGTTGGCCGTTTTTGTGTGTGGACCTGTCGGCTGCTATTGATTTTTATGTAATGTTTCTCTGTGTATAGGTTTTGCAATAATTTATGTATTTTGCAATCTTCATTGTTTAAGGGCCAAGAAAACGGTGAATCATGGATAAGGCCAGATCTTCCACCAAAATGCACTTGGCATGCAAACAATAAAAGTCAAAAATCTCCTCATTGCCACTACAGACCGTAAGTCAGTCCACAGCTCACCGAATTTGTATCTGTAGCGCGTTTGAATTCTGTTCTTCTGTCGTACAACTTGCCGAAATTTTGTTTTTTTTCCTGCAGTGCACCTATCCAGGAGGTTTAAACATGTTTATGGTAAACGGCAGTCAATCTGCAATGAGTGAAAATATCGAAAACTCAGATTGGTGATAATAGTTGCACTTGAGAACATCCACATGTTGGATACATTTTATAAACTGAAGTTAGTCATGTGGGCCTATGCTGCTGATGTAAATCTTAGTTTTGCAACAACACTGTAACATTATCATGGTCCGGTGGAAGTAACTTGCAAAACGTCAAGACAGGATTCATAACGATATTTTAACAGTGGAGTTCTAGGTACCACTGTCTGTGTGGCGAAAACGTTTTTGTGATAATTTTTTTCTCAAAACGTGCTTGTATTTTATCTGTTTCGTGTGAATTTTGGAATGGCGGCGGCACAAGTTTTACGTTAATTTGTGTCTTGTTGCAAATCATTACCCCCTGACAATTGCAGTTGTCTCACAAAAAATCAAATTACAGTAATTGCTTTGACGCTTCTTTTCAAGAATTGAGTGACGAGACATATTAACGGTCGGGCGAGCGTCCAATCGTTTGTCCATCTTTGCAAGCTCGTGGTTTTTGCGCTGCATCAGAGTAATTTTTTGTGATACTGGAGGAAGTGACAGGAAATTAAAAAGGAATTCTGTGCACAGAGACGCCAACCGACAACGTATATTGTCATCAGTCCTGGAAGCGATCGGGAACACGCCGCTGGTTCGCTTGTCACGACTCGAAAAGGAATACGGATTGAAGTGCCAGCTGCGTAAGATGATATGCTGCATTCAAGTGGCTGGTCCCCGCAAAGGCGACGGATTTGAATCGATCAGCAATTTAAAAAAAAATAGGCAATCGATTTCACGCAATATAACGCATCTTCAGTCAAACAACATAGTTTCCAGTTTTTTTTTTTTTCGGCAGCTTGTGTTTTTGATGTATTCAGTTTAATGTTGCGTTTGTTTGCTTTCTCTCTGCTCGTGCTTTATTAACCTTTCAACTTTTCACCCGTCAGCAGTGCTTGCAGATTTCAGCACTGAGGATGCGTAACTATCACGTGAAATCGATTTCCTATTTCAAAAATTTCCTGATAGGTTAAACTCCTTCGCATCGGCGGGGAGTGCTAACTTGAAAATAGACATGTGCAAGTTTGAATCATCGTAAAGTGAAGAAACCAGTGGCCGGTCGGCTGGGTGCTCGAAAGCTTCCAGCACACCTAGAACTTTCAAATGATAAGCTGATTTAATTTTTGGCAGATCCGACTACTGCCTTTGCTTATGCGCTGTTGGTGTTGAATATTGTGTCCTATCTGCAAAGTTTATGTATTCCTGGCAATGACAAGCTAATGACCGGTTTTAAACGCTTCGGGGCTAAAAAACGTTTTTCCTTTTTAACTGTGACTTCACGTGTCAACTACTCGACCTGAGGTGTGGGATCGGCCTCGACTGAAGTTTCAACTTCATAATGAACAAGTACTTTGCCGATTTTGTTGCGTAATTGACGTTGTTATCGGTAATTCATGGTGATTAGTTTTGGCTATTTTGCGAATGCACGCATTTTTGTTCATAAATTACGCTTGCAAAACTTAGATCAGACTTGCAGTGGTGTAGAGTCAAGAATCAAGGCCGGGGATGAACTACAGTAGTAGAAAAAACATGTTTTCCTACAGTCAAGAAGTTGAACTTATCGCGGAGAATTTCATTAAAACACTGGCGTTACCGTATGTTGCTGTCACATGGGGGCAGGTCGCCGCACCATAGAAAAATGTGGGAAATAAATTTTCTACACGTATCTTCCGACTGCACCACTGGAACTGGAGACATGGCATTCACAAAGTCACGTTCCAGTGAGACGTAAAAATGGGCGTCGAAAGCTTTTCCGTTCCGTGTGTATTAAAAAAAAACAACGCGGACTCCAGTTCTTTTCAGCATGTTTCGATGTGGGCGAGAGCGAAAAACCGTGAAATGTGAACCATCGAATCGAAGCAACAAACAATCGAAACGATTTTCTTTCTTTTTTCTTTCACAGTGGCAAAGTGCGAATTCTTTAACGCTGGCGGATCTGTCAAAGATCGCATCGGTCTGAGAATGATCGAGGACGCTGAAAGACAAGGCTTGATCAAGCCTGGCTACACAATCATCGAGCCAACATCCGGAAACACGGGTGCCTTAATTCGTGCTGCGCTTCTCTGTTCGTTTGATATTTATAGATCAACGCTTATACTCCGCATGTCTTATCTTAAAATTTCATCAAGTTGGTACAAACCTGGTTGATGCCAAAACCAACCGGACGGTGATATGAACTGATGGCGGGAAAATGAAGGATACCAAAATATTTTGACAAAAATCTGAAACGGCGCAAATGTTTGCTCAAAAATGCACGTTTTTACGTGTTTCCGACTTAGCGGTTGCCCGCATAGCGCCTCGTTTTGGTCGGCGTTCTTGGCAGAAAATGCTTGGGAATTTCAAAGAGTGCGAGTTCAAATTTTACTGCAAGGAATGCGTTTTGATTCGTGAACTAGCGACTTTTTTTGTTGATTTATTTTCATCGAGAATTGAAAGCAGCAGATCAAAGGTTTGCCGCCATTATGACGGAAACCGATTATGCGGCGCCACGAGTTAATGTCGAATGGCTGCATTCTGTTTTGTTTCGGTTATAGACCTAAACGTTTTTGAAATGACCAAAAAAAAGTTAAGGTAATTCGGTCGGAATGTCTAAAACTATAGGCTGATGAACACTGTTACGGCGACTTTTAATACAACTCCGAGACTAATGACCGAAATGTTTCACTGACCAAAATGTCTCAACAAAAAAATACCGAAATGTTGCAGCGAACAATAAAAACAGGCTGCATTTTTTCAGCATGCACGAAAGGGCAGTTAACTTCGCACTATCGTCGTCGTTACATTTAAAAGTTACTACCGTACTCCCTTGGTTTACGTGTGAAAGAAGGCAAGAAAGGCCATGGGATAAATGTAAGCCTGGTGGGCCTGACCCAGTCTACTTGTCTGCAAGACAAACAACTTGTGACACTCGCAGTAATAAGTACAATTGCCTGACCGTGCATTTCGCAGGTATTGGATTGACTCTTGCTGCAGCTGTCAAGGGATACCGTTGCATCATCGTCATGCCCGAAAAAATGAGCTTGGAGAAGGTAAGTTTACGTGCTGCTAAGATTTAAGGCAACAGTTTTTTTCACATTTTGTGTTAATGCATCGAGCAGCATTCACTATCCGGTTGTTTAAACAACTTGTTATTAAATGTGCACAACCTTCCTCTTTAATATCGATTATTTGGGCCGTTGCAGCTTTTATTTGTTATACATGAGAATAACGTATGTACCTGAGAATAACGTATGTTTTTAGAAATATTTCGATTGTGCTGCGAAATGTTTTTCAGTAGAAGTACCGTATGCAACAGAGATATGCGGTGATTGAGTGTAAGTATAGTTTCATGTGAGAGCGCTCTCGTCAGATACCAACATCTGCAAAACCTCAGGGGAAGAACTAATCGTTGTTCAAACAGAAAAGTTTTAAGTTCATCGAAAAAGAAAGTCATGCTTTCATGTTTTTGCGATTTTGCTGATTAGTTCATGCGGATTCGCCCTCTGGGCAACTGTCTAATGTGCACATCTTCGCTGACGTTGCATGATAGGGCACGGAATATTTTGTAAATACATTTAGCGGGTCGCGCCCATGTTCTCAGACGCTGGTGTGTGACGTAGCATGTGTGTCATCGAAGCACTGCTGATATTCATCGCTTTTAAATATCCGTTCATAATTTTCGCGTCCCGGCCTAAACCATTTTGCACCCTTTTTGGGAAGCCAAGTAGCCACTCCTTTTGGTTGATGGTCGCAGCCGGCGATTTGCTGATTTCAACGAATCCTGCTAAAGCAAAAAACATTATAAGCTCGTTTGAGAAGCGGCGACATGCCGCGCAGAAGACCGTCTCGCTTCGGATTACTACCCCGCCATTGTATCGCCATAGCAACCGCGCAAAAGCTGCTTCCGTTTTTCGCGAAGGTCAACGTATTGAAAGCGCTCGGCGCCGAGATCGTGCGAACGCGTACGTCGGCGGGTTACGACGAACCCGACTCTCATATCAGGATTTCGCAGAAGCTGCAGAAGGAAATTCCCAACGCTGTGATTCTCGATCAGGTGCGTCCGTCTCCCCCTAGCTTTGTTCGCCGCTTTATCTGGCTGCGAAAAACGCGCGATCCCGCCTCTCACACGCCGCGTTAACCTTGTTTCAGTATCGCAACCCTGGAAATCCGGTCGCTCACTACGACACCACGGCTGAAGAGATCCTGGAACAGTGCGGAGGTGATGAAGGAAATGTTCGTGTAGTTTTGGCCAGGCAGAGCCGGTTAGTGCCGGGGGCGTAAGCAGGTCAGATGGCGCCCGGGGCAAGAAACTCGTTTGGCGCCCCCATGTTCGAACCCAAGGTCTTTTCGGAGCACATTTACCGTTCTGAAGAAAGTACTTGCGACGTTGTTGGGACTTTTCGGCGCCTGGAACATTGTGCCCCCCTCGCTGCGCCCCTGCCTACTGCAGGCGAGAGCCTTGATCTCAAAAGCGAGTGTTGCGTTATCTCTATTGCAATTGAGTAACCTTCCATTTTTGCGCCATAATCTGGCGCCAAGGAAACCGCTTGACTTAACTTCGGGCGTTGCCCGCGCAGCGCGTTTTATCAAACACACTCGATTGTATGCACGACGCGGGAGGTGTTTGTTTCGCCGATTTCGTCCACACGCGGTCTTCCGGTTCAAACGAGATCCACTTGATAAGCGGTTTGTTCGAAGAAAAGAGATTAAAGTATGTCGCTCGTAAATGACTTTGCAAAAACTTTTTACTTTCGCGGTATAAGCTACGCACGCCAGAAGCTTGCTTTTTTTCGTCAATTTGGTTTCGTTTTTTTTCGCTGTTTTGAACCGTTTCAGAAAAACGCACAGGGGGCCGATAAACACCTCTTGAGCTAAGCAAAAAGCAGTACGGTTTTCACCTTTATTTCCATCTAAATATGGTTTTGCTTCCCCCACCACCAAATACTAACTCGCTCCCAGTTAAAACCCGTGCGACCGGAACTGCTTTCAGTGTGGGCGCTGGGCAGGGTCTCTGAAACGGTTGAATCTATAAGTGTTTTTCTGTGTTCAGGCCAGGTTGATATGATGGTTGCCTCTGCCGGTACAGGCGGCACTATTTCGGGAATCGGACGAAAGTTCAAGGAAAAGAACCCTTCATGCAAGGCACGTCCATTGATTTTGCATTTTTTGCCCAGTTCTCCGATTTTGAGAAGTTGTTTCAGTGGCAGCTTGAACGCTTTTTTTAACCAAGACAACTTTCACCACCGTTTCATTTTCGCGACTGTCGCTTGATCTTGATCAGTGCAAATTGTTCCTTGCTATCAGATCGTCGGTGTCGACCCCGAGGGATCGGACTTGGCGCTGCCGGTGGAACTGAACAAAAGCGACGTCAGCTTTTACGAGGTTGAAGGCATCGGTTACGACTTCATACCCAGCGTGCTGGACAGGTGACGTTATACTCTAAAACCGGGGTTCGTAACCTGGGGTCCGTGAACCCCTAAGCCAGTGGTTCCCAACCTTTGTTGATGCATTCCTCCCTTTGCTCATTTTGGAACATTTCATTCCTCCCCTATGGAACGTCCATTCCTCCCC
>Ga0210059_1002957_pt1 | contig 26940 bp, 15 predicted proteins | sample Ectturendosymbi2_FD_188042 | JGI IMG/M metagenome (GOLD analysis project Ga0210059, IMG submission 188042) | Ecteinascidia turbinata endosymbiont from Florida, USA - Sample 2 (SPAdes) (version 2) | ecosystem: Host-associated > Tunicates > Ascidians > Unclassified | place: Key West, Florida... | reverse complement strand
ACCACCTTGACCCTGAGCTTGTCCTTGGTGTTGTCCTTGACCACCTTGTCCCTGCGATTGACCTTGGTGTTGACCCTGACCACCTTGTCCCTGAGATTGCCCTTGGTGTTGTCCTTGACCACCTTGTCCCTGGGATTGTCCTTGGTGTTGTCCTTGACCACCTTGTCCCTGCGATTGACCTTGGTGTTGCCCCTGACCACCTTGTCCCTGTGATTGCCCTTGGTGTTGTCCTTGACCACCTTGACCCTGCGATTGCCCTTGATGTTGTCCTTGACCACTTTGTCCCTGGGATTGCCCTTGGTGTTGCCCCTGACCACCTTGTCCCTGTGATTGCCCTTGGTGTTGTCCTTGACCACCTTGACCCTGCGATTGCCCTTGATGTTGTCCTTGACCACTTTGTCCTTGGGATTGACCTTGGTGCTGACCTTGTCCAGCTTGGATCTGAGATTGACTTTGACTTCCATATAAGGTTGGCATATGCAGCCAGTACGGCTCATAATGAGGATGAATCCATTTTTTGTCGAATGCTGTTTAAAAATATATATTGCAAGGTTAGTTTCTTTGTTTTTTTCTTGACTATATAAGGTAAAATATGCTTTTATTTTGTGCGGGGTATGTTTTAAACTTTATTGAATGATTAAATCAATCAAATTAATTTCTGTCCTAACCTCCCGCAGTGTAGTCAAAGTTGGATTTACGATTTAATCGTTGCGAAGGAAGTTGAAGCCTGAGGTTGTGCAAAAAAGCAGACTTTTACCAAATATCACGTGCGTTTCACTCAAGGGTTTTGGAAGTCTAGTTTTACTTACAATCCACATGATGACGAAAAAGGTGCAGGTATCAAAATCAGAAAGTGATGCTAGCTGTATTCAAATTTAAATCGAAATTTGAGTACAAATAGCAATGCACCACTTTGAAACGTTCGTAACTTTACGTTCACTTGCATTTTGCGAGTAACTTGATGCGTTTCTCGGTAACGTTTAAAAGCTGGGAACCTGACAAGCACAATTGTGCCAGACCAATGTTTACCCTCGAAAGATGTTTATCAATTTGTGCTTGTGATATGTTCTTTGACAACGGGCTCCTTTGAATAAGATTCTTTTAACAATAACAATTGATTATCTAACCAAATGCGAAAGGTTTTAGACTGGAGTTAGGAGGAGCGAAATAAATGTAACATTCAAGTTGTCAAACTGCCTGCACCTAGATAATTGAAAAGATCATCGTTGTTGAGAACACGAACAAAAGCTTCATAGGGCAGTCAAGGAATATGCTGATCAACTGCACAGATCTTTTACGTAACTATGCAGTCAGTTTATTGCATGATACCAAAACAAGGTTTGTTGTGCGACGATAAAACTACCGGAAAGATTGTTGGCAAGGCATATGGACATCAATCCACAAATCAATGTTGCATAAGAGAAAGCTAATCAAATAGCGTTAGCTACGCAGAATTTTCGAACTTGTTAGTGGAACATTGACTCACCTGGCTCAGACTCGCTGCTTCTTTTCTCTGAAAAAAAATAGTTATTAGACTTCGTTTAACAAAACAAAGTTTAGTAAAAGTAATAATTTATGATCACTTACCTGCGATCGGAGCTGAAAACGTTGCACAAACGCAGACAAAGAGCAAGATGATCGCTTTGCAGATCATATTTATCATGTGAAGTCTGAATGCAAAAAAACACCTGAAAGAAATAATGCGAACACAATTTTTGATGTGAAAAAAAGTTGTAAAGCTATTTAATCCAGTGAATGCATTACATTTGCCGATTATGTTTTTTTGCTTAAAGATGCCCTGGTTGAATTGCAGCTGAAAGGAAAGGTACAATTTTTTGCAGTTGGCAACTTTTTCTTTAGCAACCTTCTTCAGATATTTTTAGAAACATTTTCTATTGGTTGCACAACAATTCCACTCAAAGTTTAGACCAAGAGTGATCCATTCAAATTACACCTTGAGCCTAGCTTGTTTCAAGCACTGGCACTCGCCTTTCGTGTAATATACGTCTCTCTTTAAAAATTGAAAACGACATTTTTGGCGTTGAGCGTGGATTGAAATTGTGAAAAAGAAAAAAATCGTATATCACCATTTTCGGTTGTAGCACCGAATGCATTGGTATTTTTCAGTCATTGAGCAGTATTTGTTAAGATTAATCTTTTGACTACAGAAACACAAAAAAAGAAAAACCTTTTCATTCTTTATTGATAAAAGTCTGTTGCTATAAACTAACTGAACTTTCTGGTGTAACCTCCCTGGCATTCTCTGCCAAGCATTTAATAATACGAGTTTATCTAGCAATCGTGGTGAACTCCTGACAACCAAGAGTGCAAGATTCTGTCATTGCAGGACTGAGAGGCTGCATACTGACAAATACAAATTTCTGAATTCTGTGTGACTCGACCGGGAATTCCAGTCAAGCATTTTGACCAGGGAGTGTTCTAACTCGACATGACTTGACCAAACGAAAAAATTAAAAACAATTTAAGCTGCTTCAGTGAGTGGTGTTTCGTTTCTAGAAGAATTCTTAATATTTCACATATTACATTCAAGTAAATATTTTATATATTGCCTCTGTGGTGTACGCATTTTATTTTAACATCGACAGTGATTGTGATACTTTTACTGTTCCCCAAAGGTGTGTTTCGCATGCATCTATACCGAACAAATTCTGAATGACCATTTGTTTATCATGCTGAAGCAACTCAAAAACATGTTTTGATTTTTTTACCACAAGCTGGTTCGAAAAACGCTGTGGATTAAATAAAAGCTTTGACATCATTTCCCCAAGCAGGAAATGAAATGTGCACCACTATTTGTGGCCAATAAAAGATTGATAAAAAATTGCGAAATTTTTGTACATGTTGATTGTTATTCAGTAAGGATACGCAACGTTTCGGTCTGGCCGAATCGATCTGGCCATGTCCGTCTGGCTGTTTCGGTCACGGAACTTTTCGGTCTCGAGACATTTCAGTCAGACTATGAAATCTTGCAGAAATCTTACATTTTCACTTTTTAATGCAAACGTGCTTACATCAACGAAAGGTTTTATTTTAAAAAAATGATCCAAGATCCAACAGTTAACCAGCATCAACATATGATTTTCATTACCAAGCAAATTAAATCATCATCAAAATTTCGCAATCAAATAGAAATACTTCAATCTCATAATTACAGTTAACATTTAATCGCAATCATGACTCCTCAAAACGGAGTTGTTGCAACACCAACTAGCGTGACACTTCGCCTGCTTATATAATAATTTCAGCAAACGATGTAATCAGTTGTTTATGTACAGAAATGTCGTGACCGAAATGTACCCAGACCGAAACGACCAGACCGCATCGGCCAGACCGAAACGGCTCAGACCGAAACGACTCAGACCGAAACGGCCAAACCGAAACGGCCAGACTGAAAAGTCCTGTTCCGATTCAGTAAAGCCTCATCAACCAATAATTTTGGAAATTTAGAGTGAGCGTGCAGCACTTTTCAATTTTATTTAGAATAGTGAAATTTTACCATCTCAAATTTACGCAAAATTTCTAGCTGTACGTTTCGCGCTTGGTTTATATAAGCGCTGTAATTCAATATTTGTATATAACATATTATCACTTTTACCTGATTTCTTAGGGGACTAATATATGCTATTTGGAATTAGTGAAGTTAAACACGAAAAAGGATTCAAGCAAAACGTTATGCATGCTAACAAATAGTTTGCAATGTTGATTGAAAAAAATTTTGAAAAATATCCCTTGAGGACAACTGTGGATTTTTGATTGACATTTTTATTGAATTTTGATTTTGTTCTTGAAATTTTTTTCAATTTTGATTGAAAACTATTCCTTGAGGACAACTGTGGAAAATGTTTTTACAAAAAATATGTAATTTTTTTAACCTGCAAACATTTTCAAACTACGTCCAAAACTGACTTCTTACTTTTTTGCTTGATTGAACGTTTCACAAACTTTTTCTGCATTATTTTCACCAAATTTTTGAAAAAATAAAAGATAGAACTTCTAATAAAAAGGAAAATTTTTCCTAAAACAAAAAATCACTACGTGTAAAATGTCAACAAAACCGTCGGCAGTAAAGCAATTTGAACTAAAGGAAGCATTAAACATACTTGCTAATTTACAATTTGACTCTTCTTCTTTGGAGTTTATTTGATAATTTTCACAAGTAATTGGCTTTAATTAGCCATGTACATTTTACGTATATATGTTGGTCAACATATTTGCTGGTTTGGCAACCGACTGAATCAATACATTTGAGGTTGCCATACACTTTTCTTCAAAGACTTGACAAAAAAGTCTACTCCAGGTTAATTTTCATAAAATTGGAAAAGATGTTGGATCCGAAAAAACTTCACAATCTGGCTTCATGACTTTTAAAGTCATTTTTAATTTTTTTAAATAAAAGCACCCAACTAATCAACCTTGTAATAGCATATCTGTCGTTTGAAAAACAAAAGTCTTCAATTGGAAGTCAAAAATGAATAATCGGCTAAGATTTTCAAAGACCTAGTTAATATTTTTCTTTCATGGATTTTCTAATTTTTATCTGAACGTTACTTTCGTTTCAGCTAGATATGATTGTAGACTAGCAAGGCTGTAACTGTTGCACCTCGTAGTCATCATAAATACAAAAACATTTTTAGGTTGCACGTCACCATTTTTTCCTGCATCTCTGTCAGTCTTATTGAGCTGGTCAAGAGAACTTGAAATATTTTGAAAAAAAATTTACAATTTGTCCCAAAGATAGACCAAGCGCTTAATGAGGTAAACTCTAGTTGCATACACGGGTGTCAATTTATCTCAAAAAAAACTTTTAACGACTAATTTGATCTCTTCCTTCGTGTTTAACGTACAGCTCGATGTCAAATATAAATCACTAACATTTGTTTTCTGAGTATCTAGGTTCAGTACTTTCACAATCACTAGCTCTGATCTTTTTAATTTCTCGCTGAGTGTCAGCCTAGCCTGAGAAGTTTATCAAGAACATGAACGTTGATTTAATTCATTCCAGTTTTTTGATTCAACGTTACTCCCGGACGCTGAAAGTTTTCAGGTACGCAGCATCTCTAACTGCATCGTTCATGTCTTTGATCGGCAACAACATCTTGTCAAAATGAACATGATGGCAAATACTTGAGTACGTTTATATAATGTTCCCCTCACTGTATTCAACTGACTTTTCTCTCTTCCACACTTTACGAAATGTCAAAGTGGATGAGCGAATTTTGACAGTTTAAACATAACTCTATTATCGATTTCTTTGTTGGAACCCAGTTATTAAACGCGTCCGACTTAAGTCCACAATCACCGCGTTTTCATCTTTGTTCACCTGTGACATTTCTTTTGCAATAGTCACCTGCGTCGCTTTCAGCGAAAACGTTGTGTAAAGCCGTGCTGTAGCTATTCAAAAATTTGGACTGACTTTTTTCGTCATACGCGAACCAGCGTTGGTTGAAGAACCAAACCAAGTTTTATTTTCGGGTTCAGTTTCGTTAGCGGCAAATGGTAGAGAGCAAACTATAACTAAACAATAATGTTTTATCCTTTCAAAAAATTTGAATGCGGTTCTCAGCATTTGTTCAAACTTATTTTTCCAGCAGCCTTGTTTATTGATAAAACGTTATTTTCGAATTAACATATAAAGAAACAGACGAAGTGTTCTTGGTTGTTTTGTATGGCTAATTGTAAAAATGTATTCATTACATTTTTGTTAGATTTAACACAAGACGAAATCACCTTATAAAGAAAACTGATTAACTCAGTTTGGTAAAATATTTTTTAAATGGAAGCGCAGAAGCTGCAGCAGACCTCAGTAGATAGAGGTCCGTCCGTTCTTTGTGGTCTTGTACTAGAGTTCTTGTAAATTAGTGCACACCTTTACAAAAAGTTCTGTAAATTGGTGTCAGTTATGTTAGTAGAAGCATCACGCCAGTAAAGAAAAGTATCATTTAATAATTGATTTGCAATCCTTTTGCTGAAATCTACCTATAGTTACATTCAAATACAACTCACTCAATTCCATCACCAGTCAAACAATTTTTAGTGCATCCATCAATATGGTTTACAGAAGAATTTTTTCATTGCGGGCTGAGCGACTTTGTTCGAGCAATATGTTATAACAAATGGGTGAATTATTCTAAAACGTTATGGAGGCAGGAAGCATTTTATAGACAGAAGTTGAAGTTGGTCAAAAAACTTCATTTGAAACTGATCAACAATGTTTTGTTGCACTCTGATATGTTGGCATTAATTTTTTGCCTAACCATCTTGAAGTTATGAACAGTCAAACCACTCCCGAAAATCGGGTGTACAATTATATTTCTGTGGGTTACTCAATGCAATGCTTTGCAGATATCCGGGCATGAGGTTTTCATCGGTAACGACAGATTTACAGTTGTCTGAAATATGATTTTCTTTTTATCGACCAAGCTTAATAAGAATTATTTTAAGAGTTGCATAACTCCAACTGAAATCAGAAAGTATTTATTGAATCAAAAAGCTATGGTAGACTGAAAACAATGAGATTTTTTAGACCTAACGTACAGTTTTTTACAAAGAAGTTCACCTGACAGTGTTCAGCTACGTGTTGAAACAATCGCGTTCAACAGTCTACACTTTTACCAAAATTTCCAGCCCATTGTTCTGAACGCTGCTTCCTATCCTAAACATTGGGTTAATGCTCCTAATGATAGGAACGATCGCACATGCAAAACTACCGCTTGGACTCAAACACCATCTTTCGATTTTCACACCGAATTTTCCAAGTTTCTAAACTCATCCTTTCATTCCGACGAATTTGTTATTTATGACTGAATGAGGATGGATTGAACGAAAAGAACTTCCCGGGAAATATAGATGGGCAAAGACATTATGCCAGTGAAATATCTCTGCCCTATAGATAGAATAGCCAGCTGCATCAAGGCTATGCCTTCACAATTTTTTTGACTTTCGGTACGAGCAACCTGGAAAAATATATAAAAAAATTAAGTTGTTTCTGATCATGTGGACTCTGGTATACTGAATTAATTTTGGAATGTCTTGAAGTTTCTCTTTTACAAAACTAAACTACGTCTTCTCGCAGCTAACATAAAACGTTTGTAAATGCTTAAACCGTTTCATCAACGTTTCAAAAGCGTTATCTGTTTGTTGAGCTTTTACTAACCTGCTCAGGTACCCCTGATCAGAAAAGGGCACTTGGTTTTGCACACTTTTTACGTAGCATATATGCAACAGTGAAAAAGATATGGTTTGCTTGGCAGTATTTTTTAAACCACTAAAAGCTTTTTGCCGTAATCAACATTCTGCGCTAGACGTTATTTAAAGAAAGTATAAGGTTCAATGTGAAGAATGTTTCTATTTTAGCAATGCCAACGCAAATGCTGTTCTACCACGGTATTTCATCCAGACTACATTTTAGTATTAAAATTGTTTAGTGGAGGAAGTCGCCATCGAACCCGATGGACTTGCAGAACACACGAACTTTTTCCCAAACAAATCTGCAATTAAAAAACTGTACATAAAACAAAACGTACACTGAGGGCAAATAACGTTTTTACGCATTTTTCAAATTATTCACGGGTTTCCAGTGTATGAGCTAATTACAACGCTAAGTCAGATTATATTGTGTGCTATTACTTAAATTCATTAAACCACACCAGATCAATCTTTTGGACGTTTTGTTGTAAGATACCTACGAGGTCATAAATGAATCGCTAATTTTTATGTGTATCGATGCGTACAAGCAAAAGCAACAGAAGTGGTTGGAAACAATTTTGGTCACAGTTATTTTACTTGCTAGAAATGGTATTATCTGGACATGATTAAATTGGTTATTATCGGACTTTTAAAACATGTGTGCTTCATTTTGCAATCACACAGTGGCATCCAAACAGTGCCTTACTATGTGTTGCGCATGTAGCTTAAAAAGAGCATCTTTTGTATCACGAACATATTGTGTGATGTTGCCGGGACAGTCAGTCAGTTTGGCTATGACGATGTGATGTTTTTCATCAATCACCTCTGAACCGTCCGACCAGGGAAACAGGGGTCGTGCTAGTGGTTTTAGTCTTTTCAGCATTTCCACCAAAACGAGGTACCCGTAATTTTTTAGAAGGCTGATTTTGTTGGAGAGGCCGTTGTCTTTCAAATACGCTTGGCGTACATCTTTCCATCAAGGCAACAAGTCAAAAAATCAAAAAAACATATATAAAATCATACAAGATATTTTAATGAAACCATCTATTTGTGATTTTCGTAGAAGAAAAATCTTTAGCCACCTTCATTGCAGCACCTGCTATCTCTGCGACAGTGTTCTCGCATTTCTTTCCTTTGCCACCGGTGGAATCGTTTTCCAACATGTTGCAGGGATCCATCCAACGCCGTCATTTACTCATCATCGTTTTGTTTTGCACAACTTCAAAATATATCACCAAAAACATTACCTTGCCCAACAAAGTAGCGAATAGAAAATTTCAGTGGGGGAATACTTCGAAATATTCGCACGATGCTTCCCTACGTCAGTTAATAGCTAAATTTCTTTTTGTTTAGTATGAAACGCTTCACGGTTGTGGGTTATAGTTACTTTATGGTCCACATGTTTCACATCTCAGTAAATTGCTGTCTGAAAAGCAAACTTTTTCCGTGCACTTACTACGGGAGCTGCAAAACCCATTTCTGTTTTGGCCATTCATTTCGACAAGTATCACTCATGTATTTTTTTCCACTACCATCTGTTTAATCGCAAAAGTACTTTACTCAAAGCAATTGTCTTACACAAAGTCTTATCAAAAACAACGCATGAAGTTAGCATTTGACAGTGAATCAAACGTACGTTGTCTAACCACGAAACACGATACCTTCATTCACAAGACAATTACATGTTTTAAAATTAAATGTTCTCCGCCTAATTCATCGAAAGTTTCTGGCGATGAAGACACCATTTTCGCAACTTCCAAATAATATTTCATTCAATCTTTGATTCTTGCGCTTCTTCTAATACCTAAAACTTCTCTTACTGTTTGTTGCAAGTTGTCAAACCACTGCTTACCTCAACGGTACCACAGTCAAAACTTGTTGGTTCAATGTGCAATTTCTCAGCAGGCAGTGGTGACATGAATATCCAATGCAACCTGATCAGGGGCGGATTAAGGCTGTGTGGGGCCCCTGGCTGAAACTTACAAAAGGGGCCCTTTCCATATATATGAAACTGTCGTTAATAGGGAAAAAATAAATGAACGAACTGAAGTATTAGTATTATTGAAACAAAAAAATCTTGAGCAAAAAAAACGAGTCGTTAAGTAAGACGGACGTCACAATATGAAGAAAACTCCTTGATTTCAAGTCTCCATTTCTTGCTGGTGACTTGAAACCATATCGATAAATGTTCACAAAACACCGGTGGAATGTTTTAAATATACACTGGCACCCCATCGACGACCACCCCGCTATCACGACCACTTTACCGCGGTCTTCCATGTGCTAATGCATTACCTTTTGTTTCACGAACGCGACTACCCCGGTATCCAGACAGTCCAGCTGTTACAAAACTGCTACCGTATTTTTCGGACCATAAGGCGCACTTAGAATCCTTTCATTTTCTCAAAAATCGAAAGTGCGCCTTATAATGCGGTGCGCCTAATGTATGAATCTCGTTGTGCTTTCGCATCTAGAAACAATTTTATGTGGTAAAAGGTGCTATTTATTTAATTGTTAGTTATGTTTTTTTGTAAACATACCACTGTGTTTAGTAATAAACCAACAACAATTGCAATGAGCAGCATCCGAGAGCAGCTAGCACATACCACAGATCTTATTACTCCGCGGGGCTCCTGACTACATTGGCGCACACCGAATCAAACATGCGCACAACTTTTATTCTATTCGTGTCTAGCCAATTAGGCATATGTGACAGATCAAACTCCCAGTGGCGACTCAGGCACTCGGGATTTATTGGGAAAGAATTGAATACAGTTAGTTAAGTTTTGCTTCATGTAATGCGCCTTATAATCCGGTGTGCCTTATGTATGAACAAAGAACAGCTTGCATTCAATTTTTGATACTGGTCCTTATGGTCCCGAAAATACGATAATTGAGCACCTCGTACCACGACCACCATATTCTATCGGTATCCTTACGCTGGAAAACTGGTAACCTTTTTCAACAGTAATTTGCTCAGTTGCATCACGTTGTCCTAACGCATCATAGATGTAGGAATGCAGTAGGCGTGAGTGCAAGCGCAGGAAGTGCCAATGTAACGTAACAAACTCATACTGCAAACTCCTCTGGAATTTGTACTGCCGACATCGACTTTTTTCGTTGTGCGATTTTATAGTACAGTAACGATAGGCTATGGCAGCACGTCAGACAAAGCTAAATAACTTTCTTTTCATTCAAGGAAGGAATTATAGAAATGAAGTGATCCCGAAGTCGCCATAATACATGAATCGTTTATGAATGCAAGTGTGACGCGACCACCCCAGCCCGCTAACACGACCAATTGAGTGCCGTCCAATGGGTGGTCGTTCTAGCGAAGTTCCACTGTATATATATATCCAAATGACATTTTGAGGTAGATAAAATTTTCTTTAAAAATTATTTTCAGAAAAATCAGCTTTCCAACCAGATTTACGACCAAATTAACACTAACTTAACCTTAAAACTAACCTATCCAAAATTTAACATACTGCAACCTTACCTACCATAATATTCCAGTTTGACATGGTAAAAATAACAATTGTACTCATTGTAATTTAGTATTTCATTTTTCTGTTCACAGACAAGGACAAATCAGCCAGACAAGAGCATGCACACACTTATCAATAACTCTGGTGAAACACACTTTCACTTATTACGTATGGTTTTACGTTCATTCATAAGACATACCACTGAATTGTTTTTATTTTTCTACTGCACTTAGAATATAAAATGGCACTCAACAAAATTCTTAACTAAAAGCACATCTTACGACTTATTAAAGTCGTAAATCGAATGAGCCATTGCGTATAGCGTGAGCAAGTTTAGAGTTACTTGAACGAAATGCAAACAGAACTAAGACGTGCTTGATGCGGTTCGATTCTTGTTATCAGTTTACGTTTAAAAGTAACTCTATATCTGCCGCTTTTTCTTTTTGTTATTGCGTTTATTCTGTTTTAAGTCAGTTATCAAGAATTGTACCAAATAATGGCTATTCACATAAAAGTAGTATGTACCAAAATGTCCAAACTTGCATCTTGGAAGTAAACAGTACCAGAATTGGTATTAAACTACCAGTTGACATTGTGTGTTGAGTAAGGTCTTCACTCCCACACGCAACGCGCTAGACTTCAAACACGCATCGCAATAACAAAGAACACACAAATACATGAAAGTACACGAGGATATATACCAGGGGTGGCCAAACTGCGGCTCGCGAGCAGAATGCTGTCTTTGGGCTTTCCGAAAAATTATATGGACAATGGTTTATTGCTTCATATGACTCAGCCAACAAACAGGAGCACTACAAGAAGCCAGCACTACAAGAAGCCTATATGTTTGTTCTTTATTTGTTATTTCTGTTGCAAATTGTAGAAACATCGTAAAATGGTACTGTGGTTGCTAGCGTGCCATACAGTATTACTTTTGCAAGTCGTTCCAAAAATAATTATGTCATAGAAGCGTATAGATTGCAAATAATTTCGCGTTTTCAGATTTTTTATGTCGCGGCGCTTTGTAACTTGGGTTTTACGATATGCAGCTCATACATAGAGCAAGTTTGGCCACATGTGATATATATGTGGCGTATATGCCAAATCTGGCAGTCATGCCTTATAACACCATGATTTATTATCCTAAGCTAAATTCTAATTACTTCCCACCATTGTTGAGAGACTTGACACCACTTAACAAATTCACAAATTCCTTCGCGGCTGTCTGCAGGACCGATGTGCAAATGACGTGGATACCGCATGCGCATCGGAAACCAAAATAAGACAAGCGGATGGAAGACCTTAATTTTTTAGACCTTGGAGTACTAACTTGTTAGTGAGTGTCGGCCAAACCACACGTCAAAGAATCAACTACTTTTGTATCAACGAAGTAATTTGAATGAGTGAGCACAGGGCGCCTACTTATTAGTTCCAATTGGCGATGGTATCTTTCACAGCGTATTGTGTATTGTTCACATATTACACTTTTTTACCGACTTAGGGATTGGGGGCCCCCTAAATGGTGGGGCCCCTGACATTATCCCACTTAATCCGCCACTGAATCTGATGGCCTTTCATGGAAAAAAGATTTTGGGTTTCAGTGATAGCGACTTTGGCCAAGTGCGTACGCAAAGGGGTTTGTGGAGTTAACCCCCCACCTTGAACTCGATATTTTGCAAAATCTTTATTACCTGCGTAAAGGAAATTAAATGTTTTGCATACTTTTTACTTGTTAATTTGTCGACTTAATGCAAATACCACGGAATAAATTTGCATGCAAGTTTCAAGGAACATTGTAAACGGCCAAAAAGTATTAATTAGGTTTTGGTGAGAATCAGGGTTATCCTCTGCGTCCAGAAACCATCTCACCACCTTTTGCAGACCTTTCGTCCACTACGCATGTTTAAGATTGTGTTCCGCGATGCTTCACTTTATCCGAAATAATTGTTTTTATTTTGCCTGCTGTGGCTGATCAGCGCAAGCGCTGACCGTATTGGCTACATTACCAAATTATGTAGCATGATAGAACTGTTGCACGAGCTCAAAAACAGCAGTTTTTAGCATAAAAACATTCAGGCATTTCATAATGTCTCAGCAGGGGGAAAGGAAAACTAAGTTTTCAGGACTTCTATACATAACAAAAAATTTAATATTTTCTTGCGTACTTATGCGCATTCTCAATTCCTGTGTAGTAGGGTTGCCAATTTGGCTTTTTTGAAGCCAGATTTTGAAATTCGGGCGTTTTTTAATACCTTTGGCTTTTTTGGAAATAAAAAAGCCAGAAAAATCTGGCCTTTTCTGGCTTATTTTCAGTCGGATATGCTTGGCTCTGGCAAAACATTGTCTGAGCTGCATATTCATTACAAACCTCTTGCGACGAGGGTCAATTACCACGCAGGGTGCAGGGTGCACAGAGTATTGCAAAGATTTTACTGTTGCCCTAAAAAGGATCGATGCTATTGATAAAAAACAAATGCACGACAGTGTAATTACGGGAAAGAATATGCTTTTAAAGATTGGACTTGTGTTATATCGTTTTGTGACGAGTTTTAATGTCTGTTTTGTGTGTGGTTTTGCATGTTTTATGTGTATATGCCTCAAAACTGCTATCTGGCTTTTTTGGGACGAGGTCTTGCTTTTTTTGGTGAAGACAGGTTGGCAACACTGTTGTGTAGATTAGCAAGGTTCGATCTTGCAAACCGGGGTGTGCGCCAGCCAGCCCAGCCGCACACATATGTTCGACTGCTCGTATTCGACGAGACATTAGCGCAGCCTGATTTTGCAGTTGTAAATTGCTCTGACTCAGTGATTAGTGTGTTTTACTCCCCTGTTTCAACACGCAGCCTAACTTTGCAGTTATGAACTCCTGTGTCGCAGCATTGAGTTTATTTTCCTCCGATATCCTAACTTGTAGCGCTGATAGTTTATATCCAGCGCAATGACACATAAAATAAGGGGAGTGCGTGTAGAAGAATATGCATATTATGTCAACAAACTTCACCAAAACGTTGGTTTGGAAACATGAATATGAAGTCAAATTGTGACGTCACAAAGACCGCACACCACAAACAAATGACCACCATATGCCACTGAACGAAACCCTCCCATGAAAATTTTCTGCGTACGCCACTGACTGTGTCAATGTACCAAACCACAAATGAGGAAAGTGTAGCTTCTAAAAGCCTCTGAGCTTGCTTCAAATATCAGTCGCAACACATCTAAAAATTGAAATAGGCTATGGTTATAAACTAAAGCGCCAAAGCGGTTCTGCAATTTTATCCATGCATTTTTATGATTGATAAATTCAAATCAAGCAAATACCGACGATATGTTCTCGGCAAATTCATCGCACAAAAATTCTAAAATGCTTTAACATTTGTGGGAAACGTTTCCATCTGTGGACAACACCCTCCTACTGAGCCATTTATTGTACTCCAAAAACCTCGCGTTGTACTTATTACGCAAATTACAAACACAGACTTTTGGAAGCATCGCTTATATCACAAGTTGCATTGAGGCCACTAGCGCCACCATTTATCTTTCTACGGTAGCAAGTGCACTCTCACCACAAATTGTGCTGCAACTAAAAGCAAATTATGAGAAAACTAAATTTTGCCGACCCCCATTGTTGCGTTATCCTTAGCTTCAATGTTTAAGTACGGTCGGTGCCTCAAATGGGAGAAATAAGAAGATCTGACTCATTTTAGCTTAGACGACGACGTTGCGTATCATAGTTAGGTCAGCCAATATTTCACCAATCAGAAATTTTGCATTTAGCTGAAGATCGTCTTTTGCTTATTTCGGATGAAGGTCTGGAATTGATAAGAAGTTGGAGAGATTTCAAAGTCTTTAGTGCATGGATCAACTAACCAGAACAGCATTGGCCAATGCAAGTGTTTTCTGAAATAGCTGTGCAACAAAACTAAAATCATTTTGTATTGCTTGTGAAATCACCGTGTTCGAGGCAAGTTTCATTTTCAAATTTGAAATTACAGGTCATCCGCTCCTACAATTTTTCGGGCAGTAGCTGCTTCATATAATGGATTTAGCACTGTGCCGAGTCACGCAACGGTCAGAGCATGCGTGTCGTCAAGAAAGTTCAGAAACATCGATTTCTCCGAGACACTGCCGAACTGTTTGACGAAGCGACGACAACCTACAAAGTTAACAAACGAACCCAGTTGTTAAACACGACATCCCGATAGCACTACAAAGCGCCAGCAAATTTATCCAAGGTTGATGTGAATGAGCCGCCCACATAAAGTGAACTTTGCTTTCTTCCGCGTACCCATACGAAATTTGCGCATCAAATCTCCAGTTCTGTGACCGGCTATAAATCGGGCGAGCAACGCCCGGAAAATACACACCATGGCTCCAGGCACGCTTACAAGTTAATGACTGCGAATAAAGGGCACAGATTGAAAATAGTTTTAACCTCGTGAGACGTTCACCAGGGATTTCGCGGAACGGGTCTGTTGCGGCATTTTTGGGCAAAAGCATCAACAAAGCATTTTCGGGACACCATGCGCAGATACTTTGGTGAACCGCGATTTATTTGCGCACCAAGCTCGCATGGAAGTCAACTTGGTGATTTCTATACAGCAAAACAATAAGATTGGCCGCAGGTGAGTCAAAAAGTGTATTTGAATCGGTACTAACCACCACAGATGCGAGGTTCTCTAGATTGCACGTCAGCGGGCGGTTCGCCCTCAAGCACTCGGCGTGCAAATATTCAGTACAGTTCGACGGTAATCTCGACATCGTTGCACATTTGTAGCATCGCAATCAGACCACATTAAAATTCACGTGATTTGTTTGTAATGTGAGTGGAGATAAATGAAACGTCAAGAATCACAATGGGAGGAGATGGGGATGCGGTGGCGCCTCCACACATTACGGTTTGTCTAAATCAGGCAAAAGTTGGTAAAAATTGGGCAAAATTTTTGAAGATTTTGAAAAAGCTAATAAATCTGACAGATTAATATATTCATCACAATTTTGAAAAAAAATTTAATAAATAGAAGTTGCCATTATGGCTTACTGTTTTTGAAAATTGCATTCCCAACTTGCATTGTCCAGTCTGAAAAAATATTGTGCAAAAGTTGGCTAAAGCTTTAATTAAGCAAGTTTTTGGTGTACTATCCCTTATCAATAATGTGGGCATGTCAAACATCTTCCATGTTTTCGTCAAGGACAAGAAAGCCATTACTTTTCTAGCCAGTGGTGATAAACCAGGGATTTTAAATAAAGTTATCAAACACAATTGGACAGGTATTGAAAAAATTGGATACAAAATCTTGGAGATAATGCAACCTTTTTGAAATATGTTTTCATGGTTACTGCATCTCCCGAACATAAAAGAAATTTGCGACTTCTCTGGCTTTTATCAACTTTTACATTTTGCCCTGACTATGTACGCCTATATACCAGTTAAGTTTATCAATTTTATAAAATGCACTGATCACCAACCATCCACACACTGTAGAAAGCTGCAACATCCGAAGAGCATCCGTGCATATGATTTGCTTTAGGCCTATGAATGCATACGGTTGAAATGAAATAATTTTAGACATACAACATTTAGCGCTTTTTCAGCAATGAATACTGGAGTTACACTCTGCAAAATTTCTTACAGTTTATGCTCAGTGCGCTAGGCTACACCATAATTTTTCATACTTCAGTAGTGATTTGTAATTTTGTGCTGGTAAAGTGTGATTGCTACGTTTATCAAAACTATTGCAAGTGTGGAGTTGATCAAATCAGGCGCTTCTATGTTGTGTTCACTTTGTAGCAGGGTCCCAAGCAACTACTCAATGCACCGGATTTGTGTACGCTTTCCATTAGCTTAGCGTTTGTGAACAAAAACACTTTTCGTGTGTACAAGCAGGGGTGTTCTGGGGCGGGAACGCGTGGAAACGGCGTATCCACACACTTTTCACATTTTGCTTCAAAATGAGTTCGAAGCTGTTTCAAAATCGCTATTTTTTGGGTGCGTTCCCACAACTTGTTTGTTAGCACTACATCCCGTGTACAAGCCAGTGTGAGCAACTTTTGTTCCCTGGTCTGTATTTGGTAAAGCTTGCTGTACTTCATATATAAACTGGGATGCGCTCCTTCCTTTCCACAAAAGCTACTGTAAGCAAACTTCCTAATCGGCTGAGGAACTGGGTAATTTCGTAACATCCTGGCTACAAATAACTGTATAACGAAATCTTTACAGTATTTTTCCTTGATACACTGGTACATCTTTGCTGCATTAAAAATGTTTATACATGTGTGCAATAGATTTGGTTTTCGATAGATGAAATGGATAGAAAAAGGACTACTTGGTGAGTGACACATGCAATACTGCGGTAAATCAGTTTGGTGGGACTACAAAAATGCTCATGTGGTAAAAAGCACATTGGTGATGCACGGATAAAGTTTTTGGAAGTGGTTCATAAAAAAACAGGAGGAAATTATCATTTTTACTCACCAGAAACAGAATTCAGAAAACAAAATAACAGTGAAATTGTCAAAATCAGCATCAAGGGGAATGGAAGAAATGGTGGTTTATCAAAAAAAAAGAGGCTGACAATGTACACGATATGCAAAATGCAGAGTACTGTGCTGGAAGTTGGCATTGACAAAGACACCCAGTTTAAACCATGTCACTGCCAGTTCCATGCATACAGATGTGACTGATCAACAGCAAGCAAAGCTACCAGAGACGACAAATGATGATGAAATTGGTATATCAAGAAACACTCCGCAAAAGATGCAACTGTGCGAGGATGGCAGTTTATTCTTTCTGGTAATGACCAGTTTCAAGTGGAAAAAAGAACTGCTGGAGAGGACAGTAGTGGCGAGGATGATTTGCTATTTAAACAACAGATGTTGCGCCTACTATCTGTGACGAATATCAATAAAATCATAACATTAAAAATAACATTAATGAATATTGTCCAAATAAACCAATTCTATTAGCATGCTGCAAACATTTCTGCGCGGAAATACAACCAGAGATCATAATTCTGACCAGTATTGAATGGTTCCATGTAGGAAGTGTGGTACTAATGGCTGTACTTCAGAATATTCTAATGGGATGAATAGTCAAAGGCTAACCAAGCAAAACAAAAGTGAGGCACAAGATCTTGCCATAACGAAATGGGCTAAGGAAAAATAACAAGGAAATATGGTGCAACTATTACAACACAACTGGTCAACTTTCACAAAGAAGCGGTAAATCGCACCAACGGTTTGAGTTATTTTGAGTCTACGTATGTGTTCCGTGGTCTTTCTTAGCTGTAGCTTGGTATTTACACAGTTTGATCACTTAAGCCAGGGGTCTCAAATTCAAATTGCTCCGAGGGCCAAACGAGGACTTATAAAAGTAACCCGATGGCCGCATCATGACGCTGACGCAACAATGGCGGTATCTGAACCTTGTCAGAAACAGCTTTTATTTCCTGCGAAACGTACGAGTTATAGGCAAAAATCATTTCTCGCTGTCTCTACGTACGTTTAAAAAAAAACTTGTTCAATCCCTGGCCGAGCACTTTTAAACGTCAGTGAATAAACTAAATAACATAAACGTTAATTATTTAAAAACTCCGAAAATGCATTGCAGGCCGCACAAAACGCCCTCGCGAAGCGCGTGTTTGAGACCCCTAACTTAGCGTTTCTCTCTCGCAGTAAAAGGGTCAGGAAATATTGGGGATAAGAAACAAACATTGTGAAGTAACATTTGAAGTTTCATTCTGTCTCTTCAACGCAAGGAACGAACAGGTTTGACGTTGTATCAAGTATGAAAATTTTCTGATGAACAAGCAGCAAGATTTTACATAAACTTCATAATTATGTCTTAATGACTTCATATTATGCCGTAATGACTGGCGGTAATTTACAGTGAAGTTGCTTGACCTTTTCAAAATAATTTGTTTTAGGAATCCACTACAATGGTTATACAATGGTAATTACAAACCCTTTTTCTGTTGGCGACTGAACAAATTTTCAACCTGATTTTTTGTACATTGAAGTGGCCCTATGGCTTGAGCCGAAACCAATCGTATTGTAAGAGACTTATGTCAATTTCTGTTGCTTTTTACTCATTGACAGTAATTTAGCACTTTTTTCCGGGCAAAACTCCAAAACACCAGGCAGAAACGTTACTAAGGCTGCGTCAAGTAGATTTTCATAATGCGTAAACTCGAGTCTCTTAACACGAAGAGTGTGTATTTTGTAAAAGTAAACTGCGACCTGATCGACTGAACGAAAGACAAAATAGCAACGAAAACAACCGGAGGGTACGAGAGCGTTTGGCGACGATGTCCCGTATCAGAAATTCGCTGCCGATTTGCGTCAAAATAATGCAGCCGTCCAAAACAGTGGCGAACAAAGTGGATTTTCAGGTAGGAAAAAAGCACATCGAACCAAGAGCGAACTCACTCGAAAAGTCCGAATGGACCGCACAATGGCGCCGTACGTTGGCGAGGCAAGCTGACGCTTGCACGACCAAAATAGCGCGTTGCCAAGCAACAAAGCTCGTTTCTGGAATGAGAAACGCGTAAAGTTTAATTAAAAAGGAATGTTTAACATGGCGGTCTAACTAATTGATGGTACGCAGGTGCTATCTTCAAGAAGCGGATAACGACGCATTGAGCTGCTGTGGACAAAAGAGCGTTTGTTTTCGATAAACTTGGGCGTTACTGTTGCGACGTACAGCCCCAAAAGTTGCTGTTTATTTTTCGGGCGGACCTTATCGGGTCGGAAGATAGTACAAAAACTCAGAAATGAGAAAAGCGGCCATTAAATTACCGGCACTGGCTACACATGCGCAATCATCCCGGTGCGGTAGTTACTCCGCCGCACCGGAGAAGTTGCAGCGCGTGCACTTTACGATTGCTGCATAAGGAAACGTATTGAAGATGTTCCGAGCCGAACAAAAGAGCGGAAACAGCACGCGTCGACGACCTTTCAGCACACAAGAACTTCGCCTACGCAGGTCATTAACTGCGAAACGGGCGATGCGAACGCCACAGCTGCAAGGGAGAGAGCGGTTTACGCGCTGGTTTGCTCCAGCGTACGACATCCCGTTCGTTTCCATGACGACGGTAGGACAACCGGCACATCCGGTTGAGAGACAGAGAGAGTTTATTGGCGCAAACGTTGAACAATTTCATACAAATTAAAGCTAAGGCGCTGGGACACCGAAAAAAACCTGTTAAACAGGTTGTCTCGTCGGGAGCGTTGAGAGCTCAGCGCAGAAGACGTAGTTGAACGCGTACAGCGTTAAGTAGTGCTGGTTGGACGATAAAGGGTTGTCAGCAAACCCCGCAAATTGTAGTCGCTGACATTTCCGGGAAAGGGTAGAGTCGCAAAACCTTCGCAGCACACGAGCTCCTTGGCTAGAGACAGCCGCACGGCAACAACAAGCACGAAAGAAACGGAGCCCAAAGCGGTCAGCGCACGTTTGAAACGTAAGAGTGCATTCGTGCATAGCACAACGCCCCGGAAGCGGACGCTACGAAAAGGAACAGAGACTTGTTGACAAATTTTCCGGAGCGCTGGGTTGTGAGGACCAACCACTCGCTCGCTCGACCAATGCGAAGCTGCCGAACCATAGGAGGAGGTCACGTGACGTAGGTGCCCACGAGGCGGAGGCAGCGGTTGTCCAAACTCATGCAGCAGCCTTGCGAGTTGCTCCCACGCTGCTGCCACAAGCAACTCGAAACGAAAGTGCGACTCGCCAGCGCGACCGACTTATTTGCGAGTCGCTTCAAGTGCGATTGCTTGTCGATGGGAAATTCTTTGAATAGTTCAGACAACGACGATTTTCACAGTAACGGCTTCAAGATGTCAGCTTGAATGGGCGCGCCAAATAATTTTGCTTTTCTATTGCACGCGTTCTAACGACAAAGCGAGAAATACTGTTAACGGAGAAGGGGCTCCAGTATGAAGCACATGCCGACGTCACTGGCATCACGATGACGCGATCCGCGCTGCGTCACAGCAGCTTGTCGATCACAGCCACGCCGGCGTACGATCGTCCCGTGCTCATGGTGGTGGGGAGGAGGGTCCAGGAGTCGGTGCGGGGGTTGTAGTATTCGACCGAGACGAGATTGCACGAACCGTCGTCGCCCCCCACCACGTACAGGAGACCGTTCACGGAAGCGACACCTGGTGGAATAAACATTGCCGTCAGCGTGTTTGCGAACACTGCCAGCGCGGCGGAAAATAAATACGGCGCAAGTAGCGGCGTCAACGCCCATGTACAAACATCGACCAGCAGCGTCAGTTGGTCAACAACTTGAAAAACACGTTTGGCCTTGCTTTGACGATTTGCTTGGAACTTTTTTCGCGAGATTGGGATTGATATTTGCGCCAACAAAATGGCCACAGAAACTTACGCGGGCAGTTCAAAGCGCAATTCCACAATCCTGGTATTTTTCTCAAACGTTTTGTTGGCAACAGGAGTTAATCCGCAAATTTATCGATACAATCCGCGGAACGCCGCTGGGTCCTTGTTATCAGAAATGTTCGCGACAAATTTCAGTTAAGGTGTAGAATATTGAGTAAATATCACAAAAACCAGCAACTTTTTGGCCCAAAAAATATTATTTTCCTTGCACCCGGGCTCAAGTTTGAGAAGCTAAGACGTTTGAAATGGGCAACAAAAATTTGAATTGACGATACAGTCTTGAAATTAAAACACTTGAAAATATTAACGCCCCAACATCGTTCAAGCGCTTCTCAATCGCCATCATCGCAGACTGCTGTCAAGAAACTCCAGTATTTACAAACATCGCTCTGAACGTTCCTAAGTTTTCGAACTGTTGCGTACACACTTTGAAACGACATTTCCCCTCTACTGCCACTCAGCGGTCCACTGACCTGCGTTTCGTCGACACATGTTCATATCGTTGATGGGTGACCAGCTGTTCGTGGCGGGGTTGTACACCTCGGCGCTCTTTTTCACCAGCGGCCCGTCGTGGCCGCCGACGGCGTAGAGGAGACCATCAACTACGCCAACACCTGAAGACGAACCAGATGATGTATTTACTGAGGAAAAAAGGCCACGTTTGTATTAGTGGCGTAATTGTTGGCTGCTGATGCTAAACTCTTTTTACGAAACGCTGTCATGCAACGAGTGCTTGAATAATATTGAAGCTTTTTGGAAAAAGATATGACGAATGACTTACTGCGTGTATCAAATATATCCAAATGGGCAATAGGGTAACCGCCGCCGAAGGTACATTGTGTGACAATGTACAATGACTGTTTGTACAGAAAAGCGGCAGAGTCGGGCACGACCCTCTAGCGCCCACTTGCCACATGTTTACCGCTTGTGCAACAAGTTCTCGATTAAAACGCGGGAAGAAATGGTGTCTGGATAACAGACGAAACTTACTTTCAAAGAAGTTTAAATGCCAAACGGCTGGATGTCTGTGTGTAACTGATGCAGAAACATACAATTAAGACAACGTTTACGAGACCATTTTTGGTCATATTTTGTTCAAAATTTCTTTTTTTGCACTTTCACGACTGTTTTTAATCTTTCCCCGTTGTTTCGAACAACGTACGCAACGTGGTAAATGATGAATACGGAAATGATAGAGTTCAAAACATGCCACAGTTATGGACGCAGAGACTATTTACACCCAACCTCAAGCAACGTTTTAAGCCTTCTTCTCGACTTGCGACAGGAACTTTCTGCCGAAATAGGAAATGGATGGGCAACTGAAGGAAAAGGCCCAGGTAAAAATTCACTGTTTTTATAAAAGCTAAACGAAACATCACGCCGGCTTCAACTAAAGTGCTTTGAATGCGCATTGTTCAAAGCTTTATTTAAGAGCAGCATGCACCCACACTCACCTGCTCCGCTCCTTCGCGTACTCATGTCGGCAACGAATGACCAAGTGTCAGATGCGGATGCGTGGCATTCGACAGATAGCAAGCAATTGCGGGAAACGCCGTCGTATCCACCAACAGCGTACAGCAGACCTGCACACAAAAGATTTTAGAACGACAGGCAAAACTGTGTTCAGTAAATTGTTCTTCAAACTGGTTGGCGTAGTATGCAAAATTTAGGCGTTTTCATTTGCGCATACGGTGGGACTGCAAATCGTGCAGGTTTCAAATTGTTAGAGTGTTGATGTAAATGGTGCCAACTGCCAACTAAGGATCCACAGGCTTCCCTAATGCCCATGGGATACACTCTTTTCTATGCCATCACATGTCAACTTGTTACTACCCCATCACATGGGATTCTCACGAAACGAGCAATAAGAAGTACATTACTTCATGTGCATGTCTAATGCCAAGCCTTTACACAGCCGTGGCTAAAGTAGTCCAAAATGTCCAGTTAGGGGGACCGACAAAAATTGGGTGACCTGTTTCAGCTGCCACCGGAAAAAATATCCGATAATCTTATTTTTGGGGTCTCGCACCCTTACGCCATTGCACTGAGTCTCTGCGTACAATACCCACTGTGCTGTGAGCACATAATAATGGCAGTCAACTTCAGAAAATTCCTGCCATACGACGTAGAATTACTAACGATGAGACATGGGACAAAATTGAAGTCCACTGTCCCATCCCATGGAACAAATTTCATGGCAATTCCGTTCCCACAGACAAGCCCGAGGATCGACCAAGTGCGTGCGCATGAAACAAACAGCGGTACGAACTCGTTAAGCAGTAACATTAAAATTGTAAAACAAGCTACTTGGGCAAGATGAATTTTCTATAGCCTTTGTTGATCCCAACTAGTTCCGAATTACAACGCATTTGCTCGTGCCTCCAGTTTACGCACTACAAAGGAAAACTGATTATTTTAAGGATCTTGCGAAGGAAAGGTCCTGGTTTACAAAAGATTATTTGTCTTTTTATTGGTAACCATTTGCCTCAGATCGTGTTTTCACAGAACCACGAAAGCAAACCTGTTGAAGAGTGGCCGCTGAGTTTGTCTGCGAACAATACGCCAGGGAAACGCCACAATTGAGCAAGCCATGCAAAACAGTTACCATGTTTTCACGCTTCAGTTATGAGCAGCGATGAGACCAGACCCTCAACCAAGGGGGAAACGGGGCAATTGCCCCAAAATTTTGAAAAACATGTTCAGTTGCAGTAGGTATAACATCAGGTTACAATCATTTTACCCCTCTCCCGAAAATATCAGGGGCTGTGGCCCTGGATGAGACTATACGGCACCGGGAACGTCGGTATCACTTTGAGCATTTCAGTCAATGCCGACCGATGGTACAGTTAACGCAACGAACAAGTGAGCTGTTGTATGTCTCTAATAATATCGTTCATACACTTGATAAACGGTTTCTTTCAAAATATATTTGAGTTCCTGATAAACACAATGAAATATTTACATGACAGAGCACATAATGCATAAACGAATTTTGAATGTATTTTGGTTTGCAAAATTTAGTAATTATTTTTCATTTCACAGAATTTAGTATGGTGTAAATGGCAAATTTAGTATGTTTTACTTTGTAGAACCTAAGTAATTCACGAATGGCCATAATTGGACAATGTTGCTGCAATGGAAGCGTGGGTTTAAACCAAGCTCTTTACAAGAACGCTCCGTCAATTCTTTCAATTGAAGCAGCGACAATTAACGCAGCGAAACCGATCAACGTCAGTGCATAACATCAATAACTGCGACAAGCTGAAAACGGGACAGCGCAACAAGGAGATAGAGATCGATTGCATTCAGCGCAGTTTGTACGGACAACCAAAAATGTTCCTCCACCACTAAATAAAATGATAGCAATGCAGTGATGTGAACAAGTACCAGTCTTACCCGTTAATGCCTTTGACCATAAACTTAACCGAGTTTTTTGTAGTCATACGTTCTATATCGTAAACATTGCTACGGGTTCAACGTGTTGGAGAGGTAAAGCTGAAAAACAGCTATGACGATAGGGGTTGCTGTAGTTATCAGGAGTGGACATGTATTGAGGTGTTAGCGTAAATAACTTCGGATATTTAAGGAACTTTATTATATGTATGGCAATGGTGAGTAAACTATTCGGCACTACAAACTGATTTTGCGGCTCGTTGGTATTTTTTGTTTTCTGCCAACGACTCTGTTGAACAAGTTTGCCCTTTTAGTTTAAACGAAAGAATACCATTACATATGGGATTAGCATCCACATCACTCTTGCATGGGCTAAAAAAACAAAATTAAATTATTCATCGAGTCAACAGCCAGTCTTTTCACTGATTTTTATGACGGAAACTTCGTTGCACGATTAAATCTCGTCAAAAAAATATTGTTTCGATGCTGTTTCAGGTGAAGAGTCAGACTATCGGAGAGCAAAATCAGTAGAACTTGTAAATGACGAACGTGTTTGTAATCTGTGATTGCGAGGAAATTCGTGACCATAGAAATTCAAAAGAAGATTGCCGAGCAACAACAATTTTATCCTACTGCACTGTGTTACTTCAAACAGTCAGGTGACTATTCTGGACGCCACGCACGAACACAATGAAACGAATTTTTAGTCTAAATAAAACCTACAGTGCAAGTTTCCATATTTCAACTAATTTACCGAAGATTTTAAAATCTCACCACGTGTTTATGCAGCAATGTTTTTTTACCTTGTACTAAACATGGTATGGGTCGCCTGGGAGCCGTTCACGGTAGATTTGTGGGCCCGCTAACGGCTCACATACTTTTGTTTTATCACAAGGGCCGTTAAATTTTCTTTAAATAATGATACAACGTTGAGCTGTAACGAACGGAACTCTAGAAGAACTCTTTATAGCATGACCTTAGTTTCAATGAGCAGTATCTTCTGCTGGACGAGGCTACGACTACTGTACAGTAGGGCCGTGAAAAGGCACTGGGAATAAACGAAGTGGCTTTTGCCTTATAATAGGTTTTTCGAATGAAGCGTGGTTTTTCTAGCCCTGTAGTAAGTTTGGACTTAAATTCTTTGAGCAGTGCTCATGCACTTTGCTTGAGGCTCTAACCACTATGCGGTAGTATGTCTGATGCAAATAATCATTTCATAAAATTTCCCTTGGTGAGATGGAACCTTTTCAAAAAATGAGCCCTTTATATATTTGAGAGTGAAGTCTTTTTTCCAAATTTATGATCAATACTCATGTATATTAATGATTGTAACTTTTTGCAGTAGCTGTGACTGTATCTTAAAGAGTAGACATAAATTGCTCGAGCTCCCTAATTAATGAATATGGTCGATCGGAAGCTTACTGCAAAATTATTGTTTAATTTTAGGTAACTCCATAATAGCGGGTAAACAACAACTTACCCCAAAACGTACTTCGAGTAAAATTTTACACTTCGAAAAGCACTCCTAACATTTGAAATATCTTGGTTTGTTGTTTTGACTTATTAGCTTAAAGAAAGCCAAGCTTCATCAAACGTTTCTTGGTAGCATCTGTTTTTATTTGTATAAATTGTTACATCTCTCCTCTGTAAACCGTTAAGATGGCTCAGTAAAATGCGTGATGCAACTCAACGTCGGTTGTGCACTTTTTATTTCAGTTGGGTTTGAAGGGTTTGGATCAAAATATTTACGGTGGGTACCAGTTTTTTGTACCGAGATTGATTTGGCCCGTGACATCTCTACATTGCAATGAGGAAATAAGCGAATTCATCGCAAATATCTGAAATACTAAGAAAACTCCTGTCAGAATAAAACGGTCTTGTTTACACACATTTGTGCGAACTTCTTCTATGGACATTTGCAGTGCGGACTACATTTTATGCACCCACGGGCTATTCGTGAACGCAGCAAGTTAACAGCGCAGTGAAAAGCCTGCATCGCGACCTGCTGGGTTGTGCGGACCAGAAGCAAACGATCTGTCGCCGAATCGTCGGGTGACTACAATGTCCCGAAGTGAAACGATCAGACATGAACAAGTCTAACGCATGAGGCAGTACTGGTTGAGTGCAAAAATCAGGATGTGACATCACTGCGCGATATGAAGTGCGACGTGCATGCGGGTTTAATCTCACGGTCACACAACGCCTTTCAAATAGCGTTGATTTGCCATGTGCAGGGGCATTCCGTCCTTGCACTCGAGCAGCATCCTGGTTGTTTCGAAATAAAAAGATGTACTTCGGCCGCCTAATGTTGAGGTTCCCAACTGGCGCATCGTTTTTGAGATTGCAAGCTTACATCCGCCTTCTTCACCAAGATGCTAAGGTTTTAAAAACAACTGCTCAAATCCAGTCGATGTACGTGAAAATGACTGTGAAGAGAGGTTAAAAGCAGTGTGT
>Ga0210059_1002956_pt1 | contig 26942 bp, 17 predicted proteins | sample Ectturendosymbi2_FD_188042 | JGI IMG/M metagenome (GOLD analysis project Ga0210059, IMG submission 188042) | Ecteinascidia turbinata endosymbiont from Florida, USA - Sample 2 (SPAdes) (version 2) | ecosystem: Host-associated > Tunicates > Ascidians > Unclassified | place: Key West, Florida... | reverse complement strand
CATGTTGTTTCACTTTAATGACAGCAACCTTTGAACGCTGCAGCCAAGCAAAGCGCTGTGCAAGACAGGAAGCTGACGTGTGGGTGTGAGCAGACGAGAACAGAGGAAGTTAAGAGAGGATCACTCACTTTAAAAGAAAGCGACTTTGAACTTTGAGGCTGACAAGCAATAACGGTTGAACTGCCAACAACTCCAATGCCGAAAATTATGACGAAAGCGATTGATCCTGCGTTCCATTCCACAGTTGGAGCCACGATTGCCACGACACTGAAGGCGGTCATTGCCAGAGCTATAAACAAGCCAAAATACCATTAGAGCTCGAATGCAAGCCGAGAGTCTGAAAGTGTTAGCAAGAGCGCTCGAAAAGCGGTAAGTGGTCCAACAAAAGTTGATTGTTTGCTTAACGCGAACGTCACATAAGTTTCATGATGCTTTGCTTGGCACTGTTTTTTAGCTTGAGTTATCGGAAAATGGACATTATACAGTTTCACAAACACGTCGGTACAATCGGAAGATTATATGGAAGCAGCACTCCATGCGTAGAGCACGAGCTGTTGCATCAGCGCAGTCCAACACTTTTGTTCCTGATCAATGCTGTGGTCCTTTTGATTGTTGCGAGGTGTGAACAAAAGTTCACGTCACATCTTGCAACAATCACAAGAGCTTACATCAGTGGTTCTTAACCTTTTTTCTACCACGCCTCCCTCAAGTAAGTGTCCTTTGTTTCAAGCCCCCTGACTTTAAATAAGTTGTAAAGACGAAGGTATTTGTTGGTTAATTTAAATCAAACTTTCTATGTTGTAGGGCGCGTAAGGGCTGGAGCCCCCTTGTTAAGAACCACCTGCCTACAGAAATGATCATTGCCTGTGCGATCGCGATTACCATAGCATTGGATAGTGGACTTGAATTTGTCCCATGTACCATCGTTAGTAATGCTAACGTTACATAGCAGGAATTTTCTGAAGTTGAATCCCATTATGATATGCTCACAGCGCAGAAGTATTAGATGTAGACGCTCAGCGCCATGATGAAATCATAGGCGTGGCCAGGTGGGGGGCAAAGGGGCCATCCCCCCAAATTTTTGGAAAATATAGTCATTTTGTGCTTTGAGAGGCGTTTTTCCAAACAAAATAGTGTTATTCGCCTAAAATCAAACAGGTGTGGTCCCCCAAATTTTTGGACTGACTACGCCACTGGGTGGAATGATGCGACCCCAGAAAATAAGGTTGTTGGACCTTTTTTGGGTGGCAACTTTGGGTCACCCGGTTTTTATTGGATCCCATAATTGGACATTTTGGGGATATTTTAGCCACGGCTCTGTAGAGGCTAGACATGCACATGATGTAATGTACTTCGTATCACTATGTTTGTGGGAATTTCACGGGATGGTCAAGTTGTCATGGGATGGGACAAAAGTTGTCCCGTGGACAAACCTGGGAATGACAAATGCGATCGTGTCTTTCGCGAAGTCTTTTGCATCGTGCATATCCTTCTGAATATCCCATATGCCCGTTCACCGAACAACATACTGCCGGGAAAACAGCGTTTTCCGTGAGTACAACTATACATTACTAGGCAAGCATTAAGAAACAGAGCTTGTAGACTTGTCTACACGTATTTAGCGAAAATGCAGTTGTTGGTTTAATCGAGTGCTAAAAATCGTCAAGTTGGAAGCGAAAGTACTAACCGGACAGCGCCAACGACCAATTGACGATTGTACTGCTGGCAGCGGTAGGAAGTGACGAGGCCGGCCGGAAGAGGAGCGACACGGACAGAGATTCGCGACTTTCCACATCAGAGGAAAGCATTTCCTTCTTTTCTATAAAATCGTCATCTGACGTCTTGGCAGGGATATCCGCATCAGGATCCGGCTGGTATCTGTGGCATACGCGAACACTGCTTATTCATCGTACGTGCATGGAACAAACATAGCTGAAAAAATCTACGGCCTGCATCACATCTCGAGCAATATTCGCATAAAAAATTGCTTTATTAAGTCGCACACACGTCACACTGATTTCAAGCACCACAGGAAATGTGTTTTAAGCTCACACAGGGCGCTGTCGCTGACCTTAACAGCAGAACCGACGCCGCAACCAACGTGTACGCAGCTAATGTGCCAATGGACATCAAATCAACCAGCTCTTTCAGGTCGAAGAAAACCGCCATAATGCCTGAAAAATACAGAAGCATTTGTTCGTTGTACGCTATGGAAATATCATGAAGCAAGTTTATGTTCGTTGTTGCAATACAGACGACGTAATACTACAGCAGCCCGACCGACTGAGTTAATTAGCAAATGAAAGTACGCGGTGGGAACACAAAATTATAATCCGTTTCGAACTAAACCAGTCTTTGTGCGCAGCAGCCGCGCGTGTAAGGCCAAGCTGCTAATTGGACTGATGCGGAGTCAAATGAGTTTGAGCATTGTTCGAGCTTCCTGCGACTCATGGTTTGAAAAAGCGCTGAGTAGTCACAAGCGCATGAGATGTAGGGAAGAACGTACAAGAAAGTATATTCATCTGAAAATAAACTTCGGAGGGTAGAAAATAATGAATTGCATCTATCAAAATATTTGACAACAGGGTCGATATATCTCTTCCGATTAATAGCGTATGGGTAAGGTCCTTCAAAAACATATTTTCAAAACCAGCTGAGCTGAGGCTTCACAACGCGTGAAAAAGAACAGCACAACTTAAGAGTCTTATACATCTTTCTATACATAGTTCTCTACTTTTCGCCCGAGTACTGTACTGTCTCTGAGAACCATTTCGATCCTCAAGAGTTGAAATTTCAAATGACGCTGATTAAGAAAAACTGAACACGGTCGCACGAATGAAGTTGTAAAAGTTAAGATCGACTATCGAAATCAGTTTGCCCACAGTCCTACACGAACAATATAGTTTGGTGCTTCGATAAACAATAAACAACTTACCAGCAAACACTCCCGATACAAATGTGGCAATCAACGGGGTTTTGGTCTTTTTGTGAACTGACGCGAGAAACTTAAAAAGCAAGCCGTCAATGGCCATTGCGTAAATAATCCGTGGCATAGGAAACATCGCACCCAGCAAACTGCAAGAAAGCCACACCGATGGTTACTGGCAAGGAAGTGATGGCATAACGGTGCTGAAAATGAATTTATCCCCCTAACCATTTCCTCACACCACAATTCCACATGAGTTGAACAAAGGATTGCAAAAAATCATCCCGAAGTAAGTCCGGTATTAATTTTATTCGCTGTGATCTAGCGATATTAACAATCCACTCAAGTGCACTGTTTGCAAGGTGCCACAGCAAACAGTGAATAGAATGCATTCTTGGCATTTTCGAAATTCCCTACCAGTGTACCGCAGAAAATCATACAGTATTTTAATAGTCTGAACTTGCACAGCGTATGCTTTGTGAATAGCATGGCAAGGCTTCCTCTATTGGCGGGACCCGTTTTGTGAAATGCCACATTTCCAATCAAGCGCGCGAACAGTCTGATGAAACAGGTGGTCAGCTGAAATGCGCAAACCACCATCATTACCTGGTCGATAAAGCGCAAATCGCTCCAACGGAAACAGGATACCGAGCCCAGGTCATATTGACGTAATCGAAAGCGTAAGGTAGCGGCGCGTCTTTGTCCAGCAAAAAGTAAGGTTGCATCAGCGTGAGCGTGGAAGATATGCCCAGATACGCGATACAGCAAATAGCCAGGGAAAAGACGATCCCGAGGGGAATAGATCTCTGAGGGTTGATTGCCTCCTCGCCTGCAGACAAGAGGCGGTTACAACTCACACGTGCAGCTGTGTGTTTTCGAGAGCCACTCACACCAGCCGACTGCGCGACACGAGCGGTCAGGAGTTGGTTTTCAATGGCATTGATGTTAACCAATTCTGATGACAACGTACGTCACGATCGTTTATTTCCGAACGCCTGCTCTTGAGAGCATCGATTGCTTCTGCGCCAAAATAGATATTTCCACGTACGCTAATGACTGGCACATTTTTCGCACAACACATCAAACACTGCTTCAGAACTTCACAAACGACTCAAAATCAGGCAGTTTAACCAAATCGCGCAAAACACTAAATAACAAGCGAAAAACAAAAAAATCTCTCCCCAGAACAGTATTCGACGTCTGGTGACAATAAACCCGTTTCAAGATTTTTGAGTTACAATTTTCTGAATATTTTCTAGTAATGCAGGAGCCCGAATTTGAGTTTCTTCTGTGCATGTCAGATTTTCTCAGGGCTAAAACCAACGTAAAAAGCAGTCGACCACATAAAAGTTATCGCTCGTAATTGACGAAACAAATGAGAAAAATCCCGAGTTTGGGATGAGGTCTCTAAGTGTTTTCTTGTCATGGTTTTCCTTTAAACTTTTTCAAAGGGTATCAAATGTACAGCACTTCACGAAAGTAAAATTTTAACGAAATCATCCGGTGGATTGCTAACGGATGCACCTCCGCCTCAATCGTATCAACTAATAACTGTGAAACCATAAAGACATGTTGTTGGTGGATAACAGCCTCCCAAAAAAAACTCCAGGAACCAATGCCATAACCAATCGTCACCTGTAGTGGCAATGCAGTCAAAACCAACAAAGGCGTAGAAGCACGTTGCTGTTCCAGATATCAACCCTGAGAAACCGAAAGGAAGAAAGCCACCTGTGCCGACAAGTTTTTTAAGGTGTTCGACCATCGTCGGTGCTTCCGTGTAAGTATAGTTACTCGCGGCAGTCGTCATGTTGTAGGTACCATTGCTCGTTAATGCACGTTGACTCCTGCAGTGTGAAATAAATCCGGATATATTCGAGATCGAACAAAAACTCTGCATGAACGCCGATACCTGTCTCTAACTTTCCCAAAAGCTAGGAGCAAAACTTCAAGGATCACCACCAGACTATCGATATTGCAAGTATCACTTATTTTGACACGGTGCGCAACCAAGGAAAAATACAAGCTAGTGCGCAAACAGCTACCACACCATTACTTAGTACATTACCAGCTAAGTTGAACTAGTATTAATTTAATCAAAAACAACACATGAACAAAGCGTACATGCTCTTTAGCACCAAACTCATGATTAACATCTGAAGACGGAAGAAAACTTACGCCAATAAGTCAGTAATTTCTTCAAATGTCCATGACCAGTTGTGAATGTCGGCTTGGGTTAAGCCAGCAATAACGACGAATAGTATAACGCAGATGTTAAGCACAGTAAACATTTTGTTGACAGTGGCGAATTCCTTCACTCCAAAAGCAATCAAGGCTAGAAAATATAATTAATTAGTGACTACCTGTGGACACATATACACATAACCAGATAACAGCCAGGTCATTAACACTTCGCAAGTGCACGTTCGAATGTTCATTTTTTCCCTTGCAAGTAAAATTGCACTATAACACACATAAATTTCGTTTCCGTAAAATCCGCTGTAAAGGCCGAAATGTATAGCTTTTTGCGTTGCGTATCTGCGTATAACACTAAAACTTATTCTGTCATCCGGGTATTTCTTCACCATCGTCGACAACCCAAGAAATTCTCTGAAATCGAATCTTGCAAACGAGAATAACAACAGAAACATGCCATTTTTATTGCTAAACCGATAACATTTTGAAGAGCTAACCTTCATTCACACTACACCTAAGTAACGTTCCACCAAAGCCATACACTCTGAAACTTTTATCTTACTCAATTCCCCCAATTGCCGTAAAATTTTCGCACTTTTATTAAAACACTCTTTCAGATAATAGTCGCTTGTTTAACAAAAGATGTACGTGCTAGTACTTGGCAGCAAGTTATTCAAATAAAAGTTTTGAAAAGCAAAGTAACTAAGTAACGCAATGCTAAGCAGAGATTTAGCTGGAGAAAATTTGCAAAACAAAGTTCTTTTAGATCGTCTGTTTTTCGCAACTGCTAGATGATGCTTCTTCAAACAAACGTTCAACTGTTTCAACTTGTCACGGGTTTCGTAAAAGATTGCATCCGCATCCATTGCCATCAGGTATACCAGTTGCAAGTTGAAGACAGTGTGTCATATTTTAAACAAGCGTCATATTTTCTGCAACTACTACTTCCACAAGAAATACGGAAGAAGCCTCAGTACACTGAAACTGACCACCGTAAGACCAGCTCGCTTTTTCAGCAAAAATACAAAAGTTAAGGCCAATCTACACTAAGAAGTTGCCAGGAGTAGCCGCGCACGATTCTTTATTTGTTTTATTGCGTCCAGGAGTTGCCGTGCACGAGAGCAGAATTACCCGACGCAACAAAACAAACAAAGGATTACGCCTGACAACTCCTGGCACGTCCTCAGTGTAGATTGGCCTGCGTGAGCGTATACGCCAATCTTTCGATAAGGTGCAGCACGTAAAGCAGCTGGAGTCAAAGGTAAATCAAAATAGCAACGTGATCACTTGACTCAGGTCCCAGGTGCAAAAATGCAGGTTAGGTACAGAACTAGAAGTTCGCGATGTGGCCAAAGAGTTTTTTGTAACTATGCAGGGAAACAAAGTTGCAGCAGAGATGTTTGTAGGTGGCGTGTACTCGATAGCTTGATTTCGCATACCGTTGCAAAATAACTTTGAATTGTTTGCGTTCCTCTTTTTCTCCTGCTATCTCAGTTCGTGTTCAACGAAATTCCAGCACATAGATCGCATTTACAATGCGGGTTCTGAAAGGGGAGCGTACTGCGCAACTCTGTTTGCTTCAATTCCCAAAAACCGACACTTGGATTAATTGTTATGCTCGAATGCATTTTGCATCTTATAGGACAAAACCAACAAATTTTCACCATCTGCTGAGCACATTGTCGGGTGAGATGTATAAAAAAACACTGAATAATTTTATTTACAATTTGGTAATCATTGCACTTGAAACCTTTGCTTTGGCTTACTAGTTTTTGCTGCATAATCCATGAAGAGCGAAGGACCTTGTTAGGATTTCATTCGATAAACACCTCACCCTTGCACCTATCTCAAGTGGCAGGGGTTAGTCATGACGGCTTCACACATCAATCTTTGGGATTTTATTTCGCCCCGGCCGAACCTCCCTCGGACCTCGCATCCACCAGATTGTCAACGAACAATCCAACCACTCGGTCAACATACTGGCAATCAAACGTTGTCGAGTCAAAGTCGATTGTGGCGCTACAATTTGTAAAAATCTGGTGCCAGGAAATAAATCTTCAGTGAGCAAATATCAGAAAAGCTGGAAGCATGACGTCTTGGCGCAAAATATGACTTAAGGAAGATGTTTTCGGAGAATATGCTGATGGGATTGAAGTTGAACGCGCTAGTGGTAAATATACTGTACATTTGCGGTGAAAAGAGACGAAGTTCGACAATCCGCATGAACAGATGATGAGAGTAATGAAAGCATTAGCCCAGTGGTTCCCAACCGGGGAGGAACTGCATGAGTTTAGGGGAGGAATTTCCACTTTATAGCTAAGTTTCCTATTTACTGTAAGTGTTGTACTTCTTTTTTTAAGTTGACAGTGGTTCTTTCAATTAGTTATATCATTTTATATTTGTAACTATCACACGTTTTTGTTGACAAACTTTATTGCCATTATGTGACAACAAATAGTTAAGTGACGAATGTCATCTTTGATGAAGCTCCGGTGTTCATCAGTCCTGACTTTTAATGTTTGTAATATTCTGTTAGTTTATTTGTTTGTTTTTTCTCTTCACCATAATACCCAACGAATACACTGAAATAAAATTCCGCGTAGGCGTGCTCGCCAAGCTTTGTTCATGCTCAACGGATGCTTCTGCAATCAATTGCGTGACAGGATGTTTTCACTTCCACGTGGATGTAATTTGATCTTTCAACACACTGTGCGGTGGGCGTGTCAGTCACGTGGTCGTACAAAGCTTCATTTCTGGCCTTCCAGAAACGCTGATTTTTGCATTGAGGGCTTGACAACGTGTGCTTTTTATACAAACCCATCACGACTTTTAGTCTACAGGTGGCAACGACACTTTTGACGGTTTTGAGACATTAAGCAAGCCTTATAATGCAAATTCATATGCGTTAAAGAGAAATTGTAGCTATAGGGAAGAGCATGCCTTCATGTTCCAATGCGATCTGCGGTTAATCTCATGCAAGATAATATTCTTGTTCACCATCTGCCTACGAGAAATGAAACCCTAATAAACATCCAACAATGCGGTTTAAACATCGATATTTTTCTGGGGCAGCTGAGTGACCGTCATTACAATTCCGCAAACCAAGATTACAACCACGTTGCCTCTCAAGACAAGAACGACGCCAAGAAAAAAACTACACTACGATACGGTTCGCCGTTACAGCACGTTACTACGAACGAGGCTTGAGATTTTCAAGAAACAGGAACGATAACGGAATTAAATCTCTTTGGATATGCAAACGCTACGATGCAAAATCTCTTTTTAAAAATAAACTTTGACGTCATAGTACTCCATAGCTATTGACATAAGATGATTGGTTTCTCCCAAAGCGCTTAAACGCAGATCAACCAGCTCGTACATTTAAAAATCGACAGCGCCATTGAGTTACAGAGACGATTTCTCAGCTACTAAGATGACTTGATCTTTTGTCTCCACCGATACAATCAAGATCTGGTGGTTAGTTACAACATAAAATGACTTTTGTTATTGTGGTTGATTGGTAATAAACGTGCTCACCAGTTAAGACCAGTATCACCACGAACGAAAATAAATCGGGATATGGAGAAAGACCGTTTACGTCCATGGAACAACAATCTTTCATGTACGTTTCTATCTGTTTTCCCAACAAAGCGTCTAAGTTGGCAGTCCAAGCTCTTGCAACGCTAGCCGTTCCTGCAACGAACATACAGAAATCAGTTAACAAACACTATTTTGTTCGTATGGTAAAACAAGTCATGCAAATTACTGTGAACACGCCAATCTCACACTTACCAATCACGTAAGACAATATTAGATTCCACCCGATAACAAAAGCGCAAAGTTCACCGACAGTGACGTAGCTGTAGACATAGCCAGATCCAGCTTTCGGCACTCGTGCACCGAACTCCGCATAGCAAAGACCTGTAACGAGTAAAATAACGATGGCGATCGCTACGGACAGTGTTAAATCCTTCCGTTATGCTAATCTAACACCCACCTGCAAGAACTGATGTAAGGGCTGCTATCAAAAACGAAATAACTACGCTTGGTCCACTTGTTTCTTTGGCAACAGCACCAGTGAGCACGTACACTCCAGCACCTGAAAACAATTACATGATGATTACAGTGATGTTGCAGTACGCCAAACAGAAATTTGCATGGGCACTTTGCCGAAAGATAACATCGTCTAATAAAGACCGAAACAAGATCCTGTTGAGTTCAATAAATCATAACTTTTATGAAGATATTTCAGGCAAGTGAAATAACTTCATTGTGCAGCAAGCAATCCCGGAAGAACCTTTTCTCAGTGTTCTAATTTACTTAAAAATTAGAAATACTCAGTTTCGTGCCTATTGCATGCCAATTATGGAGCAAATACGCATACTCGTATTAAACGCCCCCCCTATCGAATTTTGCATCACATTCTCAGAAACAGTCGTGCTTTCCTACATCAAGTAACCAAATTTGTCAGGACATTTGATACCTACTTTTGTTCAACGATGTGCACCTTCATCTATATTTTTAATATGCTCACTTCATTTGTTTGGTGTTTTTTAAATATCTTTCATTTTCCTCCCATTATGTAACGCTTCTGTATGATGATGACCAAAATGAAGTGGTTGGGTTTGTTACTGACCAAAATGAAGTGGTTGGGTTTGTCAGTATTACCTGCGTATGCCAGCTCAGACCTATCCTGTGATGTGTAATGGCTAAGCATTTTTGTATCCCTGTGTTCTTTGTGCAACCTCTTGTGATATGAGCCATGCCTCTGAGAAACACAAAAAACAGAAATAAATACTTAGCAGATTTGAAAAGAACTTTAAAATATTTAGGCGGCGTGAATTGGAACAGCTTAGCCCAATTTTGGGTTGGGTTTTCTCCCACAGCTAACCAATGAAAATTTTTTCTCAGCAATTTGGCAAGAAAATTGGACACCTTGGCACATTTGAATAAAGGCCATTAATTGATGCATAGTGTTGCAGCAAAAGCATGTGAGAAAGGCCTGATAACAGCATTGAAATGCACCAAGGGATTATTAAAAAAAGGTTCAGCCTTTGTCTAAAAATTTTAATGGTTCACAAGAAGCTAAAAGGGATGGGGAATCTTTTGGTAGATATAGTGTACCAAAAATTTTGGGTGCTGTAATTCATTATCCAAGGAAAATAAACATGAATGATGGTAAGCTAAAAAAAATAGTAATAACAATGAAACGTTTTTTGTGTCAAGCATTATTTATGATATGAAAACACACAAAGCTTTTATAGAAAAAAATGTATATAGTTGGCTTGTTTCCATCCAAACAAGCCATGTCTCACCAAAATGCATTACTGCGCCAAAAGTTAAGTCACTCTCTTAACATCTTCGGTGCCACATGGAGTTACCTTTAAGACTCAAGTGAGATACTTTTTTACCATCACTGCAGTTTTGCACCATCATAACTCACCAGGCGATTGAGCTAGAGAGCTGTTCAAACACTTTAAAGATTCAGCGAGTCTTCTAGTTTGGATTTTTTTTAATTGGAAAGCTGTGGATTTCGCTTTTTTTGTGCGTGATGTGAAGTGGGATAGGTTTAGGCATTTTCGGCCAAGGTCATCAGGCCCTGGGTGCCAACCGTAAGAGCCAATTTTTCGACTCACGTTTCTATTGGAAACTAGGCTATAATCCAAGTCTTTAAAGCCCTTGATTGGCTTTCTAGCATTTCTAGTTCAAAAGTTATGGCCTAAAAACAACAAAAACTCAATAATTAAGTAAATTAATTAGGGGATTAATTAACAAATTTGTTGTTTTTGAGGTACTGTAATACTTCTTGGGGATGCTCCGGCAAGCTTCCCATCAGGAAAAATGGATTTGAAATTAATGAATGGCCATAGAGGTAGTGATCCAGGCATACCACCATACAAACTGATTGTATTCACTAGTTGCACCTGCTCTGCATCCTATTACTAAACCAATTTGGTGATGAATATCAGTAAGATGCCAAGAAATTGGTAAAATTTACATCTCAACTACGGCGCATCATTTGAACTCACATAGGGCTTATTAGCAAATAAACCGGTCGCAATTTTCTGCAGAGAATGTCAACAAACAAGATCAAGTTAGAAAACTTTATATCAAGCTATAGCACTTGTATTTAAACATTAACATGGTCATGTATGAATTGATGTGCTTTTAACAGTTGCATTTTTATTAAATCCTGAATATTTTCAAATTGCAAATCAACTATTTCTTTACTTATTTTAGCATAAAAATCCTCATGCAGGAGTGCCACTTATGCCAAAAAGAAGCTGGTACACCCAGCACTATAAAACATACCGTATAACATGTGATCAAGGACCAATAAGAAAAATGTACCCATTTAATATGGCAATGTTATTCAAACTTGATACACTAGAACACCACAAGTTCTTACCTAAAGTAGCACCTAGAACACCACAAGTTCTTACCTAAAGTAGCACCAACACCTAAAGCTGTGAGATCAAAAACTGTTAGCACTCTGGCCAATTGGCTTTCTCCAACAGTTTCATCATCAACTTTCTTTCTTCGAGTAAATGCAGCCAGAATTTGATCCATGGTTTAGTCAGTACGGGAGGCAGACACGTAGTGGACACACCAGTTTGTTGTTATTTATAATTAAAAAAGATAGCACTGCCACTGCCTAGCTACTAAATGAAATGGACAAATAAATCAGACTGCTAGTAAGAATATTTATAATTACATGTACTATGTACAAGCAATCATTACAATAGAAAAGAGTTGCCAACTGACCAAATTTGCATGCAGGTGTGGCAAGTTAACAAAGTTTATTCCAACATAAACTATTCCAAATTATCAGTTAACCTTTGCATGAGTAATCTACAAAATCCTGAAGCAATATGCACCTTAGCTATAATTGCTAAATCCAACATTGGTGAATCAAGTTTGCAGCTGTATTGCAGCAGTTAAAGGAGATGTGCAAGCAATTTTTTGACCAGTCAGTCTGCATTAGTTGCAATCTCCCAATTACTTCAAAAAGAACGTGGTACTGTACAATGGTGTAATCACGTTTGTGGGACACCACAATTAACGGAAATGAATGTTCACTTTGCAGTAAAATATCCCATAAATAGGAGTGTCAAACTGGCAACCCGCGGGACAAATCCGGCTCGCAATGCCCTGTTTTGTGGCCCATGTCATGTCAGTTTGTGCTTGCACTGGGGTCTGACAGAGTTACGTTTATTTTCATGTCATGGCAGATATACGTTTTCTGTAATGTCATAACACTACATTACGACTTAAAAATTAACACCTTAGCTGCTGGTATGGTTTAGCCTAAAAACCAGCAGTTTGCACATGTCTTTGCACGGGCATAAGTCAGGCACCGAAAGCACCAGAGAGCTGTTCAAATGCTCAAAAGACTCGGCAAGTCTGAGTCTGCAACAAAAAAAAATTTTTTGGTAATGTTCTTTTTGTGAGTGATGTCATAACTGGAGTAGTTTTAGGCCTTTTTGACCCATTCATCTGGCCCTAGGCCCAAACCCCTAAATCAGTGATTCCCAACCGGGATGCACAGCACCTTAGGGTGCCATTCACAACACCCAGGATGCCGCTAGATTATTCATTTTTCAATTTATCTTCAAAAAATACATTTTCAAACTGTCATCAAACCATAAAGCAAATTACTATGGGTTCGCAAATGGGTGCCACATACTATATATTTCTCTCTGTAGGGTGCAGCAAATCTAAAAAGGTTGGGAACCACTGCACTGGATGGTAGTATTTTGCTCGAGTTTTTATTGGAAACTAGGTTAAAATCCAAGTCTTTTGATACTTTGGATGACTTACTGGGGTTTCGATTTCAAAAGCTGTCACACACACAAAAAAAAAACCCAAAAACAATTTTTTTTCATTGCAGACTCAAAGGCTTGCCCGGTTTGAACAGCTCTGTAGTGCAATCGCCTGAGGGCTATGCGGTTGGTAAGACAACCGAAATATGCTTGATATCAGGCTGATTTTCAGAGATGATATATTTGTACGCCAGCAGCCAAGGTGTTAAAGTAAGCCAACATTTACACCTTGTTGAGTTAAAAGCTATGAGGTCAGGGCCGGATTTACCTATAAGCTATATAGGCTTAAGCCTAGGGCAGCGCTTTTCAAACTTTTTTTATGTTACAGCACACTAATACATTCTGAATTTGGCTGCAGCACACATACTTTAAAAAAACATAAAACTTTCTTGGCACACTTCAGCCTCTTCAGCAGCACACCAATGTGTCGCCGCACACAGTTTGGGAAACACTGGCCAAGGATCTCAAGATCCAAGGGACCCTCCAACAAACTGTGGTATGCATAGGCCATAGAGTCAATTGCTGGTATATCACCATTTAGATTAAACTTTGTCAAAAATTTATGTCTTAATTATTATTCACAAAACTTAGTTTTACTCAACTTTCCTGGTGATAACGCCAGAGTCTTCCAACGAGTTTCTATGAATCTCAATATGACGGTTGGTCAAGTCGCATGCCAACTATTGTGCCGATATACTCAAGGCACGATAGATGCGTCCTGCGTTTGCTGGATCGTACTGATTGTTACGTGTGGCTCTATCAAAAGAACTTGTGGCTGTTTAAAATGCACCTGATCAGTGGCAGAGGTGCAAACCGCTCCCCCCACACCATGTAAAAAATGTAAAAACCAGGCCCCTACCTAGCTGGTATTTTGGTATTTACTATTCTTTTGGTTTCAGTAGATTGGTGTTTTTTTGCATTTTCGGTGTGTTTTCAGGTCTTTGTATAGCCGTTCAATACCAGACTTGCTATTGTTTCTCAACTATTTTCTGAGTGTTAGCCAGCGGATTCCCTTCAAATAAGTTTCACCCTGCCTCAAACGTCTAGTTACATCACTGCACCTGATCAAAGCAAGGTTGAACTGCAGATAAGAGCTATGTGTAGGGCTAGTAGCAGTATACTACAATAAAAGCATAGTTGTTTCTTAGGTGACTGATCATGAGCAATACAGTAGTTTTGTCAGCGTTTGTATCGCGCAAAGCTTGATTGGTGTTTTTAGATATGATTTTTACCATTTGAATTTTCTTCAGTAAAGTCATTCAGAAATCAGATTGCTATTGAATACTCGCGGAAGTTTGTAGGCCTACTGTTCCAGTGGTAAGCAAATCAAAGTAGATCGTGATGAGCTTGAATAGCGTTTGGGTCTGATGCCTTAGATTAGTGGTTCTTAGTTTATGCAACCACCCGAAGCCTTATTTCTTAGCTTGATGGTCACTAACTGCTCAGGCGAAAGGTCCTTTTCAAGATTCAAAAGAATTAAAACTGAAGAATTAAAAAAATGAAGGGTCGCGATGTTCCAGGAGAGGTTGTCCACACTAAGCATTCGATACATTAAAAGTGACAAACTTAGGCAAACAAATTGTAATGAATTCTTAGATAATTTTGTTATGAAAAGGCAGGACAAAACCTTTTCAACTGTTTACTGTGTTATGTTCAGCCTTACTTGATTCAATGATTGTAGCTTTTTATTTCATTATACGTATTTCAATAATGACAGCATAAGCGAAATTTAAACCAGTCCAGTTGCCACGGTGGGCGTTGGTGAGTTCTGCCCTTCCAAATTTACATGAAACACTATAAAGCAGTAAAGATTTTGTCAAATTTTCAGAATGTCAAGTCTGCTTGTGCAAATTTAATCACCCTATTCATGACTTTCTGGCGACGGTTCTGGTCTCTAAACTTCATATCTTTTCACACAACAGTTTAGTTGCGTTCGATTCTTAACAGTCTGAAAAAGTAAGAAAAACAAAAATCATGAACCTAACAGTTACAACCATTTGGGTGTGTTTTACGTGACGTGTTTTGCTCGTATGTGTGAGATTTTTACAGCCGTGGTAAGCAAGTTGCAACGTGGTCCTCATGTTGTGCTTTAAAGTCTTTATGCCGCCACACAACTATACAGGTGCAGTGTGTTTGTTGTTTTTTTTTAACACAGATAAGAAACAACAGATGTGACACTTATAATAACGTAGGCCATGTCTTTTGTCAAATATTTCAATTGTGGCGATTTCGGTTGGTTTCAACAATTCCATGCAATTGAACACTTTTACGTCGAAGGAAGCAACAAACAGTGATCGTGGGCATGCCAGTAATGATTTACAATTTTTTACTGATCATTCTTGTCAGTGTCATTTTCGGATTTTCGCAAATTGACTTTCCAAAAACGCTTTCCATTTTTTTCCTTGCAACAATGGGAGAGGGGGCCTCACATCAGTTAAATCTGGCTCTGCATGAGATTGTATAGATTCTGTGATTAGAAGAATCTCCAACACATTCAAGTAAAGTTTGTTGATGTTGAAGATCTGGAAATCGATTTTTCTATTTTCAGTAACCCTTCTTGTGTCAATGCCGAAGAGGTGCCACAAAATTATCAAAAGGAGCTAATTGTGTTAGAGTGCAACAATGCTCTTGAAAACATGCTGGTGGACTCATTACAATGCAATCACAACAAATATATGCATTAAAACCGTTAACGCCCACAACTGCAATCATCGTGGTCTTTGAAGTTATGATCGGCCATAAATCGTGACCAGATTGTGCTAGAGCTATGGTTCTTAACCAGGGGGCTGCCTTCCCAGGGAGACATCAATAGATTTCAAGGGGGTAGCAAGCTCTTACATGTTCTGCAACATGGAAAGTTTGATAAAGAAGTTAACCAATAAATATGTTTGCTTACACAACTTGTTCATTGGCAGGGGGCTTGACACAAAGAACAATTAATGAAAGGGGGCATGGCAGAAAAAATGTTGAGAAACACTGCGCTAGAGAATCAGTGAAGACATTGTCAGTTTCGGAAGACAGCAACGCATCTTTTGAGGTATGTTGCATGTATATACTTGTGATGTCATTGTGACGTGCTTTTTGGGAAAAACCTGGTTTCCATGATGCCAAAAAATTTGTGCTTTGTATTCAAAAAGCCGTGGAGAAGAAACCAAACACATTAGAAATAAAGTTTCTACATAAAAAATGTGAGTTAGTACCGGAACTTTGCGAAAGTGATTGAAAAAATTAACGTTTCTGGTGGGGACATAAAATGGCACAAAAGCCAAAATTGGGTTGTTTTTCTCTCTTTGGACATTTGAAGGGGAAATTTACCCTTCATATGTCTAGAAAACATCTGAAAATTGCAGAGCCGGTTTCTCTTGGTGTCTTACAACACCCTACCAAATTTCAAGTAAAAATATTGAGGAAAAAAAGTTATGGAAGATTTTCCATATAATTAATTAGGTAATTCTCTAGGGAATTCACAAATTACCCTGTTTTTAGGCCGTAACTTTCCAACCACTAATGCTAGAAAGTCAATCAGGGGTTCTAAAGATTAAGAATTTCACCTAGTTTCTCAAGTTACAAGAAAAACACAACAGCTATCCCTTGTAGCTTTTTTTAAGCCCCCGGCAACGTCGTAATCGTCAATTGTAATCAATCACATGTTTTGAATAATCGTAATCAATTAAACTGACCAAAAATGGCATGTAATCGTATCGATCATATTACCAATTGAATCGTAGTCAACGATTACTTTCGCGATTAAACGTGGAATTCTTCGCGTTACATCAATGCATGATTAACTGCAGTTTTGGGAGGCTGGATTTCCTAATTTATTATCGGTTATAATTGTGAAGTCGCAGTAGTGACATACACAAGTGAATCCATCACAATTTATTTGCACAGGTAGACTGGTTTCACATATTTAAACACATCTTCAGTCTTGCAGGTATAAAACTTAGCCAATATAAAACTCGTGAGTGTTGACAGTGAAACAATTGTAGAAAAACCTGAACTGTTGCTGTGAATAATCAGCAAGAACGGGTTAATTTAGCCTGGCTAAATTGATACTTCAGCAACAGAAAAGCTAGCCTTACATTATGAGGGTATGCGTTGGTTTTATGCATATACCAGGGGTGGCGAAACTTGCTCTATGTATGAGTCGCATATCGTAAAACCCAAGTTATAAAGAGCCACAACATAAAAATCTAATACACAAATTTTTTTGCAATCTATGCTTGTGACATCATAATTCTTTTTTTAATTCTTTTCGGAACGACAAAGTAATACTGTACGGCATGCTAGGTCCCATAGTACCATTTTACAATGTTTCTACATTTTGCAATAGAAATAAAAAATAAAGAACAAATATATAATTTTTTCGAAAGCTCAATGAGCCACATGCAAAGGTTTGAAGAGCAGCTGTGGCTCGCGAGCTCCAGTTTGGCCACCCATGGTATATACATTCAGAGGAAATACATAAATATAAGTGCTGCAGCAGGCTATGTGTATAGTTAGTAGGACAAGCAATTTTTTGACCAAAACTTAAAACTTTGACTTTACATATTATTAAATTTGCTTTATTTTGACCTATCAATTTCCTGCATTTGTAACTGAAATGCAGAATACCAAATACATATTAAAAATCTAGCCGGTAAAAATCTGTACTCTGTTAAAATGAAAAAAAAAATCGAAGGGAAAATGACCCAACCAACAAAACTAGAGGTAACAAACTATAGACAAAAATCAATCCAAACGCACAAGAGAAATATCCAGTGCCAATAAATGTCCTGAAGTCACTGAGAAAGTTCTGCATTATCATACAAGCATCAAGCAATGCATCACATTATCAGACATGGGGCAATTACAGCACAAATGTAATTGATTACTATTACGATTATTTGCCACCTGCTCGATTACGATTACGAATAAACAAAATCACAGTGTAATCAATTACGATTACATTGAAAGTAATCACGACTACATTTGTCTTGAAACATCTTCAGAACGAAAACAAACCCTATTTGCACGGTTAGATGTAAGCATATCTTCAGACAACATACGATAATAATGAACACAATAAACAAAATTATATACTAGTCTGTAAACATCAAGCACCGGAAAAATTACAACAATTGTTTAATGAGATGTTCGTGCTGTCAACAAGCCAGTGGCAGAACTAGAGGTTTGAGCTAGAGGAAAACGTAGCTGAAAGAGGCCAACTGACCTCTGTAGGTGACCTACAAGTCAAAACTAAGAGAAAAAAAACTTGAGAAACAATGAAGAATCCAGGTGTGGATGGCTATACTAAAACCCCAAATCAACGGAAAATCTCCGAAAAACACAAAAAGATGACAACCTACTAAAAACCAAAAGAATACTAAAACTGAAATATAAGCTACGTGGGCGCCTGGTTTTTACATTTAGCTGGCCAGCGGAGTCAAATCGCCCCTCACCCCTCCTGTCAGCTGCTGCACTTCAACAAACACTTTAAATATTAATTAAACAAAAATAATCAATGTTTAAAATCTTTGTTACAGTTGATAAACATCAAGGCTTCAAATCTTTAACAGTCAAATGACATCTATCAGGCTTGAACATTCGTCCAGCAACCTTGAAAATTCGTTTGTTAATAATTTCAAAATTCCTGACTATTTCTTCTAACTGCAGGTTACGATCGTCTGCAAGACAGCATAGCATTGTGCAGCTGTTAATTTGAAATGAAATGAATAGTGACGCCAATGTAGCTGCGCATCTGTCTACTGGAACAAATGCCATTGGTAAACAAAACCTCACTGGTTTCATTAGTTTTTTTAGCAGTAGGCCTATGTGGTGGATCACGAATGACATGCTAGTTATCAGTGTTGTGGAAAAGTACTTTCGACTTGGATTAACACACCTTATTCCTCTGAAAAAAAAATTTTTTACTGTACTAATTTGTATACATAGCCTACTCCAGCACTTCCATTCATAAGTTCACTCTGATTGTATACATAAATAAAACCAACATCTCCCCTCGTAAAGTCCTGCTATTCTGTTGCCGAAGTGTCAACCCGTTTTTATGTGAAGCTCTTCTTTTTATTGCTATGTCTCATTAGACTCACTACACTTAAAAGCACTAGTGTTTCTGTATGCTTTCGAGGAATCAGTCGACTGCCATCTGCTTTCGTCTTTTTGCGATGATTCAAACTTGCACATATCTCTATTCAAGTATATACTTTCCACGATGGGTGTAAGCAAGGAATCGATCAGCAAATTTTTAATAGGAAATCAATTTCACGTAAAATTACGCATCCTCAGTCGATTCTTGCTTACACCCATTGTGGAAAGTACATAGACTCACTACGCTACTTCTGGCAGCCAACAGGAAGGGTAGCTGCAACAAAGCGAGAATTCGCTACAAACACTGTGCTTGCCACTAGACTATCTGAATTTAACACACACAGACGAGCTAATGGCCTCCCCTGAAACATAACCATAACAAACGATGATAAAGGAAGAAACACAGCCGCCACAACCGCCGTTCAGTGCACAGTGATGTAGGGTGAAGATTTCCAAGTTTATTCACAAATGTAATCGTCGATTACGATTAAATTAGCAATGTAATTGATTACGTTTACGTTTCATTTTTGGCCAATTCAATCAATGAAACTTACTCAAAATACTGTAATCGATTGTAATCGATTACGATTGACGATTACCCCCATGTCTGCACATTATTGCTTTCAAAGTTTCTATATGCATAATGGCTTGAGTATTTACTAAACCAAGTACTTTGAGAGTAAGACCACGTTTTTTGCCTTACCACACCTAGCCTACTTAATGTTCAATCGCGCAGTAGTGGGCAAAACAACACTATTACGTCAGAAGTCACAAAGCATGATATTTCAGAATTTCGATTCATAACCACTACTAAAAGGAATGCAAGCAGCCTGGGATTATTTCACCTACAGAGATTCACTCAATACCCTGCTGAACACCAGCACCTGGAACCACTGTCGGCTACTCGCTGCACAGGAGAGCCACACTGCTGCCTGGTCAGAAGTGTTTCCAATTGCCAACGTTGGAAACCTGCTCAGCCCTGATGAGCTCCGTATGGTAATCACCCTTCGAACCAGTGCCAAAATCTTTGAAAGCACAAAAAAATGCTGCTGCAGCAAAACTGTTGATGAGCTGGGGCTCTATAGCCTCTCCTGTACTAAAAATACAGGTCACTTCCCTAGATATTCAGCCATCAACTCCATCCTCAAATGGTCATTGATCCACATTAACCTCCCCTCTACCTTGGAGCTTGTTGGCCTGACAAATGACAGAGCGGGGTCAGATGGATTGACTTGGGGCACCTGGTGAAAAGACCTAAGCCTAGTATGGGATGCAACAGTTGTGGACACTTTTGCTTGGGGCCATTACAAAGACACTGCCAGACAGGCAGGTTTTTCGGCTACGAAGGCTGAGGCTGCAAAATGCCAAAAATACCATGACTTCCAAAGCAATTACCACTTTCATCCAGTTGCAATTGAGACCACTGGTGTGTATATGGCAAGTTCACCGCCCCTTTTTTGAGTGGCCTCGCAAAGAAACTTGTTGATATGTTTGGTGACCCCAGGGGGCACCAGTGGTTCCACCAGCACCTGTCCTTGGCTGTGGTAAGAGTAAATTCTGCCAGTGTATTGGCCTGTGTGCAAGTTTAATCAGATGTTGTCTGCACTTCTTTTTTTAGTTAGCAGCAAAACATTTGGACTTAATGAAAAATTGACTTTTTTTGACCAAATAACTTGAGTTGCTCATGGTATCAGTATGAAATTTGGTTTGTGGACGTTTCATGAACTTTGAAAAAGGCGTATTGACTTTGGTTGCCCTAGTAATAAGTACAGTACTGTAGTTTAACTTTTTCAGAGGAATGAAGTAATTTAATCCAAGTCAAAAACATCTTTCCACAATGCTGATAACAAGCATCATGTCAACAGAGATCATCCACCACACACTGGTAAAAAAATCAACGACACCAGTGAGGCTTTGTCGATCATTGATGTTTGCACCCGAAGACATGTGCAGCTATATTGGCATCACTGTTCATTTCATTTCAAATTACAAGTTACACAATGCCATGCTGGCTTGCAGATGATCCAAAGGACATCACACAGCTAAAAACATCATAATCTAGTTTGAAGAAATAGTCATCAATTTTGAAAATATTAACAAACAACTTTTCAGCGTGTTGGATGAGTATTCAAGCCTGTTGTTTTACTGATAAAAGATGATAAATGTTGATGTTTATCAACGGTAACAAACATTATAAACACTGATTATTTTTATTTAATCAATGTTTAAAGTGTTTGTTGACTCTTGACTACACAAATATTTGAGCAAACAATTAATGTGATTTTTCTTTTTTTTAGTTCTTAATCCTTAGTGATTCATAATTTTGTTTATTGTATTTGTTCATATCTTATATTAACTGAAAAATACTTACATCAAACCATGCAAATGGGTTTTGTTTTCTTTGAGGATGTCTCAAAACAAATGTGATCACAATTACTTTCAATGTAATCATAATTGATTACAATGTGATGTTTATTCGTAATCAAGCATGTGGCAAATAATCGTAATCGCTTACATTTGTGCTGCAATTGCCCCATGTCTGCTGTCATGGTAGTGTAGCAGATGCGTCCACATCTGCTGTCTGACTGGTTTTCAATTCGGCTCTCACCTTCCTTGGTGTCTTTCGCTTTGGTAGTAGTAGCTGCACTTTTCATGGGACAACTTTCTTTACTTTTTTCAAATTTCCAAACTATTGTGTTTAGATTTACGGTTTAGGGTTAGATTTGGAGGCTAGGTTAAGGAGTTTAGTACGTTTCTACCAAGCCGAGTGCAGTCTACTACTGCACACTCCTCATGCATTACTGCTACGTTACAAGCACTAAGCAGCGGACAAATAAGTTTTCAAAATTGAAGATCGGCTGGTGGAAGTAGCCCAGGGGTGGGCAATTACTTTCCTGAGTGGGCCAGTTACAGATAATAGACTTGGTTACTGGGCCGGAGGCTCAAAACTAAATATGAAACTATGAAATAATGAATGTTCAAACAATTTATTTAGAAATAACTAGCGTAACAGCTAATGTACAACAAACAGCGAGTGTAACAAGTGGCACTATGATTAATGAGACTGATGTAGCCTACTGCATATGTCCACAAGTTTGTTTAAGTCAGACTTGAAGCTGCTTGTGCTGATTCTTAAGACAGCTTGTAGGTTTGAATCTGTTAGAAAAGATCTGTTTTTGCTTTTGTTAATCTCCATACTTGAGAAAGTTTGCTCGCATATATATGTTGATGCAAACAGCACAAACATTTTTCTTGCAAATTCTTTGACATTTTTTAATTTCTCTGGCTGAAGTGATTCATAAAACTCAATCAATGGTTTCTATGCCATTTGACACACACAAATTTATGATTAATTGAATTAATGTTTCATATGACTCAGCTAATAACCAGAAACAATGCAAAAAGCCATCGATCATGCAAAGTAACCAATTGTATTGTCAGTTGAAATTAGAAAATGAAAACACAGGCAAGAGAACTGAAAAATGTAAACAAAGATTGTCACTGTGTCACATATCTATGATTAGTGAAAGACTATCATGGAGGTTATTTTCTGTAGTCAACCAACCCTGAAAAGCATTTATTCATATGGTAGTGGCTATGAATACGCCTTACATGACGTGGTTCAAATAAAGTGCTGAATTTGTCACTCAAGCGGCACCAACGTCATAGCATAGCAGATTACGTTTAAGGTCAGCTTTGCCAAAGGTTTGCGGTTTTTGACTCTCACCTTCTTGGCGTCTCTCGTTTTGGTAATCGTGACTGCATGTTTTATTAATTCAAGGGACCATTTTTTCTTTACTTTTTTCAAAACTTTAGGTTTAGGGGTTACATTTAAAGGTTAGGTTTAGGGGTTAAGGCTATGGTTACGGTTAGGTTTACCTTTTACATTTACTATGTTTCTACCAAACCTAACTACACTCTTCTCATGCGTTATTAATAAGGTTTCAAATATCAAGATCCACAGGCGTACCTGTAGCCACTGCCTTTATTAACTGGTTAGGTTAAAGCACAGGCCTACATTCAGTACCACACAGAAAAAAACTTGGTCAACATTCAAAAAGTTCAAAAAAAAGAAAAAAGTTTAAAAATTGCTCTAGGCTTACAGACACAGCTTGGCATGAAGAAGTACACCTGTTCTTGAACTGGTACAGTGCCAAATTGCCAAAGGAACAGACTCCACTGAATTGGTACAGGGCTATAGTATTTTTAAAAGGTACAAACCACCAGACCAGTGTTGCCATGACTCTGTTGTTACGAAAAAGTACTAGATTTCATGATAAAAAAAACACTAGATTACAAAGCAACTTTAGACACAGTGAAAATGCCCAGAAAATGCATTGCAATGCCAACCATAGACATAATACAACTCATTGTAAACCAGAGACAAAGAAAATGGGTGATAGCATGCATCAACTCTTCCTCTTGTGGTTGTTTGTACAGGTCACTGAAGCTTTTAACAGATGGCCAAGTGACTTTGCAACGGTTTAATTCAAAACATATTATTTTGCGTTGTGTAATTTAAATTTAATATTCAATTAGGTAGAATTTTTAGTAAATTACAATTGTACTAAACCAAAAGGCTCAATCACAGTCAGTTACAATTACACAAAATTGTGCAATTAAATTACATTTAGCTCACTCATAAAAACACTAGGTAGCCATAAAAAACACTAGAACACTAGAAATGAAAAAAAACTAGATCTAGTGTAAACACTAGGAGTGGCACCACTGCAGACCACGTTGCCAAAAATTCTGATGAAATTGGCGGGAAGACTCGCGGGGATTTTCATCGCCATGCAACTAGCCATTGATGACCCATTCATCAACACTGAGCCTACTCACGCAAAACGCATATAACAATTTTGAGAATATCTGTCTATAAAACTTGGTATCTACTCCAAAGACTTCACCTCTCGTAGTATGAGTAACCATGATATTCAGAATACCACACCGCAAATGACTACACGATGAAGTTGAAGCAGCTCAGCAAGGTTACTACGCTTCGCCGAAGATACGCTAAGCAGACTTTGTGTATACGTGCGTGGGCTGTAGTAACCTCGCGAACCAAGCTGCGTAACGTAGTACAGCACACTGCCAACGAAAAGAAGACCGGCTGGTTAGCCTTTTTCTTTGTTTACCTAGCTGTGTCATGTTGTGCGTCATGGAATGTTAGGTGGAAGTTGCTCGACACCACGCCTGCACTGAGTGGTAAAGCAAACACACCAAGGTCTTACTTCAATTTCATTTTAATTTTAATTTTGAAACAGATCTGAAGTCCATAGTACAAGCACACACTGTTTGCACAATGCAGATTGATAAAAACAGACAACAGAACGTTTTACAACGGCGTTGGAGGCAGAACCACAGGCTTACAGACACTTTCTTAACACTATTGTTTGTTAACCCGCACACTGTTGTACGCCTTTAACAGTACGGATGTGCAACATATCAAACAGCAAAAACTGCTTAACACCTTGTCAGAAACACGGTGTGTGTGTGTCGCGTGTAGAATTCCCACACCGCCATTTTTTCTCGTTTCATATGTTTCGCTAGGTGACAGAACTTTTGATATTCTAAGCGATTTTCACATTTTTGAGGTGTTTGATAATTTTATTTTTTTTGCTTGTTTCACTCAGACGCAAGGTCCACACTAGTTAGAAGAGAACACAAGGGAACAAAAATGCTTCTACACAAATACATCACGATCACAGGGTGCGTGTTTGTTGGTATGCCACATGCAGTCAATACTGAAGCTAAAGAGTAACGAACAATGAACGAAACACCAGCAACTAGCCTATTGCATTCGATCATCGTCATACGATGATTGCATACTGGGAGAGAAATGGAGATTTGTAAAATGCATCAGACAATTGAAGTGAACGGATAATAATATTTAATAATATTTATTTTTAGTCAGACTCATGTTCCATATAACAGGGTTACTGGACAGGCGCATGGTCAGAAATTTTGGTGGGAGGTGGCAAACAACAGACAAGTCTCCATATATAATGCCCCTTGTTTTTAAAGCATCATCCATAAAACGTGCATTTTTCTGGCTCTTTTCTTCTGAATAATTAGGTTCAGATTTAAGCCGGCAAACAGACAGTCTATTTTCGTTTAGTTTTAAAAGTTTGTTTTTAGTAAAGTTTGTAGCTTCTACTCTGGATCAAAGCCACCAGTTGCTCGTAAAATTTTTCTGCAAAAGCGCATGTGAAATGTCGATGCTGTAAGTGCAACATCTGCAGTGTCATTTTTGCAGCCAATAATGCAGTTGAGTAAAAAGTCATCGTGGACGACATTGTGCGTGAGCTTTTTATTTTTACGCCAGGCCCATAACCAGCCTGGGACACCAAGGGGAGCGATGCGTTTTCTGAGAGGGGCCCAAATTTTTTGCACCATGTCCAATATATTTGAACTATGTCCAAAACATTTTTCCAAGAGGGGCGAAAATATTTCTAGGGGGGCTTCTTCCCCCTGCGCCGCCCTTGGTTACGGGCCTGATTTACACGTTTTTGATGTACACGCTGAGACGTAATGAGGGGGAAAGGGGGGTTCAATTCCCAGGGCGCCGAATCACTATGGGTCGCTGAATAACTGCGTGGGGCGCCGATTCGGCGCCGCCGAAAAGTCACAACAATGTCACACAGTGGCGTGCAGAGGGGGCCAACGGGGCGCCGGCCCCGGGCATCCAAGGCAGGGGGCATCCAAAGAGTGAAATTAAAAATATTTAAATGCGGTAACTAGATTATTTTTCTATTGTAAGTCCACTAATGCATGTTGCATGGAATTAATTTTTCGAAACTTGATTTATTGTCAACACCAATTTTTACGTATTCAAATACCAGTAATTCTCACATTCTTCAATACCAGGGACCTATACTCTAAGTGTGCGGCGTGCACCCAATTAAACTGATAGTGACGTGACTTGTTCCAGATCGTGCGATCAAGGGAAAATCACAAAAAGAATTGAAAGACAATCAGGGTGAAGAAAAACCCGTTTTGTTTAAAAAAATAACCCACCTGTGCAGTGGCGTAAGCAGAAAATTTTCATGGGGGAGGTTCATTCAGTGGCATATGGTAGTCATTTGCATTTGGTGTGCGCTATTTTTGACGTCAAAATTTGATGTCATATTCATGTTTCCAAACCAACGTTTTGGCAAAGTTTGTTGACATAATAGGCATATTCTTCTACCTACACGCACTCCCTTATTTCATGTGTCATTGCACTGAATATAGACTATCAGCGCTCCAAGTTAGGATATTGGAGGAAAATAAACAGTGACGATTCTAGAATGAAAAAAGTGGGGGGAAGCACTGCGGGGCCAAGGAAAAATTAGGGGGGACAACATAAATATCTACCTCGCATGGTGATTTTTCATTGTTTTGAAGATTAAGTTGCTATGATTAACCCTATCAAACCCAACATAGGCTTGTGAATATCATAAAAAAGATGAACTAGCGTTAATAATCACTAGAGACACCTAAACGCCACTGCAGATGCAATCACATACGTGTACTGCTATGTCGAAAATTCTATGCTAACCATGCAACTTCCGCAGCACCGCACATGTAAATCGAAATACCGTTTTCCGTACACAATTGTGCCGGCTTCACATGAACGAAAGCAGCTTTAGAAAGTGAACGCAATTCACATGAAAGCGAAATGGTTCCAACCACGAATTCCATCATGACACAGAGACAAGTAGGCTGTTGATAGCCAACTAGTTTCATCAAAATATTCTTATTACAAAGCACATAAAAATAAAACATTTTCCAACGGTTTGGTGACTACTGACTAATCCGTTTTTGTGGAAGCTTATGGACATTTTGTGATTGTGGTGTAACCATAACAATGTTATGCAACTACTATTACGAGTGTGCAGCGTGGATAGGGTGAGGACTATTCAATGCAG
>Ga0210059_1002955_pt1 | contig 26942 bp, 24 predicted proteins | sample Ectturendosymbi2_FD_188042 | JGI IMG/M metagenome (GOLD analysis project Ga0210059, IMG submission 188042) | Ecteinascidia turbinata endosymbiont from Florida, USA - Sample 2 (SPAdes) (version 2) | ecosystem: Host-associated > Tunicates > Ascidians > Unclassified | place: Key West, Florida... | reverse complement strand
CAAGTGCGAATGTTTTTGAAGCAGCCGAACAGGCAGCTCCAGCAGTTACTTGCTGTTGAAAATAAAATTTTGCAGCAGCTAAAACCATCACTTGACAGTTTTCGGTTCTCTACATGATGTTCCAACTTACACTAATTTTTTATCCACATAACACTGGCATGCATTCAGAAATGCTATACACCAACGGGTCATTTGAAATCTGCCAAGAACGAATGTTTGTGAAGCAGCATCGAAAAAACGGCTGAAACACTTACTTGCTGTCGAAAAAAATATTCATGCTCAAGCAAAAATCGTCAACTATCTACATGATATGTTTTGACTCAGTAAAAACGTTTTTGAGTAAATATTTATGCACTCTGCATTGTCATGCGTCCACAAATGCTTTACACTAACGGATCATTTGAAATCTGCCAAGAACGAATGTTTGTGAAGCAGCATCGAAAAAACGGCTGAAGCAATTACTTGCTGTCGAAAAATATATTTATGCTCAAGCAAAAATCATCAAATCTCTGCATGATAGTTTTTAACTGAGTAAGAAAACGTCTTAGTGATTGTTTATCCACATTACATTAGAAATCGCTCCCAATGAAATGCAATGTGACGAGACAATCAGCCACATGGTTACAGCAGGCCGATCTTATTTCCGCACTCTGCGAAACGCGTGCGTGACTGCAGGCAAAACCACCATGACTGCAGGCAAAATATACCATGGCTGCTTTGAAATGCTCTCCTGACCACACCGTACGTCAGCGAACATTATAAATACATGTTTCTGGTTGCTAGAGACTTGGACGAAATGTTCGTACTTTATAGAGGAAAACATACAACCCGGCGCTCAACGGTTGGCATTTGAAGTGAAGTACGAGTATATCGTACGCCAGCCACGAATATACCGTGGGGCGGCGTTCTGCTCTTGGGCAAGTTTCCAGACAAGCGGCGATTGAAGTGTTCCTCTCATTTTGAAAACGAAGTATGACATTCTTTTTTGTGTAACAGTTTATGAAATTGCAAATTAGCTCGTCAAAGTTTCCTCCAACATTTTCCTTCCCCAAAGTTTCCTGCCAACTTGATCTGGATTATTTTTCAGTGCAAGATAATAGTAGTAAAGCGTTTTGAAATCGTTGTGCTGCAAATCGATATTAAGATGCAAATTATATGTTAATTTTATTTTTATTCCAAAACTCTGTGCATGTTAACAGTCACCACAACATCTTCATGTTCTTGCAAACACTTTTTGATGTCATCTTGAGCGTTTCAAAGGATCTAACATTAGAAAAACAATGTCGACGAATTAAATACAGTAAAATGAACACAGTTTGGAACATGGGTGTGATCTTCCGTTTTAATGTTTCCTATTTAGTGGCTCTCAGAATATCCTCTTTGACATGGTAAACGTTCATCAGCTTCTCAAAAATCTGTGTTCCGATTAACCCGTTAGTGGAAGAAAGGCCATAAGAAAAAACAAATGAATATCGCTTTATAATCCTGCGATTCTCAAAATCAACAATTTTCCCTTGCTTTACTTGATTTATAATATCCAATAACTCATATCATTTGTTGAATGCAATTCGCAAATTAACGATTAATAATTATCATACACGAAATCCTATCCTTCACTGTTCACTCAAACCGCATTGTTTCCTTTCTTCCTTGATCTGTCTTTCCGCGGTTTCGATTCCGAAATGCATAAAACCTGATCTGCCAAAACTTCCTTATATACTCTGCTTGACACGTTAGGAGTTCAATCTTCAAGAAAAAATTTTATTTCTGAAAAACGTTAGAAAGATGCTATCAGTGACAAATTTGTCACGAGACATTTCTAGAACCCAAATGCACCTGATACGTAACGAACAAAGAAGAACGTTCTGGTGAAACAAAGAGGTGTGAAAGCCAAAAAAATGTGAACGCTTTTTTCCGTGCTGCTGATGGATGAACGAAAGGTTCCAAAACAATACTTAAACGCCAATCTGTTCGATATAGGAGCTTCTTAAGTTTTCTTTCAAAATGTACGACAAAAGAATGAGACACGCTTCAAAGACCCACACCTTACATAATGCGATGTTTTCACATTAACTGAGTTATAAGGAACAGGCAGTCTGAACGTTTCAGCTGAAAATTGAAAAATATGGAAACAACATCAATATAAACAGTTTCAATTTTAATTAAGGCATTATTTGAGGAGAAGTCATGAATGAAATGTAGTTTTCACTGAAACATGACAAACAGCCAGGAAAGCGTTGTTTTGTGCTTTGGCAAATTATGCATCTTCATTCACATGCACGAAAATAAAATGTTGACTTTAGGTTGTTTGCAAATAAATTTATGTGTCTTTTAAATCAAGAAAACAATGAAGAAACCATTCAACACATTCAGAGAATCCAAAGAGAATATCTTTCATTCCTTTTCAAATAAACATTAAGTTGTCAACATAGTTTCACTTGACTTTATGAATTTCGAAACATGCCAAAATTGCATATCGCGAAATGTTCCGCCATTTCCCAGTAAGAAATAGAGCAGAAGAAAAGTACTTGAAAAGTCATTTAAAACCCGAACTTTGTTTTCATTTATCAACTTAATATTTTGATTACCAGGTGAGCATTTGACTTCATCATGAATCTGAATATTTTTCATAAAAAACTCTGTGAAACGGAAGCGATGCTGAAAACGAAAGATTGAAAAGAAACGTAACATTTTTGATCGGATTCTCAACTGCTTTCATGACAAGATTGCATCATAAAATGAGCCGGAACGTACTCATAAGCTTCGTTACATATTTAATTGCCCTGATGTTTTCAGCGCTGTTATGGTAGTCAGTTAAAAAGTGTATTTGCTTTTTGTCCACTTGAAATGAAAGAAACACTATAACATTTGTGCAGAGTGTGATGAGCATGGTCATGCAATACTGTTTCGTACTGCCTCATTCGCTGGTCGGAATACAATTGATGATTGGGCAAAGGTGGTGAATGTGGAGCATTGGAAAAACATTGTTAAATCGATTCACAAGCTCTAGATGTTGCATATTTGTTTCTTTTAATACGCGTAGCTCGTCAGCCATGTGCCAAATCAAAGTCAAAATTACCAAAAAGTTTGAATGGAGAATTCTGGTTTAACCAGAGAAGTTAATTTTACTCGCAAAATATCGTTCATTCCAAGGTATGTCACAATGCTTGTTAAATAGCACACTACCACTTCTGACATAAATGAAACACATAATCGAATCGTGGATGGTGTCTCTGTTTGTTCTTTTCTTCTTCAAAAATACGACAAGTTGGTTGAGAGAAAATTTCCTATCAAATGATCTCTCCACACGCATTGCAAACAACGAAATAAACCAATGTCGCAATACCTGAAATACCTTGACTGAAACGAAAGGCTCGAGAACAGGTGCGAAGTTTGCGTTGTGTTTTCTTTATTGTCATTCAATGAATGCCGCTTCATTCAGAAACGATACAAACGAATTGTGTGAAAAGCGAGATTTTTTGCTAGCACATCGTTCTCACACGTGACTGTGAATGGGGGATTGCAATCCGACATGAAACAACTTCAAATAAGTTATAAGAGGATTTTGTAAATATCAATGAAAACGAAGGATATTGTTCCATAGCACTGAAAATTTTGCAAGTTTTGTAAAACTTTTGAATGTTCCAGGATGCCTTATGACATCAGTTTTGATGAAGTTATTTGTTGGACCAGCGTTCTAAATGGCTGAGGTCAAAATTGGTCTATCTTGAATAGTAGGGCGGCTTGGTAGAGGCTTAGGTTGGTGTCTTAATTCAAGATGAGTTTGTGGAGTAATTGTAACAGCCCTTGCCACAGACATTTGTAGGTATGGCTGGTGTCAAAAAACATCGACAATCATGCCCACAAGTGGTCTGGAAAGATGTTACTTTTTCTAATTGGATTTACTAATTTTGGAGAAGGTTCACAACTCATGATGATTTGTTGGAGATTTTTGAAACATTAATCTGAAAATAATTCAATTATGCAAAAAATTCGGCGCAGCGTTGTCTTTGTGATAATGTTTTGAAAGCTCTGAATGTGTGCAAACACCATAGCGAAATATTTGTGACATGAAAAAATTGCGTTTGACGAATTATTTCTGTGGCAAAATTTAGCCGCCACTAAATGTTTCATCGCAGGTTTGCATAACCGTTGAAACACTTTATATGAAAATTATGTTTTCTTCTGATAAGGTTCGCTGCGAATAACGGACTTTCAGCAATTAAACTGTCTTCGAATCAACGTAACGTTTATTGCGGCATCCATTTAATTTTGAGCTGTGAAGTGATGAAACCATCATGTCCTGTCTAGTAGCGCATGGTCGTCTGAAGATTTTTTCCCGTGTCAGGCCAGTAGTAAATTTTTGCAGTAGATAGTCAAATGTTTTTTTCAGGGATCGAGGACTTATAGTGGTGAAATTTCATTTTATCAACTCGAAAAAGAACGTTTTTCCACGAAACGTCAACAGATAAATGTCAAATATCACAATAAAATGATGGACTGACATCAACTTCAGACGTCCACGTGTAAGCGTTTATATTTCACGAGGCCACTTGGACTTCCGTTGTTTACGACTCGAAAGTTCATTGGATTGTTTGTTACAACGAAAGCACTGCTTCATGATAGCTTTTTGAAAGTATGAAGAGTGGTCAAAAATTATTTTCATTGATTTATGAAAAAATCAGCGTTTGTGCGAAATTTTCTCAATAGAACAATCTTTCGAACAAGGGCGTACGCAAGGGGGTTGGGGGATTGGGGAAAAATCCCCGCTTGGGCTTGATATTTTACAAAAACTTTGTTGCCTGCGCAAAGGAGTTTAATTGTTTTCGCATACTTTTTCGTTTTTTATTTGTCGACTTAATACAAACACCAGGAAATAAATTTGCATGCAAATTTCAAGGTACATTGCAAATGGGTTAAAAGGCAATAAGTAGATTTTGCTGGGAATGTGGGTTATCGTCTGCGACCAGAAATCCTCTAACCACTTTTGCAGATTTTGAAAAGATAACGTTGGATGTTGTATTGCTCAGGAAGTATCATCACAACAGGGACGTTCAGAGGTCTGGTGATTCCCGGGACATTTGCATAATTGTATTCTACCTAACAAATTGTAGTCTTGGATTGAAATTGTGAAAAATACAGGAATTTGAAACACTTAAAAACTAATGTTGGCAAAAACAACGTTCAGAAAAATCATACAAAAACCTTCGAACAGAATGGATTGTTTTTTACATGTAGGACTTTAAATCGCATTTTCTGCGAGCCTGAAGCATAGGTCTATAAGCAGTATACTTCTAGTAAAGACGATGCGTTGCAGTTCATTGTTTTCTTCATGTAGTGTACACACAGATTTGTTACAAACTACCTAAGGTCGAGGCTTTTGTTCTCGTGCATGACGGTGAAAATGAGACATTTACCCGGGCACAAAACTACATACACCATCCTGTCAGTTTTTCGTGTTTCAATGAAAATTTATGTCATTTATGACGTTTCCTGAATCCCTGCTGTATTAAAAAATTGAAACGGTCATAATGTTCTTTATCGATATTTTTCAATTTTCAGCTATAACATTTAGACTGCCTGTCCTTCAAAGGTTAGTTGATGTGGAAAATGCCACATTACACAATGTGCGTATTTTGAAACAAGACATAGTTTTCATTGCAAATTTTGAAGAAAAACTCTGAGAAGTTCCTACATCAAACAGATTGGCATTTAGTTGCTGTTTTTGAACATTTCGTTCATCAAACAGCAGCACGGACAAAACGCGCTCATTTTATTTTGCCTTTCACATCTTTCTGTTTAAAACAAATATTCTTTGTTCGTAACTTATCAGGTGCATTTGGATGCTAGAAAAGTCTCGTGACAAACTTGTCACTGACAGCAATCTGAGATTTTGTGTTTTAGCCTGGTGCAAACTTGTAGAGATTTAAAGCCTGATTATGTAATCCCAGGGGGTCTGACTCTGCTGTCAGGTTACTACAAAAACGAAATTCAGAAGACTCAAAATGTGAGTCCGTTTTGATACAGTTGCACAAAAATGCGGTGATTAAGACTCAAGCTCACACATGATTAACTGTTTGAACAACAATTTTGAGAGCGTTTGCGATTATTGGAGACAGCATTTAAGATGCGAGTGCGTGTCTGTGCAACATGCAATGTGTGAAAGTGTTGTGTGGACAATGGCGTAGCAAGAAGACCGAGGGGATCCAGGCCTTTCTCGGTACCTTCTTCGGGTCGGCAATTTCCTAATTAAAAATTAATTTTTGAACGTGTTTTGAAAGTAGTTTGAAATTTCTAACTATTGTAAAGTTTGCAACTCCTTTCAGTTTGTGTGTTTGCAAAGCCTAGATTGGTAGCTAATAAAACTGGGAAATATGGCCGTGGAGTGAGCAAAATAATAAAACTCCTACTCAAAATTTGGGTCAAATCCAATGTGCTAACATATCCCAGTGCTTCTCTTGAAATCAGGTCATTCTAATATACTAAGTCTAGGAGAAATTGTCCCCAACACCAAACATTTTCCTCTTTAGCCAAAGCTCATTTCCCCACCTAAGTAAAAATCCTTTGAACAAAGGATAGAGATGTCATTCGACCGCACACTATCAAACATTATTGGTCCGGTAGTTCGAGGTTGGCATTACTCCTCCCCTCAAAATCTGATGAAAAAAGGTCCTGCATGAAATCACGGTAAAACGTAAAGCCCATGGGCGTCGGAAGGATTTTTTTCAGGGGGAGGAGCAAAAGTGGATTTTTCCAGAGGTAGCCAAAAAGAATTTTTCACGCTGGTTCAAAAGTGGTCAAATTTCTTTCTTCCTTCTCTAAACTAAGAAAACATCTCTTTTTTTCTAACAATGTTGCAGTAATGTGACGCTGCTACTTTAAATTCCATTTGCGCAATGATTACAGACACGCGTGTTACGCCCGCATTCTTGCGCTTTGGTTGTGGTCCTCTCCTAGGGTTCGAACAACAACAACGCCCAGATGTGGATCAATGCTTCACTTAACAGATCGACAATTGCTGCGAACATTCTTAACACATCTCACGCTATTTTTTAAAGTTTAGTGGGACATTTTCAATACGTGGAATAACTTGTAGCCTTGTACTTAAGGTGGACTTATCAACGATAAAGTTTGGCGGTTGAAGTGAAGAACTCTGCGAAGGTAAGGTTGCTAAGTTTCAGTAGAACTAATGTTTTGGTATATGACGTAATGGTTTCGGAAAATGACGTTCTTTATTCGAAATAATGCAGTTGGGGTGTGTGGGAAATTCAGAGCTCAAATTGTAGGCTTGAACTGCAAGTAGATTACTGAATCAGTGCAAACTAAATACAATATGGGTTTCGTAGAGGTTTGGCTCTTTTTGTTCAACAATGCACTTAACATTTTCAGTCATAGATAAGATCTTTCAACAAGAAAAGCTTGTAAAAAATGTTGCTTTAATCTTGATAAATCAGAGACGATAAACCTTAATCTTAAAACCTTGCACAAGGGCAAACAAAATATTTAGATGTTATTGTGGTGATTGCTTTCATAAATTGACTTTAGGCAAAACAGTTGCACAATTTGGCAACGGCTATTCCGGATGATGTTGCTTAGTGCCATTACACAAAGTAGAATAAGGGTAGAATTCCATCAGTGAATGTGAGAACGGTTCTATTTTAATTACAATCACAAACGTTTATTCAAAATTTGAAATTCAGACGATTCCTGACGAAACTCAACGGTTTCGTCGGAACCCAAGGGTCCAATCCAACACAGGTTAGGAACCAAATGTCTAGTGGAAGGTCTTTTAACCTGTGGGAGTGTGCTCTTCTCTGGTAACACTGTGAAGCACAATAACAGTGGCTATCTCTATGGTTTGATTGTGTGAAAAAAAGATGTTCTTTCTGCACGTGAACATCCTTCTCAGAAACAGAATGAAATTGGTGCAAAAATAAATTCTGAAACTATAGACAAAATTCTGATGTGAATCAACATGTGTTGGCAAGAAAAATAGAAGGTAGCAAAACAGTTTACACAAACTGCTTTCACAATAGACCACTCACTTTCCGCTAATCTAATACTTTTGTCTGCATTCAAGGACAAAGAAAGCCACTATATTGTCTCTGAATCACCTTCTCGATTGCAACTCCAGAATAGCAGAAGCAACATCGAAGCAGCGCCAGAACCTTTTCCGGTCCAGGGTTATAAACTGTTCATGCGCCGACTCCACTGAAACAACTTCATTCCTGTTTCCAGTGACTTTGTAACAACGTGTGATGACGTGCCCATTGATCTATGCACACTATCATAAGCTCGTGATGTGCCTATCCAAATTAGTACAGGCCGAACTACAGTATATTTTTTAATGAATCTCAATCACATTACATTGATATCTTTTTGTATTTCTTTTAACAAACAAAAACGAGAAATTATTGGAATTGATCTGCATGTACGTGTTAAACACAATAGTTTCTTTCATTTTGAGGGGTGTGGGCATAGCTTATGTGTCCCCTAGCTACGTCCATGTTTATCACTAATAGCATGCTTCTATGGTGGACGTGAGGCAGTGTCCCGCTGCCAGTCGTAATCAAGCCGACAGTTCTACAGGAAGTTCTGCAGGGGAGATTTGAGCGACGAGTGCAAGTGCCAAATCACCTTAATCAAATGGAACTGATAAGCGAATTGAACTGATCATCTTTCACGCTTTCGGTAACCACAAGCGCAGACGCGTTCTTGTCGACAGTTAACGTCTGGGCGCACCATCAACAATCAGCTTTATGACGCAGTACACGAAAAAAACAAAACTTTGCCAAAGAGCAACCGATATTCCTCAAGTTCAAATTTGTAATATTTTTTCCTAGCAAGTTTATGAATTAGATATGAAAAACTACCACGTCACAGATTTGATAAACAAGAACGTGTGTGCTGGGTGACATTCACAATATTTGCCTTGCCCTAGTTAAGCTGCCGCCACAGGCGTACGGGGAGGCATTTTACTTGAGGGGCGGAAACAATTTCCCCTGAAAATAAAAATTTGCCCATCAAATTTTTCCAGATAAAGTCATTGTAACCAGTCACGACTTTGGTTCATATTACACACTACACTAGCGCAAGTTACACGGATCACCCCCAAATAAATATACACTGAATACACTGTAGTGAAAATATTTTCACCGTTCAGGATTTTTGAGCAACATGCGCTTCTCCTGAAACAGTTTTCGCTGAAATTTTCGCTGTATTGAATATACTTTTTTACGATGCAGGAATTTTGAGCAAGTTGCGCTTCCTCTGAAAAAAAGTTTGCCCTGAATTGACTGTATTGAATACGTATTTTTTACCATTCAGGATTTTTAAACATGCGCTTGCCGTGTAATTTCTCACGCCTGGGGGAGGCCGCCGCTTCGTGCGCCTATGACTGCAGTGTGCAGCCGAGGGAAGCTTTAAGTGTCCTTTACGATTATGAAGCCGGACTTTGAAGTACTGATTCTTTCTACCTATTTGCGTTCGCTCATACGTAAAACGCAACGAAAGTTTGCTGGGGCGGAAAGTGATAGAAGTACGCCTACTTGCATGACTGACAAATAACGCGGAACAATTTTGCGGACAAAGAATGAAACTTTATTTTCATTTTCTAGGAACTTGGACCAAATTGATCATTGTGACGAACTGTACCAAAGGAGATAAGAAACAAACACTTTGGAAAATAAGCAAAACATTCTGTAAACAAATCTGGATAGAGCAAAATCAAAAGTGATTGGCGTCTTTGCAATTTCACAGCAAAAGCTAGAATGCAAATGGAAAACCTCAACTGTGAGGCAGATGCTCAGGTATACTGAACCAGCCCTGAGCCAGCTGTCTTCTGACAATGTTCTTGCACATTTTTCGTATTTTTTTTTCAGACCGATATTTCAAGTAGTCCATTTTCTATTTTCAAGTCCAAGGCAACTTGGTAGAACTAAATGTAATGTAGCAACAGGTACAGAAATTTTGAAGGGAGAAATTTTGTCGCATAAACATTTTTCGGGCAAGTGCAGAAAAATTCGGGCTAAATTTTCTTTGCACGCCAAAAAAATTGCCTGTTCCTACACTTATGAAACGAGATGAACAAAAGCTCTTTTTCGAAGTAACGACTTGCAATCCATTCTTTGATGCAGTCATAATGTATCCTGGAAACCCAAATTTTATAAAATTAGCAAAACTTGCAGTGCTTTTGAACAACTTTAATATTACATTAAACTTTATGAAATGCTTTCATGATTTACTCACCTGTTATAACATTGTTTACAGGTTTACGTGCTCATGCGGTGCCTCCTACATCAGACAAACGCAATTTGATAGATCGTATAGAATTGGAAGTTGTTTCATGACAGATGTTGATCACCTGTTTACAATCAAGTAAAAGAACGAAGTGCCTGCGAAACATCTCACCGTTCTCACAGTTGGTTTGTACCTTGTGAATCAAGTAGCATTTTTTGATCAACAATGAAGAAAACACAATCCAAGGTTCACACTGATCTTCCCGCCTCTTTGTTTCAGTCAAGTTATTTCAGGTGATGAGTTTGCTTCGTTCTTAGCAATGCGTCTGGAGAACACTTTTGATAGGAAATTTTCTCTTAACCTACTTTTCGTCGTTTTGAAGCGGAATGCACAAAACGAAACAAATGATTCGATTGGGTATTGCACTTGTCAAACATTGTCAAACCCTAGTTACCCAAAGCTTCTGATCACCATGAAAAAAACGATATTTTTTGAGTGAAAGGAAATTTTTTAGGTGAACCAGATTTCTCTTGACATGCCTTGCAAGCTGTAAGTGATGAATGAAAAACTATCACTATGTAGTGTTCAATAGTTGGTGAATCGATTTAACAATGCTGTTCAATGCTTCATCTCACCAATTTTGCCCGATCATCAATTGTGTTAATGAGGCAGTACGAAATAGTATTGCATGACCATGCCTATCACACTCTGCACAAATGTGAAAGCGTTTCTTTTTTACAAGAAGCAATTGCAATTTTGAACTGACTACAACAACAGCGCTAATAACGCCAACGCAATCGTATATGCAAAGAATCTCATGAATAAGTTCCAGCTAATTTTACGACGCAATCTGGTAATGGAAGTAGTTCGGAATCAGAATATAAATGTTTTATGTCGCACGAAATTTTTGTTATCAGCAAGGATTTCGTGTCTCAAAATTGATTTTTTTTGGAAAATCCCCAGATTTTTGATGACGTCAGTTACTCACAGAATAATAAAAACAATATTTCAACTATAATTTACTGGGAAGCTATACATCATCTGTAAGTGCCTCTTTGTTTCACCAGAACGTTCTTTGTTCGTTGCTCATCAGGTCCATTTGAGTGCTGGAAAAGTCTCGTGACAAATCTGCCACAGACAGAATCTTTGTTACTTTTTTCCGAAATCGAATTTGTTTCTTGAAAGGCAAAACCCAAATGTTTGAAGATGGGTATATAAGGATTTTTTGACAGTTCAGTTTCCATGCATTTCGGAGTTGCAAGCACGTAAGTACAGTACCAATGAAAGGATTTTTAACAAATGTTGCAGTTTGTGTACAGGATGCGTTATCGTGTGTGATTTTGGTTTATCCTTGGTTTTCGAGGTTTATTACAATCTCAAATATGAGCTAAAATCCATCAAAGCAAAGGATTGTTGCATGTTTTCAGAATCTCAGCATTACAATAGCTCTTTTGATGTGTTTTTAGTATGGCCTTTCTGTATGTAGCCAGTTAATCCTTAAAATTAATATCGCTGCTGTTCCCAACAGTGTTAGTTTTTCTGTGCTTAACCAATCAATATGATATCTTATACTATATCTGTTGAACGTTTGAGAGTACTTCAGAAAGGGCTTGCTCAAAATGAAGATGCTGTGCTTGACAAAACTTGCAAGGGGCGTTGGTTTTGGAATTTTGATATTGTGATGCCACGCGTGACCCCTTTGAAAAAAACTTATTGGAATGTTGGTATTCGTTTGATGCAGAACGATTTTCAAGAGTTACTGCTCACCGTGCCTGTCAGGGACTCAAAAGTAAAACAGTAAAGGTCGCATGAAACTTGCAGGAATAAATTTTCATTTCGGAAACTAATTTCTTAACTCTTTCATAGATTTCGTGGATAAAATTACAAAACCCCTCTATTTGGAAATGAAGGAGGGAATCTTCCAGTCGGCCTTGCTCTTGTTAGTTCTTTGTGGTTATAAATTCCATACATAATTTATATTAAAAGTTTCTTTATGGTGACGTTTCTAATTGATAGAAACGTTTCTGCAAAACCAACAGTGATTCTATAAGTTTGACTGGAGTTGCGTTGCGTTGCGTTAACTGAAATCCCAAAACATTTGGCAAGGATGGAAGCATGAAAGCCAGGTGTTGAACGCAGGGTCTTCTGCTGTTTTTGCACAGAACAATGGAAATTACTTGATATCAAACTGTGAGCAAGCGGTAAAAATCTTTTCAATGACTTTCACAATTGAATTCAACTTCGAACCCTTTCAATGCATTAATGTTGATACGCTTATGACAAACATAAACATTTGTACCTTTCCTAGAAAAGGCTGCGATGTTCTTTGTTTGTGATTTCATAGAATGCAATATTTGTGCCGTGTCTAATCAAATTCACACCAATTTATCGCTTTCACACAAATTGTACACGACATATGACAAATTTGCATGAAATCAACTAACGCAATTCATGCCTGTGGCAGTTTATAATGCAATATTTGATAATTTTCCGTGCAACCAATATTTGGTATTTGTGCAGAAACGGCATTGAAAGAATTAGGAACGTAAAAGCAGTCACACTGAAATACACAACTGGAAGCAAAATGGACGCAATCGGTTCTACGTTGTCAGACAACACATTTTCATCAGATATTGTTTTGATGAAATTGGTAGTTCCTAATCAGCTTGTCGGACTAGTGATTGGTTGAAAAGGGCAGAACGTAGAAGCAATCAAACAAGCAACAAATGTGGAAATTGTTAGTCCGGAATGTTCTTCAGCACCACTGATTAAAGTGATTGGTTTATTCGAAAACGTGTTGTAAGCGAAATCGTGTATCGATTCACTGATTCTAAAGAGAACAGGAAAAGTCGACGTCACTCATTTTTTCGATGACGTCAGCCAAACAAACAATTCCAGCGACGTCAAACAAACAATTCCAGCTGCGTCAACAGCTTCTTTGATGATCATGTGAGTCAGGGAGGTGGACCTGTATTTCCCACGGTTGGATTTAACAAAAATGATTGTCCTGTTCCATTCAATTTATCTGACTTTCCATCAACGTCATCTGCAACACTCCCTGTCGTCATGTGTTCAAGATTGGCTCTGAACAGGATCAACCGCATTCCCCCTGTTGCAAAGAAAATTATAAGATCCAGATTTTTCCCGGATTTAACGTTGGAGGTGACAGTAAGCCGGAAGGAAAACTCAAAGTTCTGCCTCAAACTGGATTTGGAACAAAGCCGCAAGGTATGCGTAATTGCAGTTTATGACTTAGTTAACAACCTTTGTTGTTACGAGCTTTGTTACGTGTTGACGTCACTCATTTTGTCGATGATGTCAGCCACACAAACACCTCCAGCTGCGTCAACAGCTTCTTTGATGATCATGAGAGTCAGGGAGGTGGACCTGCAATTTCTACGGTTGGATCTGATCAACTATATTGCCCTGCTCCAGTGTCCAATTGTTCTGACATTTCATCAACGTCATCTGCAACACGCTGTGACATCATGTGTTTAAAGAGATGCCTCTGAACGAAGTCAACCACATACACGCCAGTTGAAACGAAAATAATAAGATTCAGATTCTTCCCGTCTTTAACATTGGAAGTAACAGCGTCACCGGAATCATGCGTCATCGAGTTCTGACTCAACTGGGTTTACAGCAGAGACGCAAGGTAAGCGTTATTGCAATTTATGACTTTGTTATCTAAATATGTCAAACAATCTTGTTGGCTTTAGCAATCAAAGGTTTGGGTTTCAATTTTTTCAAATATTGCAACAAATTGGTAAAGATTTGTAAAAAAAGAATCATTAAAATTGTGTGTATATGTCATGCTCATTACTTAGCGTTATGTTTTGTTTAAAAATATTCGAACATACATTGACCTGCTTCTCAATAGGTCGAATAACGATTTTTCAGTGCAACATCACACTTGTGTGTATTCAGTTTTCCATGTTATGATCTGTGACACTGACGATTTCCACTCCCCATAAATCGTTGTTTCAATCAAGTTATTTTTGCAAATGTAAACCACAGAAACAGCGTTTGGAACATGAATATTTAAAAGCATTTCTCGAGCAGTTCTACAGATATGTCTGTGGATGTGTTAAAGCACTTTTTTCAGTTTCGTGGTTTTTGATCTGTAGAAACACGTTTGTTGCCAACGTATGAACGCGGTTTGTGCGACGTCGTGGGTCCTTACACAAACAAGGATATTTTGCATTACACAAACAAGGATATTTTGCCTTACACAAACAAGGATATTTTGTATTGGTGTTTAATGCAAAAGCGGTTTGCGCAATTTGTTAACGAGTTGCAACTGTGTTTGCAGATAATCATCTTGTGAGTGCGCAACGACGTGACAATGTCTATAGGATTCAACTGGAGAGAACCACTTTCAGGCAGGAGCTTTATGACCCGGATCTAATCTGCCATTAAGGATGGAGCACAACAAAGGTTGTCGTTGCATCCGCATGCGAACATTACCGCATGTGTTCTACCTGGTTCAAGAATCATCAACCTCATTGTGTTGTGTGAGCAAAAAAAAACGTCTAACAGCGATGGGAAAAGCTGTGAACATAATTTGCAAACCTATGTTCTGTGTTTGCACACTGATCAAACAATCATGAAGGTTCTGTTTTCCTTTATGCCCATCGCGATAAGTAAATGATGGGTTGTTATTACCAAGGGAAAGTTTTGCTACGTCGCTACACCTTTGCGCATAATATATCTACATTAAATACTTTGGAAAATCGAGCAATGTATGTTTGTTGCAATATTTATTTTTGAGTGCAATTGTGTAGATTATGATATTTCTAGTTTTGTATTTGATTTCCGTGACATAATTTGCAAACAAATAAACAAGTCAAAGCTTGACTTTCTCTGAAGTTTGTTATGGTTACAAGTCTACCATCCAGTCGCGCACACGAATATTAATAGTAATTATCTTTCTTGCATACAAAGTCCTGCGCATCAATCTTTTTAGGGTTTTCATAGTATTGTTTACCGGTGTCTTAGAATAAACTTGATTAGCTCAGTCAACTGCAAGCATAATATATCCAAATGTCACATCACTTGCAATGTTCGTTTCATGACAATGACTTTCGCACTTTAAACTTGTGGATTTCGTTGGTGATGGTCTATGGTATAAAATGTTTCCATACCTTCGATGACATTGCATGCAGAAACACGAACGATGAATTTATAAACCACAATGTTGCATCTTGTCTTGCTTGGAAAGTAACATGACGTTATCACAAACAAGCGAATCAATAGTTTGTTTGCTTGCAAAAGTGAATTTAAGTGAAGACAATATTGGAATGAACGCTTGAGTAGACAAACTTCATAAAATTTCTCAAAATAAATTACGAGCTTCACACAAAATCTGTATTAAATTATTCTGGTTGTTTCTGTACTATAGAACAGACTTTCAATTCAAGTCAAGACCAAAAAACAGACCATGAACCTGTTGCTGCAATTACCTGTCTTTTCTGCATGAACTCATGGTTAACCGGTATTGAGCACTTTGTTGTCTCATCAACGTGGAAACGGTTTAGTTTAACGAAACGGGTCTTTACATGGTAATATGTTGAAAGAAAAATTCCCATGAAGTTACATCGTGAACGTTAGGAATCTGCCTTCGGAAAAAAAGCCTTATGTGCCAAAACAACTTTACCAAACACCTCACGTAGCAACACTGATTTCGGAAATATACTTTTCATAAAATTTCAAATATGCTTGATATCGCTCAATATGGAAAGATGTTTTTTAGACAATCGATTTGAATCACATGTGGCTGTTATCCTTTATCAACAATTTCTGGAAATTTATTATTAAAAGCACAAATCACAAGGAATTTTCTGAATGTCTTTGAAATTCTTATGTAACTGTAAGTTTATTAAATTCATTGCGAAACGTTACATTTATAAACATAAAACGTGTTAAAGACATCATGCACACATAGACATTTATCGTCAACACGCTCAATAAATAGGAGGATCGCAGCAGCCACGAAAGACGCGATGAAAGTTTATGATCGATAATTAATTTATTAATCCCCTAGGGCTTGAATTAATTAATTTGTTCGTTTCAGGCCATAACTTTCAAACCACTAACGCTAGAAGGCGAATCATGCAGGGGCCTAAATATGCGGATTTTCGCCTTGTGTATTCAAAACGAGAAAAAAGGATATTACCCATCTAGTTTTTCTCTCAGTCTGTGATGATGTATCGGAGATTAAAATTACTCTGACTCCGGTGGTTTTTAGCAGATTTTTTGCATGGTGGTTTATTGCTCGAAGATACGAAGCGATGCCAGCTTGCTATTGCTTAATTTTTATGTGTTTCTAGCTTTGTCGTCCCAGCTTTGAATGTTTTTAAAGTTGTGTACCATGAATACCCTTTTGCATTTTCTGTTATGCCAGTCATGCCGTAGCCCCAGGGACATATTCTTGACTATATTACCAATTTTTATATCATGATAGAACTGCTGCTCGAGCTCAACAACAGCAGCTTTTAACATAGAAACATTCAGGCATTTGATGATGTCTCAGCAGGGAAAAAGGGAAAACTAAACGTTTGCTTGACTTCTATACATGACAAAAAACGAAAGCTTTCTTGAGTACTTTATGCGCATTCTCAATTTTGTGTAGTTTAGCAAGATTCGATCTTGCAAACCATGGTGTGAGCCAGCCAGTCCAGCCGGACACCTGTGCTCGACTGCTGGCATTCGATAAGACATTGGCGCAGCCTGATTTTCCAGTTGCAAATTGCTCTGACGTAGTGATGAGTTTTCTTTTACTTCCCTATCTGAACGCGCAGCCTGATATTTTTGTAGTTATGAACTGCTGTGTCGTAGCGTTGTGTGTATTTTCCTCCGATATCCTAACTTGGAGCGCTGATAGTTTGTATTCAGTGCAATGACACATAAAATAAGGAGAGTTCATGTAGAAGAATATGCATATTGTATCAACGAATTTTGTTAAAACTTTGCTTTGAAAACGTCAAATTGTGACGTCACAAACAACGCACACCAAATACAAATGACCGCCACATCTCACTGAATGACACCCCCAAATGACATTTCTCTGTGTACGCCACTGACTGTGCCACAAATTGGCGTTTGAAACAACGTTGGAGAATAACGCTGGTGTTGGCGGATTTGTAAAGGTTAAGAACCACTGCACCAATCACATGTTAAACTAAGATCTTTGCTTCTGCTATGATCAAAGACGGTGCAATCAAACGCATGTTCACGTGTTTCATCAGCGTGTGAGCAACTGCATCAATATTTTGTACTTTCCATGGTGTTTTCACAAAAGTTTATGTTTTCAAGCAAAGTGTTCGTTCGATCGTTTGTGATAATGTGATGTTACTTGCCATACAGCACATGATGGTACGTTGTGGTTTCTAAATGCTTTCATCGTTTGAGTTTCTACATGCAGTTTCACCGAAGGTATGGAAACATTTTATATCATAGACAATTACCAATGAAATCCAAATGATAAAATTCCGAAATTTCATTTTTATGAAACGAACATTACAAAAAATGTGATATTTGATATCTTGTGCCTGCGTTTCACCGAGTCGCTATAACGTTCATCTTAAAACACCGGAAAACCTTACTATAAAATACTTTGATATTGATGTGAATATGAATAAAACAATTAATTTCGTGCTATTTGTTTTAAGATATATAATCATGGGAAAGATACCGGGTATTTTTGAATTACGAATTGATCAACCTTTTAACAACAGACACGTAGCGAAACTTCACTTTGACAATAATAACCCAACATTTACTTGGCATGTACATCCATCGCGATGCGCATTAAGGAAAACAAGACATTCATTGATTGTTTGATAAGTGTGCAAACACAGAACGGAGGTTTTGCAAATTGTGAATTTCACAGCTTGTCCAACCATTGTCAAACAATTGTTGCGATCGGAAATCCCGAGCGGCATATGCGCAAAGCTTCGCACTGTGGCAGCAAGCAACAATAGAGTTCACTTGCCATGATCACTCTATTAATTGCTTGTTCGCGCCACATATATGTATGGTGTTGTTCTTCACGCACATCCCGTTCGTGGTGAATCACACAATCAACGCAACACCACCGTAGAGGTTGCAACACAATCTTTGCACACACACCACAATCAAGATGAAGATTCTCGAAACAGGTAGAACATATGCGGTGATGTCCGCATGCTGAGATAATGGCAAAGCTCCAGCAATAATGCAAGATTAGATCAAGGTATTCCGCCCCTGCCAGGAAGTTCTTCTCTCCCAATGAATCGCAAGGACCATTGTCAGACGGTTGCACACTGACAAGATTATGGTTATCTGCAACAGTTGCAACAGACTTTCAGCATATATTGTTGCATTTTTGATAGTTTTTGCAATTATGCGTTAAACAACACATCTTTCTTTGTGCAAAGACTCATGTCGACGCAAAAACCGCATTGATGCATTGGCAACAAACGTGTTTTTACAGATTAAAAACCAACAACACAAAAACGGGCTTTAACAAAGAAACAGAAATTTCGGTATAAATTTACGAGTTATCCAAAACTTTTTAATATTTATGTTTCAAACGCTGTTCCTATGGTTACATTTGTAAAATAAAATTTGATTGAAGCAACGATTTTTCGTGGGTGGAAATCGGTAGTGCCACAGATCACAACACAGAAAAGTCAATGTTTGCTGATAAATGGTTGTTTGACCAATTGAAAATATAAGTTATTATCGGGAAGAAGATTTTTATACCAAACATATCGTAATAATCATTCAATATTCACATGAGTTTGTATGACCATTTTTGCGATTTTTACCGATTTATTGCAAGTTAATCAAAAATTAAAACGGAACCCATGATTGCGGAAACTTGTACCAAGAAACATTGTTTGACACATTTGGAACTAAGTCACAAATTGGAATTACGCATACCTTGCGCTTTTGTTCCACATCCAGTTGAGGCAGAACTTGATGAGTTTTCTTTCCGGTTGACTGTTATCTCCAACGTTAAACCCGGGAAAAATCCGGATCTTATTATTTTCTTTTCAACCGAGGGCGAATGCGGTTGATCCTGTTCAAGGGCATCTCTTGAACACATGACGTCAGTGCGTGTTGCAGATGATCTTGATGGAGAGTCAGATAAATTGAGGAATGAAACAGGACAATCATTTTAGTTGAATCCAACCGTAGAATGTACAGGTCCACCTCTCTGACTCACGTGATCATCAAAGAAGCTGTTGACGCAGCTGTAGGTGTTTGTTTGGCTGACGTCATCGACAAAATGAGTGGCGTCGACTTTTCCTGTTCTCTCCAGAATAAGTGAATCGATACAAGATTTTGCTTTCAACACATTTCCCGAATGACCCTATTGAAACAGCGGTGATGAAGAACATTCCGGACTAACAATTTCAACATTTATTTCTTGTTTTATTGCTCGTACGTTCTGCCCTTTCCAACCAATCACTAATCCGACAAGACAATAAGGAACTTCCAGTTTCATCAAAACGACATCTGATAAAAATGTGTTGCTTGGCAACGCAGAACCGATTGGGCCCATTTCAGCTTCGAATTGTCTCACTTCCTGGATTTTGCTAAATTGTTCAACGGCTTCAACAATCAGTTTGCAAGCTGCGTCAACTGCAAACTGATCTCCGCTTACTTTGAAGATAGGTTGCTCATCACGACGAGGCGTAACAATTTTTGCTTTGGTCGCATCCATAAAAAACAAAATTTTGCAACCCCTCTTGCCAACAATTTCAGCGACGTGATCTGAGCTCGGAACTGGGACATCTGCCTCAAGGTAGTCGTTTATCCGAAGCAAAGGAAGTCAGGCACAGGTTTTGGTTGTCCAAGAGAAACATGAGTTGGTTGGAAAACAGATTTCTGCCGACCAAGGTTTTCAAAGAGCTCTTCATGTGACTGATAGCAAGTGAAAAGACTTGTGAACTTGAACGCAATCGCTTACATTGGACATATTGCTTTATTTTGTTTCTAGTTGAGTGTAACTAAAATGCTTCAAAGTTGGGTTTCTGCACAAACAACAAATTCTCATTGCACGGAAAATCGGAACATTTTCATCCTTTTCTTTCACAAATCTTTTCACAAAGATGTTTGGGAAAATTTCATGCAAATTTAGAATCATCTATTGCAGGGACACCAACTTTTTTCAAACTTCGAGCTACTTCTTGTGTACCGATTAATACGAAGGGCTGCTAGTTTGATACACACTTCTGAAATGAAAATTTTGCTCAATTTATCTTTAATTATTGTTTTAGTATTGATATTCGTTAATGTGAGGACATTGATCATGCTGGTGTCATCTTTAGAACAGGCCCGCGGGCGACATACGTGGTCCTTGCGGGCGACCTGGTGTCCGCGGGCACCACGTTGGTGACCCCTGATCTATTGTGAACTATATGCATGTGGACAGCTATTTCATGATACGACTTTGTTTATGCATTTCACAAATGTTTCATTCTGTATATCATCAAATAGAAAACATCGCTGCCTCTTTCTTTGAAAGATATAAATGCTTCATTTATGTTTTGTGGTGAATGTATGATTACTTTGTCGTTGCCACGTAGTGGCGCCTGCAATCTTGCAATCCTTAATTGTGCCCCTGTGTTCGCCCCGCGGCTGTTGCGTTGTGGTTGCGGTCTCTTGATGCAATACTGCAACGTGTTCTTTTAGTGCAGTTTGCCCGCCCTGGGAAGCATTTGATCAGTTACGCTGTTGTGTTTGTTTCAGAGTTTGATTGCTCGCTTGTTCAGCTCCATGATTGAGCGGTGTCCTTAGTGAATTAAAGCCTGGCTTTCTGCAGATAGTGTTCAGTAGAATTCGCAGGCGAGTGCACGACCTGTTTCTAATGACGATATCAGCAATCAGTTGAAGAGATAAAGAATTGAACTCAATGGAGGAAGCTATCAAAAAGGATTTTTACGCCTTGTTCACAGTTTGCCATATGATAACCAGAAAGATAAATCGAAGGCAATATCTGTTGTTTGTCTCAAAACATCAAAAATCAACACAACTTTAATATTTTGCAATTTGTTACACGTAATTCCAGTTGAACCTATGGAATCGCTGGTCATTTTGTATAAAATACGTCACTACAAAATAATGAATGGAATTTATATCCATAAAAACGAACAGCAATAAAGAAAACTGAAATATTTTTTCATTAATTTTCATTCACAAATATGTTTTGTAATTTTCCTTCAAATTTTATGCGATCTTGTTCGATTTACTTTACACTGCTAGACAGGCATGGTGAGGCGAGCGGCGAATTGTTTGAAAAATCTTTCTGCTGCAAATCGATATGAAAATTCAGATTATAATTTTAATATAATTGTCACACTTGGCTTTCCCATTATTAAAATTCCCACAATCTATGCATGCATCTTTAACTGTCTTTAATGTTCTTTAACTGTGAACATAGGTGGCCATTACAATCAGATCTGTCAATATGGTGCTATTAAAACCGAAGTTCACATATTTCTTAAATGTTTTTTCACCTATACATCACGCCAAATGTTGATCACAAATGTTTCTTAGATTCTTGTTGAAGAAAGTATATTTTCCGACTCTGAATTAAATGCACTAAATCGCACTGAACTAATCAAAATACTCCTCCTTGGACTTCCTGATCTATCTAAAAATCCCTCCTTGTGCGTGTTTAGGCTGACGTGTTTGTTTTTGTCAAAGCACCCACTCTTTTCATTTAACCTCACGATCTACCATGATTTCCGTTTCTATTGTTTTGTATGAGTGTATGTGCGTCCCTTTTTTCAACCTTTGCGTTGCCAATGACATCTTCAGGTCTTGACCTGCCATGATTGGTTGTTTCTTAATAAACAAACGAATAAACAAAAATCTTTCACTGTCATCACGGTATCTTAATTTTTTTGCAAGCACTTTCTCATCTACTCAAAGATGTTTCAAAAGATCTAACATCAGACAAAAACATCGATAGGTCAAACAGAGAAAAAGTAATACTGTTTGGATTAGTGACTTGATTTTTCTTTTGAGTATTTCCAATTTGTGGTTGTCATAATATGCGCCTCTGCAAACTGAAACGTTCAACACCTTTTGAAACATTGCTACAGTTAACTCGTTACTTGAAGAAAGGTCATTTAAAAAAACAGATCAAAAACGTTTCGTGATCCTGAGATTCTCAAAACCCACAACAATCTTTTGCTTCATTGGATTTAAAACACAACAACTCACATTTATCACTGTATGAACTTCGCAAACTAACGATAGACACAGACTATACACGATAACATATCCTTTACTGAAACTGTCACTGCAGAACTTGTTTCAAATTCTTCTTTCTTGGTACTGGCTTTACGCGTTTGCGACTTCGAAATGCATGAAGCTTGATCGGCCAAAGCTTCCTTATATACTCAGCTTGAAATATTTACAGTTCGAGCATCAAGGAACAATTTGAATTTCAGAAAAACGTAACAAAGATATTATCAGTGACAAGTTTGTCACGAGACATTTCTAGCACCCAAATGCACCCGATAAGTAACGAACAAACAAGAACGCTCTGGCGGAACAAAGTGGCGTGAAAGCCAAAATAATGTGAATGCTTTTGTCCGTGCTGTTGTTGCACGAAGGAAATGTTCCAAAAGAAGAGACTGAATACCACTTTGGTTGATGTGCGAGCTTCTCAAACTTTTCCTCAAAATGTACGACAATATAATCAGACGGAATTCAAATATGCAAACAGTCTGTGTAATACAATGTTTTCCACATCAACTCATCTTTCAAGGGCAGGCATTGTGAATGTTATAGCTGAAATAAAAAAATATGGAAACAAAAACCATAAAAACTTATAATGAAAATATAGTCAATGAAAAAGATGTAAATAACATTTTGTAGATGTTCCAGGAACTGATGCTACCTTCATCAGTACGTTTGCAATTCAGTTACCGAAACGTCTAGAAAATGTCGTTTACATCTTTTTCTTTGGCAGTTATTTTCATTAAAAGGGTATTCAGCACTTCTACGTTTCCGTGTATCAAACATTATAAACAGTTTCAATTTTTAAATGCGGCATCATTTGCTCAGAGGTCATGAATAAAATGTGGTTTTCACTGGAATAAAACAAATTGAGAGGAAGGCCTTGTTTTGTGCTTAGGCAAATTAATTTTCATTGTCATTACATTCGAACAAAAATGTTGTCTTTGAGCTGTTTGAAAGACATCTCTGTCTTTTCTTAGTCAAAAAAAATAATGAAGAAAATCAATAAACAGATTCGGGAATCACACGTAAACACCCAGGTTATCAGCATAATTTTGACTAGACTTTCAGAAATAAATAAAAGGAATGAAACTTAATTGCGATGCACTCATGCCAAAAGCAAGCGTTTCGAAAAATGTCAAAACTGCATATTGCGACAAGTGCCACCATTTTCCCAGTTAGCGAAAATGCTGCAAAAGAAAAGTGGGAGAGAGGTCGTTTAAGAGTAAACGCGCTTGTGACTTACTCACGTATAATGTTTTTGAATTTGAGTATATTTTCACATGCCCAATTTGTATTTTTGAAAGACTTAAATGTAGTGTGTGAATTGTTTTAATTGTATTACTTTGTCTCTTGAAGCTGTAATCTGATGAAATTTACTTTGATGTCATTCTGTCAGAATCTGACCTCAACATAAATCTGATTGTTTTTCATGTCTGGGAAAGTCTGGGAAAGCGGACTCGATACTGGCAGCGAAACTTTTGAATGAAACTGAACATTTTGGTCAGATTCCAAAATACGTCCATTCCCAGATTATATCGTAGCATGAGTTGGAACTTATTCATAAGCTTCTTTACATATTCGATTGTACTGACGTTGTTAGCGTTGTTGTTGTGGGCAGCTGAAAAGTGATTTTGCTTTTTGTCCAGTTGAAACAAAGAAACGCTTTAACGTTTGTGCAGAGGGTGATGAGCGTGGTTGTGCAATACTGTTTCGTACTTCCGCATTCGCTGGTCGGAACACAATTGACGATCTGGAAAATTTGGTGAGGTGGAGCATTAGACAGCATTGTTAAGGTGATTCAAAAACTCTCGACTACTGCAAATTGTTTCATTTAGCACGCATAGCTCGCCAGCCATGTGTCAAAATAAAGTGAAAATTACCGAAACCTTTGAAAAGAGAATTCTGGTTTATCTGGAGAAGATGTTTTCAATCACAAAATGTCATTCTTTGATTAAGGTCTGTTAGAAATTTTGCTGAACTAGGCTTCATCCATTTTGACATAGATGCAACACCATCATCAAAATTGGTGTCTCATTTTGCTCTCTTCCCCTTGAAAACGACGACAAATTGGTTGAGAGGAAATTTCCAACGAAAGATTTCTCCACATACATTGCTAGCAACGATATCAAGCTATGTAACAATACCTGAAATCGCTTGACTGAAACAAAGAGGTGCGAAGACCTGTGTGAAGTTTGCACTTTGTTTTCTTCACTCTGGCTCAATGACTGTTGCTCGCTGGCTCAATGACTGTTGCTGGATACAGAAAAGCGCAAACCAACGGTGTGAACGGCGAGATGATTCGCCGGCACTTAGTTCTCCCACTTGACTGTAAACAGGTCATCAACATCTGGCATCAAACCACTTCAACGTCATGAAAGGATTTTGCAAGTTCATGTAAAAAATGTTCAAAAGCACTGTAAATTCTGCAAGATTCTAAAATATTTCAAGCTTCATGAATGCATAACGACTGCATTAACACTGGCTTGTTTGATGTTACTTTGGAAGTAGTTATATGTTTAGCTCATTGTTCAACGTATAGAGGGCTCAGATCTAAATCAGCCCAACTTGTCGGTTAGGACTGTTGGCCTAATTAATGATGAATTTGTAGAGTAATTACACTAACGTTGCCACAGACTTATGTAACATAGTGGGTGCCCCAAAAACATTGACATTCAAGCCCACAACGGCCTTCCTGTAAAAAGTGTTATAAATTTTCAAGTAGTTTGAAGTATTGTAACGCATGGTCTAAATTATTTGCAGTAATTCAGTGCAACATGTCTGAACTTTATTCCTAAAATTATTCAATTATGCAATAAAATCTATGATGCGCTATCTTCGAGTTGACGTATAGAAAGCTCCAATTTGTTTGAACCACAGCGAAACATTTGCGACATCAAGAAAGTTCGTTTGACGAATGATTTCTGACGCATACTTTACTCGCGAATCTACGTGCATCGCAGGTTTGCATAAGCTTTTGAAACACTTTATATGAAAATTATGCTCCATTCTGATAAGATTCGCTGCAAATAACGTACTTTCAACACTGAAACTGTGTTCGAATCGCCGTACCGTTTATTCTGGCATCCATTTGATTTTGAACTGAGAAGTGATGAAACAAAGTTCTGGCTGGTGCATGAGCGTCTGAAGGACCTTTTCCAGTTTTAGGCAAAGAGCCTGTTTCCAGAAATGACCAAATGTTTTTACAGGCAGGGCCAACAGTGGTTGAAATTACATTTCACCTACTCGAAACAAAGAAAGAACCGTTTTTATACATACAATTAACAGGAAAATGTCAAATTCAAATCCATGGTATATGGCTCCCGCTTCCGACACTCACGGATCAGTGTTAATATTTCACAAGTCATATGGCCTTGTGCTATTTGCGACATGAATGTTCATTGATTTATTTGTTGCAGAAAATTATCGCTTTATGACTCGTAATTAAGAACAATAAAGCACGATGCAAGACATGTGTTGCTGCTCGGAAAGCTTGCAATGTCTGGAGATTATGCTGAAAGCTTCCTAGAATGAAGTTGAAGACGAAACAGCGGAAAATAATCAAACCACTATCAAGAACAGTTTTCCACATTTGTATGTTCAGGTCCTAGCCCAATGGGGTCTGCAACATTCCAATAGATGCATTGCAAAGAGGTGAATGTTACTTTATTGCCGTCTCCTGTAAATTCCCAGTCTTTCAGCTATGACTTCTAACTGATGGGGATGGACTCACAAAAACGACGATCCGCGATGTTGCACTTGAATTTTGCACATTTCCACCTCGCTCTAAGAAAAAGGGGCCAATATTTTTCTTTAGTTCACGCCATATTCAACATTTCATTGGTAGAATATTTATCATATTTTCAATTGTTTTTCTCTTATTTCTTATGATTCAGTACTGAGTCATAAAATCACTTTTTGTATGAATGAGATAGAATGAAAAACTGTGACAAGGTTTTTCTCTTAAGGTTTTAATTCACGTTTTGGCAAGGAGGCGTATAATGTGTACCGCAGAGTATCCTTTCCAGCAGTGTCTGTGTTGCGATGCGGTAAATGCTCCCTTTTTCTGCCGTAGTTGCCGACAAATGTTGATAGGTTTACCTCACCACATGGAAATTCCTTCAACATTTTCTGATATGATTTCAAACTTTTTCCCGACACACAATTGCATGACCGATTTAATATTTGTTTGTTTGAAAGAGGGTTTTCGGGTAATAATAGCATCTCATTGTTTTATGCAATCAAATCATCGGTACTGCTGAAGAAGTACTCATTGTCACTTTGTCTAACAGTGTTGCTAGAGCAGTGATTTTCAACCGGTGTTCCGCGGAAAACTAGTGTTCCGTGAAAGATCGTCAGGTGTTCCGCAGGAAATTTGATAAGCTTGACTAGTGTTCCATCGAACACCGGTCGAAAATCACTAGTTTAACGCAATGAGCGTAAATATGTTTTGTTTCGTGAAA
>Ga0210059_1002954_pt1 | contig 26950 bp, 17 predicted proteins | sample Ectturendosymbi2_FD_188042 | JGI IMG/M metagenome (GOLD analysis project Ga0210059, IMG submission 188042) | Ecteinascidia turbinata endosymbiont from Florida, USA - Sample 2 (SPAdes) (version 2) | ecosystem: Host-associated > Tunicates > Ascidians > Unclassified | place: Key West, Florida... | reverse complement strand
ACATTATGCCACAAAAACCAAAAAGTGGTCAAAATTTCTACCCCTAAAAAGGAAACCAGGGGTTGAATAACACCCTGTTTGTACATGGCCATAACTCGCCGTTAGAATAGGCTAGAGAGTTGTTCAAACCCTCTAAAGATTCGTGAAGACTAGTAGTTTACATAGGGAAAAAATTTTCAGCTTGAGATCACGGGTTTTTTGTTGATGTTTACACAATGAGAGGATGTTTAGGCATATTTGTACACATCTGGATAATGACGTCACTTCCGGGGAGTCGAACCATCCATCAGATTTGGTGACTCGAAGTTTTTTTGGATTCTAGGCTTCAATACGAGTCTTTAGAGGGTTTGATGAACTTTCTACTTTCTAGCATTTCTGGTTCAAACGTTATGGCGAAACTTCCGAATTTTAATTAGGGAGATCCCCTGAAATTACTCAGCCGTGTCCTCAACGATTTGGGGTCTTTTGGCCCTAACTTGGGCACCAGAAACGCTAGGAAGTCGATCTAGGCCTCTAAAGCTTCATATTCCAGCCTAGAATCCAACCAAACTTTGAGCCAAAATTTTGACCCTTTGTAGGGGCAATGACGTCATAATGAAACAACCAAAAAAAGCCAAACCTACCCTTTTTCTAACCCCTCCCACCGAAAACCGCGCACCCAAATCTAAAATGTTTTTGTTCAGTGCAAACTAGAAGACTTCAAGAGTCTTACGGGGGCTCGAATAGCTCGCTAGCATATTCTAGCGGCGAGTTATCGCGGGTTATAGCGAGTAGCGTAGCCGCCAGTGGGCGACTCATGCATTTTCTGATTTTGGAGGTAAAATGGGGTTTTTGGGCCATAACTTTGGTTCCAGACCTGCTAGAAGGTCAATCAAGGGTTCTCTCTATCGACGCAGGAGATCAGTTTCCAAAAAAAGTTTGAGCCAAAATTTTGGCCCATTGGATTGGTGTCCAGGGCCAGTCAAAGTTGGTCAAAAATCCAAAAACACCCCCACTTTGCGAGCTGCTCCCAGGCGAACCCCTCACCCAAATCAAAAAAGTTATTTTTTTAATCGAACCTAGAAGACTTTCCGCATCCGTAGAGGGTTTGAACACCTCTCTAGCTGCAGCAGCTGGCGAGTTATGGCCGAAAATGTTCCGGTCACTTAAGTGACTCGCGTGGGCGTTAAAGGGTTTGCGAGTGGAGGTAATAATAGAATCTTTTCTGATATCTGATTATCATCATTAACCCTTCAAGGGAAATAGAATGATGACTACGTACGTTTCGGTTGCACTTGCATCGGAAAAACAGCATTTGCAAAAACCTCAGTGCATGTTCTATGATGCTGTTTTCTCCAACGCAAACTTAAAGCAATCTAAGCTGCAAGAACTCTTTGAAGACCGACATGGCGAGGCCAATGTTGTGGGTCACGAATCTTTACGAGCTAAAAGAGCCAGTCTTGATTCTCGAGCAGCAACCCTTCCAAAATTAGGTTTTGTATTGACAAATCACAGAGGATGGCTTCATGCCAAGTGGCGTTTAAAGTAGCAAAGTCTGAGAAACCTCATAATATTGCAGATGAGCTGATTAAACCATGCGTATTAGAAATTGCTACAACTATTTTCAGAAATGAAGGAAGAAAAAGTTTAAATTAGTGCTGCTATCAAATCATGTTATTCAGAGCCGAATTGCTGATTTGAGTTTATATGTATTGGAACAAGTTATCCCACATATGAAGGCTAGTCCCTTGAAAATCTCCTTCCAGTTAGAGGAAACTACTAGTGCTTTGAATTGAAGTAAATTTATTGTACTGGTGAGGTATGTCCACGATGGTACCATGAAGGAGAACTTCTTTTTCTGTGAAGAACTGAAAACAACCACCAAAGCAAAAGACGTGTTTCAGTTTGTGAAAGACTTCTTTGCACAACATAAGTTGGATATTCAACGCATTGGCCCTGCGTGCACCGATGATGCTCCTGCTATGCTGGTAAATAAACTGAGATTTCTGTGCTGGTGAAACAGGAGATTCCGCGCTTGTAAGGTGAAAGTCAGCCTTTGAACATGTTTCAAGGAAGTGATTATTTTTGAAGAGTATTTTCAAATGTTGATGTGTCATCCTTTCTTCCTCATGTTCGATTTGCTTTGCATATTAAAAATTTAGATTCCTTTCTAAACCTTTGAAACGTTGTTCTTGATTATAAATTGTAGGGCGCGCGATGTCAGAACAAAAATTTTTAGAGGTGCAAGAGTAAAAATGGTTGGGAACTCCTATACTAGAGTGGGCCTCTTTGCTTCATGCCTACCAAGAACATGTGAGGAACAATTTCAATCGACTATTTAAACGATGGTTGTTTTTCCAATTTTATGAGTCAAAGAGCAGCTTTGTACGTAATCGCGGTATAGGTACATTGTTTTATTATTTCTTATACTGCACACGACAAAAGGCAATATTCTTTTCTGAATGATGACCAACCAGAAATTCACAATCTCAGAGTGACGTTTCCCTTAAGTTTTGCAATACCCTTTCCAACAAGGTTTTTGTACGAAAATTGAAATGCTTTCAATACAAACACTGCAGCAACAATTTTCACGAACCTCTGGAAGATCTGACAAGTCACCCTTGTTGGCTTTTTTCGAAAATGCTTGGTACTTCGCTTTAAGCTTAGCAGATGCACCATTCAGCACGTAGGCGGTGGCGACTTGAGGCAAGAGTTTGTACTGCTGGTTCAAGTATTCCATGACAGGTACTTCGTCGCCACTGAAAAGTTAACGTGTTATTCGCCACATTAAGTAACTTGGCTACTTCAATCGAAAAAATGCACCCAAAAAGTCGCGTTTTGTTACTCACACTTTACTCAGTCTGCACCTCGATATGCCTTCTTGAAATACAACATTTAAGACATTTTTATCCCTATAGGGCGTGATTTGTTTGCACAAAAAGAGCTACGCTACTGGTTTGTTGCAGTTGATGTGTCCATCATTTTTCATGACAACAAGTAAACGCATAGGAACTAGAGTCTTGCGTGGGTTGCAGGTACCTGCATTTTCGGGGTGGGTGAGGGAACTTGCAGAGCTATGCGTGCGGGTTCGGGTTGAACTTAGTGCGGGGGGGGGGCGGGATAAGAAAATCTTTGTGCGGGTAACTGAATGGTAACCCTATGTATGTGAAAATGACATGAGCAAGAATTCAATGCTACAGAGAGGTTGTTGCACAACTGGGCAGCGACATGGTCTGTGGTGACGCAAAGACACTTCGTCATGGAACGACCTCATCAATTTGAACAGTGCTCTTAAAGCTAAAAAAGTGCTCAAGGTTGACTAAAAATTTCAATTTTAGTTTACGGTGTTTTTTAAGAGCTTCTAATCCCTGTTAAATGAACCACTTAATAAATTGCAACTGTAGCGATGAAACGCGTTGCATGAGTTTTTAGTGGTTTTTAGACACACAGTGACAGGCGCGGGTTTGGGACGAAAGCAGTGTGGGGTGGGGCGGTTGTGGGTTGGGAGGGTGCGGGTTAGAAGTCGGCGGGTGCGGGAAAGATTTCATATATTCCTGCGGATGTAGGGTATGTTTCAATTCTGCGAATGTGGGGTGGGAGCGGACAAGAATTTCAACCCGCGCAGGACTCTGATATGAACACAAACGTTTTTTCTGAGTTATTAAAAATCTATTCGAAATACATTTTTTTCAAAATTTCGTCGAAAACCCTGCATAACTTCAGCCTAGCTATTAAAGATAAAAAACACGAATCTGGTGCAACTGCTGCCACAGCAGTTAACTCAACTCATAAAGCAAGCTTGTTGATAGGTGAACCTCCGCAATCCTTATACCAGATAAAGTTTGCGCAAAATTGTAACAACCTTGTGATGTCACCTTGGCAAGAGAAGCAAAGACCGTTTTGTAAGTGTAGCGATTTAATTACAAGCGCATTGAAAAGCTAGTCATGCGTTTACGGCGTAATTGGTTTGACTGAAAAACTCAAGCTTTCGTCACACTGAAAATAACACATGTTCGTACTCTGGTTTTATGGTGCCCTGTTTTCTGACTGTTGAATATCTGACGGCGATGGTTGACGCCTTGGCCAGCGTATCAATCGCTCTTAGCTTGGGCAGAAGCACTCGAAGCTCGAGCATGGAGAAGTACATCAGTCGGTCGCTCATCTTTCTTACGTACGTGCCATCAGGTTTTACCTGCAACGCACACGAACACTCCTCGTATGGTCTGACCAAGAAAAATTAGTAAATTTGTCGTGCTCAAGCTGTAACCTACAACGCGTTTGGGCGACGTCAATACACAATAATTTCTGATTCGAGGTACACGATGTCCGGCAATTAGCACACAAACCGGCGACGTTTCATAGGAAAGCACAACGTTTCGGGAATTCCATCATTAAATCTCCGCTGCAAAAGGCTATTGCCAAAACTACTGAAAAGAAAACCAGCAGCACACTCTGCGTTGTCAGCAAATGTCTGAAGGGTAACGGTTGCTTGATAGCAAAACGCAAAAACAAGTCAATCATGACCTGTGTTCCCTCTAAGAAATTTTACACTGAGAAAATGTTTGTTTTAGTGCGCATGCAATTGCCCAACCATGCAGACGCACAACCAGTGAAGCGTTTCAGGAGGTGAAAGGCGTGGGTGGGGAGCCTTTTCAAAAGTGGGGGGCACAAGTGCACGTCAAAAACTATGGAATTTTTTTCTGGTTTGAATTGGCAAATGTGACGTCACAAGCATGTAAAAGTGGTTGAAAAGTGGGGGGCCATGCCCCCCAGAAAAAAAGGTGGGGGAATAGGCCCATGCGGCCCCCCGGTTCCGCCGCTTATGGTGAAAGGGCTGTGCGATGCATAAACGATAATAAATTTGGAATGTTGCAAGTGCGCGAGAATGACATTTCACTGCGCAAATGGTCTGCGTAATTGCGCACCTTAGAAGGAACACTGATCATGATCATCAGATCAGTGTTATTGTCAACAATTGGACACATAAAATCATGGACCAGTAGAGAAAATGTATTCTTGTAATAACGTAGGTCAAATACTTCGTGATTTTTCAGACACATGCGTCTTCTGACACCAAGCTGAAGGAGCTTCGTTTCTCTACGAGGAGGTACCTATTGCAATGCTGTAATCGCGTGAACAAGCGAAATTAAGAAAGGTTAAATCGTTGTTAACAATCAGTTAGCGATTTCCGCAGCTTCAAACGGCTTCATACGCACTGCTGCTCTGACTGGCAAACAAACCAGCGTTTAATTTAACAAGATCTGGTTGAAAGCGCGTTTCTAGTCAACTGAAAACGTTCGGTTAAACTGAATGAATGCCTTCGCTTTTCGCCAAACAGCAATTAAGTGAGTAACAGTTCGTGCCGAAGTTTTAATACAAAAAACGTTCGAAAGGGCCCAAACAGGCATTATTTGCAGAGCTGTAAACATCAAAGCAACAGCTTCCCGAATCCTCTTTGCGTTGAACAGCAATGATTTTTGTGGTGTAATAATGTCAACCTTGTTCAAAGGCAGTCACGTTCGGAGTTTTTTTACCAAATCCGAATCAATGAAACTAGTCTGATGGCTTAAACATCAATACTGGTTTACCGGTATATCTCCAGATACACTACATGATAACAATCACTACAAGGCCACATCTATTTTTATGAACATTTTCTGGCAACAGCAATGAAATCACGTCATGAACTTTCGCCATTAATTATAAACAAAATGTCTTACTTACTTTCAGTCCTTGTGCTCTAAAAGGGGTGGAAATGATAGGTCGGCGTATTCTACAGCTACTACCTTGCTCTCTGGTTACTTTTCCATTCAGGAGCCCTCTGCTCATTTTTTAATTTGTTACGTGTTTGATTCACACAAGGTCCATGAGTACAAAAATGCCTATACGCAACGCTTCACAGGGTAGGTGTAATTTCGTACACGTAGTCAATACTGAGGAACGAAATTGAAGCAATGCACCAGCAACTACGGCTTTCGGCCATCATCACATAGAAGCGTTACATAATGACAGAAAAATGGAGATTTGTAAAATGCATCAAAAATTGATGTAATCGCATAAAATGTTGGACGAAGTATCGAGACACAGCAGGAGATTTTGAAATATCAAACTGTTGTCAAAAAAAACGAGCTACTGAGCATAAAGCAGAATACAAAAACAAAAAAAGAGAACTCACCTCCGCCATTTTGGACAAAAGGTTTTCTCTTGGGATCCGTACATTTTTCAAGAAGAGGAACCCGTTGTCGACAACCTCGTGATCAAGCTTAGTTCCGATGTCACCGACGGAAACACCTAAAAACAGAATCAAGCATAAATAAACTAAGGTTTAGATTTGCAGCAATCCTTGATGAAAACCAGTCGTCACAGTTAGATAGCTTGTGGACACATGTGACGCGGCAAAAGCAAATGCTCTGCAGCACAAAGAAAGTCCATACCGGGCAATGGTTGATGTGTGCTGAGGTCTCTTATCTGTACAATGAAGGGATGCATTCCGTATTTTTTCCCGTCAATGACCAGGTTGGACATGAGAAATACATGATTGGCACATTTTCCCACTGCAAAAAACACACATTTGTAGACTACGCGCTGATCTTTTTTCAAACTCCATAAATTGGATTTAATTTCACCAACTTTACAATTATATTATGTTTTGAGTAGCGTTTAGCTGCTTACACCCATGTTTAATTATGTTGTCAATCTAATGCAGCATGTACTTTTGAGGCACCCTATGGTTTGCCAGTCTCAACAATCCTGCTCGTTAAGACAATTACAAAAAACTCTTAATTTGCTGCCGCAACGATTTTTGCTTCAATTTGGAACAACCTCTTGAAAAACTTTCTCCTTTACTGGCATTAAACAACTTTCGGAAATGCCGGACTTGCAGCACATTATAACTCGGATAACGTTACTGCGAAGAGTGTTAAGATTTGTTTGCACGAAACAAATATTTGCTCAAGCCATTTGCTGTACCTGCGTCTCATACCCTGTTAAAACTGTTCATCGCTAGAATATCTTGATTTCAGTCGAATTTCTGGCTAAAAAACGCGTTTGCTCAATTTTTTGAGAGTATATCTTCTTCGTTGGAATAAACGTAACGCAAATATCGAGCGAGCGAAGTTGTACAATACTATACCAGAAGTTGGCCAACTTTCATTTTATCTCGTTGTGATTCCAAGAAGTCGGTTGCCACCTACTAGAACAGCTATGTCCAACCCAAATGGCTTACTGGGCCAAAAATCATGTCACTATCTCAACCAGGGCCGCACATTTTATGACATATTAATGAGGGCCGCATATTGAATGGCTTACTTTGACCTTAGCAAACTAAACTTCACTTAAGTTAATGTACTGAAAGCGTTAGAATCATAACTGCAATGGTAACAGACATGAAAAATGGCACTGAGGACAACCTACATCAAAAATGTCAAATTAAGATTATCAGAATAAGGACAGGTTATCAGTGTGTAGTTACTCCTGTTACAGTGAAAACCTAAACTGGGCCGCACAAAACCTTCAACTGGGCCGCGGGTTGGACATAGCTGTACTAGAACATACGCCGTTACCACGTCATAGCGCAAGCGACGTCATCCCTGATAAAAGTTCAGCCTCGTGCATTTTGTCTCTGGCTACCCTGCAAGGTTCATGGCTGTGTCCTAAGACATGTAGGCAAGACACCGTTGCATTTTGATGACAACCTGCGAAACAGGTGTGTAACGGCCATGCATAAAGTTGTGGTGTGCTTACTTCCACCAGGCCACCACTTCATTGAAGAAACACGAGGGCAGTTCACGACAAACTCTTGCGCTTTGCGGTCATACGTAGCCGTAGTTTCAAGACCCCGAAGATAAGAGCCTGCAACAACGAGAAACAATGAACTGGATTTTTGCGGAGCTTGGAAGGTTCAATGAATTCAATGTGACAACGAACTACGGAGTTGTTTTGTAAAAACTACATTTGACGGGCTATCTTTGAGCTCTAGTCTAAATGGTGCAGTTACCTGAAAAATACGAAATTTGAAACAATGACTTGCGACAGAAAAGCAAAAATTCTTATCGGACCTTACTCTTCTTTAAACAATCAGGCATCTCAAGCACGCGACATAGCCGCTAAAAACTTATGTTCAAGACTTCAATTCAAAGTTTCATTGCTGGCAAGCATGTGCAGTGCCAACTTAAGCACGAGCACAGACTTTGGTCTATGTCAGTTATGACAAACAGATCAGTGTTTAACAGGCTTGAAGCAATTAATTACAACTCTTATATTACATCAATTAAAAAAAAAACAGCTTTCAAAACCATTCGCTCTCAAAAACAGATTTAGTTATTAAAAGATATCAAATAAGTGAAGTTACCATGACCAAGCTCTGTTTGTGCATATGTTCCGATGATATTGAAATTTTCACCAAGTGGCAGCCACTTTGCAACTTGTGCTTCATTACCGAAATTCTTAATGCAAGGATTGAATATTTCAATGTGTATTCCTAGTCCAACATCGATTCCCAGAGCTCTGAAATCATGTAACAGAAATTTAGTCTACAAAAGATTTGTGTTTTCAAATTGACTACAATACAGCTTAGAAGAAAGTAAACTTAAGTAGCTATAATATGCTTTAGCAGTCAGCAACTTTGCAATCGCTTTATTACAAAAAAGAAAAGCAACAAATTTATTACTGAGATAAAACAAAAATTTAAAAAAGAAAAGATCTCAAACTTTTGAAGTCATTCTTTATATAGAACCAACTAATCACAAAACATCAAAACTACCACTGTTGTGCAATGGTATTCTAACAAAATTCTGAAAATACCACATGAAAAGTCCAAAAAATTCTTACACCTGCAGTAGAAGTACTGTATAAGCTTTCAACAAAAACTATCTCACAACAGTCATCAATTCATCATAAAGAAGTCAGCTGAAAATGGTTCCTATTTGAGTTTGTTATAAAAAACAGGCTTTAAACATGCACAAAAACTTAAAATGTCTTTATTCCTCAGCTACGAGCAAGACTTCTAAGAACTTAAGATTCTTGATAACCATTGACACCAGATGTTGGCACAACATTTCCAATCATCAGTATAATAAACTTGTGCCCAGCTGACAGAAACTGCATTTCTAGCTGAAAGTCACTCCATCACTATGAACTATTTTTGATGATTTTATCAGAATACTTGAGATATAGTTTAGCAAATATCAATGCAATAAAATGGTACAACACCTTTACTACCTTCCAATGTATTGAACTTCAGGAGATTCAGTGTTCCATCCTTGTTTTGGCAACAGTTTCTTGTGAAGATAAAGTATCCTGCGAATTGATTCAACAAACCTTTCATTTCTTGTCATTGTTGCCAAAAGTGGACTGTGCATTTCAGGATCATCCCACACTGCATTCTCTACACAATCAATGTCAAATGGTGGAAACATAACATTGAAATCACAAAAGAAGAATTGCAAGCAAAACTATTTCTGGGTGCAATGAGTTTCAAAACCCAATTTAAGTGATTCTAAAACACTTTATAATGCATCAACAATTCCACAATTAAAGTCAAGGTACATACTAACAACATATTCAACAAAGAACTGTTTTTACTGGCATGTTTAGTGTATATACATCAATTAATTGCAAAAACCAGACAAGCTTTTAGCATGCCATCCACGGAACAGACCAGTGAGCACTAGATCAACATAAAAGTTGAACAGAACCACAATGAAGCACTTGTTTTTTAGTGCCTGACTCGATAAATGTTAAAGTGTATTACTCAAGCATCAGTACTTACTGAGGTGAGTCCAATCAATATTTTATTAACAATAGCAAACATTTATTTTTACAGTAACAAATCAGAAAATTTTTTCAAGCAGACTTCTCAATGATAACATAATAAAAATCTTATAAATTTCAATGAGCTTGTAGTAGTTTGTGCATATGTTCTGTAACAGGGTTTTTTAAGGAAAATGTTAGGCAACCAGTATGGATCTGTAGGGACCCAATTTCTCTGATTCTAGGCACCCGATGATAATTTTCTCTGATTCTAGGGACCTGATTTTCAATTCTAGGGACCCGAATCAGGTCCCAAAAATGCCTTAAAAAACCTGGTAGTAACCACTCTGCAATAGATTCAATTGCAAAAAAAGCACATGATTAGATAGAATTTAACAAACTTTTAGTTTTCCACTCGCAAGGATATGAAAAACACATATTTGAAACATTACTCACACAACTCTATATATCCTAATCAATGAAGTTGACATGGACAAACCCATGTTATTACATATGGTTTATCAGTGATGGCATGAGTTTTACAAAAATAACCTCTCTCATACATCCAACATTCAATAAAAACGATAGCAGAAAATGATTTTTGTTTTAACAAGACAAACATAAGCTTTATGCTTTCTTTTCTGAACAAATTTTAGAAAATCTGAGCCTTCTTAAATGCATCAAAATAAGAGTAACAAAAAATGTTCTACTTTTTCATGCAATGTTTATCCTACTTAGATGATTTTAATCCAGCAAGATACACTTTACCAGTAAAGCAAAAAAACTTGTGTATTTAACAGCTTTAAAACTTAATGTACCAAAATTAGTTTCAGTAAAGTTTATAGCAAAAAATTACCCATAATTATGGGACAATATTTTATTCCTTCACTTATTTATTCTAGTTTTTGAAAGCATAAAAACTTAAATGTTTTGGCCGTTTAAACGATTAAACATTTTTCACATTTTTTCACATTAATTAAAAAATGGGCAAGCACAAAAAGTAAAGCTTTATAATAGCACTTTCATCAAACCAAAGCACTTAAAATTTTAAGTGTACTTGATCATCTGATGCCTCATATGTATTCCCCCATAAAATTGAGATTATTATGTAAAAGTACTGACTTTTAAAATTGTCTGAAATATTGAAACAAGTCATTGGCAACAACAAATATGCCAGCAGGATGGTTTTAAGATGACAGTTTTTCACATGTCGGTAGATTGATGTGTACATCCATTATACTGCTATGTTATTTTTTTCATTTTGCTGAAAACTTTTATAAACTTTGTTCACACAGATCACTTCCATAAGCACATTCTACTTACAACAAAGATATAAAAATTACGTTTTAAAAACTGATTCAAAGACTATAACTCTATGCAGTCAAAAATTGTTTTATTTGTGGCATTAAATGCACTATATCCTATGATACTGTAATATCGGGAGAAGGATTTAATTTTAAATTTCTACAATGGTGTGACACTACTTTCTATAATGTAAAAAGTTAAAAAGTTCAGTCAAGAGATAAAAATATATCAAACTGTGATAATGTTGGGAGACCCATCCCTAAGTCACATTACAATTATGAAAATAACAAATTCTTCACAATATATCATTCCAAATTTATAATGCCATGGACAACCTGATGTGGACATGGGCTGAAGTTCAACGTATCATGATACAAATTGCAAAAATAAACTGTATGCTGCATAAAACAATAACATCATATATGAGTACAATATTTAGCTCTTTTGAAAAAATAAAACTAACTAAATATTATATTTTAAAAAAGTATGAATTGGATAATTTTTACTTTCAAAGACATGGCATAACCATACTGTAGGGTGTTTTAATGTAATTTGTAATTAATTTAACCAGAAGGTCAAAGATCTATAATAAGATCTGTGCACAAACACTGCCATAATGTTTTAAGACAATTCATGTTCATTAAGGAAAATGCACAATTGTAAGTACGGTAGTTACTTAAACATAAAGAATAAGCAGTTGGCAGAAATACCTGAATGATAACTGTGAAAGTATGTAGTGTAGCTTCAGTGCTACACATGGAGTTTTTGTAAAACAAGTTTTTAACAAATATTCAGAAAATCAAATCAAACCAATGTCTAAGTCAAGGTCATAACTTTCATTAGTTTTTGTGAAAAACTTTCACTTCAGGAAATCACTTTGAAGTAAGCAGGTTTTGAAACGGAAACACAATTAATAGTCGGAAATTTGTGTACCACTACTGCCAAATATTCTGCTGCAGCAATAGCATACGTTATAATAACTTAAAATAAGCCTACTAGCAAAATTGTTCAAAAAGTTCATGCCACACAAACATTGAAAGAACTAACCAGCTTTTTGCCGAAGCAGTGTTTGTGATTTGCTTCCATCATAAATGTGGGTTAACTCTTCTACATCGAAAGCAACATTAGATCGCTCTGCTTCAATCAGATTCGTCTCGGTGCTCATTTCTTGACAAGTGACTACAGATTTTTTAAACTTAAAGTAATGACAATATTATTATGACGAATTACAGAGTATGATTGCCACACTCAACTGCAGAATAGTTCAGACAATACTGAGCTCACGCCGGATGCATGCTTCTTAGGATGACCAGCTGCAATTTTTATAATTTGGAGAATTTAGATAAAATTCCTGAACACGAAAACTTGAGGTTACGGTTAGGGTTGAATGAGTTGCTTCGCTGATCCATTCACTGCGGCTGTGAGGGCTCGTTTCGGATCACGCCTGAATGCACATGTTGGTAGCAGCAAAGCGGCAATGGAGAGATAAGCAGCGACATGCGATGGTTGGTTGGTGAGAATCGAAGAACGTCAAGAGATGGCGTGCAACGTGATCCTGCTCAGTGGCGGATCCAGCAGGCCCGTATCCACGGGGGGCATTCGGGGGCAATGCCCCCCAAATTTTGTGCTCAGAAAATATTATTTTGAAAACATATAATATAACAAAGATCTTGCCCTTTAAATGTGTATTTTCCCTCTCAAACCATAAAACCTAGCTACAGGCTTGGTGGAAACCGCATGGCTAAACGCCGTTGTACGGTTGAGATCCAAAATATACTCAATATATCGCTGTGATGATACAGATAATGTTGCGCCAAGGGATACAGAAATTAGTAATGGGATTATAGAATTCATTGACGCATGATTATGATCAAGCTATTTATAGAATTGCGATAAAGAGTTTGTGAGGAACAAAAATAATTTGGGGGGTAGTGCTCCCGAATGCTCTCCGTCGCAACGGGTCCGGCAGCATTTGATTATATTCAGAGTATAAAGAGTGACGTAACTAAAGGTTTGATCCAGGTCGGGAACTTAGCTGAAAGGGGTCCACTGGCCACTGTAGGAGACCTATTAACCAACACTCAGAAAAGAGCTTGAGAAATGATGGTGAACCGGATGTGGATTGCCATACTAAAACCCTAAATCACCGAAAAATACTCCGAAAAACGCAAAAAAATAACCTACTGAAAACCTAAAGAACACTAAAACCGGAACACAGTAGAATTCGTCTATAACGACGTTAGCTGCAACGTCAGTTCGCCTTTAACGACCCTTTTTCTCCGTTTCCTTTGAGTGACGTTATAGGGCAATTCTACTGCATAGGTCAAGTGGTGGCCGATTTTGCTCGTTTTACTTGCCAGCGGGTTGATTCGCCCCTCTGACCCGCGTCAATTACGTCACTGAATATAAATCAAAACCAACCAGAAATGTTCATCTATGTAAAATAAACGGTATAATCTCTCTCAAATAAAGAAGTCCTTCTTCACGACTAAAATATTTGGTATGTAAACTCACAAAAACAAGGCCGGCGCAACCTATTCGTCCTGTACGGCCATGGCCAAACCTGTTTTCTGACTCAACAATACGTTTCAGTTTAAGAAACGTGCCCACACAGCTGCTGATAGAAATTGGAACAGGACTTTTCGGTCTGGCCGATTCGGTCTGGCTGTTTCGGTCACGGGACATTTCGGTCAGACTACGAAATCTTGCACAAATCTTGCATTAATGCAAAGACGAACGGTCTGATTCGAAGCGCACTACCTCCATCATCATACTGTAGGTTACCAAAGGTCGAGGCATTCAACTCAAAGCGTACTCCCTTCACGATTCGCAATAGCGGCAAGCGCTGCCTGCAAGGTATTTTACTCGGCATAAAGTTCTTAGTTGTCGTGCAAAGTAACTGAATCAGTGGTGTCTCGGGCTTAGCCAGAGTCTTTGATAACGATTTATAGTATTGTAAAATGCAAGCTTGATTGCTTTGTATATTTGTGGCACCACACATTTTACTGATTATGGTTGTTAACTTGGGGTCTATGCGTTGTGCTTTGTTAATATTCAAGTATTTTCGTTCCATGTCTGGCCTTTCGCTTTCATGTTGCAGGTGACCTGAATCAAAAACTATCGTTCGCAGCAAGCGTTCTCTTGACTTCGTTCGCTCTCGCTTTACGGGCTCATCCGTTAGAGCCCGAGCTGCTCTCTGCAATTAGGCATTTAAGTATTTATTAACATAATTCATACCAGATTAAATGTTTTTTTTGAAGCAAGAGATTTGCATAGAGCAGTGGTTTTCAACCTTTTTTGTACCGCGAGTCCGCGATCCATTGTAGCAACCCACTACCAACAACCCCCATCTAAAACTCGATCAAACCAAATGTAATACAGCTGTGTGCATAAAAAATCTACTCGCGAACCCGCCAAAATGGTTCACGCCCTCTACAAATAAGCATTTTTTAAATATTATTAATATCAGATTGAATGTTTTTCAAAGCAACGGATTTGCATAGACAAGTTCCTATTCGCGAATAATTTCAAACGAACAAAAATATTGTTCAGTAACTCGGGCTAATATGAATGACAGAATGAGCCTAGTATGCAGAGAACTAACTGGCATTATAAATACTCTGTAACATACGTTACACAACAATCGGCGAGTTCTCATGAGAACTTCCAAGTCATTGTTACGTAACTACCGTTACATAGGAATGTTAGTGCTCGCCAGAATAAACGCAAATGGATTTTTCAATGATGCAAGCTTCGAACGGTTGCATTCTGTCAGTGGTCTTCGTATAAATGGTGTGTTGAGCCCGAGTGACGCGTTTGACCGAGAGTCGCCTCTTAACTGAATGTTCCAGAACACTGTTTTTCGCGTTCGTGAACAACCTGTCACGTCACTGGCGTAAAGTTGACTTTACGTGGATAGAATGTAAGCTCAGTTTGTGGACAAAGCAAGCTGAACAGCCTGATTCTAAAGAGTATAGAGTAGTGTTTCTTAACGTGTGGTCATGGCCCACAGCGCAGTTTTCAAGTGGGCCACGTAGTTGACAAAATTATGTTAGAATACAGTTGTCTAGGGTCTAAACATCTAACCATTAGCCTACAGCGAGGGAACACATTGCGTTTAGCAGCAAGGATCTCACTGAATTGCATACAGGAAAAGATTTGATAGTCTACTTTTAAATAATGTGAGTATATTTATGCGTATAAAAGCGTTACCATGCTCTATGCAACAATGCAGTAGGCCACACAATTTTCAGCAAAAGTTGTCTGGACCACATAAGTAAAAACGTTGAGAAACACTGATATAGAGCATGAACTTCTATGTGAAATAAACCTTATTAATAGTATCGTAAACAAATGTCTATGGCAAAACCTAGAAACTGCAGTAGGTTTGCTGCTTTTGGCAACCGACTTCGACACTTATACTAAAACTACCCTGTCTAGCTATAGCAATGATCAAATTTGTTGATGAGTTTGGAAGCATTAAGTACTACCTCTGTACTGTACTTGTGAGCTGTACAGCATTCCTTCTTGGTGAAAAGATGCGTACTGGGTAATATAGGTTTTGTTAAAAAAGATATGTAGCCCATAATTCCCACCAGTTGCTATTTAGGACCAGGTTTGTCGTACGTATGAAATTCAGTATGCCTAATTAGTGTTTTTTAAGGTGTTTTGAGGGACCGAAACGATCTCTCACATTTATCCAACGGTCTCTCAAAATACAGCAGAACCTCTCTGCAAAACCACCGCCAAAATACACCAACACTCCGCTTTATGACCATTTCGACATTCAGATGAGGTGGTTGAGCAAAACCGTCGCCAAAGAGTCTTCAATAGGAGGGTTTTACGTGTGTGCAGGGGGGCTTAACATTCAAAAAATTGACAAAACTCAACTGATTTATAGTGTTTCTTATTTCAATTTGGGGGGCTTGAAACTCTGTTTCGGGGGGCTAAGCCCACCAAAGCTCCTCCCGTGGTGACGGGACTGTGTTTGAGCAGTGCCGGATTAACAATAGTAGCAAATGTAGCAATTGCTACGGGCTCCGCGCTTTTGGGGGCCCCGCAGTCTTCCGTAATAAATCTTATTTATCACATTATATATAAAAAGTTTTCAGTCTAAGAAGTCATGAAGTCAGTATTTTGCTAAATTGGCCATAAGTGGTAAGCGAAGGTTTTCAATTGAACGCTGTCTGTGTCCAGAAAGTCTTGTTCGATTCTTTTTGTACAGTTACGTAACAAAAGGCATGTAATGAAAATTACTGTTTGAAATTATGCGTCTTGTGCTCACACTGCACTGATTAGTTTTTCGCTGATTGCTTTCGAGTTACATGCAAGCGGTTTATATTTAGTTTAGGTCATTTTCGCATTTACTGCAGTAGTGTTAAGGACCAGCCCGTGGTCTAGTGGTAAGTGCGTCCGCTTCGGTGCTGGTAGGTCCGAGAGTTCGACTCTCGGCCGGGTCTTACCAAGACCTCATAAATTGGTGCTGCAGCCTTCTTACCAGGCGCACGGCGTGCGGAAGAGCTGCAGGGAACACACCCAGAACACAAAAACAAGCCGAGTGAAAATGAACCCAGAAATTGTACAAACTCAGTCCTGGCGCTACAAGACCATTGTAGTTATAAAGCGCCAACAACAAACCACCATATCAAACAAGCAGTAGTGTTAACATGTCTTTTCTTCCATTTCGTTCGTTACCGTAGTTCGAGATTTAAGTTTATTAAAACCTTGACAACAGGTTTGAGGTGTTATTCTTTACAATTTAATAAACTTAAATCTAACTGTCGAAGAGTGCATGGATAAAGTATTGCGGCGCAGTCGACTAGATACTGATCCTAGTTCGCAAGATGCATCGTCGGACTGGTTACACTGGAAAAAAACTTGAGAACTTTATAGCTACCTTGCCAAGCGTGACTGAGTACGATTTGGCAATCGAGACTTTGGGTAAACTGGGTAACACCAGTGGCGATTCTAGAATGACAAAACTGGGGGGGCACTGCGGGGTCAAGGAAAAAAGTGGGGGTCAACATAAATGTCTCTCCTGCATGGTGATTTTCCGTTGTAATGAAGATTGATTTGCTATGATTAATCCTATCAAATCACACCCAACAGGCTTGTGAATATCGTCAGAACCGTCGCCAGAAAGTTTTAAAATCATGGGCGTCCGCAAAAATTTTTTCAAGGGGGGCAAAGTCGACATTTTGATCTTTTTCAGGCTTTTGGCAATGCAATGCAAATGGACATATGCAAAAAAAATGTCCAATGTTACGGCAACAGTTGCATACATGGTCTTCCTTGTAAGAAACTTTACACTGAGCAAATGTCTGTTTTAGTGAGCATGGATATTTTAATACTGAGTTAGCAGAGTTCTAAATGAATTACAAACTTTGTGAATTTTTAGAATAAGTGTAAAGTCGTATGAAAATAGGAATAAATTACACATTTAATTCAAATAGCTTATCCTTGTTTTCGTGCTTCTCCAATGTTTCGGAATGTTGCAAGTGCCCGAGAATGAGATTTCACTGCGCAAATAGTCTGGTGGTACTGCGTATTTGCGCACCTTCAGAGGGAGCATTGGTTGCAAAAATGCGCTTATCTAGGCAGCAGTGCTTTTCACATAGTATAAACCAGGGGTGGGCAAACGTGTTCACTGGAAGAGTCATTTGCAGAAAACCAAAACACCAGCGAGCCGCAAAACCAGTTTGTAGTGTCAATACATATGTTAAAGAATACAAGTTTTACATTAAATGTTGTACAGTAATTCTTAGTATTATGTTTTTGATTTTCTAGTCCCCAAAAATCTGAACACTACGTTTGTTAAACCTGTGCGAATTAATTTTCCCAAGTGTTCATATCCAGGGCTGCATGATGGTTTGATTTTACGCACCTCATTACCGGGAAAAAAATTCACAGCAATATGTTTTGCTATACGCAGAAATGAGTTATACACTGGTATTTTTAATTCTGGGTATTTACTTTCTGGAACCTGTCGCCAGAAGTAAAGTGTAGAATGGCATTGACTAAAGTTTTTTTTGAGCCAGTTTCCTTGCATTTCGGTCAGTTTTATTTCTACAGCAGACAAGTTTGTAACAAACGGTTACCGAACTGGACAACCGTCACTGATACATTAACATTTAATGGGTTTACAACAGGAGTGCTAAGCATGGTTTTAACTCTTGAAAATGGTCAAATCTGGCTGGAATTCCTCCAGTATTTTTCAAATTTCTTTTAGTATTCTTCCACTTTGTGGTCTGCAATTGCCTCTTTGCGAAAAACAGTCGTTCTCAACATTGGGAAAAGGACAGAATGCGTTTGACAACACGTGTCTTTGAAAAATTTCAATCTTGCAATTTAGGTTCACTGTCGTAATGGTTGCTATCAAATCGCGCAGACTCCCAGGTGACCAGTGTTCCCTCTGAGGTGCGCAACTGCGCAGAACCACCAGAGCATTTGCGCAGTGAAATCTCATTCTTGCGCACTTGCAACATTCAGAATTTGATATCGTATACACATCGCATAGTCTTTTCGAAACGTTTCACTGGTCGTGTGTCTACTGTCTACATCAGCTATGTCCAACGCAAATGGCTTACTGAGCCAAAAATTATCTCATTATCTTAACCAGGGCCGCACATTGCGATCTTAGCAAACTAAATTTAGCTTACCTTTAAGTCAATGTACTGAAAGCGGCTGAATCCTAACTGCAATGGTAACAGACGTGATAAAGTGGCACTGAAGACCACCTGCATCAAACATGTCAAACTCGAGATTGTCAAAATAAGGACAGGTTGTCAGTATAGGGCATTTTAACTTCAGCGAGAACCTAAACTGAGCCGCACAATACCTTCGACTGGGCTACATGCGGCCCACGGGCCGCGGGTCGGACATAGCTAGTCTACACGGTTGTGAAATTGCATGCGCACTGAAACAAACATTTGCTAAATGTAAAATGTTATTACAGGGAATGCTGCTGGTGACTAACTTCACGAACGTGTGTTCACGAAGTTGTGTAAACACATTTCATAAATGGAACAAACGTTAAATATGAGGCAAAAATTCTCCATCAATTTGAGATATTGCTATTCATTTAGAAGAGTCACGCAAAATATGTCAGCGACGCGCGATTCACCCACCATTGGCATAAACCTACGTGTCTTACCGCTATCAGCAGTCACGTCTAGTTGCATTACCTGCCAAGATGTCTGCGTTCAATAGTTACATGCGGCATAACGCCTACGCCACCGTGACTTGCGCATCTTCGAAAATTTGTTGCCATTTTATTGTTACGCAACAAAGGCCAATAGCAGAACAATTCGCTCCCGAGTTTCACAACTTGCCTCTGCATCTGCAGGCAAAGAAGCGGATTTAGTGAACTGCAAGCTCAGGGTTGCCAGATTGGCCATTTTTTAACTGCGCTGGCCTTGAAAAAACGCATTTGGCCATTTTTTCAGTTTGTCACTGTAAAATTAAGTTTTCAATACATATTTTGTCTTCATGTCACTGATTGTTACAGTAACACCATGGCACTTCAACTTTTTATTTGCTGTGTAGTAAGTGTTTATCCCTTGCAATCTTGTAGATTTTGTGCAAGTGTTTTGGTCGGACCTGTCATGAGTCAATATTTGTTCTCGAGTGTTCCTGCCCTTTTGTTCAAATGTGAACTTAATGATGGTTTTGAGCATGTGGTTAACTCATTATGATCATCAACTTAATGCATTTCATGACTTTAATCCATTGTTCATATATTTGGGGCACAAGATCAAGAGTATTCTAGCCTTGTTGTTGAATTGGAAAGTTAATTTCAATTTGTTTAACCCAGAAATGGGTCAGAATTGAAGCATGTATCTACAATAGTGTTTTTATACATGGTTCTAAGTTAACTTTTATTAAGTAAGTTTACGGCAGAAATTGCTCTTTTAGGGTAAAAACTTGCTTCTTTGGTAAAACTGCATTTTTTCGGCAAAAATATACTGCCTTCTGAACAATTTGAGACACCTATAAATATGGAGCTTAATAGTTAAAAAATTTGTGCGTTTGGCCATAACTTTTTCAAAAAACAGCAGTTTTGGCCATTTTTATCAGGATTTTGGCCATAAGCTAGGAAAAAAATCTGGCAACCCTGTGCAAGCTCATAACTGCATGTTACCAAAACAGTGAACCTGTCTCTTGTGCAGTGTGAGTGTCATATCGGCAAACAAACTGTCATTGCAAGAATTAACCGAACTAATCAGAATTAAACTGCTGATTTCACGTTCCCAGAAATTTTTGCGTCCTAGTCCCAATTTCCAGGGGTGAGAATGCCCGTTTAGCCCCCCTGGGGACGCCCATGTTTCAAATCGTTTAAAATTTTGCTGGCTGAAAGTTACTTGCTGTATATGTCAGTCAAACGAACTTGAACATGAAAGTCAGCAAAAAAATGGGGGTCCAAGCAGGGGGTCAGCCAAAGCCAGGCTCCCCCTTAGAACCGCCACTGGGTAACACCAGGTGAAAGCACAGCCAGCTGCTTGCAATTGTTTGGAATTTTTATCATGATGCAAAGAAGCTGCTTCAAGCAGATGATTGTATCATGAATCATGACAACAAGTAATTAATTAGATAGCTTGGTGAAGCCTAAATTATTTGCTTGTGTGGTTAGTGAGCGCGTTAGGTTGAAAGGCAACATTGGTAGAAAATGTTTTTATCCCACGACACGATATTTCCAAAAGATTCAGTTACGCTAGTAAGTAGTACTGCAAAAGTTGGCTCAATGCCTGCTACCTATCCTGCTGATTCAACAAAAGCCTTTTTGCGAAGTTTGCAACAATGCAATCATAGCGAAGTACTCTGAGCTCAAAAGGCATAACTGGTAGCAAAGGCACTCAGATAAGACTAAAGAACTTTTTGCATGCTCCCTAATGTAACACAATGTTACAAAGACTAGACTTAGAAAGTTGTAGGGCTGAAGCTATGCTCAGATTGTTATCGCTGAGCACTATTCTACTGTATGAAAACATGCAACCATTTGAAAGAGATCAAGGGCGTACGCAAGGGGGGTTGGGGTTTGGGTTAAAAAAAAACCCTTGAGCTTGATTTTTTACAAAAACTTTATTACCTGCGCAAAAGAGATTCATTGTTTTCGCATACTTTTGCTTGTTAATTTGTTGACTTAGTGGAAATACCACGGAATGAATTTGCAAGCAAATTTCAAGTAACGTTGTAAATGGGCCAAAAAGTAATAATTAGATTTTGATGGGAATCTGGGTCATCCTCTGCGTGCAAAAACCATCTCACCGCTTTTTGCAGACCTTTCGTCCACTACGCATGTTTAAGATTGTGTTCCGCGATAGTTCACTTTATCCGAAATAATTGTCTTTGTTTTCTCCGCTAGGTTGATCAGCGCAAACGCTGACTGCATTGCAAGGGCGTATGCAAGGGGGGGCTGGGATTAAACCCCTCCCCTTGAGCTTGATATTTAAAATATATTTATTGCGTGTGCAACGGAGATTAATTGTTTTCGCATGCTTTTTGCTTGTTAATTTGTCGACTTATTGCAAATACCACGGAATGAATTTGCATGCAAATTTCAAATAACATTGTAAATGGACCAAAAAGTAATAATGAGATTTTGCTGGGAATCTGGGTTATCGTCTGCATCCAGAAACCATCTCACGACTTTTTGCAGACCTTTCGTCCACTTCGCATGTTTAAGATATTGTTCCGCGATAGTTCACTTTATCCGAAATAATTGTCTTTATTTTCTCTGCTATGGCTGATCAGCGCAAGCGCTGACCGCATTGACTACTTTACCAATTTCTGTAGCATGATAGAGCTGTTACATGAGCTCAAAAATAACAGTTGTTAACATAGAAGCATTCAGGCATTTGATAATGTCTCAGCAGGGAAAAGAGACAACTAAAATTTTGCTGGACTTCTATACATAAAAATTCTAAAATTTTATTGCGTACTTTATGCGCATTCTCAATTCTTGTGTAGTTTAGCAAGATTCGATTTTGCAAACCGGGGTTTGCGTCAGACAGGCCAGTCCCACACTTTCTGTGCTCCACTGCTTCTATTCGACGAGACAGTAGCGCAGCCTCATTTTGCAGTTGTAAAATGCTCTGACGCAGTGATGAGCGTGTTCGACTCGCCTGTTTTAACGCGATGCCTGATATTTTTGCAGTTATGAACTGCTGTGTCGTAGGGTTGAGCTTATTTCCTCCAATATCCTAACCTGGAGAGCTGATAATTATATTCAGTACCATGACAGTGACACATAAATTAAGGGGAGTGCGTGTAGAAAAATATGCATATTATATCAACAAACTTCGCCAAAATGTTGGTTTGGAAAGATGAATATGACGTCAAATTGTAACGTCACAAAGAGCGAACAGCAAATGCAAATGACCACCATATGCCACTGATAGAAACCCCGCCCCATGAAAATTTTCTGCGTACGCCACTGAAAGAGATCATCAAGAACTGTGTGTCATAGGCAAGCTACAGTTACGTTGCTCAAAAAGTCAAAATGTTGACTGATAAAAACTTTTTCGCCGAAACGTGTGTTGGCCAACACCGGCATTTTCAGCCAGGCTTATTGAGAGCGAGTGCAAGACGAAAAATTAGTATATTGTATAACTTTATAGGTTTCTTTCAATCATATTAAAAATGACAGTTTTTTAACAAAATTTCACTGCTTTTAGAAGATTTTAGCTAAAAATTTGTAACAAGACCTTTAGCAGAATCTAGCAGTTTTTTGTGACGCTATTTAGCAGATTTAGGCACAACCATCTGGCAACACTGGCGGTCAGCACGATACACTCAGACTGCCATGTCACGATGCGAACTGGATAGAGCATACAGAGATAAACGCTAGTAACACGGATGCCTTGCCCACACACTTCATGATTTAGCAGGTGTTGAGATGTTTTTTTTTAACTTGGGGCCCCGCGCTCTTGAAATGCTACGGGTCCCGCGCTACCTTAATCCGGCACTGTGTTTCAGGTCTCTCAAAATGTCTTGAAGGTCACCACAGAATTTATGATTCAACAGTGGTTCACTTGTTCAAGCCTATTTTAAATTAGGGCCCCGCGCAACCCTAACGCGATACTTTACTGATTTTTTTGTTTATTTATTTGTGACCAGACACGAAGTCCATAGTATAAGCACACACCCTCTGCAGAACACAGGTCGATAAAAACAGACAAAACAGAACGTTTTACAAGGCATTGAAGTCGGCGGAATCATAGGGTTACAGACACTTTTTGCAACTGCGTTGAAGGCAGAGCCACAGGGTTACAGACACATTGTTAGCACTAATGATAGCTAACACGTAACACTTGCTGCAACGCTACTGTGGAGTAGGGGCAGGTTCCTAAACTGGTCAAGTCAAGGTAAAATACGAATGCATTGTGACATGACACGCCATCAATCAAACAGGCACTGCAAAGTTCGATCACTCATTCACAGAGTAAAATGCGATTGTAGTGTTCAAACAATCGGGACGAATACAAACAATCTGACTGCATCAAAGCACGTTACCATGTGCTGTTAGATTTTCTGCATCTTTCCAGAAACAGGTAGCCTACATGTTTTTTCGTAACAGAGCCTCAAAGGTAGGAATTTTACATTGAACCTGGTGCAGTGGCGTAGAATCTGGGCTGCCCGGGACCGTCCTTGAGTTTGCCGCCCCCGAAACCCATAAAAAGACGCATTGCACAGTGACTGGCTCTTAAAGCTTTGTAATATTAACTAGTTTGTGCACCATTGCAATATTACAGTAATCTCACATGCTCAAATATGGTATATTTGAAATACACACCAAAAAACTCAAACATTGTAAGCAACAGTTAAACAAAAAGTAAAAATGACATATAGGTAAAGATAGCAAAAAAGGTGTAAAAAATTAGGACCATCTTTATTTCTGAAAGGAAAACTACAATTTTCTTCACAATAACTTTTCTTGCCTTGTTGTTGGCAAATCCTTCAATGGCAATGTCAAAATTTAATTCATCTGTCAATTGTTGCTCTATAGACAGCGTGCCAAGGTTTCTCAACAGCAAGGTGCTCATACTAGATCTAAAGACAATTATTGATCAGTTTTCGTTTCGAAAAACTCCTCTCACACGTAGCAACACTAACGGCAATTTGAGGAAAATCCGCAGCATAATTACTATATTTGGAACAGAGTTCCCAAGGTTATACTTTTCAACACAATGCAAAAGTTCAAAGGAGCTTTCTTTCTCTACTGTGAACTAACATCGGCAAAATCGCATAATTGTGATGCAACAATGACGTTCTTCTTAATTGCACAACAATGAACAACACGCGACACAACAACTATCCATATTTGTTTTTCGGCTATTAACTGCACTCAACCTCCTGTACAACTAACTGGCCTACTTGGAACCTGAATGCAGCACGGTGATCTAAAATTTTTCATAATGACGCACCAACATCCTGAAGCATAGGCGTAGACAGGGGGGGCAAAGAGGCTATGCCCCCCTCCAAATTAAAAAAATATAGTCATTTTGTACTTAGAGAGGCGTTTTTCTAAGCAAAATAGTGTAATTCGCCTAAAATCAAACATTTGCCCACCCCAATTTTTGGGCTGGCTACGACACTGTCCTGAAGCAAGAAATCTTTCCCCTAAGACAGGGGTTCCCAAACTGGGGTACATGTACCACTAGGGGTGCATTTGCTTATCGGAAGGGGTACATTTAAGGTTAGCAATTAGAAGGAAAGGAGGAATAAATATACAAATATATTGTTTATTTCCAAATATTTGTACCTACATCAGTTAATATTATTTTCAAAATTCATTATATGCTTATTGGTAAACATTTTTTTGTTGTTTTCCCAGCCTTTTCGTCATAAGAAATTTTAGGGGTACACGCTCATCTATCGAAATGCTGAAGGGATACATGGCCAGAGAAAGTTTGGGAACCCCTGCCCTAAGACAACGAGGAACCCTTAAAACTCACGTAATCCCACTACATGTTTTGCGGGACTCTAGGGTTCCACGGAATCCATGTGAAGAATCAGTGCCGTGACAAGGCAGCCCCGTACCCCCCGGTCGGGGGTCCCCGACCATTCGTATGGGCCCCACAATATATATTGTATTAGTAAGTTATAGCCCTCTCTCTACCCTTGGCTTGTACTCTTCTGTTTTTTGCCCCCAATACAGAGCCGGTAGATTAAGCATGTAATATCATGATTTGTACATTTCGAGAAAGAATTGCGGACGTTCGGACGCTATAGCAGTATTTCGTAAAGTTGTGGTTATGTCAGATAAAGTGCCCGATCTGTATTTTTTCGGGGGGGAGAAACAGCCTTTCACATGGCTCTGTGAAGAATACTGAGCTGGATTATATTTCTACACACAAATGGAAACACATTTTGATGAGTACAAATCCAGCTACAAATTTATTATATTTACACAGAAATGTTTCTTAGACCCTCACCACAGCCACACGTTTGCCCACAGTCATCCACCATACTCCTTCAAGTTCTATAACGTCATATAAGGCCTATGATCAGACGTCAACGACCCAACACTCTGTGGCGGTCGGTAGATGGCGCCACATGTAAATAAATGGTCACCGCTAGATGGTGCCCATGAGTAACAAGTCACTGTGATAGTTACCACAAGCGAAGTATCGTAGTTCACTTATCCCTATATAACGATAGTGCAATTAACGGTAGTAGAGTGAAGTCAGTGATGGATCTCTATTGCTGCTAGTTGCTTTCCTGTTAGTTAATGCCCCGAATTGCCATCTTTCTCTTGTGCTTGTCTCAGTAGTTCAAGGCGATGCAGTCAACTGCAACAAATGGCGCCCGATAACGAACCTGGGAGAAAGGCCATATGCCCCTCTCAGTAACATCCTCCGTTGAAGATCGTCTTGAACCAAAGGGTAAGGGTCGAACTTGCAAACTGAGAGTTAAAGTATGGATGATAAGTGATAGAACTTCAAGTTAATGGAGAGGGAAGTGATGTGGCGGTCGGTATTTGGCGCCACATGTAAATAAATGGTCACCGCTAGATGGTGCCCATGAGCAAAAGTCACTGTGATAGTCACCACAAGCGAATTATCGTAGTTCACTTATCCCTGTATAATGATAGTGCAACCTAGTGGTAGTAGAGTGAAGTCAGTGATGGATCTCTATTGCCGCTGGTTGCTTTCCTGTTAGTTAATGCCCCGAATCGCCATCTTTCTCTTGTGCTTGCCTCAGTAGTTCAAGGCGATGCAGTCAACTGCAACAACTCGATCATCAACCGTGTAGTGAATCAGTAAAATTTGACATCAAGTGAGTTGATAAACGTGTTGAGAACCGTGTTGCAGCGTCATGTAAAAAAGCCTATACAAAATCCCAGATACACGATTATTGATTGTTTGGCTAAGATAACAATCGCTTAAATACACATGCCATAGTTCAAATTCTCCAAATGAAAAACGTCCTTCAACTGCGTGTAATGTACCCACATTAAAACCACTTTTATTTCAATACATCCTGTACAGGTTTAGATTAAGCGTAAAGCATTGAACATAGTGCCACCCCCATAAAAGTGCCGCCAGGGGCGGACAGCCCCGCCCCCTACCCCCTTAGCTACGCAACTGACCTGGTGGCTACTAACACTCGCTCTCCAGGGACGGTTATATAGAGCTCTGTACTGCCTGGTGGTATGCTGATTGCATTGCAAGCGTCGACTACACATGTTACTGTACCGCTTTGCATGGAACATCGCGTATTCATAGGCTTGCCATACGTCCCGTTTTAGGCGGGACAGTCCCGCTTTTTAACATCTTGTCCCGGCGTCCCGACCGGTCAGCCAAACGTCCCGATTTGGCGTTCAGCCAGCCAGCATAATACACGAACATTACCAATTAGCATGTTCTCGTTACTGTTGTTGCTGTGTAGCGTACCGGTAGCCTACTTGCTGACGGTG
>Ga0210059_1002953_pt1 | contig 26956 bp, 20 predicted proteins | sample Ectturendosymbi2_FD_188042 | JGI IMG/M metagenome (GOLD analysis project Ga0210059, IMG submission 188042) | Ecteinascidia turbinata endosymbiont from Florida, USA - Sample 2 (SPAdes) (version 2) | ecosystem: Host-associated > Tunicates > Ascidians > Unclassified | place: Key West, Florida... | reverse complement strand
TCACACCATCTTCAGTTCTAGCAAACTGATGTAAAAAATTAGTAAATAGGCTCTCGCGTAAATGCTAGTTTTATAAAACAACATCTGTAGTTGCGTAGAAAACACTCCAAGCAAGAACCAACACATTAAGCCAGAGTCAAATCCAAGGCTACACCTGAAAGCATCGTAAAACGCCATGAGTGACAAAAGCAACACACTTCTTGACATCAAAAAACGCCAAAACAAACAAAAGACACATGCTAATCAAACAAAAAGAATGCTATTTTAATAAGAAACACAGTTATTTTGCGCTTGTAAATGCTAGCCTTATTTTTATTTATCAATGTCTATATATAAACGCACGTTTGTTTATAAAAACAAACACTACAAGCAAACAAAACTGGTACAGCAAAGCACATGCTTAAATCTAAAAGAAGGTAGTCGTAAATCATGCCTTAATCTATGATCAGGCCCGCAACCAGAGGGGGCAATCGGGCAATTGCCCCCACCGAAATTTTCACAAACGTATGTATTTTTGAAATACAGCAACAAATTACATCACTTTCCCCCCCCCCTGAAAACATCAGTTGGTTGCGGCCCTGTCCATGATGTAGACATGAGAGTATTTACCTTTTAGTGAAGTCAAACATTTTTGCTTTGCGCAACTCTCTTTTCCGTCAACTTCGCAGTCCACGCTCACACCTACAGCCTAAAAGCATATCCTACAACCTGAAAGCATACCATTAACAAAGCTGTGCTACTTTGTCGCTCGAGTATGGTAGCCAGTTTTGTGCTATGCAGAAATGTTGTTATATTTTCGTAAAACTCACTGAAAACCTTTCTTTCCACAAATTAGTTTCAAAAAATATTTTCAAGAAAAACTTCCGTGATGCATTTTGTGTTTTCGTTACTGCGCCCTACTCCGCCAACCGTGTATGTTCCATTGAAGTTTGCGCATAAAGTATGTTGAAAATTCATGGTATGCATGATAAGTTTTCATTTCAGATTTTTAGCTAATACATCATCACTAACCTTGTTCACACTAGGATATGTTGCAAGAGGTTGAAGAGCACTGCTCTAACTCACTTAAGCCTAACCTATCTCGTACTGTATGGCAACCACAATTTACAACAGCTATAGTCAAGTAAAACAGTCATGATTTAATGGACTTCAACAAAGATTAGTACAAAAGATATTTACATGCCAATTTTTTGTCAATTAGTTAACAAGTACCGTGCTCCCTGCTAGGGTTGAATGCCACGCAATAAACTCAGTGCACTTATTCTACCACACTGCCGATTTTTCGCATAGCAACAGCCATCAGCTCTGCAGAAATCACAATTTGACAGACTCTCACTGAAGTTACATGACATCTTGGCTGGATATTGAGCATTTAACGTATAAAAGATCAAAAAGTCAATAGCGTTTATCAGTAGGAGGCCGCAAATGCATCCTTAATGCATCAGAAAAAGATATTATGTTTAATAAGACTGCGCTACGACTTTAGACAAAATGTACAATTTCGTACAGTTAAACTAAAATGTTTTAACAGACCTTGTTTTAAGTTGCTTGTGAAGAAGAAACTTGATTGTGATGTCTGATTCGGTTGATGCTTACTTTAAATCAAGTTTAATCAGGATGAAAATTAAGTAGCAGCTTTACCTTACTGTCTCAAAATATACTTTCCAGACTAATTTGATTACGTGCCGCGTATTCTGGGAAACTGGTTGAATGTGTTGCGGAGATGAAGTTGTGGCTTGATGATCTCAACTGGAAAAGGGCTGGGATTATTGAACACAGGTGGCTCTAACAAAGTTTTACTCCAAAAAAATGAACATGAAATCTAAGCTCGATATTGCTGAAGTGTTCAAAGGTACAGTAACTTGTAGTTACATTTTAGCAACAAACCTTCTTCACTGCAAATTATTTCCAAACATGAAAGTTGGTTGGCTTGGAGTATATGTTATTCGTAACTTACTACAGACTAAATTTGAAAATGTCATCTTATGTGTGAGCCAAGTGGGAACCACATAAACCAACTGAATCAAGCGGATTGCCCTCAAACAAAATAGCATAATCTCGGAAGCTAACAATTTTTTCGAGTGTGCAACGCTTCAGACTGAACAAGAACTCACAATGCCATTTGGGTGATACCATACGCAGTAAGCACCTGTCAAGAGCAGTTAAAGCGAAATCACCAGCGTTGTCACCTATCCTTGCTTCAAGGATGTTTGTAAATATAGGCGAAGAATGACGCGATCACGAGTGGTTACACCGGCGAAATTACAAGAGTGCGGGTAATAAACAGTGCGAAGTTACACAAGTTGCTTTTTGTATACAATTCACATAAATCGCGTCAATGACGTTATCAGCCTTGTAAGAAATGAATACGCCCTTCCGATTTTGTCAAGAAATTGCCGGCACGCCCTTGGCATCTTTCTCTCGAAGTGTCAGCGAAACAAAACCGAAGGGGACTTCGCAACTCATGTGACCGCTTTTTTATTGTGAGATTCTCTGTATGGAAAATATGGTGGCATGATTGATTCGATTGTTCAAGAGACGATTCATTATGTCTCTTGCTGATAATAAATTTAGCCTTCATTTTTACCCATTACCTACATCTTGTTTGTGACAGAACTCTCTGTAGTTGTTCATTACTCTTTGTTAGCACTTCTTTTTGCATGGCATGCTAAATTCTTTTCACAGTGCAAATTACAAGTAACATAACTACTCTTTCCCTCTGCCAAATCCGTAAAGGTAGTTGTTTCAAAACTTATTTATTGTTTGTTATTCATGAGTTTATGGTTTTTAAAGAGTGTTCGAGTAAGGCGGCTTGTAACTACGTGGTATATCAGCCTTCAGCAGCTGCCACTCATCAGCTGCAGAAAAACTAGGAATGGCTAAATTCGCATCATAAAAAGTTGTGTCATGCTCATTAATAAATCAAAAATCAATTCAAGTGGGGAGTGTCTGAAAATTTGATTGTCGAAGTTTTTCAGGTTAATGGCAATCGTTTATCAAACAGCTCTTTTATTTTGAATAAAGAAGAAAATGTACCCAAATGTTTAGCGGAGGCTGTAGGATAATCTCCATAAGATTTATCCGGTGACCGTACGTAATCTAGCTTTACAGCTATTTATTTCTTGTAATGTATTCCAAAGATGTTTCCTTGGCTCTAAAACGGGTGTTTGTTGATGTGTTTGGCGCAGAAATGCTGCGTAGTTTTGCAAAAGTTTAGCTACGGATAAAACAACTCTAGAATTGATATCAAATTGATACAATCCCATGCAATGTAGCGTGTGCTTTTTCTACAGTTATTCTCTTCCGTTTCATCACGGTAGTCTTAGTTTGAACTAACAACTACACTAACTGATTGAAACATATTATGGCAATTATTTACAAATTTATTCTTAATATTTAGACACTATATTACAATAATAAGATGAATCTTTAAATATATTAATCATATTCAAAATGATACGAATATTTGAAATAACATACAGTTGTTTTAAAAAATTATTAGATTACAGAAACTTTTCAAAAAGATGTTATATTTTTTGAATTATATATTCAATTGAGGCTATTCAAAATTTAAATTATACTTTTAAAAAATTTTGTGATTGAAAATTATTTAAGATTATACCGCGATGGCAAAACCGCTAACAGACAAAAACCGCTCACCAAAAACGTTGTTTATTGCTTAACACTACACAACTGTTAAGTATATACGCATCCAAATCTTTTACGGTAAAGTGGAAACATTCGCTTCTCATGGAAACACTTAAAGTTACCTCACCGAAAATCAACAGCGTTTTTGATGAATTCTAATTCCAATCGAGAGCAACTCGTGCTAATGAGTGGATAAAATTCAATGCTCAAGAATTATTGTTTGCTTCTTTCATTCCAGTGACAGACAAACCTCAGCCCACGGGCACTTAAATGTGGGCTTAGAAGGTTTCTTGGAAATATCCTTTATGTCACGAAAATCATCTGCAAAGTCATAAAAGATGGAGTTCCTACGAATTAAAATAAAAAACACAATTAATTCTGTGAAAGGCAGTGGCACACTCAAGCCCTCCAAATTAAATAATCGAAAAAATCATATAAAATCTGGGTACACTTAGAATCAGTACTCTATACCGTATACTGGAGAGAGCACTAAGACCGTAGAAATTAGTCACCAACTTTCTGGAGGGCCTCATTGGTAGTTTGAAAATGCTCTACTATTCCTCAACGTCTTCGACTGACACACTCTTTACGACATGCTCACCACAGAAGTTGCGATTAAAATCCACCTCACCAGCAAATTGAGAAATGTTTGCTCAAAAGCAAGTGCTGTGCAATAAAAGCGTTAGAACTCCTGCATAAGGAAAGAGTTTGCCAAGTATAGTACTGTACCCCAACCTTGAAGATTTTGACAACACATGGACCGAAATTTCTCTATGATTAAATCAAGCGGGTTGACTCAAAGAATGTATCGGCATCTAAAAAATTGCAATTTCTGCAAGTGTGTAAGGTTTCAAACTGAAAAACGGATTCCTCGAATCTTTTCTTATACAGGAACAGCAGCCAGATCTCAACATCGATAGTTCATCCATCCCCTTACTGCTTTTTAATACATATTGGTCTCTATGACGTAATACAGTACGAATGCCTTCAAATTGCATCCTTATTTTTTCTTTCTACCTGTTTTATTGTGTTTATACTCCTGATGATGGCTTACGACTAAGCTGAAACGTCGAATAAAATAATGTATTCAATAATTGTGGCTATATTGTTCGCAAAAAGGATTCCCAACCTTGTAACAAACGAACACATCTGAATTGCTGAAGCTAAGTGGGTTCCTCTCAAGGATAAGAAACATCTGAAAATTTACAGCAAGGATCATTCCGCGCTGTTGGTAGGGAATGATAAAAAAGGAAACACAATCTCCACAAACGTGAGGCGCAGTGTAAGAAACTTTTCCTGTTCATGTTCTGCGTTTGCACGCGTTTTTAGCCTCGCGTGCTTTTGCGAAGAAAGCTATATTAGATTCTGTGTCGTAGCAAGTGTGAGGGTGCTGGGATCACCGGTGTCGAACGAATCTCAGACTTGCAAAATCACTGACTTCACGCCATCTGATCTGCGCATGCGCAGAGTGATATTCCAGGTCATGCATTCGCAAGCGATGGCTGTTCACTGAGTTGTCAAACATTCTGAGAACTGATGGCTAGGGTTAGGTCTGAAGGTTTAGCTTTAGGGTTTTAAGAGTTAGGGTTAAAAAAGAAAATTAATTGGCGTCTAAGACCAAGTCAAATATTTTTCAGTGGTAAAATACTCCCAAACTATTGCTTCTTCTGGACTATCTGATGTCTGACCGAAAGTTTTTGTTTTCGCAACAGACATCAAAAATTAATTGCCGATTTATTCCTTTACTCTGAGAAGCGAAATAACTGAGAAAAAAGATAGATCAGAAATTTCGAAGAAATCAAAAATTTCGCTTGACCTGTCACACGAAATGCCGTACTAGGTCATAAATTTAGCAGAGGTCAGGAATTTCGCTTGACACATGGCCCTGGGCGGCATCTTTTGGGGGCGGAAGTCACTGATTAAAATAAAATTTTAAATGTAATTTTAACTACTGTAACTTCAATATTTGTCTTTGAAGCCCTTGACTGGTAGCATAAAAACTAGGAAATGTGGTTGTGAAGTGAAAATATTGATAAAATGTTCACTCTAAGTCTGGGTAAAACACCGGATAATAAAATATCCATGTTTGTTTTGAAATCTGGGTTTTTTAAACACACCTACGTGGGGTGTAATTGTCCCCAATCTCTACACGTTCCACTCCAGACGAAGCTATTTTCCTTAGCCCAGTCAAAAGTCCTTTGAACAAAAGTCAGAGGTGACATTCGACCGCATGCTAGCAAACATTACTGGTCCGGTATTTCAAGGTTTATTTTGATCCCACTCAAAATATGAGAAAAAGGCCATGCATGAAATCACGGTAAATATTCTAATTTAAATTTCATTCTTCTTCTCCTATCGTTTGATCCTTAGCCATACCCCAACGGCACATCAGCACCTGACACCTATCGACATTGGCGAAGAACATTTCTAAGCACGTCTTATTCTATTTTTAATGTCATGTGCAATACTTTTAATAAACAAGTGCCACACGCTGTAGCCCAATCATCAGGTGGGCTTGTCAACATCAAATTTTGGCAGGTGAAGTGAGGAACTTTGCGTAGGTAATGTTGTTCCGTTCAAACAAAGCTGATGTCTTTTTGTATGATGTTATCACTAGGGCAACCAAAAGACAATAAAGTCAAAAATGTTCTGCTTTTTTCAAAAGTTTATGAAACGTGCGCAAACCAAGTTTCACGGTGGCACCATGAGCCAGTCCAAAGTTATTTGGTCAAAAAAGTGAAAATTTTTCATAGGTCAAAATTTATCTTTGGGTAAAAATTTTCTTGCAGCAGAGTTTTTTTCTTTATCTATAAGGTACAACAACAGATTTTGATATGTTTTTGCAAATTTAGTTGGAATTCTGGCTTTGTGGCGACCTGTGATGTAACAATGTTGTTTTACCCACTACTGCACGATTGAATATTTTGCACAGGGCGTGGTAAAACAAGAAACGTGTCCTTACAATACTTGGTTTGGTAAATGCCCGTAGTGTTTCAACTTTGTGATATTCTCAGCTTTGACTCTATTGTATTTATTAAAGTACTTACCAGCATATCATGCCTAAGGTTAAACAACCAAATTCTTTGAATGTTCGATGTATAGCCTACCGCATGGATATGCTTCTGAAATCTGAGTTTGCCTCAACAGTCACCTAAGGGTGCATTATTTGGCAAATTCTGTGACTGCTTAGTGAGAAGTTGCAAAAAGCTTACGGTGGAATCACATCGCCGCAGTGCAAAGCATCAAAGAAATTCGTTTCGTGAAGCTGAAAGTAAACAAACATTTTTAAAAGATCTATGTACCAGATTTTGCAGACAAGCTATTTTTGTTTCATTTCAACAGAATAAAGATTTTTATCCTATCGGTTTGATTTTTAACACTCTATATGAATATGCTTTGTATTCCGCATTTCAGTTGCAAGCGCAGGAAATTGATAGGTCAAAATAAAGTCAAAATTTGTAAATTATGAAGTCAAAATTTTAAGTTTTTAGGTCAAAAAATTGGTTGCCCTTGTTATGACGTAACCGTATAGGAAAATGGCGTTCTTGATGCGAGATGGTGCAATTCGTGTGTTTGCGTGAGCAATTTAGAGCTCAGATTTTAGGCTTGAACTGAAAGTAGAGTGCATCAGTGCCAGCCGATATGCAGTGTGGTTTTCGTAGAAGGTAGGGCTCCTTTGTTCAACGGTACACTTAATATTTGCAGTCTTAAAAAGTTATTTCAACAAGAAAATCTCAAAAATGTGATAACTTGCTGTTCTAATTTGGACAACTTAGAGGCGACGAAGCTTAGCCTGAAAACCGAACGTAAGGGTAAACATATGTTTAGTTACGATTGCGGTGAAGGCGTATATTGAAAGGGACGGTAGCCGAAGTAGTTGTACATCTTGGCAGTGACAGAAACTGGGTCTTGCGCATTCAGTTTTGGAACTCTTGCATAAAATAAGTGTTTGCCAAGTACTTGTGTTTTCAAACTCTGTGAGGAAGCAAATGACTCATTGGTACTTTTCCAACCTAATGTTACAGTAGAATAAAATAGCACACTTATAATTAGACTGATATATAGAAATTATGCAAGTTTCAGACTTCTTTACCACTCTCATGCAATTACGCTGTTATGAAATTGTTTTAGTCGGTTCAGAATGTGAGCTAAGCCTGTCTGTTATTTCGTGCATCGTCACTGAACGAGAAACACGAACAGGAAAAGTTTTTTTGCATTGTGTCTCACGTTTATGGAAGTTGTGTTTCCTTCTTTATTACTGGGCAGCACTCGTGATGAAAGAAACCTCGCTGTAATTTTTCAGATGCTTTTTTCTCTTGAAGGGAACCTGTTTGGTTTACAGTATTTCGCGTTTGTCCAGTAGTTACAAGGATAACCGGTGTTAGGAATGCGTTTTTCAGGTCGAAGCAATTTGCACACTCCTAGAAATTGTAATTTTCCAAATATCCTTTTTTTTCAGGGAATCCGCTTCTTTTCTATCTTAAGGAGTGTTTTGGTGAATGTGTTGCAAAAGATATGGGACTTGCACTTAATCAGTGAATCAAATGGTGTTGCGACCACTTTCTGAAAGCAACACGCAACAAACTATTGTACGTAGCAATTTAGGGATTTACGAATGCCACAGCTAAGAGCAAAAATTTACGTCAGATATACGCTTTTCCATTCTTCCCTGGTAAGATTCCTACGGCGAAGGCTTTGTTTGACTCTAATAGATTTAGTCCCATGCTAACACAAGCTCTGCATTCCGTTGTGTTTTTTCTTTCTGTCACGAGTTTCATCATAGCGATTTTGCTGTACGGCGAACTTATAATTGAATATGAATTTACACTGAGAATGAGACGAGCGAAGAAAAGCGATTAACTTGACAGAATATACTTTCATATTTCATAAAATAATGTGCTATGGTGCCCAGTAGCGGTCTTAATGAGTGTGCAGGGTGTGCAAGGGTGTGCAAAACGGGGGCCTCCAAATTCAATTTACACGCTTTGACGGGGCCCCATTTTCACTTTACTCGCTTTCAAAAATGCATGAAATTTTCTTTGTACTTGTTTTTCATTATAATGATTACACATTGAAACTTAATTTGCTTTGCCCTACGTTGTTATTAATAATACGTTTTAACTCATTTGGATTTTCAACCTGAAGATGTGAAGCCAAACTGAAATGATGAAACATAAGTAGCTTTCTGCATGATCAAAGGACAAGGGGCCACAGTCAAAATGTAAAAGGTCCTCAACCAAGATGCTAGGGTCCCCTAATCAAAGGATAACGAGGACATAAATAGCCTGTCTACTGTAGGCCTACAATTAAAGGACAAGGGGCCCCAGATAAAAGGTGACATGGATAAGGTGCCCAATACTCTTCAAAGAGGTATGGTTTCCTCAATCAAAATTTCAGAGGTTTAAAATCAATAATATAGAGCCCTTACTTTTATGAATCATTTCGCTATTAGTTGCAAGGTTTAACTTGTAGCCTACCATTCTTCCGTACAAATCCACTCATTAACCAGTGTACATATCCTTAAGCAAAATATGCACAGAAAGCCATTGCAATAAACCGAATTTTTAAGCACATGGCTTACCAAAGATTTGTGGTGTTGTGATATTAACTTAAGATTTTACTGTCAAAAGTGTAGTGATTGTAGCTTATAAAGGTCAAGCCAACATTGAAACCTGATTAAAATGTGTGAGTAAATACTGCATATTTTCATTCATTTCAGCCTCATCATAAATATTATGGTTGGTTTGTTCTTTCTCAAAGCATTTACTGGAGATGAAAGGCATGTTTACCTGTACTTTTGGACAATGAATATCTAAAACAATAAGTTCTTACAAAGCTTTAACTTGGTCCTAGCTAGAGTAACTCCATTGTTCAAACAGTTATGTGAGAAACTGGTTTAACTGGAGAGAATCATATTGTAAACACCAATGCATATGTGTGTACTTGCATGGTCTGCTGCATGCTTCAATAGCTACTAATGCAATGCTACATCAATTGCTTTCAGTTTCTTTTTGAGTCAGAACCAAATGTTTAAATTTGGGAAGCTTTCCTTACTTTTTTGAACTACTAATGTTTTCCTTTGCCCTATACCTGCAGAGATTCAGAAAATAAATGTTGGTAGTATTGGTACATTTTCTTCATGCATTATTCAATTATACTTATAACAGGATGTGTTAAGATGTGTTAAGTTCTTCCGCATGGTAAAAGTTACAAATCCACCGTATTGATGAAGTAGGATTCAAAAGTCAAAGTGATTAGTGATTTATCACACCGCAGTAATGTGCAAACGTATTGGTTGGTTCCTTGTTTTTTGTGCAAGACGAACGAATGAAGGTGGTTATGGTAAAGCAGGATTGGTAGATAGGCTACTTGATCAACGCTACGGGCAGGCAAACTCTCATAAACGTCCAATCCAAACGTTGTTTTAATTTATTTTTATAAACAAATATTTTTCCTAAAACAATTCCGCAAAGCCATCGTCAATATCTGGTTTGGATGGTTTAATTTGAATGTGCTGGAGTCGAAACAGTCGCACCGTGCCCATCAATCATTTTACCATACTGCTCAGCTCAGGGTTGCCAGATATTTTCCGTAGCTTATGGCCAAAATATAAATGAAACATGGCCAAAATGGCTGTTTTTTGAAAAAGTTATGGCCAAAAATACAAAAAGTTTAAATATGGTAATTTATATAATCATAATGGAATCAAAATGTCAGGAAGGCAGTATATCTTTGCCAAAGAAGTATGGTTTGACCTTAAAATATCAATTTATGCCATGAACTTAAAACTGCATATATCACAACTTCTCTTTCTTTATCTTAGCAAAACATCCAACCAAATAGTGGCCTGCGTGGGACTTGAAAGTGTTAAACACTATTGCAAATATACGTTTGAAATCTGACCCATTTTATGTTATCTTCAGATTAACTTTTCAATCCAACAACAACGCTAGAATTGTTTTGCATCTTGTGCTCCAAATGTATACGAACAAGAGACGAAATTCATGGATAATCATAATCACATGGTCATAGTGAAGACCATCATTAAGTCCACATATTCATATGTCATATGAACGAAGAGGTAGGAAGAATTGGGTGCAAACATTGAGTCGTATGACAGGTCCGGCTGAAACACTTGTTGTACAAAATCAACTGATTGCAAAGGCTAAATAATTACCACATTTCAAAACAATACAAGGTTGAAGTATTGTACCAATGGTGTTACTGCACAGTTACAGTAACATGAATAAAATAAAAAGATAAAATATTTCATGTAAATTTCATTTTGCAATGACAAAATGAAAAAATGGCCAAAAAGTGGCCAAATTTTACAAAATGGCCAATTGCGTTTTTTCATGGCCAGCGCATTTCAAAAATGGCCAAATTTTTCGAAATCTGCCAACCCTGGCTCCAATGGCGTGCTGAGGTCTGGTGATGCCCGGGGCGAATGCTTGATTGGATGCCCCCCCTTGCAAATTCTAGTATTGAGCAGTGGCGTATTGTGGTCATTGTTATTGGATATACGCTGTTTGTGACGTCACAACATGACGTCATATTCACGTTTGCAAATCAAAGAGGGCAATGGAAACTAAAAAAAAACAAAAAAATCATTACCAAATGGGTTTGTTTCTGTTCATCAACAATGTTGACCAATAAAGCTGAAATTATAGAAACTCATTCTGAATTTTCCGGGTGCCCAAATAACTGTATAAATTTGTTTCAAGTCAATCTTCATAAACCATGAAATTACCTAGGACATTGTTATGAAAAGACACCTCCGCCACCGCTGCCCCCGTTTGAAAGGGCAAAGGGGGCAATGGCTCCACCATGCCTCCATTCTCCGGCGTTCCTGTGCATATTACTCTGAACGCACTCTCTTTACTCGTTGTTGTAGGCTATATAATGTGTCACTGTAATGAACATAAATTAGCAGCGGTCCCCTGAGGCAGAGCAGTTCATAACTGCAAAATATCTGCCAACGCGTTAAGACAGGAGAGTAGAACGCACGCAGTGCTACGTCAGCGCAGTTCACAACTGCAAAAATACAAGTCTGCGCGAATGTCTCATCGAATAGCAGTCAATCAGAAGGAATGCTGCGGCGATGGCAGACACCCAGGGTTGATAGTCTGAAGCTTGTAAACTTCCCAAAAATTGAGACTGCCCATAAAATACGCAAGAAAATTTTCGTTTTTTATCATGTGGCTGTTTCACGTGCAAATACTAAGGGGAAACAACTGATACGGGCAGGGGTACAGTGCTAAAAAAGAGGTGTGGGAAGCCGTTCCCTCACACGCAAAAATCTCCTTTAGTTCTCGCAATCCACTCAAGGAAGCTGTAATCTACTCCGCAAACAGGGCTGTCACAAATGCAACCCCAAAAATCCCTAGAACAGTACCAAAAAATCCCTAAATCTGTAGTGGTGCAGATGGTGCAGCATAAAATCGGAGTGCCATGATAAATGTTAAAAATAGAACCAAATATGATTTGAAAAATAAGCTAAAATATTTCATTTCAAACATTTTCATACTTTTCCGAAAATCCCTAAAAAGGGTCAAAAGTTCCAAATTAAGGACAAAATCCCTATGAGTGAGAGCACTGTCCGCAACGGCTTGAAAACTTCGAGACTAATTACACATCTGAAACGAAGATAGCAGAGTTACAATAAATGCATACAATCAGACGAAGCGGGGAGTACGCAAGTACCATTGTTGATGTCACAAACAGTGATTGCACAACCATGCTGGGTGTTATACAAGAGATATCTTGTCATTTATTGATTTATGCTGCTCCGGGCCAGTGGTGCCACTCGTAGTGTTTTTCCACTAGATCTAGTGCTTTTTCATTTCATCTAGTGTTCTAGTGTTTTTTTATGGCAATCTAGTGTTTTTTTATGATTGAGCTGAATGTAATTAATGGCACAATTTTGTGTAATTATAACTGTAATTGAGACTTTTTGCTTAGTGCAATTGTAATTTGCTAAAAATTCTACCTAATTTAAACTTAAATTACACAAGACAAAATTAGTTAAATCGCTGTGAAGGCACTTGGTCATCTGTCAAAAGGTTCAGTCACCTGTACAAACAAACACAATCTTTGCTACTATATTACCAGTTTTCTTTGTCTATGGTTGACAATGAGTTGCACAATGTCTATGGCTGGCATTGCAACGCATTTTCTGTGTATTTTCACTGTGTTTTAAATTTGCTTTTGTAATCTAGTGTTTTTTTAGTGAATCTAGTATCATTAAATCTAGTACTTTTCCGTAACAACAGAGTGGCAGAAAGTCTTCAATAGGGGGGCTTTACGTTTTGCCAGGGGGGCTTAAACGTTTGTGTAGGGGGGCTTGAACGCAAAAAACTCTATTTATTTATATTACTTCATATTTCAATTTGGGGGGGCTTGGAGCTTTATTTGGGGGTCTAAGCCCACCAAAGCCCCCCTGTGGCAACGGGACTGGTGGCAACACTGCTCCAGGCGCTACACGTAGGAATTGAAAGGAAAAATCTAAATCTTCAAGTAATGTAACTAGTGCAAAAAGGTGTGGGAATGCCGTTCCCACACCACTACGCCCCTGGATACGGGCTTGTGTGAGCCGTTATGATCCTGAACTGCCAATTAATGGCGAAGCTCGAAACGCAGCACATATTGCAAGCACAGATGTGCGACTGTATTAGCACAAAAAATGAGGCGGGAAATTAGTGATGCATCATAAAATCAGCTAAATCAACCACGTTCAAATAAGAAAATTTTGAAATTAGGCTCAGAAAATCAGTTTCACGTCCATGATTATCTTCAGGTTTATTGCAACTGGACCCAACCAAAAATACCACCAGGGTTTTTATGAAAAAAACACTAAAAAATCAGTGAAACCCACCAAAAATCCCACTCTTTTCTTTTCCTTTGAAAAATGTACTGTCAAGTAAAAAGTAAAATAAGCAGCACACTTGTACAACTAACTGTACGTATTCTTTAATGAAACAGAACGAACAGTAACGAAATTTGAATGGTTTGAAAAACAGAAAAGAATAATTCGAATAGTTTGAGTAAATTCTACTGGTTACCTTCTTCAACTCTGTAAAATCGTTATATTTTAATTAACTTTTCTGCCTTCTCTGCATCCAAACTGTTTCTGATGTTGGACCATACCAAACCATATGTTGAAAAAATACACTATATAGATGCTGAACTAGCTGCGCATGTACATAAACTTGACGTGAAATTGCAGAGTTTGTGTGGGAGTGGTTTTTCTCTGTTTGCTGTGCGCACGCTTGGCAAGTCTTACCACTCTAGAGTCAATTGACCAACAACACTTCGCGAAGACAAACATTAGGTACATTTCTTTATCCCTGAATTTCATTGCCATAATAGGTAGGCCTATAACAAGTTATTATTGTGTAATTCTGAAAATGGTGATATTGCGTGATGTAATAAAAACAATTCAGAATGGGGTTTGTGTGATTTTTAAAGAACAAAAACCTGTTTTTTTGCAAAAAAAAGAAAACACTGGATTTAAAAAGAAACGAAAAAAACAGGTGGGATGGGGTTTAAAAAAAACTCGGGTTTTTCTCAAACCTGGTTATCTTTCAATACTTTTTTGTGATTTTCCCTTGATCGAACAATCTGGAACAAGTCACATCACCATAAGTTTGGTTGGGTGTGCGCCGCACACTTAGAGCATAGCTCCCTGTTATTGAAGAAGCTGAGAATTTCTGGCATTTGAATACGTAAAAATTAGCGTTCACAACAAAACAAGTTTCGAAAAATCAAACCCATGCAGCATATATTAGCAGCCTTACAATAGGAAAAATCATGCATCGTTTACATTTTTGTAATTTCACTCTTTGGATGTCCCCTGCCTTGGATGCCCGGGGCCGTCGCCCCGTTCGCCTCCCCCTCTGCACGCCACTGCCTGGCTCAACCTCAGCGGAATCAGTGTGAGCTTCACCTTCAGTTAGCACGTTCCAGAAATGAACTGCAAATTAAAAGTTCGATCGATTAGTGACATAACAATCACCATTATGCGTCACTGATTATCCCCATTCTCTAGGTTTAGAATGTTAAATTGGATATTTTCAACTGTCAGGAAGGCAAGTGATGAAGTTAACATGAAAACATTTAGCACTGAGATTGTTTAAATGGAGGAATGTGGGGCAAAATGCAAGATAGGACAAATTTCCGAAATAAAACAAAAAGTCAAACAAAATATTTGCGAGCAAACCAAAGGTCAGGTCAAATATTCACAATAAAAACGACAAGCTTCCCTGTACTGAAGTATAAGCAGCCCTAAAGTGTTATTGTTATATTTTGCTGTATGTTGTATGCCATTGTGTTATTTATGTAGTGGAATGTGATGCATATATGGGAAGTAAAAGCCACATACATGATCTTCATAGACTGTACACACAATCTGACAAATTCAAAAAATGTACACATCGCAACATGGACGTGATGGCGAAGAAACCATTCAGCCTGACTCTCTGGAAGCAATTTGCCACACGAGATGGTCGACAAGACCCTCTGCAGTGATTTGGAACAAATTGGAACAAATAGTGATTTGGAACGTTTACGCTGTCTTGCAGGTAGCAAATGTTTCCAGATTTGAACTGAAGAGTAAATTTCATGTAGTACAGCATGGTCGAAACCAGAGGCATTTGGGCCAAGACCTCCAAAGTATTGCAGTATAATTTTATGCCTCATATTTTGCCAATCTCGCAAAAAGGTCGTACCACGGTTGAGTGAAAATGGTGACGTCCCCGAAACGCAAAAGTGAACCCCCGTGACAGGGGCCTCCAAATTATTTTGCACAGGGCCCCCAAACTGCCAAGACCACTGATTGTGCCAAGCTTTTATCCTAGAGAGTTTCCCATTATTTTTCCCAGAATTCGTTGGTTTGCAAAACACGGTCTAAAAGAACATTCGCTGTCCTATTGGACGGTAAGGCAATGCACTTCCCAACTTTTGTGAACTCCTGAAACACTAATCTTATGCATCACATCAAACGACGCGCTGCATAAAAATAGTCATAGACGGTTATTTAATTTTGTGCATTATATACACTATATGTAGATCACCGGTTACATTTACGGTATATTCGACTTTTGGCACGCTCGCCCAACAAGCTTCAAGTTTCCTAAAAACTATATCACAAAATAATTTTCTTACGACTTTTGAACCGGTAGTGAAGCTGAGTGGATGTAAGCTTGCGACGCCCTTGTAATTTCAACACGACGCACTAAGGCAGGCGTGCACAGCCTGTTGCCTGCAATAAAATGCATACGGCCGTGCACATGTAACTTAAAATATAAGTCAGGGCGGCCGTGCATTAATAATAGCTCTTTATATATTGTATGAAGATACATAGTAGAGCAGGGGTCTCAAACACGCGGCCCGCGATGCTTTTCGAGAATTTTCAAATATTTAACATTTACGTTGCCAAGTGCCTTGAAAAAAGATGCCGAGAAATAAATGAACCAAAATTGAATGATATCCAGTGCGATTTTCATCATGAACATAGCACTACAGACAAAAATTTCACTCCCCGGCACATTTTTGAGAAATCTTACGTTTACACGTTTTGTCGACCTCGAGAAAGCATACGATCGGGTTCCTCGTGAAAATCTTTGGGGAGTGTTGCGGGAGTAGGCTATGGTGTTGACGGCCGCCTGTTACTGGCTGTCAAGTCAATGTATTCCCGCTCAGAAGTTTGTGTCCGTGTCGGGAGAAATAAATCACGACCGTTCACCCTAGGTATTGTACTCCGACAAGAGTGTGTGCTGTCACCACTTCTCTTCTGTCTACACCAGGGGTGGCGAAACTACGGCCCGCAGACCACATCCGCCCCGCCAAATACCTTGCACATTTTTTCAAGTGCCACGTTTCCGACTGTGGACACCGGTGCAACAGCATTGGCTGCTGCCTGTCACGTAAATCGCATTGTATACAGCCCTCTAGTGGCCAGGCAGTCGCGAATTCGGCCCTCGGGTCAAAGAGTTTGGCCATCCTTGGTCTGCATCAATTGGATAGATAGTCACAGCCGAGTCGAGGTGGGTGGCACATTTTTGAGCTGCAGGATCAACCGTTTACTTTTTGCAGACGATTTGGTACTGCTAGCATCTTCTCAACAGGGTCTTCAGCATACACTCGATCGGTTTTCCGCTGCGTATGACCGAGCCACAATGCAACTCAGCACTAAAAATACAAAGGTATTATGTCTTTGTACAAACCAAAGGCAGTGTATGTTGCAAGTGAGCGGAATACACTGCAGCAGGTGGAGAAATTCAAGTACATTGGGGTGGTATTTACGAGTGACGGAAGGTGGAGCGAGGATGCTGATGCATGGATTGCTAAAGCTGACGCAGTTCTGCTTGAGCTTTATTGCTCTGTGGTCACAAAACAGGAGCTTTCAAACATTGCAAAGCTGTCAGACTTTAAATCGGTCTTTGTTCCGATCCTTAACTATGATCCTGAATCTTGGGTAATGACCGAAGTAGTATTATCTCAGGGCAAGCGGCAGTTATCGGATTTTTTAAGAGTCCACGATGTGACAATTCGCGATAAAGTGCGTAGATGTGAAATTTGCAGAGCCCTGAATGTGGAACCACTTTTCCTCCGAATTGAGAAAGCGCAGATACAGTATATTGGTTCGGCCATGTGTCCAGAATCCCCAGGAAAGACTGGCGAGGCAAGTCCAGCTGGCTAAACCCACGGAAAAGCGGTTCAGAGGTCATCCAAGGCCTAGGTGGAGTGACTATATCTCCAACCTTGTTTGGTCTCGTCTTGGTGTGGAGCCAGCAGAACTATCTGAATTAGCTGTTGGCCGTAAGGTATTCCATGTCCTCCTAAGGCTGCTGCCCCCTCGACCCTCCCGAGAGGAAAAGCGAGCATGAAAATGAGTAACAATTACGTTATTTTGTTCATTCACCGGTGTTTAAAAGTGCTCGTCTAGAGAGTGAACAAGCCGTCCTTAGACGGCTTGAAATGATTAATAAGAACGTAGAGACGGCTAGAAATATTTTGTCTATAATTCATTATACCTTTCGCAGGAAACAAAGATGAAAAAACTGTTTCCGGTAAGTTCAGGTACCGCCTTTGTTGCGTCAGCGTTGTAATGCGGCCCGCGGGTTACCTTATAAGTCCTCATGTGGCCCACGGAGCAAGTTGAGTTTGAGACCCTGTAGTACAGAGACAGTCAAACAGACGCGTGGAAGCTGGCTAGGCTCAGTCTGTGGATGCAGAACAGAAGCAATGCAAAAAAATATTTTGAACTCACTGGCGGCCGTGATTCCTAAAAAATAAATTTAATGCGGCCGGCACTAGCGGAAAAGGTTGTGCACCCCTGCACTAGGGCGTCGCGACGCACTGGTTAGGAATGTTTGCCTTACAGGGGTGAAGAAATATAAAAAGCATCCATTTTATAGATTCGTTGATAACATTGCGAAATTTCGAGTTTCTAGACTCTAGAAGAATTTGCTTTTTTCACTTCAAAACTTACATATGATTGTCAGCTGTGTGTAGTTACAGTCATGAGACCGGAATTAAACCAGCTGCACGCGATGCAGTAAGAAGTGAAATGACAGGAATGCAACAACCCGCACGTATAATGAAGTACATAAACCACAAATAACCTTGAATTGGCGTGCGCAAAAATAGCAATGCTATGAAATACAATCGGTCGACTCTCAGTTCAAGTACAAGCACGGAAAGAAAGCTATGGCGTGCAAAGCTCTTAAATCGCATGTCTGAAGTGATTCGCAAAGGATCAACTAATCTACATTTTTTTCAACGAGGCACAAACCATATGAAACGAGGCACAAAACATATGAAATGAAGCGCAAAAATGTGAGACCAAATGCGCTTTCAACTGACATACACAATAACGTTGGCAAAGTGCCTGACTTGAGATGGAATCTCCAACAGGATTCGTGTCAGTCCTTTTTTGTTCAAAGGTTGTTAATAACTATACCAGAGACAGTAGCAAACTTTACTCTTGTCCGAGCAATGCTCCTGAAAGTGGTGTAATCATTTCTCCGAAAAACAAGGAACCCTCACGCAACCCTTGAAACTCACGGAACCCCACTACATGTTTTGCGGAACCCCTGTTGCAAAGCACTGACCTACATTTTCAGATGCCCTGATTTAACGTCACAGCTTTTTGCGTTGCTGCTTAAAAGCTTTGCTGGAAATAAACGTTTCATTCGCGTTGTTTTAGCTAACACTGGGGAGGAAGACAGATGCCATCACGTGGCCCTCCCTGTTGCGGCGTTTCTCGAAATGCTGACTAAATCTGATAACCTGAGAGCAACCGCTGCTACCCGTCCTGAATGTGTTCTGCATGGGATGGATCATCAAACGCCCTTCTCAGGGCGCGGAAGCAGAAATGCTGCCGAAGACCTACGACGCAACATACTCCAGCTGAACACTGAGGGGCTTACTGCAGACAAGATCTCTGTCATTAAGCAGCTAGCCTATCAGAACAAGGCTTTCATCATCGTCCTGCAGGAGATTCACTGCACAACTGCAGATAAGCTAGTTATTCCCAACTTCTTACTAGCTGGGTCAATCCTGAGCAGGAATCCGGAAAACTTGAACAAAACCGTAGTCCGGATCCAATCCGGTTGGTTCAGAGTGTACTGACTCCTGCCGGACCCAGTCCTGAAATCCGGATCCTGTACACCTCTGCTAGATTCCCGTTCCGCTGTGACGCAACTATAGAATTAGAGCAATTTTTTCAAGTTCGCAACCAAGGCTAAACTAAGCAATACGACGTAGCCGTGAGTCAAACCAAGTGCGGGCTCGGATTGCTGGAGACAGAAGCTACGCCTTGAAACGTCACTAAGATTTGTAACTGCTTATTATGTGAACCTTGGTGATCTTGATGAAATTTTGGGTAGAAACTGGAGCAGTCGCCGGCATTCGACATTTTGTTACTCATGATTATTAGCATCCGCTGACATTTCGTTACTGTTACGCAAAATTCCGACCCCAATTTGGCGCTCCCAAAATGCTGCGCCCAGGAACAGATGTCCTCTCTTCCACCCCTTTAGATAAGCCACTGTGTTCATAACAGCCCATGATCGTAACAGAACCGTTCAAAACAGACACAGAACCGAACATTGTTTGGAGACCGCTCGAGGTTAACGCTCGAGATAACGTTAAATTCGCAAACTCTATTGCTCAATTACTTATTACTTCTAACGCTTATGCTGAACACTTGTGCATACATCAGTTAACTGCATTTGCAATTCAGCTACGAGTCAGACACATGGCAAAGACCGGGTTGGATATATTCTGTAGATTCGCTGAAACTTGCATTCTGCGAGCACTGCGAAACTTTCAAGTGAACAGAAAAAAAACGAGGTAAGTAAACAATCAGACAGCATCATAGCTCTCAGCCATTAATTAGTTGATTTTATTGAAAAATAAAGTAGTTTGGTGAAAAATCTGGTGTGGCATCTTCATGAAGATAGGCGCAAGACCAGATTCCAGTGATGAAATATTTAGGGACAGAATGTAGAGAACGTCCGTGAGCTTGACAGAACAGCTTGCTCTTGCAAACATTCATTTCGGAAAACACCTGTTCGCACGAGTAAGTCCTGCCAAATATTACATTATAATCACACACTTAGTATGGGCCAACAACATAGGAAACTACAAATGTTGCAGCTGACGGTAAAAGTTAACGCGAGTAGCAGAAGTAAACTTAGACACGAGAACGCCCGAAGCTTGCAGCTCAGTCAACTCTATTTGCACATAAGAGGGGGTGTCGTCATGCAAAAAGTCAATAGTTCTCAAAATTTTCAAATGTTGAGAATGAGAATACACATTAATGAAACGCAAAAAACGTCAGTAAAATTTGTTGAATGGCTGCGTATCATTCATAGCGTTGCCTCTACGCAACGTTTTCACTTAATTGCTGACCAGGTCCTGGGTGTTTTTTGGTGCGCATTTTCATTCGTTCCGCATTCCTTTGCGAGGGTTGCCCTGTTCGTTTGGTATGATACGGGAGTTTTCTTTTTTTTTCAAAGCATTGCACAGTCAGTTTGACAGCAACAGTAATACGCCCATCCTGTCACGCAATAGGAAGTAACTGCACATGAGAGATGAATGGGAGCGTGAGAGGAGCACATGACGACTGCGTAAAAGAACTATTTATAGGATTGCAAACGAAACAACAATCGGGAAGAGAAAAATTGGATAATTTCCAAACTGTATTTATTGGGTTGATGTCAGAGGTGGCTATTAGGTGAGGCCAACGAGGGGGTTACCTCAGGCCCTCCATTTTCAGTGATGCCGTAGGTCCTCTTTGAAAGTCGCAGTTATTTCATGCATTGTTTTGTTAACACTTTCGGTGTTAAGTTACGTCGAACGACGTAAACCAGGGGCGCGGAACGACGTACGTTGTTCGACGTATTTTGGAGAATTCTATGGAGCACTGCTGCCATTGGGGTTAGTCTCGTCAACATCAGATTTTTGCCTTCTTCAACATCAGATAACATCAGATTTTCACGTTACAGTTTCATTTAAGTTAAATGCTTTTATTACGAATACCTAATTAGAACAACGCGGGATGAACCTCGTTCATTCCAAAATCCCAAACAGACCGAAATGTTGTCATTAAAAGAAGCCGGTCTTGCGTAATGAAACATTGTATTCATAATGAAACAATGAAACTTTGTAATCCCTCCCAACGCAGCAAAGGGAGCTTTTTCATTTTGGAACGATAACCAAACATAAATGAGGGTGAGAGATTGATTAAAGAAACTTAACAATTATGAATCCACTCTCTTTTCATCGAGGAGAAGAAACGTGGAAAACAAAAACAACAGCACAGTCAACATCAGATTTGCCAACAAAACATCAGACATCAGACATTTCTCTCAAAACATCAAATATGATGTTAAAACATCAAAAGTGGCAACGCTGCTATGGAGTAAATGCCATGCTAATTCCTTGCTTTTTGTTACTACTTAGCATGGTGATACAAATACATAGTGCTTTCTGGAACGTCCGAGCGCCTTACTCTTGTTGCGCCACGTGGTCCGCGTCTGAGAGAATCTTTTTCTTTTACCTGGACTTTATGTCATTTATGACGTCACCATTTTAAGTTTTATGACATTCCTATCCCTATTAGTACCAAAATGGCCCATTTGAACGCCAAAATAGACTGAAATTGTTTTGTAACAATAAAATAGTAATATGAATTTTCTTTTCACCTTTTTTAAATGCGTTATCAACTCTTACTAACTATTTTTCATAGTGTAATGAAAAATAGTATTTGGTTTTCCACTGGTTGTTTTCGTGTTACATGCAAGTGGTTGATGTTTCTGTTCGTGTGATTCTTATTTGCTGCAATACTGGTAACGAACCAGCCCGTGGCTTGGTGGCAAGTGGTTCCGCTTCGGTGCTCGCCGATCTGGAGTTCGACTCTCGTCCGGCTCTTACCAAGACCTTTAAAATTGGTACTGTAGCATTCTTACCAGGAGCACGATTTGCGGAAGAGCTGCAGGGCCTGCACAGGACGCAACAAACACCCCAATAAAATTACAAAAGAGATCAACGGAGTCACATTTTTTTGACTCCGACTCAGCTCCTGCTTCTGGCCTCAAAAACTCCTGCTCCGACTCAAAAAAATTTTAAACATTATTTCCGAATCCTGCTGACACTCTGAAAAGTTCCAAGAAACTCAAATCAAAAAGATAGTGTCTATTTTGCCTCCTGAAGCAAAAGATATTTTGCCTTTTTGCTTACTGTGCCTTTAGTCGAACACGATTGGTTGAAGTGGTCACTGGTCATGTGACAAGTACAATACAAAAGAAGACAAAGATGTAAACGACATTTTGCAGACGTGCGGTAACTCCTGCTACCATCATCAGTACATTTGTAATTGAGACAACAAGTTAGGGTTTATGGCTATGGTTTAGCCTATACTTTATGCAATGTGGACAAGAAGCCACAAACAGCTTGCCAGCACTTAAATTATGACAACACTTGTTCAATGCGTGTCACTGTCAGACTGACCTTTGCAGATGTAACCATAAACTGAGTAGAAAATGCTTTCGAAACTTTTCATGCATTTCGAACTTGTCCTATGACCACTTCAATCAATTGTGCACAGTTTCTGGCAAAATAGCTGTGGAACAGCTTTTGCATCATGAGGCGAAATAAACGCGATTATCAAATATGCGTCTTTAATAGTATGGGTTCTACATGAAGTTATCAAATGTTAATTGTCGAAACTCTAACATAAGTTTCATTATTTAACCAGATATCTGACTATTATTGTAATTGAGCGGTAATCTTTTATCTTGATAAAAGACTGATTTTAAATGTCCAAGGTCGGCAGCTGATCACCTGTTTTACAAATATTAATTCCTACTTTAGCCATGTGCTCAGACAAAGTTTTATACTATGACTGCGCCAAACTACGTCATTAACATAAACAAGGCAAACCTTAACTAAACAAATTACATGAACATTACGCTTAACTTACAATCCCTTTCAATTTAACAAAGACAACAGAGCTGCAAAACAATATAAGGTTACCTTTAAGCTGCAACTATCAGGGCAGACTTCCAAGTTTGTCCAGGATAGCTCCAAAATGGAAGCACATATTGGCCTATACAAGTGGGGGCTATACTAGAAATCTGCAGGATGCAGATAAATCGTATGCTATACTTCTCTACATTACTTTTAACATGTCAAATTCTATCACTAGTCCATAGGTCATTTTGGTACAATTTTAATTTTCTGCAGTTTGTTTTGTTGATCATTATTTTTTGTCATGTGTCTTGTACTTTTGTCCACATCGTCATCTCAGCATTGTCATAGTTGCTGCATGGATTCCTAAATTCCCGAAATGCATTGTCACTATACTTTGCATGGGCACTAACTTCTAAAACCATTGTTAGTGGTGAAATGCTGGATACTCCCACCCAGTGTCACACTACAGTGATAGATGACGACACTGGTCAGAAAACACGTTTCAATCAATTTCATTCTGTTTGGCAATAACAAGCATCATTACAAAAATTTTGATTGACTCCTGGACAGACCTTAACGTTGACTCCGGCTCCGAGTCGAAGCTATTTTGACTCCGGTTCCGGCTTCTTCTCCGGACTACAATGCAAACTCCGGTACTCCTGTTGCGTGATCATCTCTGCACCAGACCTTGTGCAAACTCAATAGTGACGCTGCAAGACCACTGCAGCTATAAAGCGCCATCAAAGCACCACATGAATCTGTCTCTCAATACTGGTACACATGTTTCCTCGTTTGTTTTTTTCGTTACCTTAGTTTGAGTTTTAAGTTAAGTTTATTAAAACTTGAAAGACAGAGGCATTCTATTCTCGACAATTAAATAAGCTTAGCCTGAGTGGTGACGGGCAAATGGATAAAGTATTGCGGTCCAGTCGGCTAGATACTGATCCAAGTTTGCAAGATGCATCGTGGGTCTGGTTGGAGTGGAAACAACTTTTCATAACTTTATAATGTTGAATTTATTTGACAATAATTGGGAATTTCCAACATGCGAAAGAAACCATAGCAGTTGCAAAAACGCCAAGGCACCGAAAAAAACGGAAGGTTATCGAGTCGTTGACCCTTTGCTGGTGGATAAGCTCTATCGCAAGCCAAGTTTAGATCAAGGATGCGTATACGTTGGATAGAGCTGCCAGATAATTAACACAGCTGCGTAGGGAGTACCTGGTCGCCGCAACCGGTCTCTCTCGGTGGATCAGGTGCTCAGATCCGCAAGGTTTTGGGGTGGCAGAGAAAGTACAAACCAGCTAAAATGAAACACTGCCCGGGTTAGCATAACCCTTTCGCATCTTGCAAGCTCTGCAATTGTTTGCAGCGATTATAGAATGAGCATGAGTCATCCAATGCAGCCATCGTATTGTTGGAATGGTGAGGCTGGGAGTTCCTCGTGTCGGGTATACTGAATGTCCCGTGTTTGAACTTCATCTACCACCAGAAGTGATCAGCAGAGTCCAACGCGCTGCTTCTGGAAGAAAAAGAACACCAGCAGCAACACAAGAAAACAAATTAGGACACACACAAAGAGAAAAAGATTCAAGTGTGGATGTCAACGGGAGTATGTACAAGCGGAAAAAATTAAGTTTTCTGTGAAAAGGGAAAGACTGAGGAAATATATCCAGTGCGAGGCAACAACACCATTTACTCAAGCTGCTCAAGCTTAATATGCGTCGATTAGGATATCTCTCTAACGTTTTTTGAATGTAAATAAGGAAAGCTCATGCAAGGAGGGATCAATGTAGTCCGAGAATGTGCGACCAAGATGTTCTAAAGATCTTTTTCCGTATTTAGGCTACTTGATGCTGCTTGCCAGAAAAACGCCCCTCGTGTAGCACTACGGGTTGCATGAGAATGGATTTGATTCAAGTGAGTAAAGAGTCGCTTAAGAATGTCAGGTGGGTTGCCGGAATGAATTTTATGCATCATCTTACCCATCTACAGATTATATATCTACAGTATTTCATCCACTTTAAGGATGTTAAGATTTTTGTACAGTGGGACTAACTTAGATCTAAAGGAGCTATAAGTCATAGCTCTAATTATCATGTTGTGCCATCTATTTAACCGTCGAAGGCTTGTCTTCCCAACTCCACCCCACGCACCAATCGCATATTGCAAATGACAGCAGACGATGCCAAAATACAGGTATTTTTGTGCTCATTCATTTAGAGTGTCTAATTCTATAGAAAATTCCAGCGATACGGGAGATAGTTTTCTCAAGGTTGGTAATGTGGTCTAACCAGGTAAGGGTATTGTCAACGTATAACCTCAGGTATCAATGGACCTTGTTTGGAATATAGTATATCATTAATTTTTACGTAAAGTCATGAAGTCGCTTGCCCCTGGGACCTATAAACAGGTACGAAGTTTTTGAATAATTTAAAGATTCCACTTTCTGTGACTCAGTATTAACTACTTTTTGCAATTCTATACAGTTTCTACTTGAAATAAACAAAACAGTATCATCAGCAAAAATAGCACAGCTGAACGCAGATGTTTTTGGTAAATCGCTGACTGGCCTGGAGCAAAAAGCAAGGGTCCAAATGAGCTTCGTGTCTTTCAATGAGCTCGTACTCAGACAAATATCTTCCTCGTATAAAGCAGCAATCATAGCTTTTTACTGTACGTATCACGTTATTAAAACAATCCTCAAAACATGTTCAGTTTGGCTCTGTATAAAAAGTACTGTAAAAAAAGTTTCTCGTCGAGATTTTTCAAAAAAGGAAGCAGGGACTTCATATTTTTCAAGATGTGCACCGTTTGAATTTTTTAACGGATTTTGGTTTTATTCACGCGTAAAACGTTTCATGCATGCTCAGTTGCGTTTCGATTCTTAAAATCCTCAAACTAAATCCTACCAAGATCAGTCTGAAACAAGGTGGAAACAATTTACAATTTCAGAAATTGGTGCAAATGTCACGATTGTTTCAAAAACACTTTTCCTGCCTTCTTCTCAACAAAGGTTTTGATAATATCATCATATTCTACTTCTTGTGCAAGTTTGGATTCAATAATCAATCTGGCAAGATACAGCACATGGGATTGACCGCTGGTTGCTCTCAAATGATTTTTGATTACTTTGAGCTTGCTAAATGATCTCTTTGCAGATGCCACAGTGGTTGGTATTGTGAGCAAAATTCTTTCACAAATACATACATTTGCAAAACGTTCTTGAAGCATGAAGTCGTAAATTGTATTTAGCAGATGTAGTGGAAGCAATTTCTCATTCCGAAAATTAGCTGAATGTACGAAGGGCAAATGCCGCATCTCAGTAACAAGTTCCATTCTAAGGGTTATATTTGTATAAGAACACGAAAATGTATTTGAGATTAAACAGAAATCACACTGCACAACGGTAAATTGGCAAAAAAGTATCAAGTTTAACCAGCATTAACACTTTTGACATTAATTTCATCTATTACATTTTTACGTTAAACCTATTAAAACTTTTTTTGATGACTTGTGGATTTGATCCATTGTGGAAAACATTGACGCATTGTGGATTTGGTTAAACTCAGGCAAATCAAATGACTTGCGAACCCATGCATTCAGCACAGACACAAAGTGAAAGAGTCACGGAATAAATATCTTTTGGATTGATTGGTCACCAATGCCGTGACATTACAAGAAATGAAGCTAAATGTATAGCCCAGCGAGGTCTAACTGCTTTTGACCTCCGGGCCACTTTACAGAAACGTGACAACTTGCGGGCCACGTCGACAAAATGATGTATGAAACAACAGGGTTCACAAGATTTAAACCTAAAAAAAGAAGA
>Ga0210059_1002952_pt1 | contig 26957 bp, 16 predicted proteins | sample Ectturendosymbi2_FD_188042 | JGI IMG/M metagenome (GOLD analysis project Ga0210059, IMG submission 188042) | Ecteinascidia turbinata endosymbiont from Florida, USA - Sample 2 (SPAdes) (version 2) | ecosystem: Host-associated > Tunicates > Ascidians > Unclassified | place: Key West, Florida... | reverse complement strand
TGGAATCAGAATGTAAACTGTTTCATAACCTTACTTGCAACAACAAAATGAAGACAGCTGTAGAATGTACAAAGTTTTTAATTTCAAATGGATTAGATAAAACTCTTCCCCACTTTGCCAAAGCTGCAAAAATACTTGCTACAATTCCTGCAACGTCATGTTCTGCTGAGAGGTCTTTTTCTGGATTGCAGCAATTGAAAACATAGATCAACTATTTAGATCAACTATGGGTCAAACACGACTGTCAAACTTAGCTTTGTTATCCTTGGAAAGACAAACTTCAAATAAACTAGATGTCAAGTGCATCATTGATATATTTGGACAAAGACATGGACGAAACAAAGACTTTTTCTAAATTGATGAATCATTTTTGAAGTCAACATTGTTGCTTTTGCATGCCAGTATAGATTTTAAAACAATGTTCACTTGTTATATTGGAAACTTCTGCTTCATGAAATTCTTGCCAGTTGATTTCTCACATTGTTTTAGTAAAGGCAGTATTACTTAACTTTCATTATATTTTTTTCCATTTGGTTATATTTTTTCCTACTGAGTTTTGCAGATCAGTGTTCAGGTGCTATTTTGGAAGCTCAGAGACAAATGCTGTATTATGTCATGCCAGTTGCACACACCAGTAGAGTTTTCAATTGCTAGTTTAGAAACTTGAGTTATGTTGAATCCATGCCTTGTTGATAGCTTACACTGTGTTTTGATTTAGGCAGTATAGAACCTTTGGTTAAATCTTCATACAGTACATTTACAGGCAATTTTTGAAATTGCAATTTTTGAGTCTTTGTGTCTTGTTCAAATTATGCCAGTATATGCTTCACAATTTGTTTTTGTGAAGGAAATACTTTTTCTTTTATTTAACATCAAAATGTATTTTGTTAGATTAGCGTTTAGTTGCTAATTTGTAATGTTTGGGTCTTATTGAAATCATGCCGGCTGTTAATGTGTTTTCATGAAGGCTTTATTGTTATAGTTAAATGTTCATGGTGTACATTTTCAGTACAGGTTTCATTTCCTACTTTGGTTCTTACTAAAGTCATGGTGATTGATGTGTGACATTGTGTTTTCATGAAGGCTGTATTGTTACCTCTGATTACTTTCTCATGTTGTACACTTTCAGATAATTGTTAAATGTTTTGATGCTATTTCAGAACATTTGAGGTTTGTTAAACTATTGGAAGCTTCAAGTTGAATCAGATCTATTCCGTGGTCTTTATTGACAAGACAGACATGTAGTTGCAGGTCTGTTAGACCACTGTCAAACGCAGATTTTCTTCGCAGTGACTGGTTCATGAGGTTCTGGAAAGGTCAGCCTTTTAGCCTTCGAAAACATTTTTAATAATGTCATTATAACTAGCCACAATTCGTGTGTTTTTCTTTACTTGTTTTCAAGTGCCAACATTTTGCCTGCAAGACTTGTCTTACATTTACAGGACTGATGATGCGTTGGAAAACGCGAAACTAGTTTTCCCGTCAATAAACTGTGACTGATTTACTTGCCGCCATCTTTGTGGCCTTTAACTATGAAAAATAGATGAGTTTGCAAGTTTTAATCGTCGCAGAAGAATGAAAGCAGAAAGCAGGCAGATTCCTCAGAAGCTTGCCGCAAGGCTAAAGTTTGTTTACTGTAGTTGCAGGTATATCAACTTATATTTTTATAAGTTGTTATCCTGTATTCTGGTTTGTACTTAAATACTTTGTAATATCTACCGCAAACCTTCCATATAGCTTTTATCAGTATTATGTTGGGCAACTAGACGAGCTGCTATGCTTTACACATGTTACATACGAAACATTTTTAATGGAGGGGTGGGGCCATGCAGGGACAGAAACCCCCAAACTTTGGTGTCTCCAGACAAATTTTTTAAGACATTAGTAACAACAAAAATGATGCTCTCTAAATTGTATTTTGCCCCCCTCCCAACCTTAAAACCTAGCTACGGGCCTGAATTGTTTAGCTTCATAAGTTTGTATATTTTCTTATATACTTTCGTCACGGTTTAATTAATCTGCCATCTGAAAAGTGAAGTATGTATGGCAACATGGTTGAGGACAATGATATGTACCAATAGCATCAGAAAATTTTAGGGGGGAAGTTTGTACAAATAAAGTTCTTCGGGTAAATTTTGGAAAATCCGGGCAAAATATTCTTCGCACCCCCAAAAAATTGCCTGCTCCTACACCTATGGGTATTTGAGACCTCTGGTAGTCGTACGATAAAGTAACAGAAATACTGTACAGTAGCGCAGCCGGAATGAGGCCAAAGAAGCCATGAGCCCCGGAAACGAATTTGCTAAGATTTTTGCTGGTGCTTTATATCAATTTTCAACTGTTAGAAAATACACGGAAAAATAGTAGAACCTAAGACGACGTCGGGGTAACTGACTGCATCTTTGACTAGCCCCTCCATAAACGAAATCTTGGCTGCCGTACTGTCACAGTACATGTCTATCTACGAAATTGTATACTGTATTTTGGCGTTCAAGGAACTTTGCAGTATCTCAAAGCAAAGCTTTTTATCTGGTAGAAAAACGTTTTGTTGAAGAATTTAAGTAAAATTTGAATTATCGTTAAAATTTTGTAGACGAAAATTACAGTTGCAAGGGAAGTGTGTGGCAAACGCAAACGATTTAAGGTTCTTGTGCAGTTTTCAGATGGTAACCAACCTAATGAAGAATTCCGAACATTTTATTTGAGGCTTTGTGAGATAAGGGTAGATTCAACCGAATTTCACACAAAAGCATCACCTTGTGTGTACTTCTTTAAATGAAGCTTTGAGTTTTTGCAGTTGTTTAAAAACAATCGACCCTAATATGACCATTGTGTTGTGATGTAACATGAATGCTTAAGGTTCATGGTGCACTAAATGCCAGATAATGGGTTTGCAAATGCTATGACGTGTTCCTGTCTTCTGTTAGAGGATGTACCCCTCACGTTCACAATGCATCGCAGAAATCATGTGACACTGACGTTGCAGTGACAAAAGTACATTTTCCCGTTCTAACATTCTCTTTGCTTAACTACTGCTGTTCAATCGTTGTTCTTTTTCTACCAACTGTTTTAACATATTCTTCGGGTTAATCAAATCAAGAACCAACAAGTTCTAATGTGCAATGATGTTTTTCAGCGAAGTTTAACGTTGGGTTGAGTGCATTAAGAGTTCAATCGCCTTACTCGTTGCAAAATAACGAAGTGATTTTAATTTTTATTCTGGGACACTGAATTGCAATTTTAAAATTCCTGCATATATCTCACGTTTACTAGCATACCGTGAAATCCAAGTAAGTCTTCTCCATTGGGGGTGAGGAAGGAATCGATCAGAGGCCTTTTTTAATAGGACATCAAATTCACGTACACAAAGCTTCCTCAGTCATAAGACCTGCTTCAAATCGATCCTAAAAATCTATTAAAATATATTCCTTTTCAACAAGCTTTTAGAACCGAGAATGCGCAGTATTACGTGAAATCGATCTCCTCCTAAAAAAATTCCTGATCGGTTCCTCGCTCACATCCCTTCTGGAAAGTACTTCCTTGAATATCGATATGTGCAAGTTCGAATCGTTGCAAAATAATGAAAGCAGAGCCCAGTCTGCTGGCTCCTTGAAACCTCAAAGAAAACCCAGAGCTTTTTTTTATGCTTTGAAATCAGCAGAGTTTTCCGATTCGAAAGTGGAAATGGAAAGGTCTATCAACAAGACCGAAGAAGAGTCAATCATTTTTATGAACACACAAACTTTTTTCATACCAGAATGTGAACAAGTTACTAAATATTTTTTTGTAATTATCATAAAACGCTGAGAATCATTATGCTGACATTTATTATTTTCTTATTCCTTTTTGCAAACAGCAACGTTCTTTCCGACGAAGGTCCATATTTACAAATGATGTTTGGTTTTCAATAACAAAATATTTCTTGTCGAGTACTTCCTTATGCAACTTCTTTTTTATTGCAATAACAAATGATAAAGCAGATTCTTAAATAATTTTATTTTTTATCCCAATAACAAAATATTACTCTAAACGCTTTTTCTTAACATGACCGAGTAAAAGAATTGACGATAACTTTAGGTTTCTCAAGGGGGTCTGTGAAGTTATAGATACAACATTTCGAAATATGTATAATCCTTGAAGCAATCAACGAACCACAGCTGTCATTTGATGCACGCCTGGGATAATCGAGAAACGTATTCAGAGTATTTTACACTAAACGCAAGGTCAGATTAACCAATAGTTTGGGGTCTAAAGCAAAGGTAGCTCAGTGAAACTGATTTGTTCAATAGGAAGAGCAAACAAGGAGAACAAACAGCATTATGTCTTTTTGAACGAATTCCGCCAAAATTTATGTGATGAACAAACTTTTTCCAAGAAACTTTGCAGCCACAGAAAGAACATTTTCTGAGAAATGGGTTTCGGCAACTTTTCTGTGGGAAATGCCATCTTGTACACCTGAGGGGTTTTCTAATTTCCACAGACAATTGGCTACTGACGGCGTTTTGATTTGTTTGCTGCTCAGAAGTCAAATGAAACTATAAATATCTCTCTCGTCGTACGCGCAACACACCACGAATGGGAAGTGCGCTAAGAATGGCAAACATATGACACAAACAGGACACATGGGGCAAAAGGAAGCAGTAATAGAGGAAGTACTGCTTATGTCCTTAATTGTTTCTTGTTGTCAAAGTGCGAAGGTTTGCGCACTTTCCATTCGGGCTCTCCGATAGCGACATGATCTGCAACCAATGCTGGTTGCTTTGAATCGCGTAATGGTATGTTTGAACACAGCTGCAATCGCGACTAATGAAGTTGTAAAATTTGCGAAATGCAAATAATTCTGCAACTAAAAGATGTTCGTCGCAGTCTCGAAGTGGCTGAAATGTTCGTCGCAGTCTCGAAGTGGCAGTAATAGAGGAAGTACTGCTTGTGTCTTCACTTGCCAGTGTGAAGCTTTGCGCACCTTCCGTTCGGACTCTCCGATAGCGACAATATCTACAACAATCCTGGTTTCTCTGAATCGCGTAATTAGATGTTTTAACGCATCTGCAATGGCGACTAATGGAATTGGAAACATTTGCGAAATGCAGAAAATTCTACAACTGAAACATGTTATTTACAGTCTTGAAGTGGCTGACATGTAAAAATACAACAAATCACACCTACCACAGATTTTGTGACCACGGTGCGTGACCTGTATTGCTGCTTGCTGCCACAGTGTGAAGCCTAGCGGTTTTGCGCTTGTAACTCGGGCCCTCTGACTGCAATTGCACTTTTTCTTATTTTGTTGCTTGATGTTTAGGATATGCACATATGGAAATAGTACTCAGCGCACATTGGAGTGATGCTCAGTGTATACACGGTTCTCAATGTACATTAAAGTTGTACTCAATGCATGCAGGTTCTCAATGCATCTTTCAAATCTTTCCTCGGTGGAAATCATAAATGCACACCAGGGAATCCCTAATTTTACTATTTCAGAAAGCAATTATAATCCACGCGGGAAATCCTACTTTTCCAATTTAAAACTCATTCTCAGTATTCCTCGCTTAAAGAGCACACCGGCTCATTGTGGGGGGCACCCCCTTCGTTTCGAACCATTGTACGATTTAAACCAAGACATCGAATTATGAAACCTATTTGCGTGCTGTGATCAATTCTTCATTTTCTAGTAATGCCAAGTAAAAAATTGTTTTTTTCGCTAAATTTCCTGTATTGAATTAACAAGTAGCTATTTTGATTTTTTGGAGTGTAAATTATACAGCAGTCCTGGTCAAGCCGCAGCTCGCGCAAGCAGCATGCAGCTCTTTGTCCAGTTTCATGCGGCTCTTTACCCAGTTTCATGCGGCTCTTTACCCAGTTTCATGCGGCTCTTTGCCCAGTTTCATGCGGCTCTTTGCCCAGTTTCATGCGGCTCTTTGCCCAGTTTCATGCGGCTCTTACGTAAATACTATATTTATTTGTGATGGCTCAAGTTTTTGAGTTGAGATGATAATTAATATTCAGCAAGAAAAAACACAAGTTAGTGCAAAGGACGCCAGCAGGGCATTGAAGGAACCGCAAGGTTATCGAGTTGATGCCCCTCAGCAGTTAAATTAGCTTTGTTACTGTCCAGTTTCAACTCATGGTGTTGCATATATGTTGGAAGGAGCTGCTAGATGATCAATACAGTACCGAATCGTGTGACAAAACCTTTGAATGTTTTTCACCCTTTGTGTAGATTCTGTTAGCCATACGACTTGACCTAATCCCCATTCAGAAGATACAGTGAAAGGACAATAAGTCATGATGATGCTAAAAGTGTTGGTAAGTCACATACAGCATGCACTGGCCAGACCTGCATGGGAAACTTTCCTCTAGTCGCCTGCAGTCAGAAGGTTAGAAGCCTGTTTATGTCCACATTTCTTACGCTTATCAACTAATGGCCGCAAGTATACTTATAGATGGTGTTGGTCAAATATTTTTATAAATTAGTAAAGAGGTTGCTGGAACGACCGTTGACTGACGATGGGAACTCGCAGGTACAAACTCCTTCGCACGCACCAAGCTTGACATAGAGACGGTGTTCGCAGACGAAGCAAATATCTGCGAGCTAGAAGGACAGGTGTATACTGCAGAGAATCGACAAGAATCTGATACAGCAACAGACGGCATGTTAATAACACCATTCCCACCAGACACTAGATTATTGCGTTTGCGCTGAACGCTTATCGGTTCGGTCTTAAGCAAAATTACTGGCTTTTTTCGTTTTTCACACCTTCTGACATTACTTCTTTCCAGCTTAAGTAATTCCATTTGTGCATTAACGCGCGCTTGTGCCATATCTGCGTCTAGTTTTAACTTCGCTTGCTCCAAGGCCATATTTGATTCAAGCTCGAACTGCGTTTAACGGAACCTTAACTCCATCTCACGTTGCTCCATCTGTAGTTCGATCATTTTCCGTCTTCTCGCTATCGACGACGACGACGTCCGAATCGAAGTAACTGAAGAAACACTCGCAGAACGGTGCGTATCAGTGCAGCGCTGAAGATATTGTTCGTAATTTAAGTCGCAAGCACTCTTTCGGCTTTGCATTTCAACGCATTTCTCTTTTGCCTCCGCTTTAACGTCTTCAAAACATCAGAAGCGGGAACTTAAAGAAAATACTTCTCGCAGTGCTGAATACACTTAACAAATGCATTGTCCAGATCGTTCTTTTTCTCAGCTTCCTCTTTATGACTATCGATGTCGAGCAATAGAACGTCCAGCTCACCTTCGATCCTTGACACGTTCGCGATGAAACCAGTTCTTGTCCTTGTCAGGCTTACCAAGCGTTCGTTGATAAAACCACTTTGAAATTCAGATACTGAGGTCTGCGTCGAACATCCAGCTTCTTCCATTCTATCCAGTAAGCCACCGAAGCCGTTTAGAAAAATTATGTAACCTTGTGTTACGTAAACTCCTCAGTGAGAATGAAAAATGCACCACTACTCGCCTACTATCAATCGTACTCGTTTAATCTCACATTGATCATAAACAATCGGTGACGCAAATCATTCACTTCAGCAAAGTAGTTGTGTGTGATTTTTCTAAAATCACAGCACGATCAGGCCTTATCCTTTTCCACACGAAATAAGATCAATATATCGGCCTTGTGCCTTTACAACGTAAATACAATAAAGCAGCCTTTTGCCTTTACGCAGGAAGAAAGAGTAAAACGGCCTTATGCCTTTACTTTTCACAGAAAAAAAAACAATTCAGTCGGCCTTGTGCATTTAAAATAAATCAACTTTGCGCCTTCTTCACAAAAACGAGTGAACTACTTTTAATCATTGAGTCGCGACGCACGCTTGATTACGCCAATCGGCGAAAGAGCCTAGAGCAATCGCAACACCTCTCGAAGTGACCGTAACAAATATAAGTAAGATAAGTTGATACATGTAAATATCAGGTTTGCGGTGTCTGAGATAAAATATCCGACTCCAACTCCAACCTTTCCAAAATTTCCGATTCCGACTCCAGAATCCGACTCCGCCTTTCCAAAATCTTTGACGTCTTAACATAAACGGAATGAAATTTGTCTGTTAATATCAATAGAAATCGTGGTTCACCGCAAGAAATATTTGTTTCAACAAAAGTGTCAAAAGAAACTGTACCATTTCAACAGGAATTCCCAATTTAAGAGTGTGATTTAAAAAATGATCCAATTGGACATCCATAGTGGACAAAAAAAACTGGACATAAAGTCAGACTCCGACTCCCAGTGTTGTTAGGAATCCGACTCCACCCAAAAACATCCGACTCCGTACGACTCCGCCTCCGCAACCCTCATAAATACAGCATATTCTTTTCAAGTGTGCATTTTTATTTTTTAGCCACATAAGGTCCTCAAGCCAAAATGCCTTCATGGTTTAGGTCGTAAACTAGTTAAAATTTGCGCTAGCCTGTACAGTGCTATTACATGCGCAATTGTTACACGTGATGTTGGCTACGCATGCCTGGTGGTCATTAATATTTTTGTTACTCGACAGGTATCCATAGACCAAGATGCGCACATATTCATTTTGTTGCACGACAGTTACCAAAGGCCAAACTGCGCAAATCTTGTTAGTATGCGTCATGAAAGCAGAGCCAGATTGATAATTTACTCCTTGCAAGTTACGATATGGCTACTCGACAGAGCACTTTAAATTGCAGCTATTGAATGAATCAACTACAAACATTAATTCTAATTAATGATAATTTCGATTTAAAAACTGATTTCGGCAGATTGAGTCGCATGTCCGTGAGTAGGGTTTTGTTTGGTTGTATTAAGGGGGTCCACAGCTTTCAGCCAAATCGTCAAAAGGGTACACGACACTAAAAGTTGGGAATCACTGTCTTATGTGCATGAATATTGGAAGTATTTTAGCCGACCAATTTTAGATTTAACCAGAAAAAGGATCTAACAAGCTCAAACAACTTCAAACTGTTTTTTGACCCATATTTTTGGCTGCAGATCCGCTAGAAAGTCAATAAAAGGCTCTAAAAGCACGGATGGTGGCCTAGTTTCCAAAAACTTGAGCCAAGATAAGGGCTCGCTGGATTGGCACCCAGGGACAAGTAAACTTAGCCAAAAGGCGAAAACATGCCATCATTATGACGTTATCCCCATAAAGCCCAAAACCGACAATTTTTTTTTAGTCTGAACTGGAAGACTTGCTGAATCCATGGAGGGTTTGATGAGCTCTCTAGCTCGATCGCCAGGTGAGTTATGGTGTTGCAAAGCTCTGCAGAAATGTGACGCACGCGGTAGTTAAAGTTTGGGCTATAATAAAGTCTTGCCAAAAACGTGCAATACAAAATATCAAAAACGTAAACAGAGATGTGCTGCATTACGTACTTCTAGATCAGCATAGTACAACTACTGTGGTCTACGGGCCATTTTTAAAAAGCACGACAACTCGCAGGCAACTTCCGATAATGTGATGTAGTCTATAAAATAACAGATTCAGAACAGTTAAAACTAAACAAAGGGAAGACAAGGGAGTTGGTCATTAAAACAATAGAAAATAGGAATTTATTACAAACGTCTATCAGTGGGATGCCTGTGGCTGAGGCTTCTCTGACACTAACGTATAGTGTTTCGCCTCTCATTCGATTTCTGTGTTTAGATTTGATTGCTTCATCATAGAAAATGTACTCACACACATTTTGCTGACTAACTTCCAGAAGCTCTCTGCAGTCCCGAACACCGTTATTATTGCACATTTCTATTAAAAGATGTTATGGTTGTTCTACTGTAAGTGAAATTACCTATTGCAGTGATGGACAATTAATTTGGCTCGCTGGCCATTTGGAGATGGCCGCGTTTAGCGGATAGACAGACAGATTTGTTTGTTGCTACTGAATTCATTGCGGCAGACATACTCTTCAAGACAACGAACACCAGGGCACCGAATAAACACAGAGGTTATCTTGTCAGGTTTCCTCCGCGTAGGGTTAGCGGCTGGCCGTACCTTCTAATTTGATCTTAAAATACATACAAAAAAACAAATGGTATACACAAACCCTATCACATATTGCTCTTGTGCAAGTGCACTTTATTCAGCGCAAACAATTCAGTGAAACAAATGAAACCTCACACGCTTTTCGAAATATTTCAGATTTAAATATTTTTCCTGAATGCGTCTGGGGCAGCTGAAAACGCTGTGCTGGGCCACATGCGGCTGGCGTTACTGTACTTGGACCACACTTTTCTAGACAGCTAAGCTTTAAATGCAATAAAGTTTATTGTAACAATACAGCAGGACATGAACATACAAATGTCAAACAAAAATCGCTAAATTTCGAATGTGTAAACAGCAATTTCTATTGGGACTTACTTTAAAAATTTTCAAATGTTTTCTTGACCTAATATAAGAAAACTGTTCAGATGATTTTAGTTGTAATGTCGTTCGGCTTGAAGTGAATGTTTATTTTAGTGTTTCACTTTTTCCACACATTGTCTTCTCAGTGCAACACATGGAATTAGTCTCATTGCAATGCTGCTCCACCTCTTACACAAGGAGCAGTGGTACGCCAGTATTTGAAGGTATGAAAACTGCCTATGCAAACTGTTGTTGCGGTTACGTGCTGAACTTTTTTGAAATCAACTTTGGATTTAAATGTTTTCTTACGTCATCAGTTTCAACCTAGAGTAATTGCTGTCGTCATGATGTTTTTACAGAAGTGCAGAAGTGTATACCCTCTGCGAAAACAAGAATAAATTTGCTACAATATTTAATGAAAGTGCCAGTTGATAGATTTGCACAGCCTGCGTAGTGTCCTGGACGTTCGTGTGCAGATGTTCGGTTATGGTCAACACTTTGGTGACATTTTATAAGTTTCGAAGTCCAGGCACAGCGTTTTTATCCTATTAATTGGAACACAAGTGTTAAAAAAGACGCTTGCCTGGAAGTCAATCTCTGATAGAATATTGCAGTACAAATGATCTTACACCCCCAGCGGAACGTGGGTGTATTCTTGACCTTGATACATGCATGCGTGGCCCTTAATCTCCGTCGAAAATGCAGAAGCCGCCATTGATATAGTTTCAGAGGATGGCCAAACTTTACGTTTCCTCCAGTCAACCAAACGAGAATGAATGAAACTCTCCGAAGAGCAGGTATCGAACAAAACGTGTACCTCGCACCCGGCAATGCGTACAAAACCACAAGCTTTCGAAAGTGAGGAAGGAAGCTCATCTATCACTGAGGCAATCAAAGGTTTATTGATCATCGCAAGCGTAGTGGAAGAAACAGGTGTTACCAGTAGGACTACTGCAGCAAATAAGAACGACATGAATTTCACATAGTAACCACTTGCATTTAACACAAAGAAATCAGCGAAAAACTAATGAGCGCGATGTATCCACAAACCGCAGAATGTTAAACAATAATTTTCCTTACAAGTATATCAAAGAGGAGGTTGTGGGAGACTAACAAGTGTAGGCATATGCATCTTGCTGACAACACATCTTTGCTTCCAGAATATAAAATGGCCAAGTTAAAACTCTTTATTCAATTTTATGGCAAGAGCGATCTTTCAGTAGTTTGGTGTGTTTCACAGTTTCTCAGTGTTGATAAGCAAATGTTTCCATACTTGATCATCACAGTGCCAAGACGTTGTTTATAAAAAAAACTAACCTATACGCTTTGCTTAAAGGCTTAGGGTTTTGGCTTTCGACAAAAACACCCGTTTATCTTTGCAATTTTCGAAGGAAAAAAAACGAAACGCAGAAAAACCAGTTAGCACTTGAGTTGTTTTTAACATCTCATAAAGAAGAAGGAATAAATCCAGACCCGTAGCCACGGGGGGTTTGGTGGGGGTGATCCCCCAAACAAAGTTCCAAGCCGCCCCAAATTGCAGAATGAAACCCCATGAATCAGTGGAGTTTTTGTCAATTTTCAAATATCAAGCTCCCCTGAACAAACGTAAAGGCCCCAATTGAAAACATTCTGGCGACTGTTCTGAATAAAGCAACCGAAACCATCATTTCAGGAGATACGTTAGAAGCAGGTCACGTATTAGTGAAAGGACCTATGAAAAATATCACGTATTATTGCCACTTGAGGAAGTGATCCATAAAAAATGTCACGAGTTAGTGTTTGATGTAGAGTCTGCGTGGTTTCTCTAATCCTGAAAGCGTTAACGCGTGTTTAGAAGTGCGGAGGTCATACTGTACTTTATCATTTCATCATTTAACCTTCAGGCTTTGCTTACAATTTGCAGGGTTGAAGATGCTTTTTTGACGCGAAATGGATTTATCAATGAAATGCTTTGTGAGCAGATAAGGCTTCTTTGCTCTTGTGCTACTTCGTCACTTGCATGTTGATACGTGAAGTTAGAATCTTCGCAGAGTTATGAAACCATGGCATGGCAGGCTGATTCCTCGAATACCCAACTTCACTTGAATTAGTAAAAAATGCATGATTGTGGATGCAAAGTTCTTAGAGTAGCTTTTATTTGACTTACGTCGTGCAGTTGCACCGTAGCAACAGGTCTTGCTCAAACATTTTATTTGTTTGGAATTTCCATACAGTTGAAATGAGGTCACAAAGTATGTGACGCCATAATGAAAGTACGTTTTGCAAATTTGTGACATATGAAACATAGCATCCACATTCTAAAGCAATTGAAAGAGACCGCAGTTACGTTGCAAAGCTATGGTTTGGCGAACAGGTAATGAATACAACGATAAACTTTAAAAGAATAACAAAGTACCCCGGTTCCTGCCATTGTTCCATGTTTGGAACATATGATACGTTAAGAAATCTACTGAACCTATGGAATAAAACAATGTGTTGGATTAGTCACAAGACATCAAATGACAAAATGTGAGATGTTCAGCAGATCTTTATATTCACATAATTGAGATGGTTGGTATCATCAACAACAAATGCCAGCCTGGTTGTTCTTCTATGAAAGAGCTCTTTCCTCAAGTGGCTTGTTTTTATTTTTCATTAAATGAGGAATAGTTTGTTTCAAGACGATAACAGGCAACTCTTAGGTTCTTTGCACGAATCAAAAGGTCGATAAATATATTGTGATTCCGCCGGCTTCAATGCCTTGTACTACGTTCTGTTTTGTCTGTTTTTATCAACCTGCGTTCTGCAGAGTGTGTGTGTTCTACTATGGACTTCGTGTCTGCTGACAAACAAATAAATTAAATTAAATTAAATTGGACATGTTCACAATCTTGAGGCACTTTTTTAGTTCAAAGAGATGCAGTGCGCCACTTCAAAATATCCAGTGCGCCAAATTTGACGCATGCGCCATAGGTTGGCCACTCCTGGCGTCAAGCTCATGTTCAGCACAGTTTGGGTCAGAGTACAATTGAGAGTTGTGACAAAAATAACGTCTTTGTTATCAAGGAACTCTCGGTCAGCTATTTGCGCAAATGTATTTCTTGTTTTGCTTGAAATAATCCGGTGGCAGGGACCGATAACCTTGTAATACCTGCCGTAAAAAGTTTTTTGCTGTTTCGATACCTCCGAACTGTGCGTTTCAAGAACCCGAATAATGCCATTCTGTCATCCTTGGGCAATCCCCCAATATGCCAATTAAGGCCGCCATTACGGAAAATCCTTCTTTTTTGGTAATATCTCAGTAACTATACATGATATCAAAATAATGTTGATGTCTATCTCCATTGTTTGATGGGCAAAGGATAACATTCAGCCGTTTCAGTAAAAATTCCACATTGCTTTTTGCTGAATACGCATATTGAGACAGTCATTTCTGAAAATCACGATTTCGTTCATATCTCAAATGCTGCACATTGTATCATTACAATCGTTGAGTCTATACGTGTTTAATGAGTAAATAATCAAATTAAACCACTGCAGTATTGATAACAGCAATACTGTCCGCAAAAATATCGAAGTAGTAACCTTTGTTTTTTATAGGATCAGCAATAGTCGTCTGGCAAAAACGACTCTTCAAATGACTTCGCAAAGGGAATCCCAAACCGGCAGATGAAGTTTTGAGAAAAATGCTAACGAAACAAACCTATTCCCAAAAAATAAGAGGGCTCTTCTCATTGAAAGTGGGAATGCGTTGATCGAATGTGATTTAGAAGAAATTATTAGCAAGACGCAGAAGCTTCTGTAAACAGATAAGCTTGATTGAATAGGCTTTCAGCCAAAAATAGAGGTATTCATCATTTTTAGAGCATGAAAAACATTTACCAGGGACGAAATCAACTTTAATCTCCTCCCGATCCACCTCCGATTATAGCTTGTAGGCTAGAAAGGCATCTATACCACTGCAAAAAATTTTCTGCTGAGAAAAAATGTATAGGCCAACTACATGCAGTAATATGAAAATACATTGAAAAAACCTCGGACGCAAAAGATAGGGGTAAGATAGGAAAAGCCTGAAGTGCATCGCTCTCTAGTGTCCACTATAGACCCATATGTGTCCACTATGGACCCATATAGTCATCCCGTTGATTTAGCCAAGATGTTGTTACTGGTCTGATTCATCTGAAATGGTGAACGCACAGGAAGCAGTGGGAATGGACAACTTGTGTCATTTGAAAAGAGCCGTCCTGATGGATTTACTTTTTTATCTAAGTTGGTATTGACCACAGCAGTGAAGAGAAAGGTAGCAAAGTTTGGGAACAATCACGTGCATGACACCAATCTCATCTTCTCGCAGTTGCTATAGGGTTGCTTAAATCTAGAGACATTATTATGAAAACTGTTCTCAATCATGAACGTTCACCTGTGCCACCTCTATGTTTGACAGTGAATGCAAAATTAGAATCGTGACTACGAAATCCACGTTGAAGACAAAACTGCAGGTGACTGTGTCCCAGCGTTTGGTTTAAAAATCAGAGGTATAAATACTGGATGGCTGTGCTATCCTTTGGCTGAATCGAAGAAATGAGGACGAGTTCGTCAACGGGTATACGAGGAACGTGATCAAAAGTGTGGTAAGCCAGTTTTCACAATAATGTCTCTGGACACTCTTCGGACGATTGTGCCTCATTCAAACATTACAATGCGGGTAGAGGTCGATTTTTTAAGTTTGGTGATGGTGCTCCACGCCTTTCGGCTGGAGTGCGAGAAATCGATGGAATTGACAGCTTCTTCCCAACCCTCCTGCTTCTTATCGTCGAGCCGTGAAAATAGGTACAATGGCCATGTCCGGGTTGGTGTCGACGTTCCATCGATGAGAGGAGAAACGGGTCTTCCCTTAAGGTCTTGCAGAAGCGCGGTTGTTGACTCTTGCCTAGGAAGCTATTTTCTCACCGTCAGGAGATGTTGTGCTGTAACCTCAGTTGATATGTTGGCAGCTGAAGTCGCCAGCACACAGACTGGGTAATGTCGGGATGGCCGTTGGTGTGAGTCGAGAGCATGGAGGTTGTAGACGTTGATGATCTTATATCCTGCGACGTCTACACACAACCACTCAGTCTCTGATTGCTCTTGATACTGGTCGACCAGTGTCCGTTCCAACCGCTCGTGAACAAACGTGGCAAGGCCTTGATTCCTGCTCAGGATTGACCTAGCTAGTGCAAAGTTGGGATCCAAACTAATGATTATAAACATGTCAAAAGCTTGATGACATTTAACATGTCCGAGGTCCGTGTTGAAGTCTGTTCGAGAACGATTGATAGCAAAAAGTGACGAAGACTCCAGAGGTTAAGTCACTGTCTCCTTCTAAAGAGGCATTCAAAAAGAACGCAAAGCGGTCGCACATTCAAACTTCCATTTGGAAATCAACACTCAACTCAGAATCATCAACACTAGATCCCGTCAAGTTCGGATGAGAGGAGCGCTGTAGATGCTTGATCCCAGTTACATTGCAACCAAATGCATCATAGTTTTTCTCCACTGGAGGTCCTGGAAATTGTGAGTTGTGGCTGTTCTACGGATACACCCTAATCGAGGGTGGCTTGCAATTAAGGGCGGATTCGATTTTTATTTATTTTTCCACTGAAAGGTACAGATGACGCTCATCTTTTTTGGGTACATTTTATCGACCAACTCTTTTTTCGCATTCGATTCTCTTCAGCATCACACGCACATCCATCACAGGAAGAAATACGATCAAAAGAAGGCAGTTATAGTGGTATAAACATCATTACCAGGGTTGCCAAACCCTTTAAGTTCCGCAAAAGCCGCTTTTTGCAGAGATTTGCAATCCGATAACTCTCCAGGCGATTGAGCGAGATAGCTGTTCAAACCCTCTGCGGATTCATTCTTCTAGTTGAAATCGAAAAAAGATTTTTTTCGCTTTGGATTTGGGGCTTTCTGGAAATAACGTCAAACAGAGGGCATGTTTGGAAATTTGGTCACCTATGGCCGACCCTGGACCCCAACCCATTGACCCATTCTTTCGACTCAAAGTTTTGTTAAAACTTAAGTCAAAATCCACGTCTATCGAGCCCGTGATTGACTTGCTAGCATATCTGTAGCCAAAATTATGGGTCAAGAACCCAGTTTTTGGCCAAATTCAAAACTTTTCAGAAAACGCGTACATTGCCCTTTCAGGACAAATTTTGGCCAGCCATAACGCAGCAGCAGATTGAGCTAGAGAGCTGTTCAAACTCTGTAATGTCTAGTGGCGTCGTTTAGTTTAGAATAAAAAAAAAGTTTTTAAAATTTCGATAAGGGGTTTGGGCCAATGGGATCATTTTGGGGGTATATTTTTTGGTTAATTTTATGACGTCAACATCCGAACCAACGCGCCAATATTTTGGCTCGCAGTATTTGTATACTCTAGGCTAAAATACGAGTCTTTAGATCCCTTGATTGAGTTTCTAGCGTTTCTGGTTCAAAAGTTATGGCAAAAATATTCCAAATATGTCAGGAATGTCCTAGGGCAGTTAGGGGATTTCCCTAATTAATATTCTACCATTTTTTCAATAACTTATCAACGAGAAATGCTATAATCTCCATCACAACCTCTAAAAGCTCGTACTATAGCCTAGAATGCAATTAAATCTCGAGCGGTTTCGCGCCGCTGATTCGGCTCGATTTTCGAACGCATGGGATGTTTCGAGAAACCTGTCAAAAGATGTCAAAACAACCTGTGGTTTTGTAAACATGGCCAAAAAGGCCGAAATTGCGCGACGAAAATTAGAAAAAAAGGGGTGTATTCCACCCCAGGTTGGGGTTTGTGGATGCAGAAATTTTCAACAATTTTGTTTTTTTATTCATATTTTGGCTACAGATATGCTAGAAAGTCATTCGAGGGCTCTAAAGACGCGGATTTTGCCTAGTTTCCGAAAAAAACTTGAGCCAAAATAATGGCTCAATTATTTGGAATCCAGGGCCAGGTGAAGGTGGCCAAATAAACGCAAAAACACCCCCACGTTTGGCGTTCCATCCAGAGAACCCAAACCGAAAAAATTTTTTTTTGATATCGACTAGAAGACTTGATGAATGCACAGAGAGTTTGAACAGCTCTCTAGCTCAATCGCCTGGCAAGTAATAGGATTGCAAATCTCTGCAAAAAAAGTGGCTTTCGCTGGACTAAAAGGGTAAGCGAAACGTGCTAGTACAACGAAAGTATCTTTGAGGCTTGGGTAATGTATGTTCAAATGCGGCTTACGTTAATTTTTTGACACCATTTCATGAGGCTTCTAATCAAGGGAGGCTAACAACCGAATAAACACGGTACTGAGATATGGACTGTTACGGCAAGAACGCACATAGCGTTGGTGGCACGGATTGGCGCGAAGAAATGGCCAGAGCGTTGGTCCAATGATTACTTATTTTTGCTGGAAGCGAATGAGTTTTCGCTTGTTTCGTTTTTGGTCAAGCTGCAGAAAATCAAGGCAGCAGTTGCATTTTCAGAAGACAGCGGGAAGGAGCAAAAATTGTTCTTAATTGCTGCATTGCTGGTTTGTTTGGCTCCTACAATTACATATTTGCATTGACCATATGTTTTGACATTCGTGGAAGGTACTTTGTTGCAGTGTTCATTTGTGGATCGTAGTTTGGTTGGCGGCGACAGCATTGGTGCGCTGTATCGCGCAATTATCGTCCTGGAAGCTCGCGTATCAGTGCGCTGAAGCACTGAAAAGTAAAACTTTGCAATTCCTAACCCAATTTTGTTTTTGTTGCCCACATATTTGACTACAGGTATGCTAGAAAGTCATTCATGGTCTCTAAAGACGCGGTTTTTGACCTAGTTTCCGCAAAAATCTTGAACCTTAATAATGGCCCAATGGGTTGGGATCCAGGCCCAGGTAAAGGAATCCAAAAACACCACTACTTGTGGCGTTCCTCCTCGAAAACCCCTCACTGAAAACGAAAAATGTTTTTTTCGATTTCGACTACACGGCTTGCTGAATCCACAGAGGGTTTGAAAAGCTCTCTAGTTCAATCGCCTGGTGAGTTATAGAATTGCAAAGTTCTACAAGAAATGAGGCGGACGCAGGACTTAAAGGGTTTGTGATTTTTGTTTTCGTTTAGAAATTAAAAGGAGTGCGTTAACAATTTGCCTCCTTTAACTCTACAGTGTTGCTTAGCGTAACATGGACGAAAACAAGATTTTTTGCATAAACAGTCTCAATATGCATATTCAGCAAAAAATAAAAGTGGAATTTTTACTGCAATGGCTTATCTTATTCTTCACCCCCAAAACATGAGGACAAACACCGAAATTGTTTTGATATCATGCATAGTGACTAAGACATTGACGAATGAAGGATTTTCCGTAATGGCGGCCATAATTTGGATATTGGAGGGATTGCCTAAGGTGGACGGAGCGGTACCATTCAGAATCTTAAAGAGCAAACTTCGGTGGTACAGAAACAGCAAAAAAATTGTACGGACAGTTATTGCAAGGTTCTCCAAAAACCTGTGGTTGGCATCCGGACTAAATAGAGGCTTGAAACTAACAAGCCCGTTGAGAAAGTGACGGATAGGCCTGGTTTCCCGATGCGCAGTATCAGGTTTTTTACTTTCACCTCGAACGCTGCTTGTTACACAGAGTAGTGTAAGCTACATTTACCATGGACCCAAACAGCAAGTTTACCAGGACTTTGCAGTCAAGCTCCGGATCAAAAGACTGACTGCACTTACTTTCATCCATCCGAATAAGGTGAAAGAGGCCCTGAGAGCTTGTTGACAAAGTTTTCGATAGAATCAGCGCTTTAAATCGCTCCTTGCAGACGTTGAAAGGGTTATAAGACCAGGTGGATTGGGATGTGATTCCCCATTGAAGTGTGCAATTATCATAATGCTCCTATCAAAAAGGCTTTTGAACCACTAACAAGCAGCAAATGATCGCAGTCAATATATGAAAATCCAGGTAGAGCAAATGCGCGTAGAGAAAAAGTTGCTGCGAGGGTTGGCATGACAACATGAACAACCATTTCGTCTTCAAGCATTCTGCAGGATGGAAGGTACTGAAAGGCTCTGAACGAAAATGTATGTGATTAAATTCCACGATGTCAGGGACATTGTGAATGAGTATCTTGGTGACAGAGCTACAGGAGAACACCCGTGTTATTTGAAACGTCTCGTAGTTTCACGCTAAACTGACAGAAGTGACTGTAAATCAGGTTGAATGTGTTCTTGCAATATTGCATATTTCGTCGTTCAAGAAACTTTACAGTAGCTAAACGCAAAGCGTTCTTTCTAGACAGAGGAACATTTCTGGTAAAGTTTAAGAAAAATTTGAATTAAAGCTAAATTTTTGGTCGACGAAAACAACAGTGGCAAGGGTTGATGTAGGAAACGGCACTAGAAAAAATAGGCAGTAAAGTTGGCAATACATGAAACTAGGCAGTGTACAAAAGAGTAGGAGAAAACGAAAATTGAAGGTAAAGCAAATACGCGGTAGAGAAGGATTTGTTCCAGCGTATATGCTGACTGATGCTCAAGCTCAAAACCAATTTAAACTGTGACTAAGACAAGTTGAACAAAAATTGAGATATCGTTTGTTCTGTCATAATGCATGTCGTATAACTTAGCTCAGGTTGAACAAACCAATACGGCAAAGCATTTTAATCCGCTACCAACATGAGGACCTCCCTCAGTTGGAAATATGTCGCAAACGGAAGAGATTTAAGGTTTCGTAAAATTTGCTGATGGTAATAAAACCATTAAAGAATTCTGAATATTTTTTTTGAAGTCAAGTGACATAAAGGTAGAATTAACGGATTTTTATGCAAAGAAGCATTTTCTATGAATTATTTTATTGACACTTAGAGTTTTTGTAGCTGTATCGAAACTATTTGACCCTAACATGACCATTTGGATGTGATATAATATGAATTTCTAACGTTTACCAAAACCTTCTTCTCTGAATAATTCATGGCTTGCAAAACCTTAATATCGCTCCCGCAGCTTGTTTTGAAAGATAAGAGCTCATGCTGTTTACGATGCAATATAGAACCGGATAATGCGTCTGATCGATACTATGACGTCTTCGTGTTTCCTGTGAGAGGGTTTTCCCCTCACGCTCACCAACCATCGCAGAAACCACGTGACACTCATGTTGCAGTGACCAATATAGTGCACATTTTTCCGTTCTAGCATTTTGTTTACTCAATTACTGCTGTTTTTTCGTTGCTCTTTTTCTTCTGTTTCTACAACCTGTTTGAATTTATTCATGGACTGAGCAAAACAAAACGTTCTTATGTGCAATGACATTTTGCAGGGCAGTTTGACGTTTGATTGATTGCATTAAGAGTTTAATCTACTTATTCGCTGTATAGAAGCAAATTATTGTTGGTTGGTATTCTAAGAAAATATTTCACAATGCAAAAATCAATCATAGCGATCACGTTTACTGAAATATTGCGTTATCCAAGTGATAATTGCACAAAAGGGCATAAACAAGAATCGATCAGAAAGCTTAGGAAAACAATTTCAGGTGTGCGACTCATCCACAATCCAGAAATCTCATTCAAATGGGTAGTAAGATAGATTATCCTTGAATGGGCTTTAAGGAGAGAATGCTAAGTTTTACGTGAAATCGATTTCCCAATAAGAAAATTTTCTGATCGATCACTTGCTTGCATCACTTGTGGAAAACACTTGCTTGAATGTACATATGCACAAGTTTGAATCATTGCAAAATGACGAAAAGAGAGCACAATCGTCGGATTTCATAAAAACTTACAGGAAATCCAGAGCTTTTTTGTGCTGCGAGATAACCAATAGCCTGTTCTGCTATTTGAAAGCGTAAATGGGAAAGATTATCAACAAAACCCATTAAAAAATTAATCATTTTTTATGCAGAAAAAGCAGTTGCATAACAGATTGTGAACAACTTGCTAAATATTTGTTGGAATTACCATGACAAAAATGAGGTTAATTATGTTGGCAGACATTATTTTGTTATTCTTTCTTGCAAACACCGTTCATTCCAAGGAAGGTTAGTGTTTTTCCATTATTAGTTTAATGCTAACTATTAATAGTAAAATATTTTCTATCCTGTGTTTTTTATATGCAACTTCTAATTCACATAAGTAACAAATTATCACGCAGTTCCTGAATGATTTTCGAACGGGAAGTGCGCTAATGATAACAGATATGTGCACGTAGCGCAAACAGCCAGTCACACAATGAGCACTGCTTGTGCCCTCTGTTGTTGCTGGTTTTCCAGCACAGTGTGAAGCATTGCGCACATTCCACCGGGACTCTCAATATTGCAGCATCATCTACAGCCAATGTTTGTTGTTCTGAATCGCGTAATGAGACCTTCGAACACATCTGCAATTGCAACTTATAAAGTTATGGGGACTTATGAAACGAAAAAGAATTGCAACTAAAATTTTTAGCTGTGAACTGGCTAGCATTTAAATATTCAACAAATCATACCTTCCAGACACTTAGTGAACACTGTATGTGACCTATATCGTTGCCGCAGTATGAATCTTTGAGGCTTATGCGCTAACCACTCAGCTGCTTTGCCAGCAGTAGACCTTTCTCTGATTTTGTGTAGTTTTATCCCTGCTTTCCTACATTATAAAATATTGGACAACCCATATTGATGTGGTTTGCAATGCATGCATCGCTCTCAATGCGTATTGAAGTTGTACTCAATGTATATTGGTTATCACGCACATATTAAACACAAGCATTTTGTGGCGTTAAAATAACAAATACACCCCTTACTCCTGATGATTATCAATTTAATTATTCAAAAACGCACTCTCATTAGCGCTTGAAATCTTATTTTCGCCATGAAACCTCATTCTCAGTATTTCTCATTCAAAAGACAACGGCCTTGTTAGAGAGCACAACCCTCGTTAGGGGTCAATGCAGGAATGAAGCCAAAGCACTGGATTGATTGAACCCTATTTCAATGTTGTGTTCAATTTTTTAATTTATAGTCACGCCAAGGCAAAATGTGCTATCTTCACTAATGAACTCAATTTCCAAATTTCGACTTAATAATTATTTATTTTTATATTTTATGATGTAAATGATACAGTAAAATCACTGTTTGTGCTTTAGAAAGCATGCCAAATAAGTTGAACCTCAAAATTAATTTTTAATTAAGAGTAATATATGCGGACTGGAAGATGTTTAATTTTGCATAAGAACTTATACTTCTGAAAAAGTTTAAAAAACAATAATAAAAATGGAACATCAAGCAAAACGAACTTCTAATTTGCTAGTGAAACAAAAATTAGTCTGTATCAAAACAAAAAGGAAAAATGGCTTTTCACAGCAAACTAACCACGTTTCGGCAAATTTGCAAGCTTTATAAAAAAATTCTTCGGTGTATGTTCTATCACTGCCTCTGTGAAATCTTTCAATTCCATGCAACAAATGTACATGGTCAACAGGAGATTTTGTACGTCCCAGTCAAAGCTTCTTTTAGTTTCAGCAGTACATATGCTGTATACTGGGGAGTGGTAGGGAATGAAGTCGTGGGAACGGCGTTCCGCACATATTTCACGTTTTGCTTCAAAATGAGTTTGAAGTAGAGATGGTACTAGCCAGCACATTTGCAGCCCGCCCACGCTGAGCTAACAAGAAACCGCCCGGCCCACGCCGTTTATTCTAAACTGCAACTTATTTTCTGGGTCGGACTGGCTCATGGCCCGTAATATAAAGTTAACTCAAATGCAAAGCAACAACAAGTTATCGGTTCATTGTCCTTTGGACACTAAAACCATGCAGTCCTAAGGCAGAGTGGTTTTAGGTCCGCCAGGGGACCTTCACTTTTGAAAATGTATTCGTCCGTCGCCTGTAACGTGACACTAACACATGACAAGCGTTCACTAAGCTGCACTACACTTGCTAGTAACAGAGCAAATCTCAACCTGGGGCCAACAACATTGTGCCTGCGGACACCAGGTCGGCCGACTTTTAAAAAGTTTAGTGACACTGCTCTAAATCTCAGCCTAAATCCAGAAGTGGGCAGTAGCGAGCTGCTGAAGTAGCAAGCTACTTTAGCGGGGTAATTTACCAGCAGCAAGCGGTAGCGCCGCTCTTTTTTCAAAAAATAACTCATGAGGTAGCAAGCTGTCGCATTTCGCTTTTACCGCTATTCGCTACTTTGGCGTGAGTGATGACCAAAGAAAAAAGTTCGCTTGAGCTTTTCCGTCCGAGCACATTGATAGTAACTGCTGTTTTCACTGTTTTGCGTTGACTTTGGATGATTTTTTGGTGGGTAATTTAGCAGGATTAGGAACGATTTAACTCATGTTACTTTTGACCTGGACGATCGGGTCTATTTTAGTTCGGTAAAACCAACATTATTAACAATCTTAAAGCTGATCGGGCTTGGAAATATAAACTACTGCTGCTAGTAAAGCTCCGTAAAAGTGAGTTGAATGCTTGGAACAAATGCTGCACTGGATTCAGTCAGTTGTGCTTCACTACATGTGCATCTTTTTATTTTTACGTATGTGTCAATGACATTTTTTAGTTTGGTTAGACTTCAGCGTATTTGGCTGTGTGTATAACCCATCGCAAGTTTTTTTTAAGTTACAGAACAAGATACCGGCTATGACGCTCGGAAAAGAGCACGTGATAATATTATCACGACATTCAAGTCATTCAATTAAAGAAAAAAAGTATGGCGGAAATGACCAATTTTCAGTATGTGAACGCCAACCAGTCGAGAGGCTAACATCGTGAATGCGTTGGCCTGATACAGCATTGCTATTCTGAGTAGACTGTACCAAGTTCTTCAACACAAACCGTCAAATTTATCGGGAACGCAATTTAACAATTCTGATTTGTTGTGAAACTGTTCCATGTAACATGAACTTACTCGTAGATCAAAGTTATGGACATTATTTCCAATCTTATAAATGTTCTGGTAGTATATCGATCGGAAATCCCGAGCGTCATATGTGCAAAGCTTTGCACTGTGGCAACAAGCAACAATGGAGATCATGCGCCGCAATCTCTCTTACCATTGCTTGCTCGCGCTAGATATATAATGGTGTTAAGCTTTTCGCACATCCCGTTCGTGGTGAATCACACAACCAACGCAACACCACCGGAGAGGCGGCAATAGCTGCGTAACAGAAAATCGACGTTCGTAAAAGCAAGTCAAGCGTTCACGCAAAATCAGACTAGATATACAAAAGCACAAAATCACCGATTGTTTTGCAGAACCAGCTTGCAAATGTGCAGAAAAATCTGACGTGTCTCAGCAACGGCATAATGCGGCTCATTCTATGTGTGTCTGCAGTCTAAGTTCCAGTTATATGTGTATTTGCTGCAAAATGAGCAATTCCTAATCATAACGGCTCAATGACTATGGTTTGCAGATCCTGTTTTTTTAAAAACGGAGCACCCAACAAAATTAATAGTTTAGAAAACGTTTCAAGGTGAGGCTGAAAAATAAACCCCACTTCAGCAAAACAGAACGAAATTCAAAAGTTCACCAAACGTAGCGGTAGCGATAGCTTGCTACTATTTTTGTTCAGTAACCAGAGGAGTAGCGGCGCTTTATTTTCAGCAAATGGCGATAGCAGTAGCGACGCTATTTTCAAAGTAGCAGTTGCCCACATCTGCCTAGGCCTAACCTCTAACCATAATCCTAAGGGTTCACAAACCAGGGTACATGGACATGTATCCCTGGGGATAGATTTTCCTATCTGAAAGTGTATATTTAGGGTTAGCAATAGCAGGGAAAAATTATGTTTACATATTATTTATTTTGAAATACTCGTATTTGTACATAGGTCGACATCGGTGAAAATTTTCAAAATCAATATATGCCTATATTGGTAAATACATTTTTGTTATTTTCCTCAGCCTTTTTGTCATAAGAAATTTTAGGGATACATGTTCATATAACGAAATGCTGCAGGGGTACATGGCCAGACAAGTTTGGGAATACCTGTCCTAAATCTACACCTCAGCAACACACTACAGAAAAAATGAAAGTGTCTGTTGCTGTGATTGATTCACAACATGGTTGAGTGATTTGCGTGGAAACAAGTGAAACGGAACTTTGGCATAACGGTAAAATGGAAAGAACAGTTGCAAAAAGTTCGTTGTTAGGTTTTGAAACTTTGCAAAAAACACAAATATTCGGCAAGCAAAGAGCAGCGCTCCACAGCATCCCGGAATGACCTCACCGTTAGAACAATTGTTAACAGACTGTTTCAAAACCTTTAGCGGACGCCCGAAGACTGGACTGTTAGCGGCCCGTGCCATCTCTAGTTTGAAGCTGTTTTAAAAGTACTAGTTTATGGGTGCGTTCCCACACCTTTTTTGGTGGCACTACATTCTTGGCTGATTACATTGTTAGACTTTACGAATTCCCTGTAATTGTTTCTGCTTATGGAAGTTAACTAGCAAGTGTTATGAGCATTGATAGAAATTGATGTTACAATAGCGAGTAAAGAGGTTAAATCTGTAACAAACATAAAATCAGAAATTTCTCGACATTGTGCTGATGCTAATTCACAAAATAGAGGCGAACGTCTAATTTTCATAACAATTTCCAACGTTTCAAGGGATGTGCTTCCTGAAATTCTCTGAGCTCCAATATTCGATAAGTTCAGTCATATGCCCTCCTGGATGCTGGAGAAAAACGCACGAGTTGTGTGGAACAAATGTTTATGGAGATGGACCTGTTTGTCTGGCTGCAATACACGCTGGAGTTTTATCACGTAAAACAAATTACTCTTATTGTTATTCTAGGTTCAGTGGAATGTTTCCATATCTGACAATGAAGGAGTACAGTATATGATATACACAAAATAAATCGTGGTATAGTGTTATGAAGTTTGCGATAGTTTCGAAAATTTTATCGATGAACACATGTTGTAAAAATTAAAGCTGTTCCTTTGCGTTTTCTCAAATGAAGAGGTTGGCAACATAATCACAACTTTGATGACAACATAAGCTAAATCATAAAATAACTGGATGTGCAACGCAAGAACACAAACAAACATCTGTTTCATGTTTCTTTATAATGCAGAGTATGGAGGACTTGCTCACGTTTTCAAAACAAAAGGGTTTCCGTCATCACCAGGAAGCGTGCGTTTCGGCGTAAAGACGTCAAAGTGTGGACGAGAAGCAAGAGGCTACGCGTTTTCAAGTATGAAAGTTTTAACAACCATTGCTCCGAAAGCAAATGAATGACTGCATGAATCAGCATTATAAGTTCCCAGGAACGAAGCCAATGACGATAACAGGAGTAGCCTACTATTAACCCCAATTTCAAAACGTTGCACCAAAAACTTTCAGGGTGATTAAGCCTTTGATGAATAAGACAAAATAAGACCAGCAAAAGCAACAAAACCCCATAAGGAAACTATCCTGTTTTATTTCGGTTTTAGAATAGCTGATCAAAGCAGTATGGCTTACCAATCGTCTATGATCACTCAAACGTTGTGTATGTGGAAGTGAATTCATACCATAGCTGACCTTTACCTCAGGTTTTAGTTTCGTGTGAAAGTTGGTGATTATTAAATTCAAACTTGTATCGAACCGTATGTAATCACCAACCTAGAGTAAAGACGCTAACACAAGGCTTGGTGTTTTTCGCAACAGCTGCTCGCGCAC
>Ga0210059_1002951_pt1 | contig 26966 bp, 24 predicted proteins | sample Ectturendosymbi2_FD_188042 | JGI IMG/M metagenome (GOLD analysis project Ga0210059, IMG submission 188042) | Ecteinascidia turbinata endosymbiont from Florida, USA - Sample 2 (SPAdes) (version 2) | ecosystem: Host-associated > Tunicates > Ascidians > Unclassified | place: Key West, Florida... | reverse complement strand
CCCAATGCTCTAAATTTCTTTAAACCTAACCGTAAAGTTACACTCTTACATAAAATGTATTATACGCCATAAAACAATTGGATTTCAGGCTATACAACCGCCGATGCTGTTATGTTCGAAACAGGAGTGTGGGCTTGCGCTGGATTTGTGATAGACAACTAAAAAGTCAGCTTAAAACTTTTTTGTCCATATATCACAGAAAAATATAAAACGCTTTAAACAAAATTTTTGCTGCGTCTCCAATTGTTTGAATTAGATGCCACCTATAGCAGAGCAGACATTGTTAAGCAAACAATAAATACCGAAATTCTATTGGCAAAGATGGTCAAACGTTTATTTTGGGGCTGTGTAGCGAAAAAACAGGCATTTCGCGCTCAAGAGACCTGAACATAAGCACTGCGTGGAGGGCAAAATCGACAAGGATGTCTGGCTCTAGTTCGGCGATTACAGACAATATCACCAAGTCACAGCAGTTTTGAGCGAGGAGGGTATTTTGAAAATAAAAATCTTTCAAGCCATGATTTCTGATAGAAATTGGAATGCTGAGCACAACAGGCCTGATAAAATGTGATATGTTCCCTATTAGCGACGGGAAGTACAGGAGCAGGAGGCTCTCAAGCTGATTGAAATGAAAAAGCGTTTTCCTTCCAACAGAAAACGCTGAAATTCTGTGGATACATCGTTTTGCTACTGGGTAAAAATTGGCAAGGCAACGCAATTTCGCTGCTAACAGCCCGGTGCGCTTCCAATAACATTTGCTCATAAATTACACTTCATCAATTGGTATCATTAGCTGCTGTTGGACCAATAACACTTAAGTAACAGGTGCAAGAAAGCTACAAACCATGTCACAACACACCACATAATTTTATCCGCTAAGCTGCAATTAAATTTTCAATTTGTTACCAGGATGTTTTCAGTAATTGAACTGCAGTCGACATCATAGTTGGTAAAAGCGCAATAAACAGCATTTCATGGAGCATCCCTACGTCATGTACCACGTAATCTTCCGAGAGGTCAGTGCGAATGCTGGCATGAAAGTGAAAAACAACAAAACGCTACCAAGCACACAATCCGAATTTTTTGAGTAAAACTGACTAGAATATTGAAAAACTGCACTCCAAAGTGCTCATTAAGCTAAGCGTAAATGTATAGTTCAGCTGACCATGAACGTTCAACTGCTCCAGTGCTCAATTCCAGCATCACAGAAAAACGCTCAAACACCAAGGTTGCTCATGCTTTGCAGCAAGATGGTGTCTCAGAAGCTTTTTTTGCAACATTTATCGGGCATTTCTATTTATTTTCTATTTGTCACCGCCTATCCACGCCAAAGCACCACAAGCAGATGTTATCAATCAACACGGTTTGTTAGTTAATGCCAAGATGATTCATCGTCAGGAAGCAATGCAGCACAAACAAGTTTCAGCCGGTCCCAGACGATAGTTTATTGGAAACACAAATTTTGAAAGACTTCGGTTTTAATTAAACAGCAGAAGTGGATGACAGTTGCCCGGAGCGGTGCGAAACAACAAAAAGCGGACTAAGCTTTCCCGCATATTACATGAAATCCGGTGCATTTCGCAACTGTTGCCGGAACCTCTTCGGGTTTTCATAACGGGACTTATGTCTATGCCAATCAGTGAAGTACGCAAACCCACCTGCAAGCACAGATGTTCTTTGATGGTATTATCTTGCTCAGCAGGCAATCGAACGGAGCTGTCCGACTAAGAACATAAAACAGACAGTACCTTTAACAAAAAAAAGGGAAACATGTTTAGCGTAGTGCTTAATAGTAATGGGTTTCCGCATGTAGGGAGTGTGCTGGCGACGCGGTCCCATGGCGAAAGACTCATTAAAACGAATCAAACGAAACGCGCAGCAGCGGCGAAAAACATTTTATCGATTCATTTCGCACTCTTTTTACCTTTAGCCCCCACTCTCGGTATATAATGTCGATCGAGTCATCGGGAATTTTCATGAATAATTCTTTTGCCGCGGCGAACTTTCTGCTCGCTGAAAGAGAAAGAACAGAGAGCAGAGGTTGAAATCTAGCAAAGTATGCGTAACTAGCCAAGGATCGGTTGCCTGGTGCTACAACGCAGTTATCAGGTTCGCCATCTGGTTATAGCTCACCGAGCAGCCGTTACTTGCCCGAGAAAAAGATGGCGCGGCGCGGCCGTAAACAGCCACGCCATCGACACCAAAGCAATCGATTCAGGGCGTTGCAAAGAAAAATCAAGATTGTGTTTTTCGCGCTGAAAATAACTCCAGTGTGTGTTCGAAAAAACTTCGTAAGTGTTCACCAAACAAAGATCGCGAATTATACAATTCATTCAAAGAAGCACATCTTATTGAGTATTGCGGAATCAAGCTTCTTTAAACATTACGCCAACATGGCTTCAGCTGCCAAAAGCTGTTAACTCTTTCAGCAATCAACCACGGCTGCACTACGACGGAAAAACATGCAGCAGAATACGAGCTGAACATCAACCGCAACAGTCGCAGTGAACCAACCCGGTGAAATCGTAAGATACACTGTAATAACTCTACCTATTCGTCTCTCTGGCAGCAGATTACGAATTTCTCAGTCGATCAAGCATTTCTTTGGTTTGAGATTAAAGCGATAGTTTGACTATGACTCATAACGGATGCGAAATGTTGGCGATTACTGCGTGGAGCGCTTACTCAGCTGAACAATTGCTTGCTAGCTCAGGACAATCAAGAATGTGGTTATGTCGTTATCAGGACGTGTTATCAGAAGAAACCAAAATACCATCAACAGCAGGAATACGTTATTGCAGTTTAACAAACCTGTGCGGTTGCATGTTGAATTACATGCACTAGGGCCATTTAAAGACATAAAAGTCACATTTTTTTCTGTGGTTCAGGAAGCTATGAAACGAATTTTAAAACAAAAAGCGCACTCCTACGAAGTCTACATCAAAAGTTATAAAGTCACATTTTCCATGTTAGGTCATGGGTCATATTTTCAACCTAATTCGATAAGGAAACCATTGAAATAATTTTAAAATATCAGTGAAACTACTACATCGATAGGTCTAAGCTGCACCCTGCATATGTTGGTAAAGAAGTAGGTGAACCAAGTTATTTATATGAAATGTAATGCACTGCCTAAAAATACATGTTCTTGCTTCTCCAAAGAAACAAACCAATGTCCATGCATGCTTTCAATTTGCTTCGAATTTCAAACCATACTATATTTTGCTCATATTTTGAGCGGTTTATTTTAGTGGGGCTTCAACAAACCATGGGGCTACCATCTCTTTGTGCCTATTTTCGTTGGTAATGCTTCTTTGTACAGTAGTTGCATACGTTCTAGCTCAGTCATTTTTGTTTGGTCATATAAAGTCATATTTTCTGAAAAATAGAGTCATAAAATCCATTTTTTGGTCACAAAAATGGCCCTACTTATTATTATCTCCAGTGCAAGGGATGGAACTGTTTTAGCGTTGGAAAAAGGTTGGCAACCTAATGGGAAGTCAAGCATAAGTTACGTCGCGTAAAATGGGAAATACAAGCAGAAGTCTAATAGAAGTGCGAAGCCTTTGGTGAAAACGTCACTTGCTTGGTCGAGATTAAGGCAAACGCAAAATCGATGCGGGAAAAGAATGAACTACATCGGTTTTTACAATTTCAAAAACTTGCCTAGGATCTGCTACACTTGCTCCAGCAAACTTGCGGAATTCGGTTTCTTTGAAGTGTCACGTCGCTGCACAGCACACCCATAATGCATTGCGATAAGCGCTTTGCAAACGACTAGATATGATATTTGTTTTTTCTTTTCACCGACAGAACAAGACCATGCACATTGCAGTTTTTTTTTTTGTTTTTTTTTTCCACAAGAACGCAGTACATGCTAGCCATTGTCAACGCAAAGCTTCCAGGGCCTGCGACCATGACTGCAGCAGTGTTCTGCAAAACGCCCAAAGTCGGTTTATCAGAATTCTATTCATGCACTCTCACGGAAGGCTGCAAAAGCGTAGGAAGGCTTACTTTACATAACAAGGGTAAATTTTCACTCCACCGTAACCACACCACCAACGGAATTTCCGTTGCATTACATCTGACAGGAAATGCAACAGAAAATTGTTGCACAAACGCAATAATTTCTGCAGCAAACCTAAAGTGGCCAAAACAAAACGAGGTTCTTGCTTTTCCACATCAGTTAACCAGAATGTTTCCCCGCATTCACATATTTGAGGTCAACAGATTTGCCAGTGCTTTAAGAGCAAAACAACCCTGAACGTGTATCATTTACCTTAAACCACTTCATGCAAGTCAGGAGTTTCGCACACGCTGAGACGGATACGCTGAGACAGTTTGACCGCTTTCATTTGCAACATCACGCACTGCGCACCAAAGGCAGTAGCGAAAAGCGCTTCGTTCTGAATATCGTTATAAACTCAAAACAGACGAGAAAACATTTCCGTTTTGCCTTCGCAACACACGCAAGCCAAACGTCAACTTACCCAGAAATGTTCTCGCAACGGCATTGCTTTGCTTCAGCGCTTCGCATCGCTGCGAAGGGTCAAAAATAAGCCAATCGATGGCGTCGATCTTCCTCTGGTCGTCGGGGGCAACGGGGACTTCTACGACAGGGTTTTCATCGTCTAGCTCCGCACCGATCAAAGAAAGATTTGCAAGAATGGGGTCACCTTGGGCCCGGATGCGTTCCACCACCGTTTTCGTTATGGAAGGTATGTCCAGACCTGTAGACAAACAATCAAAACCTCTAGGTTTACTGCAAGCTCTCCAGGAATCATCCGACTGGGCTCCGCTTTTATAACTTTGCGATGATGTGGACTTGCACGTAGCTGCTTTCAAGAAACTATTCTCCACAATTGCGACGGGGTCGAATCAATCAGCGAATTTTTTTTATTAGGAAATCGATTTCAGGTGGCTCTGCGCATTCTCAGTCCTGAAATATTATTCAAATAGAATCCTTCTATTTTGTGAGGTATCAGAATTCTGTGGGTAATTTTCTGTTCTATTCTGTGGATGGTGTTCAATGGGGTCCTTCTACTTGAACAAGATTTCAGGACTGAGGATGCGTAGGGTTGCCTAAAATCGGTCTCCTATTTTTAAAATTTGCTGATTGACCCGAGTGCGTCGCCTTTGTACAGACTAGTTACTTGTTTGAGAAACAAAGATGAAAAAAATGGAAGATGCTCGACGTATCCAGAATGGCTGGGTTTGAAGCAACGGTACACAATGTGGGTAATGTTCAATTTATCTCATTCGTGCCGAGCACAGCCATGTGACAGGCTGTGGTAGAAACAGTGCAGTCGCAATGAACGAAACGAAGACGGCATTTAACTTGTGCGCGGTGCTCGCAATTGCCAGCCTGCAAATCCTGCATTCAAATATCTTTGCGTCGGTCGCTTAGCTGAGCTTTTGTTTATTACATAAACGCAGATACTCGCGTCATCGAACCCTAGTTGTAGACGTACACGTAGCATAAGCAGAACGATGTATCGGCAGGAGCTTTAAAATTGCTGATGCACCTACATTCAGCTGCGTGCTGCTGAAAGTTAAACCAAGAGTGAGTGGCCAGCGCAGGAAAAAAATGAAACACTGCAAAACCGCCGTTTGCAGCTACACCATCCAAGCCAGGCGACCAAAGGTTGGTGAGAATGCCTTTGAATTATACTATATTGCACGTTCAGATGTTAGCTTGAGGTTGGCCAGTTTGTTCAGAAGGATCAAACTAACAAGACATTTGTAGGAAGAAGCCTAAGAAGGAGCGTTGGGCACTAAGGTCAACACATAACGATTGTCTGCAACATACCCCAGCGCCTTGGCTTTGCACGTGAGATTTTACAACTGCAATTCGCGCACTTCATATCAATACTGACAGCGATTCCAACGTTGCCGTTGCTTAGTTTGAGAAACAGCTTATGTCTTACATATCTCCAAGTTAGCAGACTCGCACGTTCCACTTTGGCTAGTTTTTTATATTCGGCCCGACGCCGACCGTAACCATGGCGACCGCGACCAGGGCAACCGGCAAAAGTTCGTTGCGAAATCCGACGAACCTGCTTCTTCAGCGAGTTGTAAAAATTCTCTTCTCTGTGCGGGATCATCGACGGTTTCCAAAAAAGAGGCATAGGAAGAAACCTGAAGTGGCTTGGGTAAAAACGCGGCGTACGTGGCTGCAAGACGGCTGGTGGTCTCGTTTCGCACCAGCAAATCGACATATGCCGCTACCACCTTGTCAGCATGTTCATCCTGAAGCAGATATTTCGTGTAACCAAAGAGTCAATTTGTCGGTGCAAGCTTTGTTAAAACTACTAAATGTCCGCCGCTATTCGAAATAACTCAAAATTATTTTTTCAATTGCTTCGAAGATCAAAAGCAAACATTAAACGAACAACACTTCCACTTGTACAATTCAGGCCAAGTTGTGTAGACACGTGTGGTAAAAAAGCAAATGGTATAAATTTAGTTCTGTCAATTCAAACGTCTCCTGATAGAGTAGGTGCATTTTCACTAAAAGTGGAGGCAGCATAGAAAGACCATTCAGTAATTGATTCTTGTCTTCATTTCCTTTGTAGTCATTAAGGTTTATGGCAAAACACTAATTTTAAGAGAAAGTAGTCTTATTAAAATACAGTTGCAAACTTCTCAACGACCCTTTACTTGCTTCATTAATAGACAACTGTCTCAAGGGTTTTTGCCCTGGGCAGTCAGTCTGTCATGGTGAAACAACACTTCACAGTGCAACTACAAAATGTCCATGCCGTTACATATCAACCACAACACAAAATTCGAAACCAGTACAACATTGAAAAGATGCCACAAGCATTTAAACGATAAAACGCAAAACTTTAAACTCACTTTCATAGGCAGCCCAAGGGATTTGAGAAATAAGATCAAATGGGTGATGAACCTAAACAGATGCGGGTTGATTCCATCCACGCAGGCGGCCAGTTCCTCAGCGAGAGCACCAGTGTTTCCCAATATCAAGCACTTTTGAACGACGTGAAATGGCCGGTTGCCTTCGTCTCTCACTGTCTGCACGTTATGGTTGATCTTATACAGCAGCAAACGGCGCACTTTATTTGAAGTACAACGCATTGTACAGCAGCGCCGACATGTTGCAGGGCACCACTACGTTAATTATTATGCCGCTCAATCAACATGGTTTGCTACCAGTCATTGCGAGCACAAGGCGATACCAGGTTAAAAATAATTTTTAAAATATGTCAGTCTGTCATTGCTCTAACCTTAGTAAAAAATACAGTCAAAATAAAAGTTGATTCTATTTGAATAAGACCTGAAGATACCTGCTGAATAGACGAAATATATACTCGGTAAACATAATAGTGTCTTGACTCTATGCTGTGAAAAAATTCATTTTTATAGATACAAACCCATGGACTAAATATGATCTTTTCCCAACGTCAATATTTAGCAACACCAAGCACGTGCGTGAAAAAAACAAAGCTTCATAGAGACTACGAACAGGAGTGGCTACAGCCCTTGTCTGAGTCCAACACCAGCAGCGAACGATTTTGTGACTATGAAAATACAAGCTAACTATTGCTTTTACTATACTCTCACCTATAACTGTTCGTCTTGCTTTTTCACGAGATACTACTTATATTGGTTCCCTGATCACTGGGGTAATATTGGGCACAGTCTCAGTGGATGAAGTCTACCCACATATATGTCAATATATAAGACATTCTTGGGTCACGAAATCAAAACAACGATAAAGGTTCGGTTTAATTCTTTGTAAGTATGATTTTCTTCTGCATCTTACATATTTCCGGATAATACCTCAACAAGTTCCTTGTATTTGAAATTAAGTATTTAGCAATCTTAGTTGAAAATTACAAAAAAATAAGATTTATTTACCACCCAGAAAATAATCCAGTCGGTCGGAATACCACAAATCTTACATATAAATCTACCGCGCTTGCGTCAATGCTCTCCGACAGCACAAAACTTGAAAAAGTGCATGCAAGTAGTTTTAGTTGTGCTCAACAGCAGTCCAAGAACGCTAAGTCAGCTACGTTAAAAGAGATTGATTCAGACTTACTAGTCGAGCAATTCAGCCCGCAGTGCATTTTTGTCTCAAGTCGCACAATACCGTAATTATCTATTCGTGTGTTTGTGTGTGTGTGTGTGATGTGGCGCTACCTGATCATAAGACGAGTCCATTCTTTCAAATATCTGCTCTGGTTGATCAACACTTTGTGTCCAGTAATCACCGCGCATCGGAAGCGGGGAGCCGGTGACGTGTTGCCATGGCAGAAGCTGGTTTGGAATTTGTTGCAAGTGTTGTTCGGTGGCAATGTCGACCATTGTTTTGTAATAAGCCCAGAGGCAATCTTCCCAAGAACTGCAAACTGCCAGCATCTGAGAAGGAAAACGAGCCACGTGATGCATTACACATACATTTTCTATTCCTTTAACCACCGCCCTACGCGCTTGCCAGTGTAACCTCAGTACAATGCGCTAATACCACCAACAAAACAAACGAAATTGCACGTTGTTCACGAAACGCTGGTGGCTGCAGAAAAACTAAAGAAATATACTTTCTCAAGCTTTTACAGTCATCGATAAAAATTAATTCTTAGTTTTCTCCACCGTTTCCTCAGCGATTACTCACAAAGAGTTATAAAAGTCGAAATACAAAAAATGAACATTCTCTTGCGAACTTCACCATTTCTGCGTCAGACATCGTCTTCTACAATTAGGTGAATTGTAGCGCGCGAAGTAACTAGCAAATGCAAAAAATATCGAGAGCTGAATCACGAATTCAGATTGCAACAACGATGGCTCTATGAGAGCAAATTTTGAATTATATCCGAACCAGTTTACTGAGGTATTGACACTGCCCGGATAACAAAACAGCGCTGTACCAACCGATTTCAGATTGCCACACAGAGAACCATAGATCGCTCGCTCCATATCGCAGAAACTTTTCTGTAAAAAAGAAACACAGAAAACATTGACGGCTTTCATCAACGACCGGCTCGCACAAGCACTTAAGCGAGCGAGTCCAACTTGGCATCTTGACATTCAGACATAAAGATACAAATATGTCACCGGTTTTGCGGTTAGGTCCAGGTGTCAATTACGAAGCAGCAACTTTCTTTCCAGCAGCAGCGAATCCGCGGACAACGCCACGCCTGACTTAATTTACCTCCGTCAAGATGCAATCAGAGTTTTGAGAATTTTCTCAAAACTGCTGTGATGATTTTCAAACTTGCCATAGTTTAGGTCACTCTTTGTAGTATTTATGAGATCACACAGACCAGGGTGTCCAGCTGGAACTTCACATGCTGGATCGGTCAGAGCAAAATCTAACACCCACACTGAACAGGCTCCTTTACAGAAGAGTGCGCATACTGCAATCGATAAATGCAGGCTGATTAGGGCAACAGCGAGCTAATGACCTTCATTTCTGATTCGCTTTAAATTCAAAAAAACGTTCCATAAAACAGAGTTGACGAGTTTGCCGCGACCTTGCAAAATTATAGCTACGATATTACCCAAGCGCCAATGGAAGTCTGATAAAGCGTATGCAAATGATCGTATTGTTATAAGCCTGGTTTTCAAGAAACTTAGTTTCCTTGTAAGCATTTTGGTTACCTGACAACTGGACCAAGCAATACAGCCGTTAGTAAGGTGCCAAGCAGCAATTATTTTTCTACGAAATATTACAGAATGCACCGAGGCAGCAATGAATGGTAAGAGTTTGTCACTATGGGCTTCACGTTCAAAATAACATAAAACCAACCCATTCCGTAACAAAAATTGTAAAACATGTTAGTCGAATATCAACTGTATGAACAAATGATGCGTGCTTGCCTTGTTTCACGTATATATATATATATACACACACAAATCTGAGTAGACAAACCGATAAAAACACCTGCAAGTGATTTGTTACGTGCGTTTACCATAATACTGATTCTAGATTATATTTCAACAAATGCTGAATTCAAATTTACCGCACAGGAATTTAAGTGGTCGAAAGACTCAAAACTTGTAACATGACCTGAACTTTGTAAACCTATTTATAACAGGTCATTCATTAAATTAAATACCGCACAACTCCGTGCAGAAAATACTACACACGTTAACATTTTAATGAAAATATGCTTATTTATTCAATTTTTCATTCTCTTCGATTCCAACCAATTACAGCAAAAACTACATATTGATGAAAAATACGCCCATTTGTCAATGTTCGGTTAGCTTTTGTATCGCTTACTTCAGACTGGCATGCAGAAAATAGCAAGAAAGAACAAAACATAAAACAAAAATTAAAGGTAAAGTCGAAAACAAGGGGACACTAAATTTCAACTTCATTATCGACCTTGGAATCTGTAGTATCATGTTAAACACCACGTAACGACATTAGCATTTCTAGCGATGGCAATGATGGTAAAAAAACGTCGCCAAGACGCAATTAAAGTCGTGACTTGGGGATCTGTTTCCCCGTGCAATCTGATTGTACTCAGACAATAATTGAGACCACACGAATTTCACTATAACCCTTAAACCAGCTCTGTCCAACCCGCGGCCCGTAGGCCGCATATTGCCCAGTGGAAGGTTTTGTGCGGCCCGGTTTCGGTTTTCGCAGTAGTTAAAGTATCCTTTGTACTGACAGCCTGTCTTTATTTTGACAATTTTGAGTTCGACATTTTTGATGCAGGTGGTCTTCAATGTCACTTTATCACGTATGTTACCATTGCAGTTAGGATTCGAACGCCTTCAGTACATTAGCTTGCTAAATTTGGTTTGCTCTAAGATCAAATTAAGCCATTGTGCGGCCCTTAGTAATATGCCATTCAATGTGCGGCCCTGGTTAAGATAGTGACATAATTTTTGGCTCAGTAAGCCATTTGGGTTAGACATAGCTGCCTTAAACGTTCTGCCTTCATTCATTTTCTAACCCACATTTCCTCTCGATAAGGGGTCTCGTAGAGCAGTTCCAGCCTGGCATTGCCAGATCTCAAAACACTTCGCGGTTCTCAGCTGCCTGTGGTAGTTTGCTAGCTCCACACCAAAGGGTGACCATGCAAGTCACGTCAGAGACGTAATATCGTGTGGTCCTTGACCGGCCTCTGGGGCGTTTGCCCGTAAGTGCAAACAGCAAAACTTGCCTTGTCACCTTGTCTTCGGGCATTTTGGCAAAATGGTAGAACCATAGTAATTAGAATCTCTCTTTTTGCAAAAGTGCCTCGACATCCACGGATTTTCGAATATCACAGCTACGCATCGTCTTGTGTACCTTTACACTGTCACTACTTCATAAAAATTCCATCTCTGCGCTGTTTAGACTTGTAGCAGCACTCTTTTGATCATTACCTGAGGTTCATCGCCACAGGTGAGGATCGGAAAAAATACCAGTTTGAAAAATACGATCTTTGACGTGTTTGAAAGGTCTCGTTTTGTGATCGCGGAATGTTGAAGTTCACGCAAGTCTGCGCTTGCTTTGCCATGACGAGTGTCAATCTCTGCTCTGTCTTCCGTCACCGGTGAATGCCACCCAAAGGTACTTGAACTTCTCAACCTGTTGCAGTGCTTCGCCACTTGCAGGGAACACTGAATTAGGTTTGGAGAGAAACACAGTTACCCCGTCTTTAACGGTATGCAGTACTTCGTTCCAGCTTGACAGCAGATGGATGCAACCGATCAGGTGCATGCTGGGGCTCCGTACAGCGAAAGTTAGTAGCACCAAACGATCCGCAAAAAGCAAGTGGTTGATCCTGCTGCTTCCAACAGTCACACATTCGTTGACCAAGCTGTGACTGTGCATCCAGTTCACACAGACTATGGGGAGTGGCGACAGCCGTTGATGAGTCCAACACCAACGGCGAACAATTTTGATTTAATGCAGCAGACGTTTAAACGCGACTACTAAAATACAAACAAAGTATTGCTTTTACTTTACTCTCACCTACAAGTGTCCGTATTGTTTTTTCACGGGATGCAACTTGTACTGGTTCCCTGATCACTCGGGTCATAGTGGGCACAGTCACGGTAGAAGAAATCTTAATGGGCCAAGCTCATAAAACAGAGTCACGCCTCCTACAAAGACGTTTGGACGGTCCTAAATTTTCGCAGTCGTACCTATTCAAAAGCTGAAAGATCCCAAGTGAAAAGTTTCCGCACCAACGTAGATTCTGATACCCACATATGCACGTCAAAATGTGAAAGATTTTCTTCTGTCATGAATTAAAAACCACGATAAACTCTTTCTCATTTTTTGTAAGTACTCTTTTCTTCCACACCTTAAATAGTTGTCGGGCAACAAACATTGAAAACAATAATTGAGATTTTTACGTTGAAATTCAGTTTGGCGCATTCGTCTTGCTGTCGAGACACACAATTCTTCCGACATACCTTCCAAGTTTTTGCTGCAAAGTAACAGCAGTATCAGCAAAAATCACTTTGATTTGTTGCAATACCGATACACATGTTTATTTGAATGAACTAGGGTTATACTGTAGGTGTGCTATATAGGTTTCACGCGTATTCGCACCGGTGCCTGATAAGAGAGGGTACAAACCTACGTAATACTGAAATTACTGTTCCACAGTCCATTGCGCATTTGGAAAATACTCTGCTGGTAACCGACGAACAGTTATGTTGCAGTAGTGATAAACCAGCATTTTTCGCTACAGTTTTGAGACTGTCTTGTTGGGTAGAATATTCCTCTAATCGGGAAATCATTTTGGTTAATTCTGCAAAGCATAACCTGTTTAATTGTAGGAAGAATTACAGATACATGATCATGGCTCCCAAGCAGTACCACCATAGAAAGATCTCCTCCGCCTGATTAGCAAAGCTAACACCTGAAGAGCCAAACAGCAGAAAAATTACAGTTCGTTCAAGCAGCAGATTCGGGAGTTTTGTTTTTCCTTCAAGGCTGCGTTGATGCTGTTTCAGCCAAAATGACTTTGAAAATATGCTTGGTTAATTCGTGTAGAATCCTGATGCGTTAGAGTGCTCAGTGCAACAGTTTTTACACATATCGGTAAGTACCGGAGTTGGATTCGGAGTGCACCAGTTTCTGGCGTATACGAACTCATCGGGAACCAGCTTCTTTTTCACATAGAAATGAACACGAAATCAGAGCCTAATGAGTGCGTACAAGTGCGAAATCCAGGTTGCAATCCAAATTAAAATCCTAACTGATAAGCAGCTAAACTAGCAATTTTTCGTAAATAAGAAACAATCACACAACCAACTTAGCAGGTTGGCCTTTCTTGCACAATGCTGCTACCATGCCGTTTCAGTCTTAGAAGCACAGGAACTCTGCACTGCGGGAGACATAGCCAGCAGAGACAACGCTGGTTTTGATTACGGCCATCAAAACAGCATCAGCAGCGACTGAGTGAAGACATTTGCTTTTGTTTCTTGATGAGATCGTTCTACTAGACACTATTCTTCACAAAATCAATGTCATCTACAGTTTCAACTATGATTCCAGCACCTTTAAATCTCAAAAAAGAAAAAAATTGACTGGCCTGAATTCCTTTCAGATGAAATGAAGTACCAACACACAAAGAAAAGGTTCGATGTGCCGTGGTCAGGCAAGCTGAGACCAGTGGCGGTTTTAAGGGGGGCCTGGGTGGGTGATGCCCCCCAGATCGTTGGCTGGCCCCCTGCTTGGCCCCCCAGTTTTTTGCTTAATTTCACGTTCAAGTTCGTTTGATTGACATATACAGCAGGTAACTTTCAGCCAGCAAAACTTTAAACAATTTGAAGACATTCTGGTGACGGTTCTGACGAAATTCACAAGCCTATTTTGGGTTTGATAGATTTAATCATAGCAAATAAATTTTCATTACAACGGAAAATCACCATGCAGAAGAGACATTTATATTAGCCCCCTACTTTTTTCCTTGGCCCCGCAGTGCCCCCCCAGTTTTTTCATTCTAGAATCGCCATTGGCTGAGACCCTTTCCATTCGAATAAACACAGAACCTATCGCCGGCCTCCCGTCTATCATCCCGCGTTTTATTTATGTTATTTATGGAAATTTCTGTATAATTCGGACATTAGGGATTCACTTCAAAATATTATTGGGGAATAACGTTGAACCGCTTGTTTTTCCTTCATATTCTGCACCCAGTGCTGTGTGCGATGAAGAGGCAAACAAGTTTTTTTTTCTAACATACACTGTAAAGTATTGCTTGTGCCTGAGCAGATATATTGCTTGATCATAAAACTGCAACTCAGCGCTTTTCATCGTTTATCTGGTGTCTGATCTGTTAACATTAAACACAATCAATGGGTGTCTTGTTTTAATCGCCTTTATGTCATTGGCTTTTCTCTCATTTTATCGGTTTTATCTCTACGGTACAAAATTGCCGGTTTTTCCATCATTGCATTTCAGTGAATTCGCATCACTTGCCGCCCGCCTTGAAAGCCCGCGGCTAGTTGGTTGAAAAAAATGCGTTTCAACGTTTTTTACAACTGAGACAAACTATTTCTGCATAGGCCGCGTTAGCGACGAATCGAAAAACGAACAGTGTCTAAACAGAGCTTCTCAACCGCTGTTCTGAGAGCCGCATGCGGCTCCCAAGCACCCTTTGTGTGGCTCTCAGCAGTCTTTAATAAAACCTCTAATATTTTGTGTAACAGACTTTGTTCTGCAGCAAAACAAAACGTGTCAATTGACTTGTCAACTGAATTTCTTTAGTGCGGCTCTCTAACAAAGTCGTAAGTTTGGATTTGGCTCCCTTCAGCGACAAGGTTTCGAACCACTGGTGCAAAACATTATCTATCGAAGAGCCCCGTATCGACGATGAATCCCCCACACTGATGTTAAACAGAGTATATATTTCGCTGAGAAAGCATCCTCAGGTATTATTTAAAATGGAATGATTAAAACAGGACTCATTCAAACAGTCTGTCTGAAACAACCCGTTTTTTAACAAGAAACTTTCGAAGAATTTGTTCATGCAACTGTGGAACTACAGCACCTGTTTAAAGATCGCAATTCTAATCGATGTATGAGACAATTTGCGCCATTACACAAGCACTGCAATGTTGAATGCATTTTCAAGCAAGTGCGTGAAGGTCGTTAACACTATCCAGCTTATCACGACAAACAGTCAGCCAACACGGCTAGGTGGAGATGCCGGGAACACAATACCTTCACCCACTACTCCGGGCTATTTTACTACTGTTTCATCGGATGTAAATTTATAACCACTGCAACCCAAAGCGCAGGTCTTTTCTGATTACGAAATGCTCAAAATAGTTTGACAAGACAAAACATGGGATTAAATGTCAATTTGTTTTGCAAGAATGTAATTTGTGAAAGTAAGAACTTGCGGCAAGGTGAGAAATTAAGTACTTCTCTTTTGTTTTTACGGAGATTTTGTGAATTGTTTATGAAATCGATCCGGTTGTCGTGCAATATACACAAACTCGAAACTTTTGCGAAAATACAAACAGCAGGCAAAAATGCAACAACAAAATCATGCAAAATGTTTTCAACATTTTGTAACGTTTCGTAATATATTTAAAACTGTGGGAAGTTGCACCAGATAGGAATAGTTCGAGATGAATTTTGAAGTTTTTAAGCTGAAAAAACAAGCAAAACTAAGCAGCGCAGAGGTCTTTCTTGATTGTTTTTTTTCGTCAGCGACAGCTTTACCATGCCAGCAAAGACTTTCTACGACTTGACAGCACAAAATACGCGCGTTTGGTGTTCCAAATGTTAAGGTGGTGGGTGTTCGTATTGACACGTATAGGCCATGGGCGTCCGCAGATATTTTTAGGGGGTTCATTTTCGATATTTTTTATCCTGTTCAGGTTGCTGAGGATGCGGTGCAAATGGACGTTCCAAAACGCTTCACCCTTTCTACAACGCAAAAAACTCCTTGTCTCACGGCAACAGTCACAAAAATTGCGTTTCGTTGGTAGCAATATTTCTGTTACACAAACTACCGTGGCTTGCTGCTATCTGCAGTCTCTGTCTCGCTACATTACTTGCCAAGATGTCTGCGTTCAACAGTCACATGCCGCAAAACGCCTGCTCCGTTAACTTAAAGTGAACCTTTGAAGATTTGTTGCCATGTTATTGTTCCACAATATAGACCAACAGTAGAAATCCACTCGCAGATTTCGCAACCTGCCTCTGCAGGCAAATGAGCGGACATGAGTGAATTACACGCCTTCACTGCATGACACCAGAACAGTGAACCTGGCTATTATGCATTGGAAAATGCCCATTTTGTCCCCCCTGCGAACGCCCATGGTGGTGAGTCATATAGCAGTGAGGAATTAGTTTTCTGTACACTTCAGGTCTATAAAAACAATGAAAAGATTCTGCACGGACAAGTCTGCTGCGCTGACTGGGCTTCTCAACGATTTACTCTTAAAAAACTGAGAATGACACCGTTGGATACAAATACATTATGCGATACTTGTGGATGACGTAGCAATTAATCACGATGCTTAACACTGTTGCAAAAGATTCACGATGAAATGGGGTTAAATTACTGTTGGCAACGACGGTAAAGAGCTAAAGAAAACATGTGAACGACGCAAGCACATGAAAAACACATGACAATTTAGAGACGAGTAACTTCTACTTACGTTTTCTGACATGGCCCAGCTAGCAGTTTTCCACAGACGCCGGTGAGGATTTCCTTCCAAACTTGCGCGTTCTTTGTCAGATGGAGCTGTAAAAAGTTAAGAAAAAGGAAGTGAAATGATGAAGTTGTTAAAAAGCCAATACAGGCCGTTCCAACAAAAGCGACATTTAAAAACCAATAAGAATCAAATCAAATAGGCTGCGATACAAATCCAGCCCTTTCAGAATGGCACATTCATAGAAGGCGGTTTTCAAAAATTTTCACAAATCGAAAAAGTTGAACGATCGCAATGGGAAGCTCAATGAATAACAAATCACGTGAATGTCCTCGTGCAAACGTGAACGAAGACGACTGCAATGGCCAATGAAAAGACGTAGTGTTACGCCTGGTGCCTTGCAGAATGCTACAGTTTAAAAGCGGTAAACAACAACCCAGTGCCACACAAAAAGGAAACCTAACCGCTACTTGCCAAACTGCTGAAGTGGGCAATCAAGTGGCTGGCCGGAGTCGCACATGTCATGCAATTACATTTCGCTTGGCAAGATAGAAAATGTTTTTGGCAAATAAAAACATGTGCATTTCGGTGGGTACACATTAAACATACCGTGCGTTTATACTATGTAATTACCTAAGAAAGATCAAATGAAGCTTTGAAATAAACGAGTACTTTGAAACAAGCTTCTGTGAAGTTCAACCATCATATTTGCTTTGCTGCTGTCAGCTACACAGTGCATACGCTACAATGGTAAGATAACATTTAAGCTCTATCGTTTTGTGTGAAATACTAGTTTCTGCAGTATTTGAATAGACACGGTCAACCCAGAGCAACAAAGTAAACAGTCAATAATTATAAATCTGCCAGCGGCTTTGTTTTAAAGCTTGGTTAAGCAAACTTCAGTAGAGCAACTTTACGGGAATGTGATCATACCACGAGCTCAGAACGACCAATCTAAAAGCAAGCGATGCTGACCTGATGTTATGCACACATTGTATATCCTCTTGTGGGCGAACGCGATAACTTCGGCAGAGATTGGCAAACAGCATAGAAGGTCTAAAGTACACCCATACGGGACGACCGCAAAGCTTAAACATTAATAGAAGAAACTGTTTTGCGCTGCGTTGCATTGTATTTGTTAACCAGAGCGTATAAACAGCGTCTTCACAGAGAAAAGAGAAGAACGCTCTATATTGCCCGATTCGCGCAATGAAACCGTCGCGTCTCGTCACAAAGAAAGGAACAAGAGCCTGTTACAGCGCGGCACAGGCACTGTAGACCGAGAAGCTAGCGTTTTGCGGGCAGAGCCGAGCGAAGCCAGTTCCTTTTCAAAAGGCACAGTCAAACATCTGTGAATGCGACCGGAAACGAACGCAGTCAGCGTAGAAGCAAAAACGTAAATACTAAGCGCAGTCACGTTTATAGACGCGCATTAACACAAAATAAAACTATAGTCACGACTGCAACAGCGGTACAGCACATTGATTCATCATAGCAGTGCATTTGTCTAGCATTAGCCGCAAGGCTCGCGCCTGTAGCACTACTAAGCTCTGTTTAAGTGTTATCATTAACGACTTTTCGCCTAACGGCTAGTCTACTGTGTTTAAAGAAATGGCTCTTTTTTTCTTTCATTCATCCGCAACGTTTTTCTCGTTTAACCTACTTCTGAATTGTTTAGACACGGGAAAGAAAGGCTGGCTTTCAGTGGCAGAGATTTGATTGTAAGCAGTGAAAAGTTCCTGAGAGCGAATCAATTGATCTACAGTTTGCTCTACGGTTGGCCGGAGAAAAAAGGCAAAAATCAATGCGCACTAAAAGGAGTTCCTAGATAACAGTTTTCGGAAAAGCAGTAGCGCTTTTGTTGAAGTAGAGAGCATGTTTCAGGCGGGCGTGTACTCGGCAAGGTTATCTCTAGTGCGCTTTAACAGAGCTTTTCTGTACTGCGCATGAAACGGTTTCAGCTTTGTTAACTAAAACATAACTACGACAAAGCAAAAATGCGTTCAGTCATTTGGGAAAAGTCAGCACTTGTAATTGAAGCTTGTGTTTTGTGAGAGATGTGAAGCATAATCTTGAGTCATGCGCAATGGGCCTGGAGAGAACCCAAGCGCAGTTTCCAGAAGTCACAAGTAGCTTCAGAAGCGTCCAGCGCATTTCCAACAAGATGTGCTGTGACTTTTCAGTGACTGTTGGTGTTCTATGAGGTTAGCCTCTAACCACTAACGCCATGCCGCCTTTACACACACTGGCCGCGTTCTGGGAAAAAGAGTTCGCGTAATTACAGTGCAGTAAGTTTGGGAAGAGAAAACCGCGCTTTACGTCTCGTAGAGAGGCTTTGTTACGCGACTTCTTGCACTGTCGAAAAAGTCGTAAAACAAACTAGCTCGTATTGGAGCGAACGCGTGCGAAGGAAAGAAACAAGAGCAGAACTCGGCTGCGCGTGCAGTGGACACGCGGACACAAATGCGCGACCGTTTTAGACGAAATGAGTTGAATAAACAGCAAAAACAAATAGCCGTGGTGCCAGTCGGTTTAAGAATGAAATGACTGCAACTCAAGCAGCCCAATAATTTAGGCTGCGATCGACACGATGCACAATTAACCTCAAATTCATTTTACGTTTCCTGCTGTTGTGCGTCATACTACCACGTAACTTTAAAGCTAATTGACACCAAACCGCGAGCGTACTTTATCATTGAAATAAAACTCCCGCTCACTGCATGGCAACAATTAACAGCACTACATCAGTTGTTTTTTATTCTTGATCAGGAGCAATTTGGTTATTTAACTTTTCATTAAGGGCTCCGCACTTCTTTTCAAATGTCTGTTGACGTTCAGACGGTTAATGACCACAGAAATGAGATGAGGACGCTCGCAGATCAGGCGCTTGACGACGCAGAAGACGATCAAACGGTCAAAACGGAATCGCGGCCACTTAACCTGACACAGCTCACGAAAAGAAATGGGCGGAAGCGGCGAACTCCTCAGAAGGCGCTCACTTCCGACGACTACCACACAGACTCCTCGTCAGAGGATAGCTCGGAGCGGGAAGAAAATCAAGAGCAGCCAATTGAAAAACTTAAGACAGAAGATAAGAAGTCGGATATATTGGAGCATTATCGTTCGTTCATGCAGAGGAATAATGTCGATCCAAGCAATTCCTCAGAGACTTTTGTTAGAAAACCGAACAAAAAATTGCGATTGACAAAATCTGTACCAAACACTAACGCAACGGACATAAACAGTAGCATTTCCGTAAGCTGGAACGAGTGCTCCACCACTGCAAATGGCGAAAATAACAACCCACGGTCTTCTCCAAGTTTATCCGAGTCTAGTTTCAACGGAGGCAGCGGTATAGGTGGATTGATTCCCGAAAGGACGATGCGGCAGAACAACTGGGCTATAAAGGTGCGTCCGATGAGTGCTAAGTAATGAGGTTTCGACTAACTTTCCCGTTGAAAGCGAACAGATCTACGAGAATCGGCTTGGTTTTTGTGCTAAACCTTGCATAAGCGTACAAAACGTTTACATAACTGTGTGCAAGTAATTAACTCCGAGTCCGCGCAACAGACGGGAAGAAAAATAATGTCATAGCAAACAGCATTTGTTAATCACCAGGTGAATGCGCAGTCGTCAACAAAAAACACTTGGTTGGCGTTTGAGGGCATGCTCCATACGCAAGGCTGACATATTGCGAAGGCTAAATCGCCACATCATAGTGAGTGTGGCGTTTTTCCTTTCCAAGTATGACTAGACTTACGTTGAGAGTGTCTCTATGGAGCCTCGTAAGTCGTAAACAAACAACGAAGTTAAATTTTTAAAACAAGCTATTAACTAAGGAAACTGACATAACTTCGCAACGCCCACGTTTAGGCAAACACGATTGCCGTTTGTCAAGTGTCACTGCGTCCTAAGACTGTCACGTATTATTCAACAACCCATATGTTGCTAACAGCACCGGGGTTGCGCAACTGGCAAAACGTGCAATCTTGCGAATTTGGCAGAGTTTTAGTTTAACATCTGTTATCACGAACTTCTTTAGAGCGATAACGCGGAAATATCTCGTTGTGGGTTTTGTGCAGAATCTCAGTCCAAAAACATGAAATTTCGCACTGGTAAAAAAACATGCCCCGCGATTGGCGAAACTGCGCAACCGCAACATGCCAGTTCCTGATACAGTTTGTTTGCATTTTAAGTGCAGGAAAACGTGATATACACTAAGAGTCACGTGCCGTCAGCAGTAAACTGTAAACCAGTTGTTTCGCGCAACTTGCACAGCAGTCGCCCATGAATAGATTTGTTGCCACATTGATAAGGGAATGGACTTGCAACGTGAATTATTAACTTTTAACTGCAGCGACCAGTGGAATGAACAACGCGAGGTTTTATTTTCAACGTATAACCATCCAAAACCAACTTGGCAAAATCATCGGTGACATGTCGAAGTTGGTTGGTGCACGAATCCTGATACCTTTTGTCATAGCCAATTATTAGCGTGTTAAAAACTTGGCGACTAACACTTTCCCTCATCCGCTCAATGCCACCAAAATTTACACATTTTACGACTGGGTGGTTATTATTCGAATGTAGCGTTGCACAGTCACGATAGATACAATCACGAGGAAGCGGATAGCTGGGGGACACACGCTGGCAGACGGTAAAATTGCCATGGCGAATTGACTTGCGCAAAGCGGCTGTTAAGATTCGAGCCCGCAGTACTGCTCAACGGTTTTCTCGACCACAGTCGCTGGAAGGAAACGGTTCAGTGAGGCCGGCCGTCAACACATCTTGGAAAAAAGTTGATACACAAAACGGATCCGGTACGCAACGAAAACTCAAAAAATATCCAAATGAGGGGCCAAAGAAATCTCTCTGTACATTTGTTTCTTATTTAAGCAAAGACTGCTTTGCGCTGCAGGTCTGGAGGGACTGGGCGTTGTCAAGAAATCGTAAACCCGAGACAAAGCTGGAAAAATTTGGTGAAGTCCCTGTCGACATAAGGGTAGCAGATACCGACGTCATGAGTTATTGGCTACCGAAGTTTATCAAAGAGGTAAGAAATGATTTACATCGCATTTATAAGCGAGTCGGATGGTTACTGGTAATGTAACCTTACAACACAGTAATGAGCTCTTCTTTTTACTGCAACTCAAACCGAGGCACTCACTATCGGTATTGCAAATGACCGCACTCTGCTGAAAGCTTATTTCATTCACCATACAAGCTAGTAAGCAATACGTCTTACCACTTTCCGAGATGAATGGCCCCTTGGGGACACCTTCCGCAACCTGCATTGGTCCTAAGAAATTGTGTTCGATTACTATCCGCGTCAAAATGTCTTCTCATTTGCATAGAAAAGACATTATTAAAAAACCTTCATGCAAAAAAAGCTTTACAAGTTATAGAATCCCTGCTCGTTTGTGATCTCAGTAAGTATAATTGTTTGGCTTTGATATACTGCTTTTCATCTCCATTCCCTTATACTATGCAACCTAGCATGGCATTTTGACCCCTTCTGTGAAACTAAAACGCAGCATGTTGTCCTTTGCATTACCTTTTACTATATCGTTTTATCAGCGGTTCTTTCGTCAATTCTAAGCGCCTCAACCAGAAACAGCTTTCTAGATGTAAATGGTTTACTGAAGTCGAATTTTTTACTGTGTTGTGATCAATTTTTACGTTTTCCGCATGGCGGTATTTGAAATAGTTGGTCTATCTAAAATAGATGTCACAACAAACCCACGAATAAAGATCTTAAAATTTTTAATTAATGCCCTCATTGTAAAACATTTGGATAGCAGTTGATCTATATATTTCAGTTCGAGAAAAAATTGAAATCCCCAGATTGACGATTGCCAATCAATCTTGCCCATCGCACCAGATTTTCTCTGGGTGTTATGTGCGGTTTTTTGAAATGTCAGATTTAAACTCTTTGTTGCCTTGAAGTTTTTGACCTCGTGCATGCTATTATCCGCTTGATGAAGAGAGTGGGTTTGCCCAATTCAGTATACATCCAACTGGTACAACGGTGCGAACGCGGTTGTCTGCATCCTCAGAATTTCAGATCTCAGTCAGGCATCCTTTGCTTGAAACGCACATTTGGTTCTAGTCAAACTTCAGGATGTAAAAAGTACAGCAACGTTTGACGTAAACAAATCCGTTCAAAACCTTTGAATGGCACTATGCACTCAATGGGAAACTAGAGATCGACGATGGCTTAGTCACCAAACATCCAATCTGGCTTTTTCGAGTAAATTACCGCTTTTTGTGTCAAAAAAGCTGTTGAATAGATCTTAGGAAACATTTTTAAAATATTTACTTGCAAAATGCACAGCCCTGCAATTTATCATAGTTACTGGCCTGAAAAAAACATCTGCATTTAATCTACTTTGTGCAAAGCTGTGGAACAACCTTAATCCAGCTAATTTATGAAGTCTGATGAAAATTTTAACTAAGTTTACTCCAATAACCCTGTTCGACGTGCAATATTATTGGCACCACGTAAGTCACGAGCAACATGAAGTGTTGCTGGAATTTGAGAAATTCAAGGACGCCTTTAGAGTTCGAGCATGTGCGACGATAACTGAAAGAAGCAAAGCCTGCCATCTCAAATTTGAGTACCAGGTACAGCATTAGATGCGCCGCTTTGCAGGCATGTAAAAATCTTGTTTTAATGAAAGGGTGTGCAGATCAACGGTGGTGCCAGGCAACGTTCCGGGCGACATGTACATTTGAACTCAGTAAGACTGCGCACATCGGTCGGGACTATATCACATGCCAGTGCAAACTGTGGTTGATCAAGAAAAGACTGCTTACTGCTTGAGCTCGTTTGGAAACGTAGCTACGTTAAGCTCGTCTGCCACGGTTTTGTTTCTTCCTTCGAGCTTAGTTCCTTACGAAGCAGCGCATTCCTCTTCCTCTATTATTCGAAGCTGCCATTTCGAGTAGACTTCAGCTGCCGCATTCATCGATACTTCCCCGAAAAATACTTTCATAGTTGGAAAGGCATCACCACAAAGCTTGTCTCAATACAAGCTTGACTAGGCAACGAGTCGTTCCTGCAGTAAATGTCGGCATTTCTTGGAATTATTCGGCACATTGTCGCCTCCTCTCACAAGTCGCTACTGATGTTCGCACTTGCGCATCAAGACTTAGGGTCAAATTGCGCTTTCGTACCTGTAAAAAATCCTCGTTTTTTTGCAAACTCCTGAGAAAATTCGCAGATGCCACGAAAGGCAATCGCATAGCGTGAACTTGTGGTATGTATTTCGAATGCAGTCGATATGCACCGGGAGAGCCGGATTACTGATTATGAAATCTTTTATTATCATTCTTTGAAACAGCACAACGTCAGTGTAAATAATTTCACAGAATTGCCTGGAAAGGCGGATGCTAGCAATTTTTTCATTTTAGTTTGTAGTGAGGTAACTGTGAAAGAAGCAAGTTTGTTTTAACACTATAACCCGTGCAACCGCCATGATGTATCTGCTTCCACACCCCAAATCGCGCACAACGATGTTTTCTTGTCATTAGTTGGTGTGTAATTAAGGAGAGTAGATAACTCATCAATCGCATAAAGAACAAATTGTTAAAGCTATTCGAATTACGTAATTAGCAGCTTCCACGTTTTAAAAACCTTCAGCACATTGCGCCATATGCACAAACCTGGTAAGGTGCTAGACATCATCATCTCCAATGTTTTTTACTTCTCTGCGGCAAACGCAGGGGTTCTTAACCTTTTGTGATTCACGGAACCCGAAAACATTTTTTTGAAAGCTATGGACCCCTTTGGTTAAGATTTAGAAGAAACAGACTGCAATTGCCAGAATTAGCTGTAATCAACGTACTAGTAGTCAAATGATTTGTAGACTAAACATAGCGTTTAATAATTAAAGTAAACGAATATCAGTCGATAACAAATCCAATGCAGAATCAACTATATTTTACAACACTAAAAACGCAGAACCTTTGCTTTAACATGACTCACACAGAAAAACACTCGTAAAACACTAGTAAAAAAAACAATCGGAAAAAAATGTTTGAAGCAGCTGAGAAAACTCGTAAAATAAGTTTAGCACAAATTAGTTTTTAAGAGTTTATTTCAATGCGAAGGTTGTTGTTGCTTTTTTTCAACAAGAACCTGAAACTGTGGGATGGTTTTCGACAGGGCAACACGCATGTCGTCCCTAACGTCCAACCTATTTCGTTGTTTTCTTTTGATACCAAAAAGAGCCGATAATCCCGACTCACAGAGGTAGCTTGTAGCAGAAGGAATAAGAGCAACCGTGGCTTTCTTTACCAGGCGAGGATAAGCTTGTGTCAAGGAACACCAGAATTCTGCTACGTTCTTTGAGTTGAAATCGCTTCTTAGCATTTGCATTGTCCTCAACTCAATGAGGTCATCTTTCGCCAGATTGTCATCACAAACAGCATCTAGATCTGCAAGAAATGGACTGCGAATCCACAATTCAAAATTCAATTCATCTCAGCAATAACTTTTGAAAGACTGCTGCAATCCATCTAAATTTCCACACATATTTCCGCACAGGGAGGGAGACAGGGCTTCAGTATTATCGATTCGGCTTTGAGAGATCACTTCCTCCAGCATTGGGAAGTTAGCGAAGTTGTCTGTCTCTAATCTCCTTTTCCACAAAGGAAGCTTTGCTTGAAAAGCTTGCAATCTTTCGGCAACATCCATGATCGTTAGATCTGGTCCTTGAATTGACAGGTTTACTTCATCCAGGTGACTAAAAATATCTGCCGAGTAGGCTAAGCTAAGCCATAGAGAAACTCCTTACATTTGAGTTGCACTGAGAGAGGATTTTTTTTCCCTTAAAAAAATGACACTTCCTTTCTCAGTTCCATCAAACGCTTCTAAACTTGACCTCTCGAAAGCCAGCGAACTTCAGTATGATATAAAAGAACTTCATGTTGCGCAAAGCTTTTTTTTAATATATGATGGTTCAAAGCTCGAGCTCTGATGAAGTTGACGACCTTCACAGACGTATCTCTTGTAAAGTTGATGATAGAGTTTTTGATGCCAAAGCAGGTCGATGCAAAAAGCAATGAGTCACAATAATGTAAGGAGCTTCTTTCTTTACCAAAGTGGCAAATCCTGAGGTTTTACCAAGCATTGCAGGCGCTCCGTCGGTACATAAACTACCAATATTTCTCTTCCAATTGAAGTCTTGCTTGGCAAAGAAATGATTTACCATCTGTAATATGTCTGCAGCCTTAGTAGTTTCAGAAAGAAGCTTGCAAAATAGGAATTCTTCTTTAATTGCATCGGCGTGCATATATCGAACATATGCAAGAAGCTGCGCACACTGAGAGACGTCTGTGTTTTTATCCAGTTGAATGCTAAATCGAAATGGTGAAGCTTTCAGTTCCTCCATTACTTGTTCCAGAATATTATTAGAAATGTCAGTAATTCTGGAGTTGATGGTGTCATTTGACAAAGGAATGGCCTCAAGTTTCTTCCTATGTTCTTTGCCACAAACCAGCTCAGTCATTTCCAGGGCACACGGTTTTACCAATGTCTCTCCGATCGTATGTGGCTTCTTTTCCTTGGCAATGCGGCAAGCAACCTCATACGATGCTTCGAGGCAAGGCTTGTGTCTTGATGAATCCGAACTTTGGCAAAGTCCCACCTTTCTCAAATCGAGCCTTCTTACAACGAAAAGATTCAACACTATCCAGCGCATTTTTAGGATGAATAGATGTGAGATGCTCCTTCAGTTTTGCTGGTTTCAAACTTGCATTGGCAAGGACTTTACCACACAGAAAACACTGCGGTGTTTCACTGCCATCACTATCAGTAATGAAGGTAAAACCAAAAACTACATAGTTTTCACTGTACTTCCTCTTTTTTTTAAATTTTCTGAATGGCTAAGATTTCTAATTTATTTACCTTGTCTGGTTATCAACCTTTTAAATATTTCTAAAGCGCAAAATTCAGCCTGCACGTGTACAGTTTTCGGTTCACTCTATTACGACATAGTCGTTGTGTATGATTACGTCACAAAAAACGATGCTCCTTTTTTGTAGAGTAGTCCTGGTGCATATATAACCGCGATTGTGACCAATCAAGCGGACCACTTAGAGCACCTTCACGGACCCCTTAGGGCAGTGCTTCCCAACCTTTTTCAGTTCGCGACCCACTTTTAATGCAAGTTTTATTGTGCGACCCACAATGAGATATGACCAAACGCTCGCGACCCACTTTTAATGCAAGTTTTATTGTGCGGACCCACAATCAGATATATGACTAAGATTAACAGTTACGTAAGACCTGCATCTTTGCTACTGTTTACCTGAAATCAACAAACTACTAATCTCCCTATAGTTATAGTAGCCTACCTACACTTTCCAAC